>Ga0335085_10002911_pt1 | contig 30808 bp, 33 predicted proteins | sample Lox_Sample_45_FD_206712 | JGI IMG/M metagenome (GOLD analysis project Ga0335085, IMG submission 206712) | Soil microbial communities from Loxahatchee National Wildlife Refuge, Florida, United States - Lox_Sample_4.5 | ecosystem: Environmental > Terrestrial > Soil > Wetlands | place: USA... | reverse complement strand
TCGGGTTGTGGAGGACAAGATAATGCTGACCGCGCTGCCCGATGGCCGTGGGGAAAGAGCGCTCTGCTACAGCCTGATCGGCATAATCAGGTGATCGGCATAATGGCTGTTCGGCGGCCACCAGATCGCCACCAGCCACGCGCTGTTCAAGCTCTCCGACTACACCGGCCATACCATCGAGGACTTGTTCGGTGAGGACAGCTACTTTGCCGATGCCGACCTGTTCTGGGCCTTGCAGAACCGCGCCATTGCGGCGAAGCAAGAGGCGTTGTTGAAGGCGGGCTGGACGGCGGTCGAAATCTTCGCACCCGGTCAGCGCTTCTCGCAGTGGGACCACGTCAAGACGCCCAAGAAGAAGGGCGGCAAAGTGTTCATCACCGTCAGCCCGGACGGCGCGGTCGAAATCTTCGAGGGCTGGCTTTCGCAGAAGGAAGCCAAGAAGCGGGCCAAAGCGGAAGCCCGCGCCGAGGATAACGGCAGCGAGGCGGTGAAGGGCGGAGCATCACCGAGCCACCCGACCATGACCAAGGCGATGGAGAACTATCTTGACCTGCATCGCCATGCGCTCGCCCGCCGCGCACTGATCGGGGCACCGCTTGTGGCGTGGCGGCTCATGGTGGCCCACATGATCGCTCCGTCCGGCAATTGGAGCGTCGAGGCCGACGACGGCCAAAGCCGTAGCGCCGCGATCACGGCGAGTGTCGAGCACAGCCCATCGCACATCACGTTCCTGGAAGAAGAACAGGCGGTTCACGCTCTACTCGGTTGGGATGCGGATGACACCTGCCGCGGTACTGCCAGCGTGTTCGAAAAGCTGCTGACGCTGAGCGACCCTGAGGTTCAGCGCATCGCCGCCTACTTCATGGCCCTCACCCTGAAGTCGGGCAGCGAAGTGGTCGAAGCCGTGGGCGAACACCTCGCCATCGACCCGCGCGGCCAGTGGCAGGCGGATGATTGCTTCTTCGATCTCATCCGCGACCGCGCCAGCACCAACGCCCTGCTGGCCGAGGTGGCAGGAGAGGCGATCGCCAAAGCGAACATCGCGGAGAAGACGAAAACACAGAAGCAGATCATCCGTGACTGCCTCTCCGGCTCGGGTGGCCGCGCCAAAGTCGAAGGCTGGATGCCGGGCTGGCTGTGCTTCCCGTCTCGGCTGATCGGCATATTGTCGACGTCTGCGGACGGTCCCGACACCATGCGCGCGGCGGCGTGAACGCCGAAATCCGAAAGGCGGCGGCTCCGGCCGCCGCCTTTTCGCTGCCCAGATGATCTGTGTAACACGCTGTTTTGAAACCGCTTTCATCGTAAGCTGCCTGCCCTAAGTCCACGCGACTCGACTCCAGCCGGTCTTTTGTTCTTTATTTGTTCTTACGACCAAAACCGGAGATGGACCATGACGACCTACACGGTCTTTACCGACGAGTTCGAGGAACATGCCTGCCATTCGGGCTTGACGCTCGAACAAGCCTTCGCCTTGGTGTTGGACCAGTGCAATTTCGATCACGCCTTCGAGCGACGGGCAGACGGTTACGTGTTGACCGTCAGCGACCGCAAGTATCCCGAGCTCGATCATCGCGAGATCGTCTCGACCATCGCCGACGAACTGGGTGCACGGCGCGACCTCATGCTGCAAGCCATGGACGGGCGCTTCAAAGCCCAGATGGCGTTGCCCGACGCCGAGTTTCAGGTCCGGCTTCGGGAGGCATTGGCTTTTCTCGACGGCGAAACGGAGCGCGCACGCCGCGCCTGATCTGTCATGCCCGAAAAGCCGATGAAACTCGGCCCCAAGCCTGCCGACAATCTCTATGCGGCGGCCTCGGCCGAACAGCCCGTCATCCTCTATTGTCTTGCCTGCGGGCATTCGAACCAGATGCATGCCTGGACGCTCGCAGGGCTTTTGGGGGCGGCACCGTTCGGGCTCATCATCGGTAATCTGCGCTGCAAATCTTGCCGCAAGGCGATCGGCGTGGTGTTGCCAATGCAGGCGCCGACTCCTAAGGCTTGGGCAAGGCTCAATCACCTTCATCCCAAGGCAACGGTCGCTCCGGCCTTGGCGCCGCCACGACCGGAGCCGACGTTTCACTACCGGCTCGAAACCTGGACTGGCAACGGCAACATCGACCGTTGCCTTGCCCTTATCGACAATCTGATGGTGGGGCGCGCGGCCTTTGACGCCGCCACCGCCGAATATCCCAAGGCGCAGATTACCTTGCGGGCGGGCGCCCAGGTCCTGCGCGAGAGTTCAAAGCCGGCCGCAGATTCAGTAGGCTGAGCCCATGTGCGGAAAATTCACTGCCATGATGACATGGCGCGAATATGTCGAGCTCGCCGATGCCACGGGCGCCGGGGAGGGTGACCTTCCGCTGATCGATCCCGAAACGATGCTCAGAACTTTTGCGCCGATGAGCACGGTGCCGATGCTGCATCTGGGACCGGTCGGCCAGCGACGCATCACGCCGATGCGCTGGGGTTGGTTCAATCACAAGATCGCCGATCCGCGCCGAGGCTTCAGTCATTTGCATGCGCGAGCGGAGTCGATCGACACGGCGCCGACCTGGATGGAGGCCTTTGCCGAGACGCGCGGCGTTGTGTTCACCAAAGAGTTCAACATTGGCGAAGACCTGCCCAACGGCAAGACCAAGCAATCGATCTGCCGCCGGACGGATGGTCTGCCCGTCGCAATCGCCGTGATCTACTCCGTATGGGAGCATGCCGTCGCCGGCAAGCTCCACACCTTCGTTATGGTGACGACCGAGGCCTGTCCGCCGCTCAGCGAGCGCGACAGCCGCATGCCTGCTTTGTTGCGCGACCCGGCCGAGATCGCCGCCTGGCTCGGCGAAACCAAGATCACTCCCGCGGAGGTCAAGGCGCTGCTCCGGCCCTTCGACGGCGCACTGGTCATGCGCGAACAGGACCCACCGAAGCTCTCTAAGTCCCCGAAGCCCCCGCGGCCGGAGCGTCCGGCGAAGCAGGACCGCCTGTTCTGAGTACCTGTGCGCGTTCATGCATCCGGCGCCGTGTCGGCTCTTGTTTGACGCGGAGCATAGCCAGGCTGCCGTGATCTCGCGGGTCAGCAGATGGTAGGGCACGGGTCGGAGTTTGCTGATTCTCCGGGGACGCCTCCTGCCTGTGTCATGGTCGATTTGGCTCGTGTCGTCTCACTTCGCGCGAGTCTCCGACCACTTCTTCCTTGCTCACGGCGCTGACCTAGGGGCGGCTCCGGGCCTTCCGAAACCATCGCGGCCGAGAAATTTCCCCGCGCGCCAAGGCGCGCTCCTCGCGGACGCTGCGCTCCAAATTTCTCGCCGCTCCGGTCCTCCGCTTTGCTGCGGCCCTGACGGGTTCGGGTGCCCGGTTCCGCCCCTCAACGGTCCGCCATCGCAAGGAAGAATGGTCTTCCGCGACATCAAATGGAGACGAACATGCCAGCCATCGGTCACGTCACAAAGCAGGGCGACGCCTATCACGGCGAACTGCGCACCCTCGCTTTCCGCGCGCCCATCGACATCCTGCCCAACACCGCCAAGAACGGCACCAAGCAGCCCGATTTCCGGGTCTACTCAAAGAATACGGACATCGGCGCAGGATGGCTGAAACGCGGCAAGAGCTCCGGAGAACACTATCTTTCTCTCAGCCTCGCTGACCCCGCCTTCGGGCCGAAGAAGCTCTACGCCAACCTCGGTCCCGCCGCCGGCCAAGATGATCCGAACGTGTACGCCGTCATCTGGAATCCGACCGAGTGAACGGCCGCGAACCCCGTGCTGATCCGCAGCGCGGGGTTCGCCGCTATCGTGTGGCAAAACCGTGTACTGATGAAATTCGCACATACACGACGCGAGCTCTTATGTGGTTGAGTGAGACGTGGAGCGCTCTTCTCATCTGGAGGTAGCGTTATGGATGACCGAGCAGGAATCATCGAGCGAGCCGACACGAACGACGAGGTTCGCCGTGCCAAACGGGCGAAGAGTGGTTCGCCTTTTCTCACGACCAAAGAGGCGGCGTTCTACCTGGCTCGGAGGCCTTACACGCTGATAAAGTGGCGACAGACCGGCCATGGGCCGCGCTTTCGCCGTCATGGCCGCGGGATTTTCTACCACATCGACGACCTCGACACCTGGTCCAAATCCCGCTCCCAATGATGCGCCATCGTGCAGCTGTTGCGGGCGTCAGCATCGCGGCTGTCTTCGCCATTATCGGCGTTCCGCATGTGCCGCGCTTGGTGTGGAATGCATCAGAGAGCGCGCCTACGGGTCTCTACTTGCTGCGCCCATTCAACCGCCTGAACCGTGGCGACCTAGTGCTCGCACGGACGCCAGGTTCAGTGCGCTGGCTCGCGGCAGCAAGGGGATATGTGCCCGCCAATGTTCCGCTGGCAAAATATGTGGAAGGTGTCACGGGCGATCGCGTGTGCAGCACCGGCAAAACGATCAGTATCAACGGACAAAACCGCGCTGAACGACTCCAAGCGGACTCACGCAAACGTCCGCTTTGGGGCTGGTCGGGCTGTCGAACGCTTTCTGGAACGGAGGTTTTCTTGCTCAACGAACGCTCGACCAATTCGTTTGATGGGCGCTACTTCGGGCCGGTCCAGCGCTCTTATGTCATCGGAAGGCTCTACCCGCTGTGGACGCGCTGACGCTATCGGCGGTGTGTCTTCTGCGGAGCATACAGCCTGATACGGCTGTGGCTCTGGTTGGAGCCTATGTACCCTACATCGAGGAAGCTTCACGCCGCTTTGCCATACCGAGGAGCTGGATCACCGCCGTCATCTGCGCCGAAAGTGGTGGCCGAACGTGGTGGCATGGCGGACCGATCACCTCACCGGCCGGCGCCATGGGCCTGATGCAAGTCATGCCACAGACCTATCAGGCTCTGGCAACTCGCTATGGGCTTGGCACCGACCCCTACGATCCACACGACAATATTCTCGCAGGCGCGGGTTATTTGCGGGAAATGTATGCGCGATACGGCTATCCGCAGTTGTTTGCGGCTTACAACGCCGGACCCGGCCGGTTGGACGCGCTCCTGCTGCGCGGTCAAGCGTTGCCAGAGGCGACAATCGCATATGTAAACACCATCATTCCCGCCACGAACGGGGCACTCTGGGCTGATGATCGTGCGAGCAATCACCGTCCTGGCCTGCGCAAACCGCAGGTCACAAGCGTTGAATCAGAGGCAAATGGCGCACTCTTCTTTACCCTCCGAGCAACGACGACCACCGCAACTTCTGCCGATGAACCACGCGGGCCAGCGTCGCCACCGTGGGGCACGCTCGGACGTGCCCCAACCCCGGCATCGTTGTTCGTACCGCTGCACACCTCGGCCCGCTAAGGGAAATCCCTAAGCCATGATGATCCACGTCTGAACAGCTCGGGACTCTGTGGCGGGCGAAGGCAAGATAAAGCAATGGCACCGAGCGCCATTTTTTCTCAGCCTGCACATCGAGAAAGCGTGGTGCCATGGGCTCATCCGTTGGCACCATCGGTGCGGAAGGCCTTGAACGCATTCATCGCGATAGCACCACCTTGCCGATGGCGCTCCCGCGCGCATGCTTCACAAGCGACCGCGGAGAGGCCCATGGGAACGGACGATCAATTCGAGCCCAAGCTTGGCAAGATCGGTAGCCGTCGAGCGCCACGGCTGCGCGGGTTTCTGCAACGTGTGCTCAACACCGCTGGTCTAGCCGGCGCGCATGGGCGAAGCCGGTCGCAGTTTAAGGGTAACCGAATCGGCCGGGGCGCCGGCGTCGGGCGCGTACTCTCGGCGCGGGACCGCTTTGCCGCGTTTCGCAGCCGGCGCGTAGTCGTCAAGTCGCGGGTGGTCAAGCTGGCCGGCAAGGGTCTCGACGCGGCGCGGGCGCACCTGCGCTATCTCCAGCGTGACGGTGTCACACACGAAGGCACCCCCGGCGAACTCTACGACGGCGAGCGCGACCGGGTCGATGGCCGCACCTTCCTCGAACAGGGCAAAGAGGACCGCCACCAGTTCCGCTTCATTGTCTCAGCCGAAGACGCGGCGGCCTACGAGGACCTCAAGCCGTTCGTTCGTCGGCTCATGACGCAGGTGGAGAAAGACCTTGGCACAAAGCTCGAATGGGTGGCTGTCAACCACCACAACACTGGCCACCCGCACAGCCACATCGTCGTGCGCGGCCGCGACGACCGAGGCCGCGATCTGATTATTGCTCGCGACTATGTCAGCCACGGCTTGCGAGAGCGCGCGGCCGAACTCGTGACCTTCGATCTTGGCCCGCGGTCGGATAGCGAGATCGAAACCCGGCTGCGCAAGGAAGTCGAGCAGGAGCGGTTCACCAGTGTCGATCGCAAGCTTCTCAAAGAGGTCGGTGAAGACGGACTCGTCCGGTCGGGACAAGCGCGGGGCGATACGCTGACCCAGAGCCTGCGGGCCGGTCGATTGCAGAAGCTGAAGCGGTTGGGTTTGGCACAAGAGGTCCGGGCGGGCCAGTGGCGGCTCAAGGCCGATCTTGAGCGCGTCCTGCGGCGGATGGGGGAACGTGGAGACATCGTCCGCACGATGCATCGCGAGCTTGCGCAGCGTGGGCTCAATCAGTCCTCCGTCGCGTACGCAATCTATGATCCGGCTGACCAACGCGCAGAACCCATCGTCGGGCGGGTGACCGCACATGGGCTGTCCGACGAACTCAACGACAGGCGTTTCCTAATGGTGGACGGCACGGACGGACGCACGCACTACGTCGACATCGGAAAAGGCGACCCGGTAAAGGAAGGCGGCATCGTCGCCGTTGTTCCCAAACGGGGAGGAGCCCGTGCGGTCGACCGAACTGTCGCCGAGGTCGCGGCAGCCCATGGCGGGCGCTATTCGGTGGATCTCCATCTCAAACATGATCCATCTGCGACGGCGGCATTTGCGGAGGCCCATGTACGGAGGCTCGAAGCAATGCGCCGCCTTTCGCACGCCGTGGAGCGCGAAACGGACGGCACCTGGATCATCGCTCCCGACCACATCGAGAAGGCGGCGGCCTTCGAGAAAAAGCTTGCGCGTTTCGCGCCGGTTGCGATCGAGGTACTGTCGCGGCATCCGCTGGAGCAACAGATCGCGGCCGACGGGGCGACCTGGCTCGACCGCGAACTCACGGCACAATCGCCGCTCGCGCCTCGCGACTTAGGCTTTGGCCGCGAGGTCCATGATGCGTTGGAACGTCGCCGCCAATGGCTGATGGAACAGGACTTGGCGAAGGAGGAGGCAGGCCAGACAGTCTATCGGGTAAACCTCCTCACGATCCTAAAGCGGCGCGATCTCAACCGCGCCGCAGGCCAACTCTCTCAGGAGCTCGGCCTTGACTACAGCGAGGCGCGCGTCGGTGACCGAGTAGATGGGATCTATCGCCGCTCCGTAGACCTGGTCAGCGGACGTTTTGCGGTCATCCAGAATGCCCGCGAATTCACGCTTGTGCCGTGGCGGCCCGTGATGGAGCGCAATCGTGGCAGGCAGGTCGACGGCATCATGGGCCGCGATGCTGTCTCTTGGACGCTTGGCCGCCAACGCAGTGGACCAACGATCGGGTGAGAATGACATCGCCCCCCGATCAATTGCCCATTGGGATACGTTGCGCGCGAAGAGACGAACTCTCCGCTGGCATGATCAGCCGTGCGAACGATGCCCAACCGACGATGACTGCGCCAACAAAGGCAAACACGTGGCGCCACACAAGCGAAGGTATGCCAAACTCGGAGAGCTGCAGTACCATGCTGTACCCTGCAACCACCGCTGGGACGACGAACAGCAGGACGACGATCCAACGGATGAGCAGGTTTTGGCTCCTGAGAGCCAACTGTCCGAGGACAAATGCGCCCGCGCCTGCGATGAGAGCTACGACTACACAACCGACACCAGCTCCCGTGCTATAGGCCCAGCTGCCCGCCCACAAGGCGATTGCGAACGGCAGCGCATAGATCGCAGCCTTATAGAGCAGGACCGCGAACGCGCCTATCGCTAGGATGATCATCACAATGGCCATCGCTCTCTCCGAGCATACCGTCCAACACGTCAGCCGTCGCTTTGCGCGTGACCGCACCCTTGATGGGCGGCCCGCATAGCGAGTCTAGTCCGGTGGCGACTCGGAGGTCACGAGCAAACTTCACTTGAGGCGCATGTTGCCGATGGTCTTTCTTTCCGATACGCGCTGATCCAACTTCAGCCAGCATAAGCGCGATTGTGTGAAGCCGATTTAGCGCCATTGATTCGCACCGCTGACCAAGGCTGGCGGACACGACAATGGCACCCACAAAACTGCTGATCGGCCAGATCATCGTGGTCTTCGCTGTCGTCGTTGGAGGGGTCTGGTTTGCCACCGAATGGCTGGCTTCCGAACTGGGCTATCAGTGGCGTTTGGGGCTGCCCTGGTTCACGCTCGGCGGAATACCCTTCTATTGTCCCTGGCGCCTGTTTGAGTGGTGGTACACCTACGACGCTTACGCGCCGCAGCTCTTCAACAAGGCCGGGTTGATTGCGGCCTCCAGCGGTTTTGCCGGAATCGGCGTTGCGGTTGCTGGATCGTTGTGGCGGGCACGGCAGAACAAGTTCGTCACCACCTATGGCTCCTCGCGCTGGGCGTTTCCCCACGAGATCCGCAAAGCGGGGCTCTTCCGGTCGTCGGGCGTGTTTCTCGGGCGATGGGAGGAGCGGTATCTCCGCCATGACGGCCCCGAGCATGTGATGGCTTTTGCGCCGACCCGCTCGGGCAAGGGTGTTGGGCTTGTGATACCGACCCTGCTGTCGTGGCCCGAAAGCACGGTGGTGCATGATATCAAGGGTGAGAACTGGCAACTCACGGCTGGTTGGCGCAGCAAGTTCTCCCATTGCCTGCTGTTCAATCCGACTGACCCGCGCTCGGCGCGCTACAACCCGCTCTTGGAAGTCCGAAAGGGGCCCAATGAGGTCCGAGATGTGCAGAACATCGCGGACATCCTGGTTGATCCGGAGGGCGCTCTTGAACGGCGCAATCACTGGGAAAAGACGAGCCATTCCCTGCTCGTCGGCGTGATCCTGCACGTCCTCTATGCCGAAGAAGACAAGACGCTGGCCCGCGTTGCCACCTTCCTCTCCGACCCGCAGCGTTCGTTCAAGCACACACTGCGCAAGATGATGGAAACCAACCATGTGGGCACACCCGAAAAGCCCCTGGTGCATCCCGTCGTCGCGTCGGCCGCCCGCGAGGTTCTGAACAAATCCGAAAACGAGCGCTCCGGCGTGCTCTCGACTGCCATGTCGTTCCTCGGCCTTTACCGCGATCCCGTGGTGGCGCGAACCACAGCTGCGTGCGATTGGCGCATCGCCGACCTCGTCGATGCCGATCATCCCGTGTCGCTCTACCTTGTCGTGCCGCCCTCCGACATCTCCCGCACCAAGCCGCTGGTTCGTCTGGTGTTGAACCAGATCGGCCGCCATCTGACCGAACGCCTGGAAGGTGATCCGGGCAAACACCGCCGCCACCGGCTCCTAATGATGCTCGACGAGTTTCCGGCGCTGGGGCGGCTCGACTTCTTCGAGACTGCGCTCGCCTTCATGGCGGGCTACGGTATCCGGGCTTACCTCATCGCCCAATCGCTCAATCAGATCTCCAAGGCCTATGGCGAGAACAACTCTATTCTCGACAACTGCCATGTCCGAATCGCCTTTTCCTCGAACGACGAACGCACAGCCAAGCGCATATCTGATGCTCTCGGCACAGCGACGGAATTGCGGGCACAGCGCAACTACGCGGGCAGCAGGCTCGCGCCGTGGCTCTCGCATGTGATGGTGTCGCGCCAGGAGACTGCCCGCCCGCTTCTCACGCCCGGCGAAGTCATGCAGCTGCCGCCATCAGACGAATTGGTCCTGGTGTCAGGACTGGCGCCGATCCGGGCCAAGAAGCTGCGCTATTACGAAGACCGGAATTTCCTCACGCGCGTCGAGCCGACACCCGAACTCGCGGAAGTCGGCTATCGCGATCGTCCGCCGCGTCATTCCGACGATTGGAGCGGCCGTGTGCGCGGTCCACACGTCGAGCTCTCGCGTCATCTCGACAAAGAGTTCGGCACCGAAGAGGGCGGCGATCCGCAGCGTTTGCCATGGCGGCGCGATGAGGCGCCCAAGCGCACTCCCGAGCCACAAACAGAACTCGCCTTCAATGACGACGACAACAGCGCTCTCGACGACACCATGGCGGATGCCGTGCGGCGGGCGCACGCCATGAACGAAGGCGAGCCGCATCGGCGCGGCAACGACGATTTGATGCCGGATTTATGAACGCATGAAACCGCGGCACAACCTCTACCTGGACGGCGATCTCAGCGAACAGCTGGCGCGCCTTGCCGCGAAGCCCGGCACCTCGAAATCGGCCATCATCGCCGATGCGCTCAAGGCGTTTCTTGAGCGCCGTGGTGCGGAAGAAATCGACACGAGATTGCGGCCGCGCCTCGACAAACTCTCGACACAGCTCAACAGAATCGAGCGCAATCAGCGAGTTCTGATTGAAAGCCTGGCGCTTTACATCCGCTTCCAGTTCTCGGTGCTGCCGCCGCTGCCGGAGAATGATCAGGAAGCTGGTCTCGCATTGGCGCACGAACGTTTTCAGGCCTTCATCGAACAGGTGGGGCGCCGCGTGGCCGGAGGACGCGACGTCGTGGAGGAAACGCTTGCCGGTGCCAATGGCACGGGAGGAGGCGCATGACGGCCCTCCACCCCCTGTCATTGGAACGGCGTCGGACCATGTTGCGCACGGCCATGGGATCGCACATCGCTGCGGCCCTCGGTGATCCAAGCGTGATCGAAATCATGGTCAATCCGGATGGCCGTTTGCGTCTCGATTGTTTGGGCGAGGGGCGCGTCGACACGGGTATGTGCCTCAAGGCGGAGGAAGTGGAACGCATTATCCGCCTGGTGGCATCTCATATCCGTCTGGAGGTGCACGCCAATAATCCGATCGTCAGTGCCGAACTGCCCGAAAGCGGCGAACGCTTCGAAGGCCTGCTCCCACCGGTTTCGGTGGCACCCTGCTTTTCCATCCGCAAGCCCGCTTCCATGGTGTACGGGCTCGAGGATTACGTCGCCGACCGAATCCTGCTGCCGGCGCAAGCGGACCTTCTCAGGGGCGCGGTTGCCGAGCGCCGCAATATCCTGATCGCGGGCGGAACGAGCTCCGGAAAAACGACGCTTGCCAACGCATTGCTGGCCGAAATGGCCAAGCGCGACGAACGCGTCATCCTGATCGAGGACACGAGGGAGCTGCAGTGCCGGGCACCCGATTGTGTGGCACTGCGCACGAAGTCCGGTGTCGTGACGCTCGCCATGCTGGTGCGCTCCACGCTTCGCCTGCGGCCGGACCGGATCGTGGTGGGCGAGGTCCGGGGCGGCGAAGCTCTCGACATGCTGAAGGCCTGGAACACTGGCCATCCGGGCGGGATTGCCACGGTGCATGCCAATTCGGCGCGCGCATCTCTCTATAGGCTGGAGCAGTTGATCCAGGAAGCAGTCGTTACCGTTCCGCGGCGCCTGATCGCAGAAGCCATCGATCTAGTGGTTTTCATTCAGGGTCGCGGCATGGCTCGGCGCATCGAGGCGATCGCGGAAGTGCCGGGTCTCGATGGCAACAACGACTACATCGTCCACGACGTTGCGAACTTCAAACTTGTTGAGGAGAGGTGATGATGACGACAAGACGTGGGCTTTGCCGTTCTGGTTTCAGCGGTGCGGGCTTTTTGATGCTCTCGGCAGGGAGCGCCTGGGCGGCCGGCGTCGGTATGCCATGGGAAGCGCCGCTGCAGCAGATCCTCGACTCGATTCAGGGTCCCGTTGCCAAAATCATTGCCGTCATCATCATCATCATTACCGGGCTCACGCTGGCTTTCGGCGAAACCTCGGGCGGTTTTCGCCGCCTCATCCAGATCGTCTTCGGCATCTCGATCGCGTTTGCGGCGTCGAGCTTCTTCCTGTCCTTCTTTTCTTTTGCCGGCGGAGCACTCGTTTAATGCAGATCGAAGGCTTTGAGGTGCCGCTGCACCGTTCGCTCACCGAACCAATTCTGTTGGCCGGCGCGCCACGCGCTATCGCGATCGTCAATGGCACGATCGCAGCAGCATTGGGGCTGGGACTTCGCCTTTGGATCGCCGGCATCGCGCTTTGGGTCATTGGCCATTCCATCGCGGTGTTTGCGGCCAAGCGTGACCCCGATTTTGCCACTGTCGTCTTGCGGCACCTGCGTCAGAGGGGATGGTTTGCATGTTGAACGTTGCGGAGTACCGCCAACGGGCCGACCGCCTCGTGGATCATCTGCCCTGGGCGGCGCTGGTCGCACCCGGTGTGGTTCTCAACAAGGACGGCAGCTTCCAGCGCAGCTTTGCCTTTCGCGGCCCGGACCTCGAAAGTGCCACGCAAGCCGAACTCGTATCGACCTGCGCCAGGCTCAACAACGTCTTGCGGCGCTTTAGTTCCGGCTGGGCGTTGTTCTTCGAGGCTGACCGCCATGCCTCCGCCGTCTATCCCATATCCGGGTTTCCTGACGGCGCGTCATGGCTTGTGGATCGAGAACGCCAAGCGGCGTTCCAGGGTGACCCAGTCGTCGGGCCAGAGGGTCATGCGATCCGCCAACGCGAACACTTTGAGAACACCTACACGCTCACACTTATATATATACCGCCCGCCGATCCAGCGGCCCACGCCGAACAGAGGTTGCTTGAAACCGCCGAAATCTCGGCCACCCGCAACTGGCACCGGGAGCTTTCGGGGTTTGTCGCCGAAACCGAGCGCGTGTTTGACCTGTTGACCGGGCTCATGCCTGAGGTTTGGCCGCTCGACGACGAGCAAACGCTCACTTACCTGCATCGAAGTGTGTCGACCAAGCACCACACGCTCCGGGTCCCCGAGACGCCACTCTATCTCGACGCGATACTTGCCGACGAAGCGTTGAGCGGCGGCATCGAGCCCATGCTCGGTACACACCATTTGCGGACTTTGACGGTTCTCGGTTTCCCCAACGCAACGCGTCCCGGAATTCTCGATGCCCTCAACCACCTGGATTTTCCCTATCGCTGGATGACGCGCTTCATCGCGCTCGACAAGACTGAGGCGACAAGAACACTGACGCGTTTGCGCCGCCAATGGTTCAACAAGCGCAAGTCCGTCGTCGCGCTGCTGCGTGAGGTGCTCTACAACGAACCGGTGCCACTGTTCGATTCCGACGCCGACAACAAGGTGGTGGATTCGGACCTGGCACTGCAGGCCCTTGGCGGCGACCACGTTTCATTCGGTTATCTGACAACCACCATCACGATTCTCGACGAGGACGCGCGCCGCGCCGACGATAGGATCAGGGCAATCGAGCGCGTCGTTCACAGTGCGGGATTCACGACCATCCGCGAATCCTTCAACGCCGTGGAAGCCTGGCTCGGCAGCTTGCCCGGACATGTCTACGCCAATGTGCGCCAGCCATTGGTCCATACGCTCAATCTCTCGCACCTGTTACCGTTGTCGTCGGTGTGGGCGGGACCCGAGCGCGACGAGCACTTGCAGGGCCCCAGCTTGTTTGTCGCCGAAACGAGCGGCTCAACGCCGTTCCGCTTTTCCCTCCACGTGGGCGACGTGGGCCATACGCTGATCGTGGGACCGATCGGCGCCGGAAAATCGGTCCTGCTGGCGCTCATCGCGCTGCAATTCCGACGCTATTCCGATTCGCAAATCGCTGTTTTCGACAAAGGTAATTCCGCAAGAGCCGCGGTGCTGGCCACGGGCGGTACACATCACGCCTTGGCGGCAGATGAGCACCTCTCGTTTCAGCCGCTCCGAGCGATCGACGATATTGCTGAACGCAGCTGGGCGGCAGATTGGATCGCCGCGCTACTCGCGCATGAGAACGTCGCCGTCACGCCAGAGCTCAAGGAAGCGCTCTGGTCGGCACTTTCGAGCCTTGCCTCGGCGCCTTCCGAAGAGCGGACGCTGACGGGGCTTTCCATGCTTCTCCAGTCAAATGCCCTGAAGACGGCCTTGCTGCCCTACACACTGGAGGGGCCTTTCGGCCGCATGCTTGATGCCTCCGAGGACACGCTCGCGATTGCCGACGTGCAGTGTTTTGAGACCGAGACCCTGATGCACGAGACGAGCGCCGTGCTGCCGGTCCTCACCTATCTGTTCCATCGTCTGGAGGAGCGTTTTGACGGCAGGCCGACACTTCTCATTCTCGACGAGGCCTGGGTCTATCTCGACAATCCGGTATTTGCCGCTCGGTTGCGCGAATGGCTGAAAGTGTTGCGCAAGAAGAACGTTTCGGTCGTTTTCGCCACGCAGTCGCTGGACGATGTCATGCGTGCCAGCATCGCCCCCGCAATTCTCGAATCCTGCCCCCAGCGCATCTTTCTGCCCAACGACCGGGCGGTCGAGCCTCAAATCCGCGAAGCCTATGAGCGCTTCGGACTCAACGAACGGCAGATCGAACTCATCGCCCGGGCGACACCCAAACGGCACTACTATCTGCAATCTCAACGCGGCAACCGCCTTTTTGAACTCGGCCTTGGACCCGTGGCGCTGGCGCTTTGTGGCGCTTCGGACCCCGAAAGTCAGGCGCTAATCGAGACCGTTCTTTCCGATCACACCCCAGGCGAATTCGCCTCCCGTTTCCTCAAGTGCCGGGGTCTTCCCTGGACCGCTTCGCTTCTCGATGCCTTCACGACAACGGAGATAAAGCCATGAAACGCAACAAGTCTGCCATCCTTCTCGCAGGCGCGCTGGCCATTTCCGCGACGATTGCGCCGGCTGTCGCGCAATGGGCCGTGTTCGACGCCCACAACTATGCTCAGAACCTTCTCGAAGCCTCGCGTTTGCTGCAGCAGATCAACAATCAGATCCGCTCGCTTCAGAACGAGGCGATGATGCTGCAGAACATGGGAAAGAACCTGACGAGCCTGAGCGACAACCAGCTCGTCACGATGATCCCGTCCTTGGCGCAAGTGTCGACGCTGATCAATCAAGCCAAGGGCATCGCCTTCACGGTTTCTGGCACGAATGCCGCGTTCTCCGCGACCTATCCCACAACTTACGCCCTTGGAACGCCGAGCGCGACGTTCGAAGCCGACTCCCAACGGCGTTGGCAGGATTCAATGACGGCATTCCAGCGCTCCCTCCAGATCCAGTCCCAGGTGACACAGAACGTGCAATCGGATTCCGCGACGCTCACAAGTCTCGTCGGCGATTCGCAAGGCGCCATCGGCAATCTTCAAGCGCTGCAGGCTGGCAACCAGCTCCAGGCGCTCGCGATCAAGCAACAGATGCAGCTTCAGAATCTGGCGGCGGCACAAGACCGGGCGGTCGCGCTGGACCGGGCGCGAGATGCCGAGTCCGAGGAAGCCGCGCGTTCGGAGTTTGCGACCTTCCTGGGCAACGGCACCGCCTACAAATAGCGACGAACTCGGCCCATGGGCACGTTCAACGTCATCGACAACTTCATGCAGGCATTCATCCGCTACATCGACAGCGGATTCGGCCTGTTGGGCGGTGACGTCGCCAAGCTATCGACCATTCTTATTGCGATCGACGTGACCCTCGCTGCAATTTTCTGGGTGCTCGATGGCGGCGCCAATGTCCTGGCAGGGCTCATCAAAAAGGTGCTGTACGTCGGTGCGTTCGCCTACATCATCAACAACTTCTCGCGCCTCGCCGACATCGTGTTCAACTCGTTTTCGGCGATCGGTCTGCAAGCAACGGGGAACCTGATTCCACCAAGCGACCTCTTGCGACCCGGCAAGCTCGCAGAGGTCGGGTTCCAGGCAGCGTGGCCCCTGCTTCAGGAAGCCGGCAAGCTGATGGGCTTCACCACCGTCTTCACGCATATCGCGACGATCTTGGTCTTGATCGGTGCCTGGTTCATCGTCGTGCTGGCGTTCTTTGTATTGGCCGTGCAGCTCTTCATCACCATTCTTGAATTCAAGCTCACGACACTGGCGGGCTTTGTGCTCGTGCCCTTTGCGCTCTGGGGCAAGACGGCCTTCCTGGCCGAGCGGGTGTTGGGTCACGTCATCTCAACCGGCGTCAAGGTCATGGTGCTAGCCGTGATCATCGGGATTGGATCGGGCTTCTTCGGCGCCTTCATCGCGGCCTTGAAGGGCCACGATCCGACCCTGGCGGATTCCATGTCGCTGGTCCTGGCCTCGCTTGCGCTGTTCGGGCTCGGGATTTTCGGTCCCGCCATTGCGAGCGGCCTCATCTCCGGCGCGCCACAATTGGGTGCGGGTGCCGCCGTCGGAACGGCGGGCGCGCTGATGGGTACGGCCGCCTTGGCAGGTGGCGCCGCGCGCCTCGCGGGCGCTGGCGGGCTAGGCGCGATCCGGGCTGCGTCTGCGGTATCAACCGGTGCGGGCACCGCGTATGGCCTCGCGAGCGCGGCATCCGGCGCCGAGGGCCTGTCACGTGTCGCGGCCGGTCTTGGGGGCGTCGGGCGCACGGCGGCGGGCGCCGCGGCACAAAGCGCGCGCGGCGTCTTCAGTCCTGTAACAGACGCGATGGATACGGGGGCCGCTGCGGGTCGGCGCGCGGCTTGGCGCGCCACGGGCGGTCAGACCGACACGGCAGCATCCGCGACCGCGGCGGGTGGGGACGCGCCGCCCCAATGGGCACAGCGCTTGCGCTCGGAGCAGCGGTTACGCGCCAACGCGCAGACCGTCGCCCAGTCCATCAAGGAAGGTGACCGGCCCGTGCAAGGGCCCGCCCCCAGCCTCGAGCAAGAGGAAACCTGATGTTCAAACGAGCGGTCCAGCGTTACGGCCAGACGCCCGAGCCGGTCACGCCTTACCAGAAGGCGGCCCAGGTTTGGGACGAGCGGATTGGTTCCGCGCGCGTCCAAGCCAGGAACTGGCGCCTCATGGCGTTCGGATCGCTCGTGCTGTCGCTTGCGCTCGCCGGAGGCTTTGCTTGGCAGGCGCACCAAAGCCACGTCATCCCCTACGTCGTGACGGTCGACAAGCTGGGCGGTGTCCAGGCTGTTGGTCCAGCCGCTGCGGACTACAAGCCCAATGACGCGCAGGTCGCGTTTTTCCTGGCGAAATTTATCACCGATGTGCGCGCGCTCTCCATCGATCCCATCGTGGTGCGCCAGAACTGGCTTGAGGCCTACGACTACGCCACGGACCACGCCGCTGTTTTCCTCAACGAATTCGCCCAGAAGAACGATCCTTTCAAGAACGTGGGTGAGCGCACCGTTTCCGTCTCCGTCACAAGCGTCGTGCGCGCTTCGGATTCCTCGTTCGAGGTCAAGTGGACGGAACTGACCTACGAACACGACACGCTGGCACGGACCGAGAGGTGGACCGCGATTCTGTCTGTGGTCACCAAACAGCCCGCGACCGCGGAGGTTCTGCGCAAGAACCCGCTGGGGCTTTACGTGAACGGGATCAACTGGTCCCAAGACTTGAATACCAGCGACAGCCAATAGGAGGCGAAATGCGTGCTTTGAGAGTTATTGCTTCCACGGCGTTGGCGATCAGCGTGAGCGCCTGTGCGCATGCGCCGGCGTCGCCTACCTTCACTCCAGCCTTGTTCAAGCCAGCCCAGAAATTGAATGACCCGACCCCGGTACGCCACACGCCTACTGTCGTCGCCGGCACGCTTATCGGCCCAAGGTTGCCGCAGAAACTCACCGTGTCGCAGCCCACGTTCACCGCAATTAGAGCTGTGGAGGCTGCAAACCGCAGAGCACTCGAAGAACCAACGTCAAGTGCTTACACCAACGCAGTTCAAGTCTATCCCTATTCTGAGGATGCGCTCTATCGCCTCTATGCGGCGCCGCAACAGGTGACGGACGTCTTGTTGCAGGCAGGCGAGACGCTATCGGCGATTTCTTCGGGGGATACTGTGCGCTGGGCGGTTGGCAACAGTACCAGCGGTAGCGGCGCCACAAGCCAAGTTCACGTTCTCGTCAAGCCATTCCGGTCGGGACTCAGGACGAATCTAGTAATCCTCACCAATCGCCATACGTACCACTTGCTTCTAGAAAGCACCGATCGGATCGCCATGGCGGCGATCTCCTGGAGCTATCCGAACGATGGCCTGGTCTCTGAAAATGCCCAATCAGGCGCGCCTCTAACAGAGACTCTCGACACCGGCCTTACGCTAGGTAGCCTCAACTTCAGTTATCGGATCACAGGCGACGATCCATCCTGGCGGCCGCTGCGCGCCTTCGATGACGGTCACAAGACCTACATTGAATTCCCGGCTGCGCTCGCGCAGGGCGATGCGCCTCCTCTGTTTGTCGTCGGCGAAAACGGCGGCAGCGATCTCGTGAATTATCGAGTTCGCGGCAACTACTACGTAGTCGATCGCCTCTTTGAGGCCGCCGAACTACGCCTGGGTACTGACAATCAGCAGATCGTGCGCATTACGCGATTTGGTCGGCAAGACAAACAGGCCGGAATCGCACCTACCACTGGCGGGTAAGAGTGATGAGCGGCACAGGCACATCCGATCCCATCCGAAAGGCGGACCCCGAGTCGTTAAGCTTGCGAGCGAAGCCACGGCGAGTCGTGCGCTTCAGGCGAAGGCTGCTGATCGGCATCGCAGGCGCGATCTGTCTCGCGGTTTTTGGCGCCACATGGTTGGCGTTGCGAGGGCAAACACTCGCGCACCCTCCCACCCAAAACGAACTCTACAGTGTGGACCACAAACCGGTGCCGGAAGGGCTCTCGGCGCTCCCCACCAGCTACGGCAAGGTGAAGCTCGGTGCGCCGCTTCCAGGTGACCTCGGGGTTGCCGTCGTCGAGCGCGAAAAGAGCCTGGGTCTCACACCAGGTAGCGGCGCCCCAAAACCCAATCCCGAAGATGCTGCCTCACAGGCTCAAGAGGTGCAGCTTCTCCAACAAGATCGGCAGGCGAATGAAGCAGGTGTGTTTTTTCGTGTCTCCAGTGGCGGGAGCGCCCCAGCAAACGCAACGGGTGGCGGCGAGGGCATCGGCGGCACCGCCGCGGGCGAGCAGTCAGCGAACACGGATAAGCTTGAACTCGATCCAGGCCGAGATCCAAACGCACAAGGGCGCAAGCTCGAATTCCTAAGCCGAAAGGTGGACGCGGACGTGTATAACCCGCATGCATTGCAGCAGCCGGTCTCTCCGTACGAAGTCCTGGCCGGGACAATCATCCCGGCAAGCCTGATCACCGGCTTGGACTCGGACCTGCCAGGTCTCGTCACCGCGCAGGTGACGCAGAACATATTTGATAGCGTGACCGGAACGACTCTGCTTGTCCCCCAAGGGTCAAGACTGCTCGGGACCTATGACAGCGTCGTCGCCTTTGGCCAGAGTCGGGCACTGGTTGTGTGGCAACGCATCGTTTTGCCAGATGGGTCTTCGATACAGATCGATAACTTACCCGCGACCGATACGCGCGGATATGCCGGTCTGTCCGACCAGATCGACTACCACACCTGGACGCTACTAAAGGGCATTGCGATGTCGACACTCCTCGGCGTGGGCACGCAAGCAAGCTTCGGCACCAGCCAAAGCAACCTCGTTGAGGCCATCCGCCAATCCACGCAGGAAAGCACAAACCAGGCCGGTCAACGAATTGTCGAGAAGGACCTTGACATGCAGCCGACTCTCAAAGTGCGCCCGGGTTGGCGGCTCGATGTCATCGTGCATAAGGACTTGGTCCTCAGACCTTACCAAGGAACACAGCCATGACTGACCTGAAACTCGGGCCAATACCCAAACTCGAGACTGTGCGGGTTTCGATCGCGTTGGGGAAGCCGCTCAAGGACGCACTCGATCTCTACACGCAGGAGTACGGAAAGGCGTATGAGCCCACCGACACCGCAACACTGATACCGCACATGTTGGAAGCGTTCCTGCGCTCCGACAAGGCTTTCATGAAGCGGCATACCGAGTCGATTCGCGCGCAGGCATCACACGCTCTGCCGCCACTTCCTAATGCATCTCCTGCTTCGAGCGGTAGTCGAGGAAACGGCGCTACATGAGCGTTATCGGAACGTTTACCCCAGACAAAAACGGGGGATGGGTCGGCACGATCCGTACCCTCACAACGAACGTAAAGGCGAGATTTGTGCCGAATGACAACCGCGATACCGAGCGCGCGCCCGACTTCCGGATTTTTGCTGGAGGATCTGAAATCGGTGCCGCTTGGCGCCAAAGAACAAGCGGTAGCGAACCGCGGGAGTACCTGAGCGTGCGCTTGGATGATCCATGCCTTTCTGAGTACATTTCAGCGGCGATGTTTGAACTCGAGGGTGGCAAGCGCGCCGATCTTGTCTGGACGAGACGATAGGTGAGGTATCACTCGGGCCTGGGGTCGTCTCGGCATATTCCCGTCGCCGACCAATTGGAGACCAACGTGAGAGGGGCATCATTGGCGCGCACCGCACATGATTTCGAATCCCTGGACTTGTTTCTCCGAGCGACCTCCTGACTTATCGGGTTAGAAGCTCGCAGAATAGTTGATCAACGCGGTCTTGGGACAATGCCCACTCAGAGGGCATTCGTTCCACTGAGCCAGCACCCGCCGCCTTCGGCCCCCGCTTGTAGTCTTCAAATAGAGTAGTATCGCCTCGTCCACCGGCCGCCTGCTTCAGTCGCTCTGCAATCTGCAACGGCCACGCCAAATAAATGCGGGGCATTGCGCTAAGCGGAACGTCTTTGAACTGAACGAGGCAGAACGCCGTGCCCGGCTTATGCCGGCCGAGCCACGCTTCAATCGCGCCGTGATAGTTGGCACCGCCGAGGCGAGCCAGTTGTGTTTGCGTCAAGCCCCAAGCGCCGTCATTGCTGCCCTTGACGGAGAGCTTCAGCGCCCTCGCACCGTCAATCACGACAAGATCGTACTCAGGTTGGTTCGCGCCGTATTGAACGGATACATCAAACCCGAGCCGCGCGAACTGAGCGGCCGTAATGGCTTCCGCCGCTGTCGCCACATGCCAGTTGGTCTTCACTGCTGCCCCCGATGCCTGCGCATCCGTTTGGAAGGGTACTGAATCGCAGTTCGCCTTGCATCAGCAAAAGGGTAGCGCGTGGCGATTCGGTCGCCTCATCGGTGCCGATACCCCGCTCGTGTGCTAGTAATCTAGTAGGGGCGGTTCGCGGCAGCAGGCTATCCATGCCTAAGGCTTCGCGGGTGGGAGTGGGCACGGCCTGGGCAATCGTCTCTGCCTTGCCCCGCATGAGCTTTCACGAGTCCACGTTACTGTGGCAACGCAACTGCGCAGTTCTTGCCGATCCGGCCAAGGCGCATCTGCATAGCGACGCGCGGCGCGTCCTGTGGGGTATTCAGGACGAGTGGGAGCGCAGGAGTCGTCTTCCCGATAGGGGCGAAGGATACTTCCTGTGGCCCACGACAGACGCAGCCGGCGGCGATGGGCGACTCACGACGGGTGATTGGATTGAGTTGGGGATGTTGAGGATTCTGGGCTACCAGGTTGGCCATGTGAACGGAAAGCCGCCGGCTGTCCGCCAAATGATACTGGCTGAGGTTTTTGGGATGCGTTTGCCGCCCGTGCTTCCGGCTCGGCACATGGACGAGTGGGGCCTTCCGACCACGGCGAGACGCCTTCAAAAGATGGCCGAGTCCATAGCCGCGTTCGCTCGCAATGCACGACGGCGGAATGATGACCGCCTGGGAGACGCGATAGCCGATTGGAAGGCCGACTTGGAGTACCTCCACATGAGGTACTACGTCGGGCACTTCCGGTTCGCATATCCGCGCCTCGGTCGTTCGTAGGCGCTTGCACGGACTTGCTGGTGCCCATCCACTGACATTCTTGCAGGATGCCGGTTGCGACAGTGGGGCGGCATGCAACTTGGCGCTGAAGCGCTGTAGAATGCTGACGAACAAGGGGATTCGCCACGAATGAGCAATGCCGACAAAAAGGCGAACAATGCGACGCCGGCGAACGGGCGCGCACGGAAGAAGACGCGCGCGGAGTTGGTTTGGGAAGGCAAGCACGATGCTGCAGGGCGCCGAGTTGCGCCGTTGCGCGTCGCGCTGCCATTCCAGACAGTCGAGACGGTCAATGAGTCGGCACAGGATCGTCAACGTAGCCTGCTGTTCGCGCCCGGCTTTCAGGAGGAGAATTGGCGCAATCGGCTCATCTGGGGCGACAAAAAATACGTGCTGCCCTCTCTATTACCTGAGTTCGCAGGAAGGGTGAACCTGATCTACATTGATCCGCCTTTCGACACAGGCGCTGATTTCTCATTCACCGCCATAGTGCCGGATGATCCCGATCCCACAGAAGACGACTCATTTTCCTTCACCAAAGAACCAAGCATCATTGAGCGCAAAGCGTATCGGGACACCTGGGGGCGAGGGCTCGATTCATACCTCCACTGGTTCTATGACACTGCGCAGATACTCCACGAGCTGCTCCACGAAAATGGGACCATCTACGTGCACCTGGATTGGCGGGTAATACACTACGCAAAAGTGATTATGGACGAAGTGTTTGGTGTCGAGTGTTTTCAAAGTCAAATAGTGTGGCGCCGAACGAATGCGCGAGGAACAAAGGAGCTTTGGCCACGCATTCACGATGTCATTGTCATGTACTCCAAAGGAGACGCGGCGACTTTCAATCCAACAATCGTAAAAGCCGACGTGACCAAGCTTCCGCACACCCTCGTAACCGGCAAGGATGGTTTGAAATATCAGACGTTCGAACTGACAGGACCCGGAATAACCAAGGAAGGGGACAGCGGCAAACCCTGGCGTGGATTTGATCCAACCAAAATGGGTCGGCACTGGGCAAATTCACTCAAGGTGATGGATGGGTGGGACGCAGCGGGCGAAATTCACTGGCCCGCGAACAAGGGCTTTCCGCGGCGCCGTGCGACAGAGCCATTTGATGAAGAAGATCGGAAGGTCGTAGTTGGCGACGTGTGGGCAGACATCGACAGAATTAATCAAGCCGCGGGCGAGCGCCTAAACTATCCTACGCAAAAACCTGAAGCGCTACTTGAACGAGTGCTGAAAGCGTCATCCAACGAAGGTGACGTTGTTCTCGATTGCTTCGTGGGGAGTGGGACAACATCGGCGGTGGCCGAGAAGCTCGGGCGCCGCTGGATAGCATGCGATTTGGGGCGTTTCGCGATCCATACAACCCGCAAGCGGCTACTTTCGATATCTGGCGTGCGGCCATTCATTGTCCAAAATCTCGGTAAGTACGAGCGCCAAGCTTGGGCGGGCGCCGAATTTGGCAAGACCGACCGCGAGCAAGCTGCTGCCCGGCAGCGCGCCTATATCGACTTCATTCTGAAGCTTCATCGCGCGACGCCGATTAACGGTTACACTTGGCTACACGGCCTCAAAGCGGGTCGCATGGTGCATGTAGGTGCGGTGGACGCACCCATCAGCCTCGGCGATGTGACGGCGATCGCGGCAGAGTTCAAGCGCGCGATTGGCACAGGCGAAGATGCTCCGAAAACGAATGGGGTGGACGTTTTGGGTTGGGACTTCGCGTTCGAAATCAACGAGGTTGCGATTCAGCAGGCCGCGGCCGCCAACGTCCGGATGCGGTTTCTACGCATCCCTCACGACGCGATGGATAAACGTGCTGTGGACCAAGGTGACGTGCGCTTCTTCGAGCTGGCGGCACTATCGGTAAACGCGAAAACCTCCAAGCGCAGCGCCACTCTTAAGCTCACCGATTTTGTTATCCCGCCGGACGACGTGCCAGAAGACGCGCGCAAGGCAGTCAAGCATTGGTCGCAATGGATCGACTATTGGGCGGTCGATTGGGACAACAAGGGCGACACGTTCCACAACGAATGGCAGACCTATCGCACGCGCAAGGACAAGAACCTGCAACTCGAAACGTCCCACACCTACAACGAAAAGGGTGAATACGCGGTTGTGGTCAAGGTTATCGACATCCTGGGCAACGACACGACGAAGACGGTGAAAATCAAGGTGACCTAGTCATGCCCCGTAAAACCAAACAGGATGCTGCACAGCTTGCGTTGCTTGAAGCGCGAACCGCAACGGCGCCGCTGGTGCCGGCGATCCGTGAGAAAGTCAAAGTATGGCGTGATGGCGCATACAAGGGGACAACCGAAACTTCGCGTCTGCTCTTGAATTGGTGGTTTGAAACGGATCACAAGCTACCAGACGGGCGAAAGTTCCGCTACCACTACTTCCAACGCGAAGCGATCGAGACACTGATTTACCTCTATGAGGTCGCGAAGGTCCGGCGACACAAGGGATTGGTCGAGAGTTACGCGACGCGCAACGACCTTCGCCTGCTGCAACACGACGAATTCGCCCGCTACTGTCTAAAAATGGCAACCGGCAGCGGCAAGACGAAGGTGATGTCTCTCGCCGTCGCGTGGCAGTTCCTCAACGCGGTGAATGAGGGACGTGACGACTATGGAAAGTCGTTCCTGCTGATTGCACCCAATGTCATCGTCTTTGAGCGCCTGCGCACTGATTTCGCAGGCGGGCGCGTTTTTCGGGCTGATCCGGTGATTCCGCCTGAGATGGAAATTTTCTGGCGCGATTTCCAATGCTATGTGCGCGGCGAGGGTGAGCGGGCAAGTTCCCTCGGGGCTCTCTATCTTACTAATGTGCAGCAGTTCTACGAGCGCGCGAGCAATGGAAATAGTAGCGAGCCCGCAGAGCTGACGGCAATGCTCGGGCCGAAACCTGTAGCGCAGCTATCAAACGTCGAGGACATCGACGACCGCATCATCGGCCGTGGTGATCCCGTTGTGGTGTTAAACGACGAGGCGCATCACACCCATGACGAAGACAGCGAGTGGAACAAGTTTATCCGTGCGCTGAACGCGAAAGCGCCGCTGGCCGCCCAATTGGATTTCACGGCCACGCCCCGTCACAGCAAGGGGCAGCTCTTTTCCTGGACCGTCTACGACTATCCGCTGAAGCAGGCGATTCTCGACAACGTTGTGAAACGCCCCATCAAGGGAATCGCGCAGGGCATTACTGAGCAGCGCTCCGACGTGGCGAGCACGCGCTATCAAGCCTATTTGGCGGCGGGCGTTGAGCGTTGGAAGGAATATCGCGAGCAGTTGAAGCCATTCAACAAAAAGCCTGTGCTGTTCGTGATGATGAACGACACGGACGAAGCAGATGACGTGGGCGATTGGCTCCGGAAGAAGTATCCATCCGAGTTCGGCGCCGAGAAGCTCCTGATCATCCACACCGATAAATCGGGAGAGGTCTCAAAGAAAGACCTTGATGCGGCGCGCAATGCTTCCCGAGAAGTGGACGATGAGAAGAGCCCGATCACGTGCATCGTGAGCGTGCTCATGCTTCGCGAAGGTTGGGATGTGCAAGGGGTGACCGTCATCGTCGGGCTAAGACCGTATTCGTCGAAGGCGAACATTCTGCCCGAGCAGACTGTGGGCCGCGGTCTGCGCCTCATGTTCCGCGGTTCGACCGGCTACATCGAGCGCGTCGACGTGATCGGCAACATGACCTTCATCGAGTTTGTCGAGCAGTTGGAGCGCGACGAGGATATCCAACTCGAAACGTTCAAGATCGGCACCGACAAGGTCAATATTGTCACCATCGCCCCCGATCCGAAGAAGGCGGACAAGGACATCGCCATTCCGGTTCTGAGCCCAATCCTGACCCGCAAGAAGTCTCTGGCCGAAGAAATCGCAGCGGTGGACGTAAGTGCGTTCTCCTGCCCCGTGCTGCCGCGAAAGCAAAACGACGCCGCAGCCAAGACATTCCGGTACGAGGGTTACGACATCATCACGCTGCAGAAGTTGGTAGAGCGGCAGTACACAATCCCGGAGCCACAAACAGCGGAAGAGGTTATCGGTTACTACGCGCGACGAATCGCGCAGGACGTCAAGCTGCCATCACAATTTGCGGCGCTCGCTCCGAAGGTCCGAGAGTTTCTCGAAACAAAGGCCTTCGGCGAAACGGTGCAGTTGGACGACCCCGTGATGATCAAAGCGATCGGCAGCAACGTCGCGCAATACGTGACAGTGAAGACGTTCGTGGAGGCGTTAAGGAAGATCGTGATCGCAGAGTTGGAGCCGCAGCTCCTTCACGCAGGGCGGACGCTTTCCGAAACGCCGCCGTTCCCGTGGTCTCGGCCTACGCTCGCGGCAGACAAGAGCGTGTTCAACCTCGTTCCGTGCGACAACGAGTTCGAGAAGGAGTTCGCGATATTCCTCCAAAAGACACCCGACGTTCTGCGGTTCGCCAAGCTGCCCGAGCAGTTCGGTTTCGCTATCGAGTACACGGACAGCGCGGGAAACTTCCGCAACTACGAGCCCGATTTCGTTGCTCTCACGGATGACGGTATTCACTACATTGTCGAGACCAAGGGATTGGAGGACGTCAACGTCGCCAACAAGGATCGCGCGGCGCAGCTTTGGTGCGAGAACACAACGAAGCTGACCGGCAAACAGTGGGCGTATCTCAAAGTGTTGCAGACCGCCTATAAATCTCTTCAGCCGACGCGTTTCGAGGACTTGCTCGTTCTCGATCAGAAAAAGCTGCTCTGATTGTTCATCGGCGCCAATCTGGACTCCTGTTGGGCGCGCCAAGCTGCCTCCCTCATAGACGCCATACTGTGAAGCTCACGGAGGCGGCGCTCAGGCGCTGGCCTTGCTCGGGTAGCAAACCGTGTTTTGGTAAATGAATCAGGCACATACAATATTGGGTGTGCGAAGGCGTCGCACGCCACTAGATAAAGTTTGCAGCGGCCACTCAATTAAACTAATGTGTGCAATTGTAATAATTGAGACCATTTAGAGAACGAAGGAGCTGGCCGTGAGCCCTGGATCGAAAATCGACGAGTTGGAGGCGCTTTTGAATAGCGAAGAGGAGACGCCGATCCAGATCCTGCCGAACGGTGAGATTCGAGAAATCGGCACTGTGAGCGTCACCGATACCGGCAACAAGAAGCCGTTAACGATGCGCGAGAACCTCGGCGGCGAATACTGAGGCCGGCGATGGACATTGCGCGAATCCAACGTGAATTCGTCGAAGCACAGCGGAACTTCGCGCTTGTCGAACTCCGCCCAACACCGGATGGCAAGCTGTTCGTCAAAGCTGCCATTCAAACGTCGATCGGGCGGCAATACGTGCTGTCGGTTCAGTTTCCCGAGACATACCCCTATGAGATGCCGCGAGTGTTCGTCGACGCTCCGCCGTTGACCGATTCGCCGCATCGCTACAAGGCGGGCAACATCTGCTACCTGCATCCCTCGATGTGGAATCCGGGCGCGCACAATCTCACCTTCGTTATCTGGCGCGCGGCGAAGTGGCTCAACAAATATGAAGTCTGGCGCGTCAAGGCCTACTGGCCGGGCGCACAAATCAGACACTAACGGGGGCTGCGGACGGTGAAGATCGACTTCAAGACTCTCAAGATGATGCAGCTCCGCAGCGCGCCGGGTGAAATTTTGGACCGTGTCGCGCGTGACGGCGAAGTCTTCGTCGTCGAGCGCAACGGCGAGCCGAAAGCTTGCCTCGTGCCGGTGTCGTTCCTGTTGCCGGACATCTCTCCCAATCGTCTTACGCGAGAGCTGAACGCGCTGAACGAAAGATCCGAGGCCTACCGGCTTACGATCACGGACAACAAGGAGCTTGAGATCAGCTTTCAAGAAACCGCGGCAGGGGAGAAGGTTCTTCTGCGCATCGTTCTGCCACACGGCTATCCAGACTATGCGCCACGCATCTTCGTAGATCGTCTGCCGGAGGAAACCCCCAGGCGCTGGCACGATCAATCGCTGGCCATCTTTGGCGCTACGGCATCCTGGAACCCAAGGTCGAACGATGTGAGCCATGTCCTGCGCTTGGCTCGGACGTGGCTCCGCCATTACGCGAAATGGCGCAAGGACGGCGTGTGGCCGGAAGGGATGTTCACTCAATGATTCAAGACAATACGTTTGCGCGCATCGAAGCGCTTTTCGACATCAAACTATTCTCCGGCGTCAAAGCGCTGATCGCTGGCGGTGGTTCTGGCGGTTCTGCCGTGGCATTGCACCTCGTGATGGCCGGTATCCGCAATTTCACGCTCTTCGACAAGGATATCGTCGAGATCGAGAACGTGATCCGGCACGTATGCGGTCGACGGTATGTGGGCTGGAAGAAGGTCGATGCGCTTGAGGATGTTCTTCTCGACCGGAATCCGGACGCGAAGATCACGAAGATCGATGCCGACATCATGACGCACCCGGGCCTCGAAGCCGCGATCGCGGAGTCGGATGTCGTCGTGCTCGCGACGGACAATGAGCCAACGCGCTACAAGATCAATGAGCTGTGTGTCCGGCTGAAGAAGCCGTTCGTCGTCGCGCGCGTGTTCACGCGCGGAATCGGCGGCGAGGCGTTCGCCTACCGGCCCGGTCACGGCGGCTGTCTGTCCTGCCTTGAATCGTTTCTGTCGCGGACTGCTTACCGCGAGGGCGTCCGGGAGTTCGATCGCGTATCCGAAGAGGAACGTGAGAAGGTCTACGGCCTGGACATCGCGGAAATAAAGGACTCCCCGGGGCTCTCGCTGGACATCGCCTTCGTCGCTGCATTCCACGCCCGTTTTGTCCTGGACACCATCGCGCGGGGACTTCCGGAGCGCCCAAAATACCTAATTCCTATCGACGAAAACTACATTGTCTGGGGTAACCGCCCCGTCCTTCCGTTCAAGAAGCATTTTCATTTGCAGAGAATCACGCTTGACCCGCAGGAAAACTGCTCGGTCTGCGCGACAGGGAGTGCGGCGCATGCTGTTTAGGTCGAAGAAGTGCGAGGTTTCGGTGGGGTTGGCACGAGGCGCTCTCGAAGGCATCTACGATGAGTGTGACCGTTTTGAGGTGGACGAGACGGGCGGGAGGATCATCGGAACCTATAAGCAGGATGGCGGGAGGTACGACATCCAGGTCGCTGGCGTGATTGGACCTGGCCCCAATGCCGATCGGTCGCCAACTAGTTTTTTTCAGGACGGTGAGTATCAGGAACGAATGTTCAGGCTGATCGAGGCGAGACACCCGAAAATAGAACATCTGGGTAATTGGCACACGCACCACGTCAACGGATACCCGACGCTGAGCAACGGGGATAAGGCGACCTATTTTCGGACTGTTAACCACGACAACCACAACACCGATTTCTTCTACGCGCTGCTGGTCGTGCGGAAGAACGCGGGACGCAGCCCCCGCTACGACATCAAACACTTCTTCTTCCAGCGGAATGACAACACTGTGTACGAGATACCGGACTCCCACGTGCGCGTCATTGAGGCGGCGGCCCTGACGGTCGGAGATGCAGCGGAGGCGTTTGGCGGCTCAGCCGACAGGGTTTGCGAAGGGGACTTGCCGAACCCCGAGCGAGCGAAGGACCAGGAGTTCTTCTCGGAATTTCACCCCGACCTTAAGCCGTTGCTGTCCAGGACGACTGGCGCGCCATACTGGAAAGGCACGATCGAATTGATCGATGGAACGCGCGCCCTGATCGCGTCAGCGGAAAACGGCGCGCGCGGCGAACCTTACTACTCGATAGCGGCATCAGGCGATAACCCCATTTTCGCTCCCGTGATTGCGACGCTCAAGAATCGGCAGTTCCCGTCAGCTCGACACGCGGTCATTGAACTGGAGAGAGCTTTCAATCGCGTGCTCTTTCATCAGCGAGGGGGAGCATCATCATGAACATCGTCACGGTCAATGTCGGTCAAGGTGCGCTTGCGATTGTTCGGCATCAGGGTGTTGCCATTATCGTCGACTCGCTCATCCCGGCTTCAGGCGACACAACGGTTGCCTATGTAAAGCTTGTGTTGGCGAAAGCCTTGCAAGATCATTTTCTGAAGGGCTTTATCCTCACGGGTTTTGATGACGACCACAGCGACGTCGACGGCGCCTCGATCATCCTTCGTAAGTACCGACCGGATTGGGTCATGTACCCGAAGTACTTCAAGGACACATCCGAAACAAAGAAGGTGTTTGCCCTGATCGACGGCGAAGTGGATGCCCGCTGCGGCACAGCGAACCCACTGCGTAAGGTGTCTGTACGGCTCGACAAGCTCACGAGCCGCCATCTGACGGATCTTTCGGACAAATTCGATTTCGAACTGTTCTCCCCGCATATCGAAGACATGGACTGCTCGAACAACTGCAGCATCGTCCTCAAGTTGACTGGGCGCGGGCCGCGTGGGTTCTCATATCTGGTCACTGGCGATACAGAAATCGCTCGCTGGGAGAGTATACACCGTCTATTCGGCAATGCCCTGCAGTCTCAGGTCATGGCGGCGCCACATCATGGCTCGAAGAACGCGGTGCATCCGGCGTCACTTCTGGACATAGCTCCGCATACCGTCTTGATCAGCGCTGGGGTCGACAATCAGTTCAACCACCCAAGCCCGCAAGCGGTCAAAGTCTACAGGGCGGTCGCCAAATATGTCTATTCGACCAACATGGAAGGCGGTGTATCGCTCCTGACGCGGCCCGGGGCAACGGAGCTTGAGACCAAGGTTTTTTAGGACAGCGAGCAATTCGAGGGGGATTCCATCCATGCCGGCCAAGACAACTCAGAGCAGGACGTCTGCGGCACAAACATACCTGAAAGGTAGGAACGCCCTTCAGCTCAACGTTTTTATCGGCGCCAATCTTGCAGTTTTTCTCGCCCTGCTTGTCAGCAACGATTTCTCGGCTTCCGCTGTGGACGGTTTCTGGCAGCGCGTGACAGCCAAAGATGGCTTGATTGCGGCTGTGATTCCGATCCTGGCCATCGTTCTCTCGGGTGTATTCAGCGATATTTGGAAAGCACGACTCGTGTTCTGGCGCTGGCATCATCCGCTTCCTGGATGCCGCGTCTTTTCACATTTACTCGCGGTCGACGATCGCAT
>Ga0335085_10002910_pt1 | contig 30815 bp, 48 predicted proteins | sample Lox_Sample_45_FD_206712 | JGI IMG/M metagenome (GOLD analysis project Ga0335085, IMG submission 206712) | Soil microbial communities from Loxahatchee National Wildlife Refuge, Florida, United States - Lox_Sample_4.5 | ecosystem: Environmental > Terrestrial > Soil > Wetlands | place: USA... | reverse complement strand
CGGAGACCGCGTCGTGGTCACCGCCGGCACCGCGGTGAACATCCCCGGCTCGACGAACGTCATAAAGGTGGACATCGCCTAGCGGCGAATCGGCCCGCCGGCGTCTCGTGACACTTCCGTATCGGGGCCTGGCCCCGGCCTTTTCGGAAGAGGGCGTTTCGCCGTCCGGTGTAGCGCCTCCGCGTTTCCGGCCGGGGCCAGGCCCGAATACGAAGGTGTGACGACTTGCCGGCACGGCAGGACGCTCGGCGCGGGGCGCGAATCCCGCCGCATGCCCCGGAAGCGAGGTCGTCGTCCTGCGCGCTCGGTCGTGCTTCGCCGCTGGCTCGCGGTGGCGGCGCTCGTGCTCGTCGCGCTCCTGTACTACCGCCCGCTGAAGGCGTACGTCGACGCGCAGGGGCAGCTGAGCCGGCACCGCGCCGTCGTGCGGCGGCTGGAGATGCAGAAGGCGACGCTCGAGCAGCGGCTCGGCTCGTCGACCACGCTCGCAACGCTCGCGCGCGAGGCGCGCGCGCTCGGCTACGTGAAGCCCGGCGAGCGGCTCTACATCGTCAAGGGCATCGACGGGTGGCGGAAGCGCGAGCGGGCAAGCATGATGGGCCCCCGTGCACGCTGACCCAGACCGGGACGCCGACCGGGCCGTCGTCGCCGCGCAGCTCGGCCGCGAGCCCCGCGCGTTCCGCCGGGTCGTCGTCCGCTGTCCGTTCGACCGGCCCGCGGTGACGGAGCAGAGCCCGTACGACCGCGACGGCGAGCCGTTCCCGACGACGTACTGGCTCACGTGCCGCCACCTCGTCGCCGCCGTCTCGCGGCTCGAGGCCGCCGGCGGCGTCGAGCGCTGGACCGCGGCGGTCGCAGCCGACCCGGCGCTCGCCGAGAGCCTCGCCCGCGCCGACGACGACCAGCAGCGCGTCCGCGCGGACCTCGCCGCGGGCGCGACGGGCCGCGACGGCGGCGCGTCGCTCACCCTCGGCGTCGGCGGCGCCGGGCCGAGGCCCGCCGGCGGCGGCAGCCTCAAGTGCCTCCACGCCCACGCCGCCTTCGCGCTCGCGCGCCCGGGCTACAGGCTCGGCGAGCGGATCGTCGCCGAGGTCGAGCCGCTCTGGCCGGACCGCTGCTGCAGCGACAGGCACTAGCATCGAACGATGTCGTCCGACGCGCTCGTGCTCGTCCGCCAGGAATGGGAGGCGGGCCACACCCGGTTCGAGGCCGAGCGGGAGGACAGCCGCCGCTACCACCGGCTCGTCGAGCAGCTCGAGCTCGTCGTCGACGAGCTCCGCAAGCGGCTCGGGCAGACCTACACCCTGGCGGAGCTCGCCGCCGTCTACCGCGACTCGGAGCGCTGGGCGCGGGAGGCGGTCGAGGAGCGCGCCCCGTCGCCGGGCTGGCCCCGCGACCTGTCCCTCGTCCTCGCGGCCGCGTTCTACGCCTACCAGCGCGGCGCGGTCGACTACGAGCCGTGACCGGGCCGGCCCCGGACCGGATCCCCAGGCCCCGCCGCCGTCGGCGGCGCCGGCTCCGCCGGCTGCTCGTCGCGGTCGCCGTGATCGCCGCCTTCGCCGTGGGCGTGGCCGTCGGGGAGGCGCTCCACGACAACCCGAAGCCGGATGTGACCATCACCACGATCCGGACGATTCGGCCGTAATCTCTCGTCGCTCGTTGACCTTTGGTACAAAACGGCGAAGACTTGAACAGGTTTCCCACGATCGGGCCCGGGGACGACGGCGAGTGGCTCACACTGGGGCAGGCCGCCCGCTTCCTCGGAGTCGCGCAGAGCACCATCCGGAAATGGTCGGACAACGGGCAGGTGCCGACCTTCTACACCCCCGGGGGGCACAGGCGATACCGCCGCGCGGACCTGAACGCGTTCCTCGACCGCTCCGGGCCGTCCGTCCGCTCGAAGGAGGGGCCGTCCGTCCTCCTCGTCGACGACGACGAGCGCGTGCGCCGGCTCGTACGCGTCACGCTCGAGCAGGAGGGCTATCGCGTCCGCGAGGCGGGAAGCGCCGACGAGGGGATGGCGTCGATCGAGGAGGCGCGGCCGGACCTCGTGCTCCTCGACGTGCTCATGCCGCAGGTCGACGGCTGGGAGATGCTGCGCCGGATGCAGGACCGGTTCGGGACGGGCGCGATCCCGGTGCTGATGTTCAGCGGCTCCGCGGTCGACTCGTCCGACGCGGAGGCAGCGTCGCGCGGCGCCCGCGGATTCATCGGCAAGCCGTTCGACCTCGAGCGGCTCGTCGACCAGGCGAAGCAGATCGCACCCGTCTGACGAGCTGGGACAGGCACCTCGAGCGCTGGGTCGTCCACCACCGGTGGCACCCGCTCGACGGCGTCTTCGTCTGGCTGTCGCGGATCGGGTCGTGGGGCGCGGTCTGGCTCGTGATCGCGCTCGTCGTCGCGATCGTGCTGCGACGGCCGCGGGTGCTCGTCCTCGTCGCGCTCGCGGCGGCGGCCGCGGATCTCACCTCGTCGGCGCTGAAGGCGGCGACCGGCGTCGCGCGACCCGCGTATCGTGACCCGGCCCCGCCGCCGCTGATGCACATCCCGCACGACGGCTCCTTCCCGTCCGGCCACGCGGCGACGAGCTTCGCGTGCGCGACCGTGCTCGCGGCGACGCTCCCGCGTGCGGCGCCGGCGTTCTACCTGCTCGCCGTCGCGATCGCGTTCTCGCGCGTCTACGTCGGCGCCCACTGGGTGCTCGACGTCGTCGCCGGCGCGCTGCTCGGCGTCGCTATAGCTCTTCTGCTGCTCGCAGCAGCCCGGCGCCTATCAGGGCGATCGCCGCGATCAGGCTGATGAAGATCCCGATCCCGCGTCCGGCCGGGAAGAAGACGTCCGGGATCGAGATCAGGCGGATCAGGACGAAGATCGTGGCGAGCGAGCCGAGCGCGATGAGCACGAGGCTCTCCGGCACCGTCGCCGGCAGCTCGATCCCTGCCTCGCGCAGCGCCTCGAGGATCAGGGCGGCGAGCCCGATGAAGAAGACGAGCTTGCCGAGCGAGCCGGTGTGCCAGCCGAGGACCGAGAGCGTGAGTCCGTCCGCCTGCGTCCCCGAGTACCAGCCGGTGAACGCCGAGAGGGCGAGGACGAGGCCGGAGACCCAGGCGAGGCGCTCGCCCCAGTAGCCGGGGACGAGCGTCCGCGGCGCCTGCCTCGGCGGCCGGCCCTGCTCGGGCTCCGGCCGGTAGGGGGGCAGTGGCTCCGGGGTTTGCACAGGACGCAGTATCCGCGAATCAGATGCCGAAGACGTGCTGGATCGTGTGCCAGCTCCCGACGATGAAGGCGATCGCGATCGCGACGAGCACGGTCATCACGATGTAGAAGCGGAAGCGGGCGAGCCGGTTCTCCTGCCGGTGGCGGATCCGCGCGTTCCGGCGGGCCCGCGAGTACCGGTACCGGAGCTCGAACGTCGACGAGTCGAGCGGCGGCGCGGCCTCGGCGGGCCGCGGCGGGGCGGACTCCGGGGGCGCCGGCTTTCTGCGCACGGGCTGGGCCACGGGCCGATTCTAGGGAAATGCGTGCAAACGGGGATACTCCGCCCGTGCTGGAGCTGCTTCGCGGGGATCGGGACGTCGTGCGGGTGGGGCACCGCGGCGCGGCGGCGCTCGCGCCGGAGAACACGCTCGCCGCGATCGAGGCGGCCGCGGCGCACGGCGTGGACGTCGTCGAGGTCGACGTGCTCCGCGGGCGTGGCGGCGGTCTCGTGCTGGCTCACGGGCCCGAGGTGCCGGCGGACGCGCCGCCGCTCGGCGACGCGCTGGCGCTCGTGCACCGACTCGGCCTCGCCGTCCAGCTCGACGTGAAGCTGCCCGGGATCGAGGGCGCCGTCGCCGAGGCAGTCCGCCGCGGGGGGGTGCTCGAGCGGAGCTTCGTCAGCTCGTTCTCGCGGCCGATCCTCGCCGCGTTCGCCCGCGCCGAGCCGAGGTTGCCGCTCTCGCTCACGTATCCGGAGGACCGGCTCGGCGTCTCCGACCGGCGGCTGCTGGCGCCCGTCGTCCGGCCCGCGCTCGCGCTGATGCGGGCCGCGCTGCCGCGGCGGCTCCCCGACTGGCTCCGCGCCGCAGGCGCCCGCGCCGCCACGCTCAACGCCTCCGTCGTCACCCCCGAGGCGGTCGCCGCCTGCCACGAGCTCGGGGCCGCCGTCTACGTCTGGACGGTGAACGATCGCGCGACCGCAGCAGCCCTGGTGGAGGCGGGCGCCGACGGTATCATCACCGACGATCCTCGGATCCTCGCCCCTTTCTGATCCTTGAGACGCGCCGGCCTCGCCATCTCCTCGTTGATCGTGCTCGCGCTCGCGGGCGTGGGAGCGGCCGCCGTGCTCGCGGACACCCCGCCGCCGACGACGGGCACGACGGGCACGGACACGACCTCGACCGCGACGGCCACGACGACCGTCGCGGCGCAGACGATCCCCGACGGGATCGTCCTCGGCGGCGTCGCCGTCGGCGGGATGACGACCGACGCCGCCGTCGCGGCGCTGCAGGCGGCGTACGGCCGCCCGCTCGTGCTCCGGCTCGGGCACACGACCATCCGCGTCGCTCCGGCGACGCTCGGCATGCGCCTCCCGGTCGAGTCCGCGACGCAGCGCGCGCTCACCGTCTCCGAGAACACGATCCTCCGGTTGCGCGCCGGCGTCGACCGCGACCTCGTGCGGGCGTACGTCGCGCGCCTCGCGAAGCGCTACGACCGCCCGGTGCGGGACGCGCGCGTCGTCCTCCACGGCGTGACGCCGTTCATGCTGACCGCGAAGGTCGGCCACGCGCTCCACCAGCGCTGGACCGCGAGCGCGATCGAGATCGAGATCGCGGAGGGCACGCGCGAGCCGATCGTGATGCAGCAGAAGGTCGTGAAGCCGACGGCGACGAACGCGTCGATCGGCCCGGTGATCGTGATCAAGCGCGGCTCGAACGTCCTCACGCTCTACCACCGGACGAAGGTCGTCCGCGTCTTCCGCGTCGCCACCGGCCAGGCGATCTACCCGACGCCGCTGGGCGCCTTCCACATCGTCGTGATGTGGAAGAACCCGTGGTGGTATCCGCCGAACGACCCGTGGGCGGCCGGCGAGAAGCCGACGCCGCCGGGGCCGGACAACCCGCTCGGCACGCGCTGGATGGGCCTCGACTCGCCCGGCGTCGGCATCCACGGAACGCCGGAGTCCGGCTCGATCGGCTACTCCGAGTCGCACGGCTGCATCCGCATGCTGATCCCGCAGGCGGAGTGGCTGTTCGACCACGTCAAGATCGGCACCCCCGTCTTCATCGTCGCCGCCTGACGGATGAGCCGCGCGCTGAAGCTCTCCGGCCAGGCGATCGCGCTCGCCGTCGTCGCCGGGATGCTCGGACTGCTCGTCTGGAAGCTGACGCACCAGTCGCACCCGCCGAAGATCGGCGGCCCGGCGCCGTCGTTCTCGCTGAAGCGGCTCGACGGCGGTGGCACGGTCGCGCTCGCCTCGCTGCGCGGCAAGCCGGTCGTCCTCAACTTCTGGGCGTCTTGGTGCCCGCCGTGCAAGTCGGAGGCGGCCGCGCTCGAAGCCGCCTACCGGCACTACCGGACGCAGGGTGTCGTCTTCCTCGGCATCGACTACCACGACGTCTCGGGCGACGCGCGCACGTTCCTCAGCCATCACGGCGTGACGTACACGACGTTGCAGGACGGCTCGGGGAAGGTCGGCGACCGCTACGGCCTCACCGGCGTGCCGGAGACGTACTTCGTCGACCGACAGGGCCGGCTCGTCGGCTTCCACATCGAAGGGTCGATCACCGAATCGAAGCTTGCCGCCGAGTTCAAGCGCGGCGTGCAAGCGGCGCTGAACTCGTGATCGTCCGGCTCGCGGCTGCGCTCGTCGCGGCGCTCGCGCTGGCGGCGCCCGCGGCGGCGGCGTGCACGCATCCGCGCACGTCGCTCGCGTACATGGAGGGCCAGATCATGTGCCCGACGTGCCACACGACGCTCGACCAGTCGGAGTCGCCGGCGGCGCTCCGGATCGAGGCGGAGATCGCGAAGCGGATCGCCCAGTGCTGGACGGCGGACGAGATCCGCGCCGAGCTCGTGCAGAACTTCGGCGCGGGCATCCTCGCCGCGCCTCCGCGGAAGGGCTTCGACCTCCTCGCGTGGTGGTTGCCGATCGCAGGCGTGGTCCTCGGCGCCGCGCTGCTCGCGTTCGGCGTCTGGCGCTGGAGCCGCGGCCGCGACGGGCCCGAGCCGCCGCCGGAGGAGAGCGGGCTCGACGCCGAGAGCGAGCGCCGGCTCGACGAGGCGCTCGCGCGGTTCGAGTAGCCGTGGGCCTGAAGCTCGCAGTCGCGTTCGCGGCCGGCTTCGCGTCGGTGGTCACGCCCTGCGTGCTCCCGCTCGTCCCCGGCTACCTCTCGGCGGTGTCGAGCGTCGAGGCCGGCCGCCTCGGGGAGCCGGGGGCGGGGCGAAGGGTCGCGCTCGCGAGCGTCCCGTTCATCCTCGGCTTCACGGTCGTGTTCGTCGTGCTCGGCGCCGGCTCGGCGGCGGTCGTCGGCGTGCTCTCGGCGAGCGCGCAGGCGGAGGTGGCGGGATTCGTGCTCGTGGTCGTCGGGCTCGCGTTCATCGGGCTGCTGCCGATCCCGTACGAGCTCGTCGCGCCGGAGCTGCTGTCGGGCGCGCGCCGCCGCGGCTCGGCGGCGCTGCTCGGCGGTGCGTTCGCGGTCTGCGCGGCCCCGTGCATCGGCCCCGTGCTCGCCGCCGTGCTCGTGCTCGCGAGCGACACGGGGACGGTGCTGCGCGGCGCGGTGCTCCTCGCCGCGTACGCGCTCGGTCTCGGCGTCGCGTTCCTCGCCGCGGGCGTCGCGTTCGCGCGCGCAATGGGCGCGTTCCGCTGGCTGCGCGACCGCTACCGGCTGATCCAGGTCGTCGGCGGCGCGATCCTCGTCGCACTCGGCCTGCTCCTGTTCTTCCACCGCGACTGGTGGCTCCACGTCGCGCTGAACCGCGCCCTCGACGACCTCGGCCTGACGAAGCCCTGACCCCTTCTCGCCAAGTGACAAGTTGTCACTTGGCTAGAGGCGCGGCGGGTCGAGGTCGAGCGAGCCCGCGGCGACCGCCGCCTGCGCCCGCTCGACCTGGGCGAGCACCGAGGCGACGTCGACGCCGCGGTGGGCCGGCGCGAACGGGCCGAGGCGGCGCGCGGCCTTTGCCAGCTGCCGCTCTGTCGCCGCCGGCCGGCCGCGGCCCGCCTGATACCAGGCGACGGCGACGTGGACGAGGCCCTGGAAGAAGTCCTTCTCGTCCGGCCCGGCCGCCCGCCAGGCCAGCTCGAGCTCCTCGTGGGCCTCGAAGTACCGCCCGGCCCGGATCAGTCCGAGCCCCTCGTCGAGAGGTTCACCCGTCAACGAAACGGAGCCTGACAGCTTGAGCAGGGCCCGGCAGGGGAGCTAACCTCATCCGGTGGCCACGATCCTGCTCTGTGGGGTCGACCTGTATTTCCGGGGGAAGCTCGAGGCGCTGCTGCCCGAGCACCGCCTGACCACGGTCGACCATACGGAGAGCCCCGACCTCGTGATCGCCGACATCTCGCGCGTCGATCCCGAGGAGGTCGCGGACTCGTATCCTGACGTCCCGATCCTCGGCTACACGAACCACACGGACACGTCCGGACTGCGTGCGGCGCACGCCGCGGGCTTCGATCAGGTGGTGGTGAAGTCGGCTCTCGTCGAGCGCGCGCGTGAGCTCGTCGACCAGCTGGCGCCGTCGCTAGAGTAGGCGCCAATGACCTACATCATCGCCGAACCCTGCATCGACATCAAAGACAAGTCCTGCGTGGACGTGTGCCCGGTGGATTGCATCCACGAGGGCGCGCGCATCCTCGTGATCGACCCCGAGGAGTGCATCGACTGCGGCGCCTGCGAGCCAGAGTGCCCGGTCGAGGCGATCTTCCCGGAGGACGCGCTCCCCGAGAAGTGGAACGCGTTCGTCGAGATCAACTACGCCTTCCCGAAGGGCATGGACGCCGTCGACGAGCTGACCGAGAAGTACGCCGTCGAGAACGACGTCCACAACGAGCCCATCGCGTAACGCGTAGCCTTTCCGGCCGCGGCTACGCTGGCCGGGTGAGGCCGAAGACGCTGGACCACGTCGCGTACTGGCTTGCGGACCGGGACGCGATCGCCGACTTCGTCACGGCGCATCTCGGCATGCACGTGATCGAGCGGACGGAGCGGTTCACGCTCGTCGGCTCGGACGCGCGGCACGGGAAGCTGACGCTGTTCGCGGCGAAGGGGCCGCGCGAGCGGGGCGCGCTCGTGCACGTCGCGCTCCGCGTGTCGGATCTCGACGCGGCGCTCGCGCAGCTGCCGGCGGGGATTGCAGTCGAGCGCCCGCGCGGCGGCGAGGCGTACGTCGACCTCTCGGAGGGTGTGCGCATCGGCCTCGTCGAGGCGGAGTCGGCCGTCGAGTACGACCTCGACCACGTCGCGCTGCTCGCGCCCGCTCCCGCGGCGACCGCGCGCGAGTACGAGACGCTCGGCTTCATACCCGCGGTGCCCGGCCCGTCGGGACGCGTGCGCGTCGAGGTCGGCGGCGCGTTCGTCGAGCTCGAGCCGGGCGAGCCCGGCGATCCGGAGCGCCCGCTGCTGAATCACCTCGCCGTCCTCGTCGACTCGGCCGAGGAGCACATCGAGGAGGCGGACGAGCTCGGGATCGAGGTCGACGACGTCGTCGACGCGCCGAACACGTACGCGGTCTTCCTCCGCGGGCCGGAGCGCGTCCGGATCGAGTACGTCGAGCACAAGCCGACGTTCTCGCTCACGTAGCCGTGCTCATCGCCGGCGCGGGGATGGCGGGTCTCGTCGCCGCCGCGCGGGCGCGCGAGCGCGGGCTCGAGCCGCGCGTCGTCGAGAAGGGCACGCGCGCAGGCGGCTCGATGCTCCTCTCGAGTTGCGTCGTCTGGCGGCACCGCGACTGGGAGGACTTCCGCGACGAGTGCCCCGCCGGCGATCCCGCCCTCCAGCGACTCGTCTGGGAACGGCTCGACGACGCGCTCGACTGGCTCGAGTCGCTCGGCGTGGAGCCGGTGTGGACGGAGACGGGGAACCCGCGCACCGTCGGGCGGCGGTACGACCCGACGGTGCTGACCGCGTTGCTCGCGCGCGACGTCGAGCTCGGCGCGCAGCTCCCGGCGAACCCTGAGACGCCGCTCGTACTCGCCTGCGGCGGCTTCGGCGCGCGGCTCGCCGCGGAGCGCGGCCTCCTTCTCCGTGCGAACCCGTGGAGCGACGGCGCCGCGCTCGACTTCGCGTCCGCGCGCGGCGCGGCCGTCACCGACGGGATGGACGAGTTCTACGGACGCGTGCTGCCGGCGCCGCCCGCGCGGGTCGGCGAGGAGGAGTTCGTCCCGCTCGCGCAGCTGTACGGCCGCTGGGCGCGGATCTACGACGACGAGGGGCGCGACGTCACGCCGGAGTCCGTTGCGTGGCACGAGAGCGATCTCGCGCAGCGGATCGGGCGGCGCGCCTGGTATGTGCTCGACGACGCCGGTCTCGAGCATGCGCGCGAGCGCGTCGAGGCCGCGCGCGCCGCTGGTGCGACCGTCGTCGATCCGCGCGAGCTGCCGTTCGCCACGCCGCCGGAGTCGCGCGTCGCCGTCCACGTCGCCGCCGCCGTCACGCACACGATCGGCGGCCTCGCCGTCGACACGGATGCGCGCGTCCTCGGCCGGGACGGAGCGCCGCTCGACGGCCTCTGGGCGGCCGGGGTCGACGCGGGCGGCGTCGCGACCGGCGGCTACGCGAGCGGCCTCGCCCAGGCCCTGGTGCTCGGCCTCGCGGCCGCGGACAGCGTCGCCGCCGGTTAGCATCCCCGCGATGGACGGGCACCTGATCTTCGTCTGGAAGACGAGCGGCTACGAGCTCCGTGAGGCAGAGGGCGACGTCCCGCCGGTCGGCGCCGAGGTCCAGCAGGACGGCGAGACGATGCGCGTGACGAAGATCGCGCCGTCCCCGCTCCCCGGCGACCGCCGGCAGTGCGCCTACCTCGTGCGCACGTAGGCCCGCACCCGTCTGAGGCTTCTCGGGCGAGAGGACCCTGGCGCAGGCGACCGGGTCGGCGCTGAGCCTCAAGTCGGTGGGAGTGGGTGACGATGCAGTGGTCGTGACGCAAACGGTGACCTGGCTTTACCGTCACATCATTGCCCTCGGCTTCGTGCTTCTGGCGGTCATCGCCACGGGCAGCTTCTTCCTCTTCGCTCGGCCCTCCTACCACCCGCCGGGTGGCGGCGAGACGATCAAGATTCCTTTGAAGTCCCCGGCCGCTGACGCCTCCGGGGCAGCCGGTTGGGTCTGGCCCGACCGCGTACCCGGCTGGGACGCGGGACAGATGCTCGGCGACTACCCGCTCTCCGGTGTGCAGCCGATTGAGATCCAGCCGGCGCAACTCGCAGCAGCACGGCAGGGCCTCGATGCCTCGGACGTACGGGTCCTCTCAACTATTCGCGGAAACAGACAAGGCGCACTAATGATCCTGGCGGCGCCGCAAGCCGACAGCTCGCTACCCAAGACCTGCCTCGCCGCCGTCCTGCTGGGGAACGCACCGATTAGGTGGCAGTGCCCAGCCGATTCGCCATCCCTACCAAATAACATCGCGCACTCACGTGTGCTGATCGCCGCCGCATCGTTCGCTTGGCCAGGGACGAACAACCATCCGATCTACCTCGCGGGAATCGCACGTGGCGACGTCTACCGCGTCGTTCTTGTCGGCCGAAGATCTCGCTCGATGGTGCTCTACCAACGTGGGAGGAACTGGGGCCAGTTCAGCGCGGTAACGCCAACACCGAGCACTCCGTCACACCTCGCCGTCTACGGGCGCCACAATAGTCTCGTTCAGACGATCCCGCTGAACATCGCGCCCGGCACACAGCGCGTGCTTCGTTAGCCCGCTCCGATCACAGCTTCGCCAACGCTGCTCAGGGTTCATCCGCCAACACCGGCGCAGGCCACGAGTCATCTGCTAGTGGCGAGCGCACTCAGCCGCTGGCAGACTTCCGGTGACGCCATGCGTACCGCGACCGTGACCACGCTGGTCGTTGCGAGCCTCGCATTACTGGCTTCGGCGGCGGCTGCGGTGGAGCGTCCAAGCCTCTACTTCCTGACCGCGTCAGGAAGCGTGCTCCTTCCAGTTCAACCAAGTCGGACGCTGACACCGAACGCCGCGCTGCATCGGCTAGCCGTCGTCCCAGCGTCCCTGCGGCACCGCGGCTTGCAGTCCCCGTTTCCCGTCGGAAGTAAGCCGATCCACCTATCGGCGGCCAGAGGGATCGCGACCGTCACGCTGGCCGGCGACCGACTCACTAGCTTGCACACGATTCCTCGGCTGCGGCTGATTGGGGCGGTCACATACACGCTGACGAGCTACCCGACCATCCGAGGCATCCAGTTCATGCTCGACGGGAAACCCTGGGGCGTCTACGACCACTCAGGTCGAGTTATACGCACCTATCACCGTGGTACTGCCAGCCATCCGTGGTTGACCGCCTGCGCGCCCGGCGACGGATGCTTTAGCCCGTAGCTCAGGGGACATTGCCGCACGCTCGCGCAGCCGACAGTCACGTCCGAAAGTTAGGGTGGTTTCAGAGAGTTGTGCTGTGCTCCAAGGGTGCGGTGCGAGATCGCAGCCGCCGTCGGGCTGGCAGTCATAGGAGCGATGCTCTCCTTGTTCATGACCGGATGTGGCAGGTCCGGTTCGTCGGGGGTTGCGAGCGTCGCCTCCTCGACGACCAGTACCCAGGGCAGCTCCTCCAGCACCTCCTCGCCGGCGGCGGCGCAAGGTAACAGGACGCTCGACTACTCCCGCTGCATGCGTTCCAACGGGGTGCCGAACTACCCCGACCCCAACAGCAACGGAAACCTCTCCAAGGGCAGCGCACAGGCCTTCGGGGTAGGCACCTCGCAGTATCAGGCGGCCGAGCAAGCGTGCTCGCACCTGCTACCCACGAGCGGTAGCGCCTCGCTGACACAGTGCCTGATGACCGGCGACTGTCCACAATCCGTGGTACAGCCGGCGCTGGAAGAAGGTCGGAAGTTCGCCAAGTGCATGCGCAGGCACGGGGTCCCGAACTGGCCTGATCCCACGGTCGACTCCTTGGGGCGCCCATCCTTCCAGGTCATCCAGGCGGGCATTTCCATCGGTGCCACGCGTTCACCGCAGATGCTTTCCAAGATTGGCGCCTGCCAGCGTCAGCCCGGCGCTGCGCTCCTGCGGCAGGAATGAGGCGCGAGACTCCCGCGGTTAACCTTCGAGTGTGAGCGACACCTACGACGACGGCAGGATCGTGTGCGGCGGCGATCGGCTGGAGATCCACTCCTACTACTTCCCATTTGGTACCAAGAGCGTCCCGTACACGGAGATCAAGGGCCTCCAACGGATCGAAATCAAGGGCGTCTTCTCCGGCAAGTGGCGCATCTGGGGAACCGGCAACCCGCGATATTGGGCGAACCTGGACACGAAACGACCGAAGAAGAAGGCCGGCTTCGTCGTCGATCTCGGACGCAAGATCAATCCGATCGTCACGCCCGACAATCCCGACGCATTCGAGTCCGTGCTCCGCGACCGAACGCACGTCGGACCGGGCAATCCCCGTCGGATGAAGGGCCCGTTCATCTAACGGGCGCTCTCGGCGCAGTCTCGATCATCAGGTGGCCGTCGCCGCGCGTCAGGGAAGAGTTCGTCGCGTCTTCACCACCGCTGTCGAGCGTGAACTCGAGCTGACCGATGTAGAACGCAAGGGCCTCTGCCATGTCGCGGACTCGAATTGAAGGAATGAGACCCCAGTTGGGCATGGCTCTCGCCTCCTCGGCCAGAGTTTGGCAACCGACGGCACGGCGGCGCGAGCCATCCGGGCCGGCTGTGAGCGGGCATTTCAGGAACACCGGCCTGGGCGAGAGGACGGGCTCGCGTTCCCTACGGCCGGCCGCCCGCCGCGGCCAGATGCGCGCGGAGCCGAACGATGACGCCGCCGAGTTCGTGCGCGAAACCGTCGAACTCGCGACGGGACATCGGCTCGAAGAGCGCACGCGCGAGCGACTTGTGATCCCGCTTGAGCCGGGAGACGAGCCTCTCGCCTCGCGAGGTGACGGTCACCAGCGTCGCTCGTCGGTCGCCTGGGTGCGGCTCGCGGGTCACAAGACCGTCGGCGACCAGCGCGTCCACGAGCCCGGTCACTGCTCGCGGCGTCACCTTCAACGCGTCGGCAAGGACACGCTGGGGTACGGGGCCGCGCTGACCTAACTCCCACAGCAGGTGCGTGCGTGTCGGCGTCAGCCCGAGCGCCCGGATCGCCTGCGTCATGTCGTCGTTCAGCACGACAACGAGCTCGAGGACGCGGTCGAGGAGGTCCTCGTATTGCTGTAGATGGTTTATAGTGAAGTATTGTAACTATCTGGCCGGATGGCGCAGGAAGCAGGGTCGGTGGGGTGGCATCCAGAGAAGGAGGCTGTGATGAGTTCGCACTCTGCATCGGCGGAGAACGCGGCGCTCGTGCGCGAGTCGGTCGACGCACTCAACGCCGGCGACACAGGGAGACTGCTCGCCGTCGTGGCACCGGACTTCGTCATCCACTACGCGGAGATGCCGGAGCCGCTCCGCGGACGCGACACCTGGGCAGCAGGGTTCGAGCTGATGAAGCGCGCCTTTCCCGACCTGGAGGCGCAGCTCGACGACCTTGTCGCAGCCGATGACAAGGTCGCCGTCCGCCTGACGCTCCGCGGCACCCACCAGGGAGAGTTCCAAGGCATCCCCGCCACCGGTCGAACCATCGGCTACGTCAGCCACGAGTTCTACCGCGTCAGAGACGGCCTGATCGCAGAAGAGTGGATCTGCTCCGACATGGCATCGCTCTTCCGCCAACTGACGGAGCCGTCGCGCCGGCCGGTTTCTCGTCGTTCCGATTGAGCGTGAGCATGAGCTCGTGCTCCTCGGGGTGCTTCCGCTTCGCCATCGCGATCGTCGTTCGCGGGGACTTCAGGCTCCGTATCGAGCGAACGTCCTGATCACCGTTGTCTGGCGACGACCGTGATCTCGACGCGCATGCCGGCGACGAGGTCCGCACGCACGGTGGTGCGGACGGGCTTCTCGCGGGGGAAGTGCTTCGCGTACTCCTCGTTGAGGGCGGCGTAGTCGTCGAGGTCGGCGAGGTGCACGAGGCACGAGACGACGTCGTCGAGTGACGCACCGACGCTCTCGAGCAGCCGGGCGACGTTGCGGAAGATCTGGGCGGTCTCGGCCGCGACGCCGCCGGCGACGAGCGTGTGGTCTCCGTCGAACCCGCCTTGACCGGAGAGGAAGACGAAGCCGTCGGCGACGCGCAGAGAGGCAAGCGGCGGGCCTGCGGTCTCTGCTTCGGTGCCGCTCGAGCCGGGTCAGGACGGTGGGCGCCAACCTCTCGGCAGGGTCGTCTGCCCCACCTCGATGAGGTAGCCGTCGGGATCGCGGATGTAGCAGCGCAGCTCGGTCTCGTGCTGCTTCGGCGGCGTGAGGAATTCGGCGCCCCGCGCGCTCCACGTCTCGTACACCGCGTGGATGTCCGCAACCCGGATGTTGAGGAAGCTGCTGACGCGATCCGGGTCGGGCGGCGTCTCGAGCGTGACGGTCGGCTTGTCGTCCGTCGGACCTCCTCCGACGTTGATGATGACCCAGCTGTTGGCGAGCGCCACGTACGTGACCTCGTCGTCCAGCTCGCCGCCGATGACCGTCCTGCCGCCGAGCACTTCCGTATAGAAGCGGCGGGAACGCTCGACATCGTCCGAGACGATGAAGTGGGCCAGGACCATCTCCTCGCCGATCGTGCTCATGCTGACCTCCCTTGTCGGCATTGACGCCTCTGATCATTCCCGGGCGCTGCTACCCTGCGCCGACGACCGAGCGAGTACCGGATGCGCACCTCTTGCGTCTCCTCTGCCCGTTCCCGAGCAGCAGAGGAGGTGTTTCATCGATGGCAACCGGAACCGTGAAGTGGTTCAACGCTGACAAGGGCTATGGCTTCATCACGCCCGACGACGGCGGCAAGGACGTGTTCGTCCACCACAGCGCAATCCTCGGCGAGGGCTACAAGACGCTCGCCGAGAACGCGAAGGTGCAGTACGAGCCCGAGCAGGGCGCGAAGGGCCCCCAGGCGACGAACGTCACGCTCGCGTCCGCCTAGACGTGCAGAGGCAGCTGCGGCGGTCGCCGACTCCGCAGCTGCCACTCGACCTCGACCAGAGAGGAGAAGGCGGATGGCAGGAAGAAACCCGCAGACCCACGCGAAGCGGCAGCGCGAGCTCGCCGTCAAGGAGCGCCGCGAGCGCAAGCTCGCGAAGAGAGCAGAGGCCGCCGCTCTGCGCGCCGCGGGCGGCGACTCGCCGCCGGCCGACGCGCAGGACGAGACAGCGGCGACGCCTGCGCCCGAGGGAGCCGATGAGCCCCGCCCGCGGTGACGAGGGCGGCATCCCGCGCGGCCCTCGCCGGGTCCTCCCGCCGCTGCCGGTGAACGGCGACGGGGGGCCCGACGCGAACCGGGCGAAGACCGAGACGCTGCGACGGAGACACCTGAAGCGTCGCGCACGCACGCTCGGCCTGGAGCTCCGCCACTCGGCCCACGGCTACGCCCTGATCGACGCCGAGCGGAATCGGATCGAAGGCCGAAGCGACCTGACCCTGGACGAGATCGAGTCACGGCTCGCGCCGTAGCCGCGACCGTCGGCCCTCTAGGCGGAGGCGGTTCGCTGCCGGTACCAGCGCTGCGTGACCCGGCCCGTGTACGAGAACACGTCGAGCAGGAAGCCGATGCCGACGGCGATCCAGTTCGCGCCGTGGACGCCGCCCGGGCTCCAGACGATGACGTACATCAGCGTCGTCCACGGCAGGAAGATCAGACCCAGGAGCGGCCACCACCAGTGGGCGAACGCGGCCTGGATCCGGTGGCCGAAGATCCACTCGAGCACGAGCGCGAAGCGCGGGCCGAACGCGAACAGCAGGAGCAGGAAGCAGCACACGGAGGCGATTCTCCGGGACGCGGCGCCGATCGGCAAACGGGTACCGCACCACCGGCCGCTCTGCGGCCTGTTCCGGGCTACGCCTGCTCGATGCGCAGCCGGTTGCCCGCGGGGTCGCGGACTGCGGCGTCGCGGACGCCCCACGGCTGGTTCGCGGGCTCCGACAGCACCTCGACGCCGGGCGTGGCGGCCATCTTGTCGAAGGTCGCCTCGAGGTCGTCGGTGCGGAAGTGGACCGGGTACATCTCGCCCTTCGCGAGCATGGCGGCGAGGGCGTCCCCGTCCTCCTTGGAGCGGCCGGCGTGCGGCTCCGAGAGCACGATCCCGATCTCCGGCTGGCTGTCGCTGCCGAGCGTGATCCAGCGGTAGCCCTCGTTGGCGACCTCGAAGCGGACCGACAGGCCGAGCGTGTCGCGGTAGAAGGCGAGAGCGGCGTCGGGGTCGTCGACGAGGATGTGGACGGTGCTGAGTGAGGTTGTCATGGCGCCGATGCTAGGCGCGGGCGGCGGCTGATGCTTCTCCGAAACTGCTCCGTTCCGCCTGCGCGCGGCCCTTGCGCGGCCGCGTCAGCACCATCGCCTCGCACGGCGGCACGCCGCGCAGCTCGTCGTGGCTGCGCGCGCGGTACGCGGACGGCGTCTCGCCGACGAGCTCGGTGAACCGGCTGGAGAAGGAGCCGAGGCTCGTGCAGCCGACCGCGAAGCAGACCTCGGTGACGCTGAGGTCGCCGCGGCGGAGCAGCGCCTTCGCCCGCTCGATCCGCCGCGTCATCAGATACGAGTACGGCGTCTCGGAGTACGTCTCGCGGAAGCGCCGGCTGAAGTGCGCCGTCGACATCAGCGCCGTGCGGGCGAGCGCCGGGACGTCGAGCGGCTGCGCGTACTCGCGGTCCATCCGGTCCCGCGCGCGCCGCAGCCGGTGCAACTCGTCGAGGTCGGCACTCACGCGCCCATTGTGCCCGACAGCTAGACGGCTGCGGCCACGACGGTCTCGGCGCCCTCGACCCGCACCATCGGCGCGCCGAGCACCCGACGGAGCAGGCCGAGCGCGGCCCGGTTCGACGTCTGGACGAACGCGTCGACGCGGACGATCCCGGCGGCGCGCGCGTCGGCGAGCAGGAGCTCGACGAGCTGCGTCCCGATCCCGCAGCCCTGGTAGTCGTCGGCGACCTCGAACGCGATCTCCCCGGTGCGACGGTCGTGGACGTCGCGGACGACGCGGGCCATCGCCGCCGGCAGGGGGTCGCCCTCGACGTGGGCGACGAGGACGTGGTGGTCCCCGTCGACGCGGGCGAGGGTCTCGAGCTCGCGGGAGGTGAGCCGCGGCTTCGTCGCGTGGAAGCGGCGCTCGCGCGACGTGGGGCCGAGCCGCTCGAACAGGGCGGCGACGGTGCCGGTGTCGCCGTTGCCGAGGAGGCGGACGGTGACGATCTTGCCGAGCTTGCGATTGTGGAGAGCGTGTGCGTGCATGGCCCCCACTCTCGCGCCGCGGCACCTCCGCGACTTCGCCCGGCGCGGCCATCTTGCGATGGCCGGAACGGGCCATTCTCAGACCAGGCCCGCGCGCGCCGCCGCTGCCGCCGCGGCGGAGCGAGAGCGGAGGCCGAGCTTCCTGCGGATGTTGGCGACGTGGCGGTGCACGGTGTGCGAGCTCAGCACGAGCCGCTCGGCGATGTCGGCGTCGCTCAGCCCCTCGGCGACGAGGCGGAGGACCTCGCGCTCGCGGTCACTCAGCTCCTCGATCCCGCCCGCTGCCGGCGCTTGCGGGGCGGGAGCCGGCAGGCCGAGGAACTCCGCGGCCGCGGCGAGCGTGTCGTCGGCGGAGCCGTGCCACGGCAGGTGCGCGTCGCCGTCGAGCGTGACGAGCCGGGCGCCGGGGACGAGGGCGGCGACCTCGCGGCCGGCCGCCACGGGAATGGCGCGGTCGCGGCTGCGGTGCACGACGAGCGTCGGCACGTCGAGCTGCGGGAGCTCGTCCCGCACGTCGTACTCGTAGGTGAGCTGAAGCAGGTCGGCCGCGGTGCGCGCCGACGCGGCGAGCCGCTGGTATGCGACGAACTCGTCGCGCTCGGCCGGGCCGAGGGTCGGCGCGAAGATGTCCGCGAGCGACCGGCTCCCGAGCCCCCAGGCAGAGCGCACGAGGCCGACGAGCGCGTCGCGCGCGGCCGGCGGCCCGAGCTCGAGGCCGCACGCGTACGCGCCGTGGAGGACGAGCCGGTCGACCCGGCCCGGCCGCCGGACGGCGTAGACGACGGACGAGGACGCGCCGCACGAGATCCCGAACAGCGTCACCGGCCCGTCGGTCAGGTGGTCGACCACCGTCTCGAGCAGCGTCACCTCGTAGTCGAGCGTCAGCGTCGCCTTCGGGCGCTCGCGGTCGGAAAGCCCCGTGCCCGGCCGGTCGTAGCGGACGACCCGGTACCGCGTCGCGAGCGTCTCGACGAAGTGGCGGAACGCGTCGCCCCGCCAGTCCTCGGTCACGTGGCTGACCCACCACGCCGGCAGGACGAGGAGCCGGCCGTCGCCGACCGACGCGTAGGCGACGCGGTGGCCGTCGAACCGCAGGAAGCCCGTCTGCGTCTCCACCCCACGCTCAGGTTACGCCTGCACGCGGTTCGCGGGTTCCTAAGAGGGTCGTAAGAGTGCGCGCGGGAGGCCAACCGATCGGCGGACCCCGCGTCTCCTCTCATAGGTGAGTGCGTCCTTGACCGGGGAGAGGAGAACGCGCGCTCGGGCGGGCTGGGCGTGGTTCGCAGGCGGCGACGCCGCCGTCCTCGCCACGGTGCCGAGCGAGACGAGCTTCCTGAACGGGCTCGGCATGTGGGTCGCGGGGATGTCCCTCGTCAGCGGGTTCGCGATGACCGTCGCCGCGAGCCAGTGGTGGAGCGTGCCGATCACGCGCGTGCTCTGGGTGCTGCCGCTCTGGGCCGTGCTCTACTGCCTGATCGAGCGGCTCATCCTCAAGAGCTTCGGCACGAGCTGGGTCTGGAACCTCGTGCTGACGGTCCCGCGGCTCGTGCTCTCGCTCGCGATTGCGCTCGTCGTCGGGCTGCCGATGGCGCAGGTCATCTACAGCGGGTCGATCAACGACCAGATCAGCAAGACGACGACGGCGCGGATCCACCAGGCGACGAACGGGATCACCGCGACGTACGACGCGAAGATCGCGGCCGCGCAGAAGGAGATCGCGTCGGTCCAGGCGCGCGAGGCGAGCCTCCAGCAGCAGATCACGAACGGCCGGTTCCTCTCGCAGTGCGAGGCCGGCATGCCGAGCTGCTCGCAGACGCACAGGACCGGCTGCGGCCCGTACTGCAAGCGCGACGCGCGGCGCGCGGCCGTCGCGGCGGCGACGCTGAAGAGCGAGCAGCCGCAGTTCGACGCGACCGTCGCCGCCGACCGCGCGAAGATCGCGCTCTGGCGGAACGCCGAGCACCTGCAGATCCTCAACCGCGTCGCGACGATCAGGGCGGACCGTGACTTCCTCGCGCGCCAGGCGGCGCTGCAGCAGGTCGAGCACGCGAACCCGGCAGTGACGAAGTACGTCGACTTCTTCCTCGCGTTCCTGATCGCGATCGACCTCGTCGCGCTCGTCCTCAAGCTCACGCATCTGTTCAGCACGGGCGGCGCCTACGAGCGGAGCGCGGCGGCGCTGCGCGCGACCGACCTCGTCGACGTGCACCGCAGGCAGGAGCGCGCATCGGTGCTGACGCGCCGCATCACGCTCGAGGCGCGCGCCGAGGAGGAGGCGGACGAGCAGCGGATCCGCGACGGCGAGCGCCGCGGGCTGACGGCCGGCTACTCCGACGCGGCGTAGGTCGGCAGCCGGAGCTGCATCGTCGTCCCGTCGTCGCCGTGCTCGACCGAGAGCGCGGCGCCGAGGGTGCGCGCCCGCTCCTCGAGCACCTCGATCGAGCGGCGGCGGCGCTCGCTCGGGGCGTCGTCGTGGATCGTCACCTCGACCGAGTCGGGCGCGACGCGCTCGGCGCGCACCTCGAAGAGCTTCGGCGGGCCGCGGCGGATCGAGCCCTCGAACGCCTCGCGCACGATCTCGTACAGCGCCGCCTGCGAGCGCTCGCCGAGCACCTCGGCGGCGGCGACGTCGATCTCGACCCGTACGCCGTGCTCGATCCCGCGGTCCTGCGCGAGCGCGTTCACGGCGACGGCGAGCCCCTGGTCGCGGAGGACGACGGGCTCGACGCTGAAGGAGAGGTCGCGCAGCTCGCCCACCGTCGTGCGCGTGCGCGCGAGCGCCTTCTCCAGCACCTCGATCGCCTGCCCGGAGCTGCCGCGCTCGATCAGGTCGAGCGCGGCGTCGAGCATGAGCGCGACGCCGGAGAGCGACTGCACCGGCCCGTCGTGGAGGAACAGCGCGATCCGGCGGCGCTCGTCCTGCTCCGCTCCGAGGATCTGCTCGGTGAGCTCGCGGCGGCCGGGATCGTCCGCGGTCACCGGCTTCTCGCTAATCGATGATCGCCTCGCGGAGGGCGATCGCGACCGCGTGCGTGCGGGTGTCGGCCTCGAGCTTGGCGAGGATGTGCCGCACGTGGCTCTTCACCGTCTCCTGGCTGATGAAGAGCTTGGTCGCAACGTCGGCGTTCGACATGCCGTCGGCGAGCAGCTGGAGGATCTCCCGCTCGCGGCCCGTCAGCATGTCGTCCTTGTCCTTCCCCGTGAGGAAGGCCGGCATCAGCGCCGGGTCGACGTAGCCCTCGCCCCCTGCGACCTTCTCGATCGCGCGCAGCAGCGTCTGGTGCGGCGCCTCCTTGAGGATGTAGCCCTTCGCGCCCGACTCGAGCCCGCGGCTGAGCAGGCTCCGCTCGCTGTACGCGGTGAAGATGAGGACGGAGGTCTCCGGCACCTTCTCCGTCATCAGCTTCGTCGCCTCGAGCCCGTCCATGCCCGGCATGCGGACGTCCATGATCACGACGTCGGGGCGGCGCCGCTCGGCGAGGGCGACCGCGCTCTCGCCGTCGCCGGCCTCGCCGATCACGCGGATGTGCGGCGCGCGCGACAGCGACAGGCGCAGGCCCTCGCGGACGACCTCGTGGTCGTCCACGATCAGACAGGTGATCTCGTTCGTCGCCACGGGGGGTGCGCCGGATTCTATGCGGCCGGTCGGATCAGACGGCGATGCGGAGCTGCTCCGGCTCCGGCGGCGGCTCGAGACGGACGCGGCGGCGGTCGCGGATCGAGTGCTCGCGGGCGAGCGCGCGCACCCGCTCGCGCACGGGGTTCGTCTCCGCCGCCCGGAGATACGCGCCGTGCGCGTACAGCCGCTCGTACTCCGGCAGCAGCTCGGGCCAGTCGCGCTCGAGCGCCGCAAGGAAGTGCTCGCGCGTGCCGGGGTTCAGGTGCAGGAGATTCGCCCAGACGCCGGTGGCGCCGGCGGCGCGCGCCTCCCGGACGACGTCGGCGAGCAGCTCCGGGCGGTCGCTGAGCCCGGGGAGGATCGGCGCCATCCCGACGCTCGCGCGAATGCCTGCGTCGACGAGGCGGGCGAGCGCGCGCAGCCGCTGGCGCGGGGGCGCGGTGCCGGGCTCGGTGCTCCGCCAGATCGCGTCGTCGAGCGTCGGCACCGAGAACGTGACGGACACCTCGGCGACGCGGGCGGCGGCGGCGAGGACGTCGACGTCGCGGACGACCAGCGGCCCGCGCGTGATGATCGAGAACGGGTTCGCCGCCTCGGCCAGCGCCTCGAGGCAGGCGCGGGTGAGCCGGTAGCGGCCCTCGGCGGGCTGGTACGGGTCGGTGGCGGCGCCGATCGCGACCGGCTCCTGCTCCCACGACGCGCGCGCCAGCTCGCGGCGGAGCACCTGGGCCACGTTCGTCTTCACCCGGATGCTCGCGCCGTAGCGGTCGTCCCAGGGCCGGTCGGCGCGCGCCTCGAACGCCCGGACGTAGCAGAACGTGCAGCGATGGACGCAGCCCATGTACGGGTTGAGCGACCACCCGAACGGCATCCCCTTCACCCGGTTCAACGCGGACCGGCAGGGCTCTTCGCGATACTCGACGCGCATCCCCATGGCGCAATCTATCGAACATACGTTCGGCGTGCCGGTCGAGATCGAGCCGGGCCTCCTCCGGGTGACGCTGCCGCTCCCGAGCGGGCCGCGGCACGTCCACACGTACCTCGTCCGCGACGAGGACGGCTGGATGCTCGTCGACACGGGCCTCGGGCTCCCGGAGCCGCCGTGGCGGGAGATCGCGGACGGGCTGGACGCGCCCGTCGTCCGCATCTTCATCACGCACATGCACCCGGACCACGTCGGCGGCGCCGAGGAGGCGTCGCGGCTGCTCGACGCGCCCGTCCTCCAGGGCCGCCTCGACTACGCGCAGTGCGAGCGCGTCTGGGGCACGGGGGACTGGCCGGAGCGGATCGCCGCGTGGTTCCTCCGGAACGGCGTCCCCGCCGGCGTCGCCGAGGAGCTGATCGAGTCCGGCCACGTCTTCGCCGACTTCGTCAGGTTCGCCTGGAACCCGACGCTCGTCGACCCGGGCGACGAGATCGCGGGCTGGCGCGTGCTCGCGACCCCGGGGCACGCGGACGGCCACCTCTGCCTCTACCGCGACGGTGTGCTCGTCGCCGGCGACCACGTGCTCTCGCCGATCACGCCGGCGATCGGGCTCTACCCGGAGAGCCGGCCCGATCCGCTCGGCGACTACGTCGGCTCGCTCGCCGACGTTGCCGCGCTCGACCCGCGGCTCGCGCTGCCTGGGCACGGCGAGATCATCGGCGAGACGGCGGCGCGGGCTGGCGAGATCGTCGCCCACCACGAAGAGCGCCTCGACCGGACCGAGGCCGCGCTCGCCGGCGCGCCCGTCACCGGTTTCGACGTCTCGCACGCGCTGTTCGGCCGGGAGCTGCCGCCGATCCAGCGCCGCTTCGCCGTCGCGGAGACGCTCTCCCACCTCGAGCGGCTCGTCGTCCTCGGCCGCGCCGGCCGCGCCGACGACGGCCTGACCGTCTCCTATACTGCCGCGTAGCTGGTGGACGACATCCCTAGTACCTGCGCCCCGGAAGGTGGGGCGTGACACTCGCCTACGAGCTGATCGGCGTCGGGGTCCTGATCCTCCTCAACGCCTTCTTCGTGGCCGCGGAGTACGGGCTCGTGACCGCACGGCGCACGCGCATCGTCGAGCTGCACCACCAGGGCAACCGGCGGGCGCGCGACGTCCTGCGGATCACCAGCGACCCGGGCCGCTTCATCGCGGCGATGCAGCTCGGCGTCACGCTCACCTCGCTGGGCATCGGCGCCCTGGGCGAGTCCGCGCTGCGCAAGGCGTTCGACCCGTGGATGGCGACGATCGTCGCGATCCTCCTCGCGTACCTGATCCTTTCGTTCTTTCACGTCGTCCTCGGCGAGCTCGTGCCGAAGGGCGTCGCCCTGAGCCACGCCGAGGGGACGGCCCTCTGGGTCTCCGGCCCCGTGCGCGCCTTCGTCACGGTCTTCAACCCGTTCATCTGGGTGCTCCGCGGCGCCACGAACGGCGTGCTGCGCCTCCTCAAGGTCGACACGGACCGCGAGGAGCGCGACGCGCTCTCCGAGGCGGAGCTGCGGATGATCATCTCCCGCTCGACGCAGCAGGGCGAGATCGAGGCCGAGGAGCAGCAGATGATCGACAAGGTCTTCGTCTTCGGCGACAAGGACGCGGCCGACGTGATGGTCGCCCGGCCCGACGTCATTGCGCTGTCGGTCGCCCTGGCGCCGCAGGACGCGCTCGAGACGGTGCTCGACTCGCCGTACACGCGCTACCCGGTCTACCGCGACACGCTCGACGACATCGTCGGCGTGCTCCACGTCCGCGACCTCTTCTCCGCCGTCGCGGCGCAGGAGCGCGGGCTCGGCGCCGCGAGGCTCGAGACGCTGCTGCGGCCGGCCTACATCGTCCCGGAGACGAAGGATCTCGCGACGCTGCTGCAGGAGTTCCGGCGCCAGAGCAACCACTTCGCCGTCGTCGTCGACGAGTACGGCGCGATGGTCGGAATCTGCACGCTCGAGGACCTGCTCGAGGAGATCGTCGGCGAGATCGAGGACGAGTTCGACGTGCCGGAGGAGCAGATCGAGCAGGTGGACGACGACACGTACCGGATCGACGGCATGTTCCCGATCGAGGAGTTCAACGAGCGCTTCGGCACCGACCTCCCGGACGAGGACTTCCACACGCTCGCCGGCTTCGTCTTCGGCCAGCTCGGCCGTGCTCCCGAGCCGGGCGACGACGTCTCCTACAACGGCCTCCGCTTCGACGTGCTCGAGGTCGAGGGCAACCGGATCGAGCGCGTCGCGGTCACGTTCGTCGAGCGCCCACGCGTGCGCCAGGCGCCCGAGGACCTCCTGAACGACGAGGACGAGCTCGAGTAGCGGCGCACCGGGCTACACTGCCGCGCGCAAGGGGTCTGTCGTTCCTCGATTCGGGAGTCACATGAACCGCATTGCACTGCTCGCGGCCGCGTGCATCGCCGTGCTCGGAACGGGCGCCGCCGCCTCGGCCGCGACGCCGACGCTCGTCGGCTCCGTCTCCGACCCGCTGAACATCTCGCTCACGCAGAACGGGAAGAAGGTCACGCACCTGAAGGCGGGCGCGTACACGATCGTCGTGAAGGACACGGCGTCCGACCACGACTTCCACCTCACCGGCCCGGGCGTGAACAAGACGACCACGGTCGGCGGCAAGGGCACCTTCACGTGGAAGGTGACGCTGAAGAAGGGCACCTACACGTACGTGTGCGACCCGCACGCGAGCTTCATGAGGGGATCCTTCGCCGTCTCGTAGTCAGTCGAGCGCGAGCGGCTCGAACGAGCCGTTCGCGATCGTCCACGCGGCGAGTGCGTCGTCGCGCACCGAGTAGATCAGGTACGGTCTGCCCTCGAAGAGGCCGATGTTCTCGACGTCGGTCCGGGAGGGCATCGGCGCCGACGCGGGATGCGAGTGCACGACCGCCTGGTCGAGCTCCGTGTCGCCGATGTCGGCCCAGCGCGCGGGATCGAGGAACAGCGTGAAGCGGTACTGCGACGCGGCGGTGTTCGCGGCGCGGACGTACTCGACCGCGGTGTCGTCGTCGACGAGCAGGAGCCCGCACGCCTCGTTCGGCAGCTCCTCCCGTGCGTGATCCGCGATCTGCGCGCGGAGCTCGGGGGGAACTACCACCAGAGCGTGCGCTCCATCGACTTCGCGACGTCACCTGCGTCCCAGAAGTCGGCGGAGAGGTACTTCCAGCCACCGTCGGCGAGCACCGTCACGACGACGCCCTCCTCGAGCTCGGCCGCGAGCTTCTGCGCGACGTGGACGGCGGCGCCGGCGGAGACGCCGGCGAAGATCCCCTCGCGCGCGAGCAGCGCGTGCACGGCGGCGACGGAGTCCTCGTTCGAGACGAGCACCTTCCGGTCGAGCTTCGCCACGTCGAGGATCGGCGGCACGTAGCCGTCGTCGAGCGAGCGCAGGCCCATCACCGGGTCGCCGGGCAGTGGCTCGGCCGCGGCGACGACGACGTCGGGGAAGCTCTCGCGCAGCCGCTCGCCGGTGCCCATCAGCGTCCCACCCGTGCCGAGGCCGGCGACGAGGACGTCGACCCGCTCGAGCGCCTCGGCGATCTCCGCGCCGGTGCCCTCGTAGTGGGCGCGCGGATTCGCCGGGTTCGCGTACTGGAACGGCATGAAGAAGCGCGGATCCTCCTCGGCCAGCTCGAGCGCGAGCCGGACGGCGCCGTTCGAGCCCTGGTCGGCGGGCGACTCGACGATCGTCGCGCCGTAGAGCCGCAGCAGCCGCTTGCGCTCCTCCGTCGCGTTCGCCGGCATCACGCACGTGAGCGGGTAGCCCTTCAGCTTCGCGATCAGCGCGAGCGAGATGCCGGTGTTCCCGCTCGTCGGCTCGAGCAGCGCGCGGCCGGGCTGCAGCTCGCCCGCGGCCTCCGCCGTCTCGATCATCATCTTCGCGACGCGGTCCTTGATCGAGCCGGTCGGGTTCTGGCCCTCGAGCTTCGCGTAGATCCGCACCGTCGACTTCGGCGTCATCCGCCTCAGCTCGACGAGCGGCGTGTTACCGACGAGGTCGAGGAGGCTCGGCGCGACGGCGGTGCTGGAGCCGCCCGCCATCGCGGGCAGCAGGATCACCGTCGAGCCGACGGCGACCGGCGTGTCCATCCCGTCGAGGGTGCGGACGTCCTCGCCCTCGACGTAGACGTTGACGAACGGCGCGATGTCGCCGTCCTCGACGAGCTGCGCGCGCAGGCCGGGGAAGCGGTCGATGAGGTCGTCGAGCAGCTCGCGGACCGTGCCGCCGGAGGCGGGCACCTGGCGCTCGCCGCCGACCTCGGCCCGCAGCGTCGGGGGAATGCGAACCGTCGCCGTCATGCGTGCGCCGGCCGTCCCTGGCAGAACTCGACGTAGTCGATGTACTCGGTGATCGTCGGGTTGTCGCCGCAGACCGGACAGTTCGGGTCGCGGCGCAGCGCCACCTCGTGGAACTCGGTTGCGAGCGCGTCGAAGAGGAGCAGCCGGCCGGCGAGCGAGTCCCCGATCCCGAGGCAGAGCTTCAGCGCCTCGCTCGCCTGGAGCGAGCCGACGATCCCGGGCAGCACGCCGAGGACGCCGCCCTCGGCACAGCTCGGCGCCAGCTCCGGCGGCGGCGGCGTCGGGAACAGGCAGCGGTAGCAGGGACCCTCGTGGGGCTTGAAGACGGTGACCTGGCCCTCGAAGCGGTAGATCGAGCCGTGGACGAGCGGGATGTCGTGCCAGACGGCGGCGTCGTTGACGAGGTAGCGCGTCGGGAAGTTGTCGGCGCCGTCGACGATCACGTCCCAGCCGTCGGCGAGGATCCGCTCGACGTTCTCCGAGGTGAGCCGCTCGAGGTACGGGACGACCTGGACGTCCGGGTTGAGCGCCTGGAGCGTCCGCTTCGCCGACTCGGCCTTCCACTCGCCGAGCCGCTCGGTCGAGTGCGCGATCTGGCGCTGGAGGTTCGACTCGTCGACGCGGTCGTCGTCGACGATCCCGAGCTTGCCGACGCCGGCCGCGGCGAGGTAGAGCGACGCGGGCGAGCCGAGCCCGCCGGCGCCGATCAGGAGGACGCGCGAGTCGAGCAGCTTCAGCTGGCCCTCGTCGCCGACCTCGGGGATCAGCAGGTGCCGGCTGTAGCGGCGCCGCGCCTCGGCGTCGAGCGCCCGCGGCAGCTGCACCGGGTAGCCGTTGCGCTTCCACTCGGTGAAGCCGCCGGCGAGCGAGGAGACGTTCTCGTAGCCGAGCTCCTCGAGCGACTTCGCGGCGAACGCGGAGCGCGCGCCGACGGCGCAGTAGAGGACGATCGGGCGCGAGCGGTCCGGGACGACCCGCTCGATGCGCGACTCGAGATTGCCGCGCGGCACGAGCACGGCGCCCGGGATGTGGCCCTCGGTCCACTCGTCCGGCTCGCGCACGTCGACGAGCTGGGGCGGGTCCGCCGCGTCGAGCAGGTCGCGCGTCCGGGCCGCGTCGACCTCCTCGATCTCGGTCTTCACCTGCTGGAGCAGCTCCCGATAGCTCGGCATGACTATCAAGAATATAGCGACAGGGGAAAAGTCAAGGCCGGCCGCGGCCCGGCCGCCGCTACGCTCCATCCGTGATCGGGGTCGTCGAGGGGGGCCACCCAGGCGCGGGGCGCGGACGCGTCGCCGCCGTCGTCGCGCTCGCAGCCCTCGCCGCCGTCGCCGCCGTCGTCGGGATCACGCTGCTCCAGACCCGCGGCGAGCACACGACCGTCCCGGGCGCGGTGACGAAGCCGCGGGCCGGCGCGCCGCCGCTCTGGCTCGACTTCGGCGTCCGCACCGACCCGGAGACGCGCGCGCTCGCCGGCGCCCAGGCGCTCTACGACAAGGGCAGCCGCGCGGCCGCCGGCGCCGTCTTCGCCCGCTACCGGTCGCTCGACGCGCAGATCGGCGCCGCCTTCGCCCGCTGGCCGGACGGGAGCCTCGACACGATGAAGCGCATCGTCGCCGCGAACCCGCGGAGCTCGCTCGCGCTCCTCCACCTCGGCTGGGCGTACTACTGGACGGGCCGGAACGCCGACGCGGTCGCGACCTGGCAGCGCGCCGTCGCCACCGAGCCCGACTCGCCCGCCGCCGTCGACGCGCAGACGGCGCTCCATCCGTCGATGGCGCCCGGGCTGCCGTACATCGTCACCGACGTCGCGCCGCCGCCGGCGACGGCGAAGCTCTCCGCCGCCGCCGAGCTGCACGCGCTCGCGCGCGCCGCCGCCCGCCCGGACGCGCGGGCGAAGCTCCTCTACGGCGTCGCGCTCTGGAACCTCAAGCGCCCCGTCTCGGCCGAGCGCGAGCTCCGCGTCGCCGCCGCGCTCGCGCCGGGCGACCCGACGATCCGCACCGCCGCTGCCGTCGCAACGTTCACGAAGGGCAACCCGGTGCTCGCGTTCTCGAAGCTCGGCCCGCTCACCGGCGTGTTCCCGCACGCGCCCGTCGTGCGCTTCCACCTCGGGCTGCTCCTGATCTGGACCCGTCAGATCCGGAAGGGCGAGGCGCAGCTCCGGCTGGCGATTGCGGAAGGCCCGCAGACGGTCTACGGGAAGCAGGCGAGGTCACTCCTCGCGACCCTCGCCAAGAATGGGACCAAGTAGAGGAAATATGAGCCGAACGGCCTATGGCGGCACGTCCGGCCCGCATGGCACAGTGCGGCATCTTCGGAGCTCGTCCGCACCACCGGAAGTGCCGCTTCGGTCAGCAACGGTTCGGTCAGGGGGAACGTCGTGAGCGCAGCTGGGGTTGAGGGGCGGGGGGTCCGCGAAGTCGCCGACATCCTCGAGACGGATGAAGCTCGGAGCCTGCTCGAGACGGCGCAGGTCGCCGGCTCGGTCAGCACCGACGAGATCGCGCTCGCGCTCGACGAGCTCGACCTCGACGCGACGCAGATCGACGACGTCTACCGCGCCCTCGAGGAGCTGCAGATCGACGTCGTCGGCGTCACCGAGCCCGAGGAGGAGAAAGAGGAGATCCCCGAGGTCCGCGAGATCTCGACCGACGCGCTCCAGCTCTTCCTGAAGGACATCGGCAAGGTCGACCTGCTCACGGCCGCACAGGAGGTCGAGCTCGCGAAGCGGATCGAGCGCGGCGACCACCGCGCGAAGCAGGAGATGGTCGAGGCAAACCTGCGCCTCGTCGTCTCGATCGCGAAGCGCTACCGCAACCAGGGGCTTCCGTTCCTCGACCTGATCCAGGAGGGGACGATCGGGCTCGTGCGCGCGGCGGAGAAGTTCGACTACCGCAAGGGCTTCAAGTTCTCGACGTACGCGACGTGGTGGATTCGGCAGGCGGTCGCGCGCGCGCTCGCGGACAAGGCGCGCACGATCCGGATGCCGGTGCACGTCGTCGAGAAGCTGAACAAGATCGTCCGCTCGGAGCGCAAGCTCCGCGCCGAGCTCTGCCGCGAGCCGACGCCGGTCGAGGTCGCCCGCGACCTCGACCTGCCGGTGGACGAGGTGGAGCAGATCATGCGGAGCGCGCAGACGCCGGTCTCGCTCGAGAAGCCGGTCGGCGACGAGGAGGAGTCGGAGTTCGGGCACTTCCTCACGGACGAGAACGTGCCGCTGCCCGACGAGGCGGCGGAGGTGGCGCTCCGCAAGGAGACGCTGCGGAAGATCCTCTCGACGCTCTCGCACCGCGAGCGCCGCGTGCTCGAGCTCCGCTACGGGCTCGACGGCGAGCACCCGCGGACGCTCGACGAGGTCGGCCGCACGTTCAACGTCACGCGCGAGCGCATCCGCCAGATCGAGAACCAGAGCCTGAAGAAGCTGCGCGCGCTCGCGGACGCGCACTCGCTGAAGGACGTGGCCTAGGCAGCTCGCAGCCGTCGCGCGCCGAAGGCGGCGAGCGAGGCGCGGATCCCTGCGGCGTCGAGGCCCTGCGCGGCCCGGTGCTCGGCCGGCGTCCCGTAGCGGCGCAGCTCCGGGATCTCGACGCCGAGGGCGAGGAGCCGGTGCGGGCGGTCGACGAGCGCGCGCGCGACCTCGGCCGCCGAGGTGCCGGCGAGGTACGGCTCGACGAGGACGACGTCGGTGCCGCGCAGCGCGGCACGCAGCCCGGCCCGGTCGAACGGGCGGACGGTCGAGAGGTACGCGACCGTGGCGTCGAGGTCCGCCGCGGCGGCGAGCGTCTCCTCGAGCGCCGGGCCGACCGCGACGACGAGCGGCGCGTCGTCGCCGCCGCGGCGCAGCACCGTGAGGCCGTCGTCCTCGACCGGCGCCGCGTTCGTCTCGAGCGAGAGGCGGATGTAGACGCGGCCGTCGTGTGCGAGCGCGCGCCGGAACGCACGCTCGAGCTCGTCGGCGTGGCCGGGGACCTCGATCGTCCAGCCGGGCAGCGCCGCCACCGCGGCGACGTCCTCGGGCGCCTGGTGCGTCCGCCCGGAGGACGATGCGTCGTACGACGCACCCGTCGAGACGAGCACCGCGCCGAGATCCTGGTGGCCGAGGTCGAGCTTCAGCTGCTCGTACGGCCGCTCGACGAGGAACGGCGTGTACGAGTGCACGACGGGGCGCATCCCCTCGAGCGCGAGCCCCGCCGCGACGCCGATCATCAGCTGCTCGCGGATGCCGACGTTGAACAGGCGCGGGTGCCGCGGCATCTCCGCGACGCCGATCTCGGCGAACACCATCGCCACGCTCGGGTCGTCGTCGAGCGCCCGCGCGGCGAGCCGGTAGAAGCGGTCGCGCATCGTCGTCAGCGCCGCACCTCCGCCACGACGACGTGCGGCGCGCCGCCCGTGCGCGCGCGGAACGCGCGCTCGAGCGCGTCGTGGTCGCGCCCGTCCGCGTGCGCGCTCGTCCAGCCCTCGAGCTCGAA
>Ga0335085_10002909_pt1 | contig 30851 bp, 33 predicted proteins | sample Lox_Sample_45_FD_206712 | JGI IMG/M metagenome (GOLD analysis project Ga0335085, IMG submission 206712) | Soil microbial communities from Loxahatchee National Wildlife Refuge, Florida, United States - Lox_Sample_4.5 | ecosystem: Environmental > Terrestrial > Soil > Wetlands | place: USA... | reverse complement strand
TTTATTGGATGCCTTCTGCGGCGCGGGGGGTTGCGCCGTCGGGTACCATAGGGCCGGATTTCGGGTGATAGGGGTGGATATCGCCCCTCAACCCAATTTTCCGTTCGAATTCCATCAGGCCGATGCCATCGAATTCATTCGGGCACACGGGCATGAATTCGATGCGATCTCGGCATCACCGCCCTGTCAGTCGTCCAGCGCGCTCACCAAGGGCACCAATAAGGGGATGGTGTATCCACAGCTCATCCCTGATACAAGAGCAGCTCTCGCTGGTGTGGCTGTTCCGACTATCCTGGAAAATGTGGCCGGAGCACCGATCAGGAAGGACCTGATGCTCTGCGGGGAGATGTTCGGGCTGGGAGTTCTCCGGCACCGGTTCTTCGAAATGGAGAATTGGAGCATCGAAGCACCGCCGCATCCGAAACATCGTGGCCGCGTCAGGGGCTGGCGGCACGGGAGGTATTTCGACGGCCCATATCTGGCGGTGTGCGGCGAAGGTGGCGGCAAGGGGGGTGTCACTGAGTGGCAGCAGGCGATGGGGATCTTTCATACGGCCGAGCGCAAGGAGACCGCCGAGGCGATTCCCCCGGCGTTCACCGAATATATCGGAAAACACCTCCTCGTCTTCCTCGAAGAAGGAAGACAGGAGGTGTTTTCGGCGTGAATTACGCCACCCCAGCAGGATTTTCGACAACAGCCGCCGTCTTGCGGCCGTGTGAACGCGTCACGGTCCTGGCCGCCTTCTTCACAACGTTCTTCACTGCTTCGACTTTGTTGTACGCGCAGTGGATGACGATGTGCCCTTCGCGGTCGGGCTTGGTGTACCCCAGACGTTGCGCACGCTTGAGCACGCCGGGGTGCTCGGCACAGTACCGATCCCAGTCGATGGCGTCGACCGGATTCGGGTACGGGCCTTTCTTCTCGCGCACGATGGTGCAGACCTTGTCCCCGTCGGCATCGATGAACAGGACATTCTCGACGCCCGGGCCGACCGTCGCCCGCAGGGCCTCCTTGAACTGACTTTCCTGCTTCTGCGACTCCGCCGTGACGCGACGTGCGGCGGCCAATTTGCGGCAGATCTCGCGGATCTCCACCGTGGCGGCGCGCCGGGGAAGATCGGGATTTTGCACTTTACCCATGGGATTCTCCTTCGTTCGTATCATCGTCTGTCCAGACAATGATACCAAGGATGTCAATCCCACGCAAGTTTCGGGTGTTTGCCGGGCAAATCTGGCCTCAGGTCCCCGATGCTCGGTCACGTGACGGTGCCACAGAGGACCATGGTGACTGCGTTGGACCGGCTGGCACGGCCGGTTATCACATCGCCGGAGACCATTTTCGGGTGATCCAGGGGGACGAGCAGATTCAGGGTATCGCCGGAGGCCAGCGGATAGTCGTGCAGCACGCGATGGGAGAGCGCGGGGGTGCGCTCTGCGGCGAGGCCGACAGAAACCTTCACGGTCGAATCCGACACGTTGCACAGCGTCCAGAACGTGATGTCCGCCCGGAACGTGATGTCAAAGCCGCGAGCCGAACTCGGACATTCCCAGACCACGCTGTCGACAGTGTTCAAATAATCCGAATACAGGACACTCATGGTAATTGCTCCCCCTTTGCCAGGGTGATCTTCTGCACGTGGCGACAGCCGGAGCAAACGAGGGTGATGGTGTGTTCGCCGCTGAGCATGTCCGCGCGCAGCGCCGCTCCACTGCCCATGATAATTCCCTCGACCGTGTAGGTGCCTTTCTGAAGGGCTCGATGGCAGTGGACGCAGGTGTACCTGGGTTTGGGGGTATCGTCGCTCTGCGTGGACGCTGGGGGGCCGGAAGGGGCATTCGTAGTTGTGACCATCGCCGCCTGATGCCATTGATGGAGGAGTGCGGCGAAGGTGTCGTCGGTGAGCGCATTGGCGTCCAGGACATCCAGATAGGCATCGAATACCCGGAAGAGGGAACGGGTATATTCGGCGATCTCGGCGTCGTCGGAGACCGTGGACGAGAGATCCGGGAATACCCCGCTTCGATAGGCGCTGGCATAAAGATCCACGGCGCTCTCGTTCAGGATCTTCAGCCGTGCCAGGAGGAGCGAGCGTGCGTCCCTCTCCCCGTCGATTTCCCCCGGGATTGTTCTGCGCACGATTCGGTCGGCGATCCACATCTTTTCCATATCCGGATTATTACACATCGAACAGCGCATAACCAAGAGAATGACGACGCAAATACCACGTTTTCATCCCGGATAATTCATTGCTCCACGGCAAGAACTACCTCGGCCAGGGCGCGCAGGTCCAGGAACATCCCCTTTTTCGGTGTGAGAACGAGGGCCACCGGACCGTCCGAGGGGTCGCGCTCCAGCTGATCCGCGCCCCATTGCCTGGACAGCTCCGTGTAGAGCGCAGACATTAGCGCGTCACGATGTGGTGTGTACGGCGCGTGTGCTTCCCATACCACATCACAGCGAACACACCTTTTACCGGGATGAGCCGGACCCCACCCCCATTCGCGTTTTCCTGTGAAGGGATGGGGAAGAGGCATGCTCATGTGTTTCGATCTCCCGGTTCTCGATGATATTCAGTGCAGAGGCTATCACATGGTGCATCGGCGGTATGGGAATGCAGCGCCAGGATGGCGACGCCCTTCCACGGGTTCAGTTCCGGGATACGGGATTCCAGCACGCCGTCATCCGTCGGGTCCACGTGCGTTCCCCCTCACCTTTGAATGTTCGGATAATGCGAGTGCATGTGCTCCGTGATCTTCAATTCTATCTGGCGGGGGGTTTCCTTGCGTGAACGTCCGCGAGTTCCCGAACGACCGGGGTGAACAGTATCGAATCGGCTGCGCTCCTGTGCGCCGTGTGTTATCCCGAGATCGTTGTTCCCGTGCCCCTTGAGATACACATTCCACAATGGCATGAATTGTCTTCGTACCTCTTCCTTGCCCTCCGGGAGATACAATTTATCGAGGAGAAGATATCGGCACGTGAATTGCTCGGGCGTGAGATTATCGACCTCATCGAGGATATTGTACCATCTTTCCAGCCGACGGTACAGCGGTCCGGAGGCCGTTCCGACGAAGATCGGCACCCGACATCCTCGGAGACTGGCATTCACATATCCCCGATAGGCGGGGAAATCGGGAAAATCCCCTCGGGGGTACAGGGTAAACATGCCCCGGGCTTTGACACCTTCGAGTGTACCCATAGCGATTGCAAGGGGGCGCTCCGGGCTTTTCAGGAGAGCGTTGACTATGCGGGGACCGATGTTCCTTCTTATTTCCAGATTTATCGGGTGAAACAGCTCTGCCATTCGATACTCACTTTTCGTGGTAGCCGGTGTTCGTCCTGATCGTGTTTTCGAGAGCACGACGCCGGTAGGGAAAATAATAAATTTCCACTACCGGCGTGTATATTTCCAGGCGTTTAAATGCTGAAATCGTGGATCAGAAGGGAGGTTCCGGTGCGGCGTTGCCCGATCCGATTCCGGCAGGAGCGGGCACCGGAGCAGGTGCCGGAGCCTTCTTGGCCGTGCCTGCGCCACCGCTATTGGGGAACATATCCACCTTCGGTGCGGCGACCGGAGGTGCCGGAGGGCCGAGGGGAGCGGCGTCCTCGGTGTTGTCCACCGACGGCGGCAGGATGTTCTTCACCCCGTTGCGCTCCTGTCCGTTCCATTCCCGGATGTCGATCTGGCCGGTGAAGCGGGCATTCAGCAGCTTGCGCGCGATCTCCTCATCGGTCGGGTTGTTCCCGAGGAATTCGTGGGACACTCCGAGCACGTTCATCTGGCGCATGAAGATCCCCAGGGCGACCGGGCTGTCGCGGGAGAGGACGAGCTGGGTGAAGATCTTTTGACCGCGATGCGGGCCGTTGACGATCTCGCACTTCAGCTTGTACATGTCCTTTCCCTTCTGGGATTGCGTGGCGGTGGATTCGACCACCCGCATGTCGTAGGTTCCCACCGGCACGGCCTCGAAGTTTCCACCTCCCGCATCCGAAGCCTTGGCTTCCTCGATGAGTGCCTTCCAGTTCTTTGGTGTTGCCATGATATTCGCTTTCTCTTTATTTCATCCGGAGAATTGAAAGATGATACGGGAACAGGGTTTGGAGGAGATCGGATCAGAACAGGAGTCGAATTCTATGTGCGATTCTGCGCCACCAGGATGTGTGCTCCGGAGGGGAATGAAGATCGGCAATACTTCGGGCCACCTCTTCATCCTCGGTGTCATGCGGGAGGGGTGCGGTGACATTTTCGTTTATCGTGAGGGTGAACGTTCCCCCTACGGGAGCAGACGACGCAGGCACTACCGCAGGATCTACAGTGTATTCGGCACGGAACTGCGCATCGGGGACGACATGCAATTCCCCGAATGCAGTTTGCACCACCCATTCTCCCGGCTCCACGAAGGAGAATCCGTCGGGAACCTGGATGCGGATGACATGGTCATCGTCGACTCCGGCGCACCCGTCCGCAGCCTGTGATTGGCACCAATAAACAGCGGTGACACCTTGTTCCAGCGCCCAGTTGATGATATCCGTCGCGTTTTCCGAGGTACCGTCCCATTGCCGTGCCCGGCATGTGGTGGTGCTGTCCGGGTTCTTCCGGCAGGTGACCTCGGTTCCGTTCGATACCTGCGTCGGCGTGTCGGAGAATTCCGCTGTCGTCGGTGCTGTGCCGTTGGCGCATGCCACGGTGCCGTTATTGATTTCTTGGCTCATTGGGCTACCTCCTCGGATTCCTCGGATTCCTCGGTGTTCTCCGGTTCCAACGGGCCGAAAATCATATCCAACAGCCCAGGGATCGTCGGGTTGTCGATATAGTTCGGCACACGGCCCCCCTGTACTCGGGTGCCCGTTTCGTAGCGGTGGTTCGGCCCTACCAGCAGCCGATGGATCGACTGTGTCGACGCGGAGTTGCCCGGCTCGGCTTCCCAGGTGTCCACATGCATCGCGCCGAGCACATCGAACAGGAACGGAACCATGGTTCGGCTCTGTCCCTGCGCGAACGGGCGCATCTTGCCGTCGGCACCCACGACACCCATGGCGATCAGTACCACGGCGGTCATGTAGTGGGTGGGGTGCTCGGTGAGATCGCGGAAATCACGGAGCGCTCCCATATAGTCACGCAGCACCGTTCCCCAGTCCTGGGTCTGCATCTGCGCCCTGTTGCTCACCTTTTCGATGAGACGCTGCTGCAATTCGCTGATGGAGTCGATGATGACGCTGTTGAACGGGTGTCGACCGGATTGCAACCATTGATACACCTTGCGCACCTCGTCGAAATCCTGCACCGAGACGACGGCGGTATCCCAGGTGCCGTCGAGCACGGGAGGGTCATGCCGAGGATTCCATTTCACCATCTGGATGTCGAGGAATCGCGCGCTGGCCTCCACATCGAGAATGAGGCGTGGTGCTGGTGCCGATACCGCGAAGGTGCTTTTCCCGCTTTTCGGACCACCGAATACGACGACCGATACCGCTCTGTTCCTATCGGAGGACATATACACATTCCCGTCTATCCGTTACTGTCGCGCAGAATGAAAGAAGCATCAAATTCCTTCGAATACGTGAATGTCAACGTCACTGCCGGACGTTTCGATGATCAAGCGACGATCAAAACTCTGATCCGAGCCTACCAATTCCTAGAAGTAATGTCCACAGATATGACCGTGATTTCTCGCCACGGATTTCAGGATATTTCGGAGAGCAGCCCGGGCTCTTCGTAGCGCGCGTGTGGATCGGATTGGACGAATTGTTCGGCTATCATGTCCTCGACACGCGAGCCGTCGTACATCAATTCGATGATGCCCCGATAGGGCGAATATCTGGACCAGGGGTTCGGATTGGGATAGGCGACCATGCGATGGTCCACCCCCGCGTCCAGCGCCGCGACCGCCGCCGTGTAATCGCACAGCATTCCGTAGAGCTGCGTGTAGAAGATACGCAGGCGTGTCTTGGAATGGTTGACCGTGATGCGGTCGTAGAATGGTGGCTTGGCCCGCGCCGAACGTCCCACGCGCCGGAACATGGTGTACATGGCACATTGCGAGGCATTCTCCGGTTCGTCCTTGAACACGAGCTGGGACAGCGTGCAATAGGTTAATAATTGCGGAGCCTGATGGGCGATCTCGGTAAGTTTGTCGAAGGTTCCGGTGGTCTTCCAGTCCATGATGATCGCCTGCCCGGTGAAGGTGTTGCGCATTCGGCAGTCTATCTTACCCTTGAGTTCGACCGGAGTGCCCTCCACATCGATGATATGCGTCAGCTTCTGTTCGGCGGCGATGACCTCCAGATCGCGATCGGCATCGGTTTCCACGAGCCATTCCTCGTACCCTTCGAGCATGGTGCGTCCGAGTGACACCTCCTTTTCCCATTCCTCCTTGTCGTAATAGAAGGTCGCGAGGGAAAGCCGTAACCGTTCTTTCCGTACCACATCGTCATACGCGTCCAGAAGATCACGGCTGTATCCGTAATACTCTTCGAGCGCGGCGTGGAGTCGTGTCCCCAGGCATGCCGCTCCCGTGACAACAGGAGTTTTCGAGCGTAATCCGAGGTAGACCCCCAGGAACCACGACCGACGATCCGTCACGAAGGAGGCAAGATCGGATTGTGTGACCGAAAGTGCCGGATACCGTGGAATCATCGATTCGAGACCGAGTTGGGTCATGGATTGGCCAATTCCCAGGGCCGGGCAACCTGACGTAATTGTTCGGTAAGTTTGTGTGCCTGCTCCGAGGTCGTTTTATGCAGTGGGCCGCAGGACAGAATCATATTGAGCAGTGTGGCCTTCAACCTGTCTATTTTTTCGCCTTCTCCGGTGGGAACGGCGTCCGGAATTTGCGGGGAGGGTATTTCGGCAAGCACATCGGGTGGAGTGTCGGGTGGGATGGAGGTTACCGCCGTTTGCGTCCACGAGACGGACTGAATCCTGGATATCGGAAAAAAGGCGACGGTACGGGTGCCGTTACCGGTTTCGGCGACCAGGAATCCTTCCGGTTGGACGATGACATGGAGGAATTCCGCATCCATGGCTACGAGCCCGCCCGGAGTCAGGGTGGATACCCGTACCTTTGTCCCCACCGGAGGAAAATCGTATCGTTCCGGCATCGAATTCCTTTCCGTATTTTGTGTGGTTCCCCATGCTAACATGCCGGAAGAATAATTTTACCGTCAATCCGTCAAATATTTTCGAAGCAGGTCACCGTCGCGGAGAATGGTTTTGATGGATATGCCCTTGTCGTCGAGCACCTCGTCCTGGTGGATTTCTATCGAGCCCTCGCTGACGTAGAAGATGATCGTGATGTTGTCGTGTATTTCACTGCCGATCCTGTGCACTCTGTTGTAGAGCTGCGTCATCTGGACACTTGACCAGGATTTCTGAAGCACGACCATGGTGCTCGCAGCCGTCAAGGTGAGACCGGCATTTCCCGCCGCGATGGTCAACAACAGAAAACGTATGCTTCCGTTCTGGAAGGCATCGACCGCCCGTTGCCGCGATTTGGGGTCCACCGCTCCGGTGAACATGGCGAACTCGTACCCCTTGCGTTTCATCTCGTGTGCCAACAGCTCCAATAACTGCTTGGATTGCGCGGCAATCACCATGCTCCCGGTACCGAAGTCCCCGTGTCCGAGTTCTTCCAGGAATGCTTGGATCTTGTTGGAGGGAGTGGTCAGGCGTACACCCCCGAAGTCTTCTTCGGACTCGGTGAGCCGAAAGAACTGTCCGAGGTCGTCGTCGGTGACCACCGAATCGTCGTTTTCCTCGTCCGAGGGTACAAGTTCCAGACAGGCGCTGGACAATTGCATCATGCGGGCGAATTTGCTCAGCACCGTGGAAGCAACCAGTGTGCCGCCGCCTTCCAATTGCGCAACGGACGATTTCTTGATGGCACGGTAGGCTTTGAGCTGTGCCGGAGTCATCGGGATCGTGCGCGTTTCCGTCAGGACCGGCGGCAGGAAGGGCACGACGATCTTCTTGAGCATCCGACGCGTGAAGGGTGCGGTGACGGCATAGAATTCCTCTTTGTTGGCCTCCTGAAGTCCCAGGAATGTGACGGCACCGAAGGAATTCAGCCCGATATTGGCATATCTTTTGAGGAATCGGTCCTTCGAGGGGAAGGCGGTAGGTCGCAGGAAGCGCAGCAGCGGCCAGAGATCGACGATATCGCTTTGAATCGGTGTGCCGGTCAATCCGAATCGGAATTCGGCTGTGTCCCCCAGGCACCAGAATGCCCGAGTGGATTTATTGGTGGCCGTCATGATCCGATGGGCTTCGTCGCCGACGACGGTGCGGAATCCGATGGTGTTGAATTCTCGGGGATGCACCTCGCATTTGCTCGCCGGGACGACGTTTTCTCCCTCCTTCGGACCCTTGCAGTCCGGGCACCGTTTACGGGTGAGTGCGCCGTACGCGGCGAGCGTGGTGTATTTGGGCAGCAGCTCCCAGTTGACCACGAGAATATCGGGAAGGGCATCCAGTATCTTTTTTCGTTGGACCGGCGTGCCTTCGAGGCTGCGCACCGATACCTCCGGCCACCATTGTTGGAATTCTCTAGCCCAGGATGTGCGCACACTGGTGGGACAGACGATGAGGGCCGGAAAAATGGATTCACCCGCGTGATGCAGCGCATGCAGTGCCCCGATGGTCTGCGCGGACTTGCCGGTGCCGGTCTCGTCGAAAATGCCTGCGGACCGATTCAGCGCCATGAAGGCGGCACCGGCTGTTTGATGCGGGTACAGACCGAGTTCGGCTCCGATGTGTTGCGCGGTCTCCAGAAGGTTTTGAGCCGTCGGATCGTCGAAACGCAGGTGGTCGGCATCGATCGCGTCGCGCAGCGCCAGGCTCGGTTGGATGTACCGTCGGTAGTGCTTCAGCGACCAATCCAGCAGGGTGTCGTCGATGACGAGGTGGGTACCGAAAAGCCCGCGAAGGTTCAGGCACGCCGTCCACGACAAAGGCACGAGATAATCGTCGTACTTACCTCGATAGGTGCCTGACAGGAGGGATTGCATTTCGGGTTTGTGTTGACGATCCGGATCTACGATAATGCTGTTCGGATGATCGGGATCGATGCGTACGCGGACCGACAAGGCAGATCTTCCATTCTATCCGGTGCAGAGGAGATGAATGATGGGGAAATGGTGCCGAAGATCATGGGGAGGAGTTTTTCTTCCACTTCGCCAGCTCATCGTAGTCGAGTGCCAATATTCGGTTGCGTAACCGGGAAGCTGCCAGAATACCGTGCCGTACCGCCATCTGGGCATGGTCGGTTCCTATCGTTTCCTCCACGATGCCGAAGGTACGCATCATGGGGGCGGTCATGATGTTATGGGCGTCGGCAGGTGATTGCCGGGTGTCGAGCTGAAAATGCGGGTAATCGGTATTGATGAGCGCTTTGAACACTCCGAACATTTCCACTGCGGCATGGCTGTCGCGTCCTCCTTGGATGGTTCTTACCGTGAAGACGAACTGCTCGATGATAACAAACAATCGCGGCTGCCACCCGTTTCTGGCCGTTATCAGGGTCCGTGGATATGTTTCGGTGATGTTCTCCAGGAGGTCCCTGACCTTCAGGACAGGACTTCCTTCGAATTCCTCGATGATACCGTGCTGTGTGCATGCCACCGTGCAGTCCGGCACACAGGGCAGAATGACTCCGAGATGGGGATGAATGCCTCGATAGACCTCGACGACGGCGAACCCGGTGTGTTGCCCGGGGTCAACGGCGAGGAATACGGCATCGGGCGGCATTACTCCTGTGCGCGTTCCTTTTTACGTCGGCGACGTTCGGCGGAATCGGCAGCGGACCACGCTCTGCACGGCCCGCAGCAGCACCCGTACCCGGATGAGGCGTTGCGGGTGCCGTGGACCAGGCTCGGCCGTGGATGGAAGAGGTGGCCGTCACGCTCTATGCGTTCCAGTCTGCGCATGTGTCGGTACACGGTGGAAGAGGATCTGTCCTGAACATGGGGTTGTTTCTCGAACAGGACGGCCAATTTCTCGGCCATCTCCTGCTTGGAGGCAATAGGGAAAGTCTTTTTCCCGACTCCACTGTCCAATGCTGAACTGTCCACGGATTCCGGTTCGCCGACAGGATTCGTGCCATTCGATACTTCATTCGTGTCGTTCGAGCCTGCCGCTTCGCTGAAAGGGATGTCAATGATATCGGAAACTTTTGTTGCCGTGAGTTCCGGTGTCGGGTTGTTCTCGGATTGCACCCCCACGGGCTCGGATATCTCGATCACGGGCTGGGGTACAACACCGACGGCTTTGCGTAGTGTCTTTACCTTGATCAGGGGGGTGCGGCGTCGCGGTTTGACTTTCAGTGCCACGGCGGAGATCATTTCGGTGAACTTGGGAAGCATGTCTGCCTTCGTTTCCTCGTGTTCTTCCGATTCTATCGTGTCGGCGGTCAACGTCAATACCGAAGTATCGGATTTATTTCCCGGGATTTCCGAACTCCGACGGGTACGAGGATTCCCCGACGAAAGGAATGTGCTCGTGGTGCCGGGCTCGAAAAGCAGCCCGGCATTCCGCAATGAACGCCGGCAGCTTGGACACATGCCACAGAGGCATTCCTCGTCGGGGGATCTCGTATATCCGGTCACAATATTTACATCATACCGCAGATATGGAAATTAATCCTTCGTGTTCCACCTGTCCATGGGTCCTTGTGGCGCGACGGGAATGGGAACCTTGTATCCCATTTCCGTGGTCACCTCCATGCACTCCTTGATTTCGTTGATCACTTCCACGGAATCATAGGTGGTGGGGACATTGAAGATGATTTCGTCGTGGATGGTGAGGGTGAGGTAGGGGCCGAGTCCGCGTTGATCGCAGGTGCGTGTGGCTTGCTTGAGCAATTCCGCCGCATGGCCCTGTGTCTTCAGGTTGCTGGCGACATACGCCTTGTCCTCGTCCATGTAGAGACGCCGGCCGAAGGGGGTGAGGACACTCATTGCACCGCGCTCCCATCTGGCCCGTGTGGCTTCCTCCATACACATCTGCTGCAATCCCTTGATGCTCGGGAACTGCTGGAACACGGCTTCCGCGACGGAACGCATTTCCTCGACGGGCACACCCGCCATCGATGCCATTTTGTCGATTCCTGCGCCGTATGCACTATTTCCCGTAAGGAACATGCGGTTGTTCTGGCAGGCTGTCCAGCTGCCCAATTCAGTGGTTACGCACCATACCGGCTGTGTGGCCACGTCCCTGTGAAAGAAATCAGGCGATGCGTTGTGTACCGAACTTGGCCCGGTTAAACGCCTGAAACTGCGTGCGCGCTTCCCCGTTACACCTGCATCAATACCGTTCAGAAAGAGAAGAGTTTGAATGAAGGTGTCGTACCATTCGTCGTCTCTTCCCCCGAAGAGATTGTGAAATGAACGAGTCAAACTATTGGCCAATGTCTTTCGTTCGTTGGGTTCGAAGGTTGTGGCGAGCACCTCGGGTGGAATAAAGCTGTCGGCCGCGAAATCCGGATGCTGTGTGAGATCGTGCAAAGGTGACTTGGCGACACCTACTCTTTGTGCGAACATGAGATAGAGAAAGTCTTCTTCGGTCAATCGGGATTCTCCGAAGAAGGCCGGTGCTTCCAACACGAGTGCCATGGCGTCTTTTCCGGAAACGAATTCTTCGGTAGAGGTCCAGCTCACCGTTTCGGACTCGGGCGTGGCACACAGCCAACGATGATCGGGGGTCGCGGAATAAAGATGACCTTCTGCACCGAACTCGATAAGAGGTGCTTCATCATAGGTGCTGATCGCTTCTATTCGAGTCCATTCCGAGGATTTGTTCTCGAGGTTGAAACCGATGGTCATGTCTCCTACATGAACCTCGTCGTGCTTCAACCACCCTCTTTGGGTGAAAATCTCGGTATCAAGGGGAACGCAGGCGTACGATGTATTTTTCACCAACTTGTACCGTGGATCGTGATTGCTGAACTCCGGACCGAAAATACGACGACCCATGATGTTGAAGAATTTCTCACCGGATTGATCGGCTTCACGGAAAACGCTGGCCAAGGCGGTATCATCATAGAAATGTGCTGTCAAGCGCATCTCCACGCTTGAATAGTCTGCGCTGAACAGTGCATGATTCTCGTGCGGAATGAACGCTTGGCGTACCAAACCACCGCCATCGGCCGGGATGGTTTGAAGGGCTGGGGAGGTCACGCTTTGCCGGCCAGTCCTTGCTTGCATTGCATTGATCTGGGGGTGGATAATACCGTCCTCACCGGAAAACTTGAGCAGATTGTCGAAATAGGTGCCGACCAGCTTTTCCGCCTTGCGGGACTTCACCGCGTGCTCTGCCAGTTGAAACCCTTGTGCGGCGAGGGAATCCAGCACATCCTTGCTCATCTGCGGGCGGCCGGTGGCGGTGTATTCGGTGATCAGCTTTCCTCCGTGTTCCTTTTCGTAATCCAGGAACCATTTTCCGAGTTGCAATGTCGAGCCGATATGCACACCGAATTCGTCTTTGCAGTACGCCTGGAGATCCTCGACGTATTTGCCGAGTTGTGCGCTCTTTTCGGCGCAATACTCACGATCGACACGAAATCCGTGGAGTTCCATGCCGGTGGAAATACGCTGGACATCGTGCTCCAGCTCACAGATATATTGTGATTCTCCGGTGATCAGATGGTTGAGTCGACGGTAGACGCGTGCGCCGAGGATGCAGTCGATGGCCGCGTAGGTGGTGTACGGCTCGAAATCGAGAGGAACGGTGTTCCAGGTCCAGTTGTTCTTCGACATGCCGTTCTCCAGCATGCGTTGCCCTACCGTGGCCTCGTGGCCGAAATACTTTTCCGCCAACCATTTAAGTTTCGCCGGACGGAGATTGTGCTCCAATTTGGCCAGAATCATGGTGTCGACAACCAGATGCCAGGGGAATTTGAGATCCGGGAACATCACTGCCAGATATTTGGCGTCGAATCCCATATTGTGCAGGGTCATCGTGCCCTGGTAATTTTCCAGGATGTCGTAGATCAATCCCGGCCACCGCACAGCGTCGATGGACCACGCGGTGTTGACATCCCCGATCTGGAAGAGCCGTACTCGCGCGTCCGGTGCCCAGGGGTCCAGTCCTGCGGATTCGGTGTCCACGGCGAGAACGTCGCGTTTCTCGCCGAGCCAGCGCATCATGTCGTTGATATCGTCCAATGTGCGCACGAAGGCGACACCCGTTTCGGACAGCGGTAATTCGACGGGCCAGACATCTGTCATATTTAATTCCTATTTTTCGCCGGAAATAGCGTGAATAGGAATATATTAATGGATATCCGGCCGGAATGCCAGTTGTTTCTAGCTGTCCACAATGTCCTTTATGCCGTGCGGATACAGGAATTTGTGAACGCTGAGTGTCAGATAGGGAATGGCATCCCGTGGCACCGTGACGATGGTGATTTCGAGTTCTTCGTCATAGGCGTCGGTGCGCATGGACCAGTCCATGAGATTGGGGTCCTGGAATCCGTCACCGCAACGCGGGGCGGCCTCGGTGAGCAATCCAACTAGCTGATTCCCCTGGAACTCGTCGTCGAAGAAGAATTCCACGACATCGCGACCTTCGCCCGTTTCGGTGTTGTCGACCGTATGAACGTGATCGCAACGGATATCCGTGCAGTTGACGATATCGAGCAGGAGTGGGGCCAGATAATCCTCCACCAGGAGATCTTGGACCGGGATGGCGACGGCGTTGGGGGGGAAGCAATCCGGTAGTTCGATATCATCGTCTTCCGCTCCGACGTGGTCCATTCGGATGATCACGGAGATGTCGCTCATGGAGGACAGCGAGGCGAGAGTCGATAGGAGCTGGGTGGGAATCGCCGTCAGCTGCACAGGAACGTCCTGCGAGGGGTTACCCGATTCGGATGATGCTTCGGATGGCCCCACCACGATATCGAAACGCATCTCCCGCGTGGTGAACGGGATGCCGATGCGTAGATGGAGTTCGAAACGAGATGAGATGGTAGCCTCCTTTTTCCGTGGAACGGTCTCCTCATACCGAGCATCCGTCTACCGTATACCAGTTTACCACGATTCAGCCCCTTCGAGGGCGTGATCGGGCAGTACTCGGCGGCCGTACCTTCTGCTCCCCTTGGGACGTACCGTCGTAAAACCAATCCTCCATGTCCGGGCATTCCCGTTCGACTGGGACTTCGACCGGAGCCGGGGTGTCGTTTTGCCCACCGGGTCCGGTATGCCTGCGGTTTTTGCGCGGCTTCTCGCTAGCGGACATGGTCGTCTATCTGCTGGGCGAGCCAGTCACAATAGGTCATCGGAATTCCCGGCATCGAGATGCTCCCGTAGCTGGTGTGGATTCCGGTGAGGTACCCTTCTATCCCGGCGATGGCGTCGGCGTACTGGCGTAGGACCCCGATAGGGTGCCTCCAATTGGTGATGACGGCCTGGAATCGGTTGTGCTTCGCTTTGTGGAGCAATTCTTCCCCCCACGCCACGGGATCGGTGATGCTCATCCACCGGGTCCAGTCCGCCAGTGCGCGAACCGGAGAATTCCCCGGCGCGTTGGGGATGATATCCTCGGGGCGTGCCATGGACCATACCTGGATGCTCTTCGGCCATTCCTCCATCTGACCGGCCACCCCCCACCCCGCACCCGGTCCCGTGAGCTTGTCCACCAGTTCCGGTGATCCGCTGGCGAAGTCGATCGGGCGCAACGGATCGGCGACCAATCCGGCGGCGACGACACGCAACTGGGCGTGTATGCCGTGGTTCATCTCGGCCAGGATGGCACGGACTATCTGCGCTCCCTGTGAATACCCCAGCAGCACGACGGGGAAAGGCGCGGCTTGAATCTCGTTGACTGCGTTGTCCACCCCGACCTGGATGCTCTTCGCCTCCGATATCGGAATACCGTAATCGGCGGGGTAGGGGATCATCGAACAGTGGAATCTAGCAGGGAGTTTTCCTGTGATATTGGCCAGCATCCCTGTGACCCCGGGACCACGGGTGTTCTCCGTGGTGCCCGGGACGCAGAGAACCGAATATCCCGGCAGGTTCGCCTCGGCATTGGTACTCATATTGACTATCAGTGTAGCGTGCTACACCGAAATGTCGAGGAGTAAATGATAACGATACTCTCTCAGGAGAGTATCCAGTTTTTCATGATCGCGGACTGGGATTCGATACCCTTGAGGAGAATATCGTCCCAGATCCGTCGTCGTTTGGTCTCGAATGCCATCGGCGGCCAGGTGCTCCAGGATAATGATCCTGCCGGAGGCACCACCGATTCGGGCGGGATATGGTACGGATGGCCGACGGCCCGGTAGCATTCATATTTCTCCGCGTAATTACGGAGAAAGAATCCGTACATTCCCGATATCTGCACGAATTGCCGGAGGCGACGTTCGGTCAGGGAATCGGCGTGCAGATCGGATTCGGCGTGGGATTCGGCTTCGATATCTTTCTCGATCAAGGTATTGAGGAAGACGGTCTCCGGTTTGTCCGGATCTGTCGATTCGGCTGCCCTGGCTTGAAGGGTTTCCCAGTTGGGCAGAAGAATGACCAGAATCCCCCCGGCTCGGGTGTAGAGCTTGTCAAGCTCCTCCATTCCCTCCTTCTTGAGTTCTCCGTACTCGTCCCTCTCCCGGTCCTTGCGATAGAGTGGGCTGTATAATGTGCTGTAGACACAGGAAGCAGCGAAGGAATGTTCGACAGTTTGAAGATGTTGAGGGTTGCCGGGATCATACCGGTTCAGGATCTCCCGATGGGCATCGGGGTCGTGAACCTGGTCGAGTTCCAGAATGATATGTTCGGCCGTGGGGGGAATTGCCGTCGGATTGCGGCTCATGATGTCGATCCAGCGCTCCCCCAGCTCGGTGCCCAGATCCGTTTTCCCAGCGTAAGGCGGTCCATCGAGGTAGACGAGGGGCATCTGTTTCCTTTCGATCAAGGGATGTGGTAGAGGAGTGGAGATGGGGAACCTCGACCACAGATCCTATCGAGTGTAACAGCCATCACGGGACTCAGGACAGCCTACGAAACCGAATCTCCACCGAACTTCCACGTCAGGCTGCGGGCGGAGGGAAGGCTCCGGCTCCGGGCGACAGTGCGGTGACGTGGCGATGGATCTCGTCGAGGATGGAGGTGTCACGCTGGACCTGGCTGACGATGGTGTGCACATCATAGGTGAGTTTGGTATCCTCCTGGAGGAGTGTTGCCAATTTGCTTTCCATATCGATGATCTGGGATTGCATCTCGATGATTTTGTTTTCCATATCGACATCGCGATCGACGTTGAGACGGATATGTTCGAGGAGCAAAGTGAGGGCGGCTTGGGAGCGATTTGCGGCGGCAGCGACTAAGAAACCCAGGAACATCTCCAAAACGGTCGTGAAAAGGTTCATGGGGAAGTTGAACCCTTGACCAATAAACCAGGCTGGCAGCCATGATCCGGAAGACAAATGGGGACCACCAAATGCAAATATTGATGTCCACGCTACAACTGCGAAAATCCAGAATATGATATTCGCGGGCTTGCCCATACCTTCCGACACCAAGAAGGTAAATCTCTCGAAAGCATTCGGATTCTTTAATGTCTCTATGTGATCATCCAAACGTTCGGCATGGTCTTCTTCCGATACAGGCGCAGGTTGGATTTGTTCCAGGCTGGACATGGTTGCTCCTCATACGATTGGTCTGGAATTGATTTTTCTGCACTCAATTTATGTTTCTTCAAGTAGTCTACGACGGACTGAGCTATTTCGATATCGCCCTTTAGGTGTCCCCGCTCCATTACCCTCTCCTCCATTGTAGAAAATGGCCCGGACCACCGTCCAAGCCATTCTCTGTCCCATCTCAATCGACGTACGTTTCCTTGTTGTACACGCTCTCCACCAGCGGATCATGCTTGCTCGCCTCGTCGAGCGCCCAGAGAACGATGGAAGTCAAAATCTTCTTGCCACCTTTCACGATATACAGGTCCTCCAGCATGGATTCGGGATCGGTATAGGTGTCGGTGCGGTGCCTGTCCTGTTCGAAGGTGAGCGACGGGGGGTCGGTCCGGAGCAGCAGCTCGATATCCGGATTGCACAGCGGGCATGGTTCCCGTAATTCGGGAGGTGTTTCCTCGGGGAGGAGATCCGCGATTCCGTGGTACTTCTTGGTCTTCACCTCGTCACAGGTGATCAAATGCGCCACGACGGACACACCGACCTTGTTGACGATGAATCGGCCGCCCTTGGTGCGGAAAATCTCGATATCGGTCCACCGTTGCACGCCGTCGCGCTCCGAGGTGACGCTGGCCAGGAGCGTCCCTTCGAAAATCACGGACTGACGGTCGTTGTAAAGGCGGTAACGGCGCATCACCCCGTCCACTTTCCCGGGGCTCAGGGTTTCGTCGTCTGCACTGTCCGCCCTGTTCGCGGCGTTGCGTGCGCCGATGATCCGTGTCCCCCGGTGGTCTCCGGTCGGTGGAACCCCCGGCTCGAGTACCCGCAGATGAAGCGGTTTATCGGACATGTCATCTCCCTTTCTTCTGCCTTGAAAACCGGAATTATCCGGATTCGACGACCGTGACATATTCATCACTTTCCTGCGTTCTGCGTTGTTTCTCTGCGAACAACATAATTTACTGTATCACTACTGTCGTACACAAACAAACCGATCTACGGGTATCGATTACTTTTCGTGCCGACGCCCATCGACAACATTATCACGGTATTTTCAAGTCAGGTCCATCCGAAGGGCAACATTCCGAAATCGTGGTCGGGGAAATAATCGCGACCCAGATAATTCGGATAGGTGTCGGTGTGGAAGACCTCCCATTTCGGGTCCAGTACCTCCTCGTAATAGAGATCTGCCGACGGCCAGAGCAGTCCCGCTTCGATATCCGCCCGGAGCTTGGCGACACCGTGGACGAAGAAGCGTTCACATTCGTCCCGTACGATGGAATCGACTCCTCCCGCTTCCCGGTCCCGTGCCTCGATAAGGGTATGGATCGCATACAGGCAGATCTCCTCTCCTCCGGGGTTGCCCAGTTGGGCGCTCCGATCGTCCCCGGCGCAGAGTCGAAGGATGTTCCAGATGAAGTTTCGGGTGGTATCGTGGCGGCTGTATCCGGATCGGAACTGGGCGTCGAAGATCGCCTTTTTCCTCAGCATGAAGGCATTCGCCGGACGGGACCATCCCAGGAGATGGGAGCGTATCCATGCCAGCGCGTCGTCGGCGTCGAGATTTTGGTATGCGGTCAATCGGCTCAGTGCCTGGCGGGGAGCACCTCCGCCCGGAGAAACCTCCGGTGGGACACGTATTCTCTGTTTTTCTGTTTTCTGGGCCTCCTCGTTGGTTTCCCATTCGATGAAAAGATCTCCGAGGGTCGTTCGGTTGGCCATTCGACCGTTGGCGAACACGAATCCGGATTTGTAGAGGTGATGAACCCACTCGTCCGGAAGAATCGGAAGATCCTCCACCGAGGGAGGAAGGAACGACGAGGTGCCGTCCGGATACCACCAGAGGTAGGGGAGATCGTCGAGAACGGTAGGGTAGATGGCGATATGGCGTTCGTGGTACTGGATGATCTCCACGCCGGGGCCGAGGATGCTGACCATCTTGACGAGGTCCTCATTGTCGCCGTGGACGGCCCATGCGGGGAGCTGGTAGAGCTTGATTCCGTTGAAATCCCGGGGGTTGTCGGAGGGTTTGCCACGTCGGGTGGAGACCACGGTTTCAGGGAGCGGTCCCAGCTGGTCGAGGAGCATGGAGAGCGTTTCGCCGCCCGGTTTGCCTTCCCGGGTGTCCACGTCGATGCCGAGGGTGCCCAGGGGCAGCGACATGCCGAGATTGGTGTCCGGAGCGATGGTGTTGATGTCCTCGCGTATTTCTTCGGGCCTTTTCCTGGAATGGCCGACATATTCCTTCACCGCAGGTCGCTTGGTGCCGGGAACGAGCGGAAAGGGGAAGAATCCACGGTCCCATATTTCCCAGGCGACGGTGGAGGCGTCGGGGCCGTCGATAATCACGGGATACTCCGTAAAATTCGGAAAATAAATACCATTTTTTGAATAATACCGGATACCTCCGAGAATAACGAGAATAAAATTTCCACTAGATCTGGTGGAGGACTTGCCGAGTCACCACTACAGGTAGTAGGATCGTGGAACATCTTTCATCCAGCGAGGTTCCCATGCAGACTCGTCTCGACGGTGCCGTCACCGTGTATTCCAAGCCCAATTGTCCACAGTGCACGATGACATATCGATTCCTCGATCAGAAGAACATCAGTTACCGATCGGTGGATGTCACGCAGGACGCGGACGCCCTGTCCTATGCGCGCGGGCTCGGGTATTCCTCGGCTCCGGTCGTCGTCATCGATTCCGCGCGCCACTGGTCGGGATTCCGTCCGGAGAAGCTCATCGAATTGCTTGACAGCCTCGAAGCGGCCTGAGATGCTGGAAATCGTCCATTTCTCGTCGGTTTCCAACAACACGCAACGGTTTGTGGACAGGCTCGGAAAGCCGTCCATGCGGATACCGTTGCACGATGTGGAAGGGTTTCGGGTGCATCAGCCCTACGTGCTCATCACCCCGACGTACGGCGGCACCGGGTGCTTGAAAGACGTGCACCGTAGTGTGCCGAAGCAGGTTGTCACGTTTTTGAACGACGAGCACAACAGGAAGTTGCTGCGGGGAGTGATCGCAGCTGGCAACACCAACTTCGGGAAGACCTACGGGCTGGCCGGCGACGTGATCAGCCGGAAGTGCCGAGTTCCCATGTTGTACAGGTTCGAACTCATCGGGACACCCGATGATCTCCGTAATGTTCGGGTAGGGTTGGAAGGGATGGCGCTATGACCATTGTGCAGGAGACGATGTTGCCCGAAGGATTGGATGAGCATGGTTACAATGCTTTAATTAATCTGACTGGCCCAGATGGGAAGATTCAGTTTGAGGCAGAACAAAAGGCTATTCAAGTATACTTAGAAAATACCGTCAAGAAGAGTAGTCCTCAGTTTCCCTCCACGGAAGAGTGGCTTCAATATCTGATCGAGAACGAATATTATGATCCTCAGGTTATCGAACAGTATTCTAGGCCGTTTGTGTATTCGTTATTCGCGCGTGCGCGCTCATTCGGATTCGAGCATATAACATTTCTAGGGGCATTTAAGTTTTATACTTCCTACGCGTTGAAGAGCTTCGATGGAGAACAGTACCTCGAGAATTTCGAGGATCGATGCGTGATGGTGTCGTTGACTCTTGCTCGTGGTGACGAGATGCTTGCTGGTGATTTCCTTGAGGAAATTTTATCCGGACGATTTCAGCCCGCCACACCTACCTTTCTCAACTGCGGAAAGAAACAACGTGGAGAATTTGTCTCTTGCTTCTTGTTGCGCATGGAAGACAATATGGAATCGATCTCCCGTTCCTTTAATGCCGCTTTGCAGCTTTCCAAACGAGGAGGAGGAGTAGCTTTCTTGGGTTCGAATGTTCGCGCCCAGGGCGATCCTATTAAACAAGTTCTTAATCAGTCTTCTGGTGTGGGACCGGTGGCTAAAATTTTCGAGGATATATTTTCGTACGCTAATCAATTGGGTGCCCGTGATGGAGCTGGCGCTTTATACATAAGTGGTCATCATCTTGATTGTCCACGTCTTTTAGATAGTAAAAGAGAGAATTGCGACGAAAAGATACGGCTAAAAACGATTAGTCTCGGTGTCGTAGTTTACGATATTACGCTGGAGCTGGCCAAGAACAACGACGACATGTACCTGTTCTCGCCGTACGACGTGGAGCGCATCTACGGGACGCCCTTCGCCGACATCAATATCACCGAGAAGTACTACGAGATGGTCGACGACAAGCGCATCCGCAAGTCGAAGATCAAGGCGCGCGAGTTCTTCCAGACGATCGCCGAGCTGCAAATGGAGAGCGGATATCCCTATATTTTATTTGCGGATAATGCAAATCGTTCGAATCCAATCTCTGGTTCGATCACACATTCTAACATCTGCACCGAAGTGTTGCAGGTAAGTAGCCCATCCACATATAATGAGGATTTATCTTATGACAAGATCGGGCAAGATATCTCCTGCAATCTCGGATCTTTGTGCATTTCGAGAGTCATGGATTCTCCGGATTTTGCTCATACTGTGGAAATTGCCGTAAAAGCGTTGACTGTGGTATCGGATATCTCCGACATCCAGTCTGTTCCCTCTATTGCCAGTGGAAATGCTGGTTCTCATGCCATTGGCCTGGGGCAGATGGATCTCCATGGATTTCTGGCTTCCAAGCAAATACATTATGGGTCGGAAGAGGGAATAGATTTCACAAATATCTATTTTTATACTATTTTGTACCATGTACTTCGGACATCAAACTCCATTGCTAGAGAACGTGGTGTGACTTTCGTCGGTTTCCCGGAGTCCAAGTACGCCTCCGGCGAGTTCTTCGACAAGTACACCGAGCAGGTGTGGGAGCCGAAGACCGAACGGGTGCGGGAGCTGTTCGCAGACGCCAGAGTGAGCATTCCGACCAGGGAGGACTGGCAGCAGCTCAAGGTATCGGTACGCGAGCACGGCATTTATAATCGGAATCTTCAGGCTGTTGCCCCCACCGGCTCGATCTCCTATATCAACAATTCGACCAGTTCCATCCATCCTATCACGTCTAAGATAGAGATTCGGAAGGAAGGCAAGATTGGTCGTGTATACTGGCCCGCACCTCACCTTACGAATAATAATCTTGAATATTTCGAGGACGCCTACGAAATTGGGTATGAGAAGCTGATCGATACATATGCGGCTGCAACTCAACATGTGGACCAGGGTCTTTCCCTGACCCTTTTCTTTAAGGACGACGCGACGACGCGGGATCTCAACCGGGCTCAGATATATGCTTGGCGCAAGGGGATCAAGACTATTTATTACGTGCGCATGCGCAAGCAGGCTATCAACGGAACGGAAATGGCAGAATGTGTCTCGTGTACATTGTGACTTTATGTAGAAAGGATGTTCGATGAGGCAATTTTCTGCTCCCCACATCGTGCGTGCTGTAAATTGGAATAGGATTGAAGACCCTAAAGACCTGGAGGTCTGGAATAGACTCACACAAAATTTTTGGCTTCCGGAGAAGGTTCCAGTTGGGAATGATCTTCCCTCATGGAATAGGTTGTCTCAAGAAGAAAAATTACTCACCATGCGCGTCTTCACCGGGCTTACTATGCTCGATACCGTGCAGGCTGCCGTCGGGGCCATCAGTTTAATCGCCGATGCAGAAACCCTGCACGAAGAATCCGTTTACGCCTATATAGCCATGCAGGAGGCTGTCCATGCACGCAGCTACTCCAGTATTTTCTCCACACTATGCTCCACCACTGAAATAGATGCCTCATTTGCTTGGTCTGAAAAAAATGAAAATCTTCAACGTAAGGCCGAATTGGTCATAAGTTTCTATAAAGGGGATAACCCTTATAAGAAAAAAATTGCCTCCACACTTCTCGAATCGTTTCTGTTCTATAGCGGATTTTTCACACCATTCTACTTCTCCAGTCGAGGTAAACTGCCAAATACCGCAGATGTTATCAGACTCATAGTCGCAGACGAAGCAATTCATGGGTACTATATCGGGTACAAATATCAGCGCAATATTGATAAATTATCTGGTAATGAACAATCAATTCTTAGACGCCATACTTACGATTTACTTCAGGAATTGATGGAAAACGAGGTGGACTACACTGAAGAATTATATGCCCCTGTGGGACTTGTCGGGCAGGTAGAGCCCTTCCTGCGGTATAATGCCAATAAGGCGCTGATGAACTTGGGGTATGAGCCTATTTACACCAAGGATGAAACCCAAGTTGATCCGGCTGTTCTTACGAGTTTGTCTATACAGTCTGAAAATCATGATTTCTTCAGCGGATCTGGCAGTTCTTACGTTATGGGGGTTGTTGAAGAAACCGACGATTCCGACTGGGAATTCTAGAAACATGCAGTGCATCAAGTAGAAATTGAAGGACGTTAATCTTGACAAGCTCTGTGGTACCATTAAAAATTAGACCGATGGTCATTCTTGATCAGTTGATGAAGCCGAAGTCACAAATGTGGTGGGCGCATGACGACTTATTTGGTGTGCAGAAAAGATATGGGAGGCGACGGCTTGTTGAACCTGTTAAACTGATTACAGTCCCCGAGTCCTTGAAGATTAAATTGATCTCTGCCAAGCGTGTCCATGTTCCTTTTATCCTCAAAGAATGGGATGGAAACAAAGAGGAGGAATGGGACGGCTTAACGACAAGTTGGAAAAACTACGTAGCAGGGGCTGGACCACAACGTCCACCGTATGACCTCATGTGGGTGGAGTATCCTTTCCCAGTTCTTATAGAAAATGAGCAATACGTATACGGTGTGTTGATCCAATACAAGCAGGAGATAACTGCTTTTACCTTACGATTGTTCACGGCTCGTATCGAAGGGTCGTCCCATAAATTTAGTCTTCCAGAATTAACAAATTTTACGTATGCCATACATCTGGATGAATATGGGAATATGAGTGGCCATGGCGCTGCATCCCTTAATTGTGATGATGAACTTCTGAACGGCACTGGGCTTGGAGGTATGATGCCTGCACCCGTAGCTTCATATCTTTACCAACTACATCCTACCGCTTTAGCCATAGGTTTGATGAATTGCAAGAATGTTTCACTCTTACAGCATGAGCGTAAGAGTAGAAGCAGCAATAAAGTAACCAGAAGGAGGAAGCGACCAGAAAATCTGAGCTATCACACTATTGAATTACCAAGAAAGAATAGTGACCCAGAGAGTATCACCTACTGCCCGGACCACCTCAAAGCTCTCCACACCGTACGCGGTCATTTCAAGACGTACACCGCAGACGCACCTCGTCTCGGTCGACTCAGCGATGATGTGGGTACCTTCTGGACACCATGGCATTTACGAGGAAATGAAGAATTCGGTCGTATACTTTCCGATTATGAAGTAAACTGATGACGGAAATCCCTAGTTATACCGATTTCATCGTACGCAGGGGCCGATCCATCGGGCACGGAACAAGCCGACGATCCGGCCGGATCGTCGGCCTGATCCAGTCGAATTGACGTGGCCTCACCCGAAGCACTAGAGTACCCACATGCTGTCCAGCGTAACTCCAGCCTACCCTATGATCGTCCTCCGGACCGTATGCCCGGAGGACGAAGAGACGGTGCGCACGGCGCATGCGGCTCTGGAATATCAAGATGGATTCGACTTCGCCCTCGGGTTGGAACCGGGGATGGGCTGGGAACACTACCTGGAACTCCTGGACGACAATCGGAATGGTCGCAACCTCCGCGAAGGTGTTGTCCCATCCAGCTTCTTCCTCGCGTTCTTCGAGGAGAAGTTGGTGGGACGCACCTCCATACGGCATCGCCTCAATCCCAAGCTCATCCGGCGTGGGGGCCACATCGGCTTCGCCGTTCTCCCTGAGTGTCGACGCCAGGGATTCGGTCACGCGATCATGCGCGAAACTCTGGTCATCGCCCGTGAGCGCGGCATCCAGCCGATTCTTGTTACCTGTGATGACAACAACTACGGCAGTCGATCCATCATCGAATCCTGCGGAGGTGTGCTGGATTCGATTGAACTCACCGTGGGTGGGTCACCCTGTCGACGCTACTGGATCTTCGACTGATCATCCACCCAGGATTTGAGGGCGACAATGACTTCGTCCTGTGCTTCCAGGTGTTTCTGGATATCTGTGGTGGTGGACAGAATCGCCGTGGCATCGTCATAGGTGGCCTGCGAGCGTTTGTCGGCAGCTGTGGATTGGAGATTCTGGCCGAGCTGAAGAACAGCCAACAATGTCAATTGCAGAAATGTTTGGCTGATCCACGAGACCATGACGACAGCACTGTGAGAGGCGATTGCACCGGGCAGTGACACGAGGGAAAGAAGACAGAATGCCCAGGCAGCCCACATGGTTCCCACACCACGCGTGACGTTGACCGCGATGGTGGTATTGAACCGTGTGTACCAGGGATCGGTAGGCAGGTGAGGTAGACTATCGCCGGTCTTGGGGGCACCGAGACGTGTACGATGATCGATATGTGGGTGAAACTCAACCTTGAAGAGCGAAGACATATTTATTCCCCCGGATTATCGGCAGTGACCTCGGACGGTTCCGGTGTTCCGAAGAAATCGGTCAATGTCATGGTGCCGTTATTACGCTGGGCCGAATCCCACAGCGGCACCAGTGTGTGCGGCGCGTCATAGGCATCGTACTGACCCAAATCGGCATCGGATTCATTGACATCGGGATTGAGCGGTACCCAATAGCCGTTCGATCGCATATAGGAACCGACATCGGAGAGTAGCACCAAGGCACGGAGCACCTGGTCGTCATCGACGAGTCCGAGATGTGCACAATTTCCCCGTGCCTGTGCAGAGGCCAATAATGTCGTCATGGTATCCCCCTTGATCACGAAGTACCGTGCCCATCGCCGTTGCTTTCGCCATTGGCACTGATATCGGAGGACTGGGCTGCCACAGGATCTGCAATGTCCTCTTCCGCGCTATTTACAGCTTCGTCGAGACTTTCCTGCGGAGTAGTCATATCAGTGGAGAGATTTTGATCGATACCGGAGGTTTCGCTTGCTGTGCTATCCGGAGTGGTGTCGTCGGCATCGTCGTCGAAGGGATCGGCCGGATCATCCTCATCCGGATTGCCTCCCTCCTCGTATGTTCCGACGTGTTCGTTACCCTCGTCATCGATGCCGATGTCCCCCGGCAACGCATAAAATCCGGTTCGAATCAACCGGAGAAGATCGTCCGGCACCTCGTCGAGAGTGCGGATGATATATCCACGTTCCCTGACCCGGCCCAACCAGCTGTCGAATTCCACACGTGTGAAGAAATCACAGGTGTCCAGCAGCCTGCCCAACGCGAAACCGACATCGGGTGCAATGTATCCATTGTGCACGCCCACCGCGCCGGACCATTTGTCCAGAACTTTTTCTTCTTCCATCACGGCTCCTGCGGGTGCAACGACTGTGCCGGACCATATCGGTAGATCAAACAATTACGGTTGGTGAAGATATGGAATACCTCGTTGGGTTGTGGAACCGTGTAGACATCGGTTCCGGATGCCAATGCGAAGCGTCCGGGATCGAGGATAAAGTTCATGCGCGCTGTCAGTGCACGAATCTGGGAGCACAACGGGCTGACCTGTGTCCACCCGTCGATCAATGATTTCGCGGTTTCCACGTTATCGGCATCGTACTTGGCCGCACGGGGGTGTTCCGGATTGATGAGTTCGATGACTTGATCCATCGATTCGATCGTGGCAAGACCCCTCCTCATACCCAACTGGTGGGCCGGACAGAGGTCCACGAAAATATTGTCGGGATGGAAGACCTGCGTGCCGAGGGTCAGACTGATGCCTATACCCGAACCGCCGGCTCGATCCAAACGAAGAAGGATGCGCGCCCCGATCTTGGAGTAACGATCGACGGTGACATGCATAGCCCCGAGAGTGAGATCCTTGTCAGCGTAGAATTCCAGGATACCGGCGATATGGGATTGCAGCTCGGTCCTGGTGGTGCCCAGGGGTGTTCCCGAGAGCGCGTCCATCTTCTCCACCAGAATGTCTATTGTTGCCTGGAAAAGGGGTTCGCCGCTGTTCTTGGCCGCTCCCGGGTACACCCCGAGCATCTGAAGGTGCTGCATGCGCACACGCGATGCCAGGAGCAGGGAGTGGGCCTGATTTTCGGTGAGGGTGTCGAAGGTGGTGACGGCCGTTGCGGGTTTCGGTGTGAATTCCACGACGTTCGCCGTTTTTCCACGGCCGTAGTCGGACAGGGTGCTTTCGTAATTGTCCGAGCTGTAGAGACCGTGGCCGTAGACACCACGGCATGTCGGCAACGCCACCGATGCCACATCGCGAGCTTGTTGCGGTTCGTCCCAGCCCTCGAACAAGGGCGATGTGGAGTTGTGCAGCATATAGGCCGCGAAATCCGGGCCGTCCAACTGGATGGCGGGCGCGTCGGCACCGATCAGATGCGCGAAGGTCGCCAACAGGGGGTCGTGCGTAGAATCTCCAGATGTATTTCCGGCGATCAGACAGGATTTGAGGAGTTTCTCGTCCCACACACCGTTGTCGAGATCGGTCTGCGTGGTGGGAAGGGTGTAAGTGAGTGCCTGCACCGGGGTGACCGTGGAATTGCCTGCTTCCTGTGAGCCTTCCGAATTTGCAGGAACAAGGGAGGGGTCAATCGTGCTGAGATCGCGGAAAGCGTGCTTGGGGATACGCCCCGCACGGACGAGCGCCGGATCGGTCGGATGAGGAAGAGCGACCAGAACTTGGGAATGTATCGGGTTTCCGAGATCGTCTGTCACCGGACCCACGTAGGCCGCAGGTCGATTGTGTATGGTGGAGAACCCCATGGGGTGTGCGTTTTTTATGTAATCGTGCGTGACGAAGTCGAACGGCTTGCCCACGGCATGCGCGGTATTCCCCGGATTGTCCAGATCGACGTATTGTGCCTTGATACGCCCGGAATTATAGGCGCGATGGTGTCCGTCGAGCAGGTAATTCGTGTCGTTTATCTTGGCCACGATCGGCCCGAGATCGTGTGCCCCGCGCCCGGAACCTCGGCCCTGCGTGCGTTCTTCGCTCTGGGTTGGCGTGAGATCGGCGGTATAGAAGGATTTCTCGGCGAAATTTCCGCCGCGAATTTCGTGTTCGGCTTGCTTGATGTTTGCGTTCTGGATATCGTCGTATTCCGGTTTGAATGGCTTGGTATAAAGCCCGCGCCGGAAGGGTACCTCTTGGGGGGTATGGGTCAATCGGGTGGTGGGAACCAGCTTGGAGGTACCCTCGTCGGTGCGCACCCGTGTATAATGGGGATGAATACTCGTGACCGTCGCCGTGGCGGTTGTCTCTTTATGTGGGAAGGATACGGTGTCGCCTGCGACCGGAGGCATACCGTTGTCCATTCGTTCCGAGGGACCTCTTCCGGAAACCGGCATCAGCATGACATCCGAACGCGGAACAGTGAGATGAATACCCTGCGGAATATGGATACCGACCATACGATGATCGGCGGAAACTGTGTCCACGTACCAGGTGTCTGGATAAGGTGGTATTCCGGCCGGAGGGGTAGGCTTGCGCCGTAACCACACTGCCGAACCGGGAGTAGGTGTGGGAGGGAAAAGAAGATCCTCCAGCACGTGCCGAGGGCGCACAGCCGTGCCGAGATCGGTGGGTTCGGCAGATGACGGAGGGGGATTCACCATGGCGTTTCGTGGTGCTGTCGTATTCCCTACGCCATGCAAAGATCGACGATTGTGCAGAATGTACTGACCCAGCGCCGTGGTTTCCGGGAGTTTCAATCGGGCGCTGTTCGCCAGGGCCGCGCGGCGGGCGATCAGATCATCGGCGATGTGATGCGTGAGTCCGGAGGTGGAGACGGCTTCGTGTATTTCATGAGGTGCGATGGCAAGGATACGATGCAGGCCGTCGATAATTTCTTCCTGGCTGATATCCTTGTATGGATCGGAATCGCGCCACTGTTTCCATTCCGGTACGCTGGGGTCCAGGCGTCGAGCCGTGCCGCCACTGGCGTGGCTTCCCAGCGCATCTCCGTAGCCGGTGCGTAGGGTTACACCGTCGGCACTGACCCTCACGTCGGTGGGGTCGATAGGGCGCTTCACCCCTATCCAGGCATCGAAAGGATAATTCTTTTTGATATGATCCTTGACAAGAGATTTTCCTTCGTCGGAAAGATTATCCCATTCTGCCGTGTTGTCCATCCGGCTCAGGAGCCGTTTGCCATCCGGACTCACTCGGGTTTCGGGGGTGGGAATACCTGCAAGTCCGGCTAGTTTATGCGCTGCAATTCCTCGGGCGATCTTCATGGGATCGGACGGAGCGGACATATCCCAGATGTGATCAGTACCCGGTTCACCGTAGTAACCTCTCGAGTGTGCGTGGGCACCGACCTTCGTGTGGGGCTGGAGTAACGTGAGAGCCGCAGTGGAGATCGACCGGAGCGGTTTTTGTGTGAGATAGAGGGAATCGACGGGTCGACTCGTTACGACTCCACTACTTTCCTTGATCTTCGCGGTGGTACCCGAGGAGTCGAGGTCCTCCACCGTGCCGTGCAACCAGAGTCCGGAGGAATCGAGCCATTTCACCACTGATCCGTGGGACAGAAGGTGCCCATCCGCTCCGTGGACAAGAGCATGCAAGCCGTTATAATTTTTCTCGGATAATGCCGGATCGGATTTGGTCCGTATGCTGCGATCTTCCGACGGTTCCGATGCATCCAGAATACGTGTGCTGAACGGATCGTTCAATGCCGCTATGATTGGTGGTCTTCCGGTGATACGAAGATACACCGGAGTCGAAGATTTCTGGGAGGTGTGCGCATCGGGAACCGAGTCGGGGGAGGAAGTCATGGCTGAGGAATCTGAAGGCGTACGCCAAGTCGAAACTGTTGCCATTGCCCACTTCCCGAGACCGTGTTCCCGATGCCACGTTTTGTGCGTTCAGTATAACATAAATTTAGGGCTGGATGCCTACTTGGGCGAAAGAAAATTCTCCGTCACGAATTCCGGCGAGAAAGGCATACCACTCCCCCGGTGTGAACTCCAGTCCGATACTACCCAACTGGACGAGAATATTTTCCCCTCCCATCCGTGTGACACTGGGAAAGGTAGGGTGGTAGGAATCGTCGAAAAGGCAGGCCCGTTTAAGGAAATCATCCCATTCCCCGAGGGGGACTGCGATAATGGGATCGTTCGGCATCGCCCCAGGCTCGCCATTTTTTGTATCCCGCATGTACACCACAGCATCCTCCTGGCGTACCTGTACGCAGTTACCGTTTCCACTGTGGGAGGAGGTGAACCAAGACATTGTAAACTCCATTCCGTTGGTACGAATAATTCATTTCCTACGCTTCCGCGTCCCGGTCGATGCCGGAAAATTTGGCGCGTTGTTCTCTCATCCACTCATCCTGCGCAGCTGCCGCCCGTAGCTGCTCTTCTCGGGTGGAAATTTCCGGCGGTTTCATATAGGTCATCCGGGCATGATCGGAGGTGAGAAACAACTGTCCCGTGTAGACATCGGAGATCTCCCGCCACTCTGCACGTGGAATAGGCTGTAGGATGAAGAACCAATCCTCTTCGGGGTCGGTCAACGTGCCCCGAGACGAGTCCTGCGGAGAAAACAAAGCAACTGATCTGGGGATTTCGAGGGCGAATCGAACTGCATTCCTGTCGCGTGGATCATTGAAATCCCCGAATACCCCGTCGTTGAACGCATTGCTTTTCGACCACCGTGTCGTGCACCATACCACATGCATGCCGAGAGACTCGTCGAGACGCGGCAGTATGGCATCGTCCCGCAGAATCATATTCAAGGCATGACGGGATGTGAAATGATACAGCGTAAAGGTATCGGTGTAGACGAGATCGGCTGTCACGCGGACCCCACAGCTCGGGGAGGGCGGGGCTGGGAAGCCGGAGCAATTGCCGGGAGGAATACCCCGTAATCGGCATAAAAACTATGGGACAACGTCGAGAGCATATGTGCCGCCGCGTATGCTTGTTCCCTGTCCTGGATGGTGTCGGGAAATTGTCTGCCGAGCATGTCGGCGAATCGGGTGATGAGGTAGTCGGAGGAATGCCAATCCGTTGCCTCCTCGTGGGGGACAACGGTATCGCGCAGTTCGGCGGCCAACCGAGCAATGCGTTCGTCACAAGCCCTTACCCAGTCCTCGACTTCCTTTATGACATCTTCGGGGGTGAGAGGGGCGTATAGCGTCTCTTCGGCCGTATCTGGTGGGGTAGTTATTTCGCTGGAGAGGATCGGAGTTTTAGGGATTGAATCAGTCATTTCTCACAC
>Ga0335085_10002908_pt1 | contig 30852 bp, 21 predicted proteins | sample Lox_Sample_45_FD_206712 | JGI IMG/M metagenome (GOLD analysis project Ga0335085, IMG submission 206712) | Soil microbial communities from Loxahatchee National Wildlife Refuge, Florida, United States - Lox_Sample_4.5 | ecosystem: Environmental > Terrestrial > Soil > Wetlands | place: USA... | reverse complement strand
TCCCCGATTTACGGTTCTCGGTCAGGGCCGTGTGCAATTGTGGCAATCGCTGCAGGCTCGCGAGCTCATCCAGCACAAACCACGCGTGACGTACGGCAGGATCGCCCTGGTTCATCAAGCGCAGCACGAGCGTGTCGAGCCAAAGGCTGGTAAGGGGCAACAAACGCTCGCGGAATCTCGGAGTGGAAGTTAAGAACAGCCAACCGGTCTTTCTTCTCGCCCATTCCTCGGTCGTCCAGCGTTCCTTCGCGTCAGTTTCTCGCGGCAGGAGTTTCAGACTGCCGGCAACCATGTTGAGCGCACCAAGAACACCTCCACGCTGTGGACCGGCTCCGCGGTACACAAACGCTTCCAGCTCGGTACCCCTTACCTGCCGGTCCAACTCCTCTTCGTTGCTCATCCACCGGACCAGATCCTCGGGACTCGGCTTCAACGTGAGCAAGTGGGCGAAGATCTTTCTGGGGCCTTCGACGAAGAACGTATTCTCATGGGGCTTCTCCGGGAAAAGTGAGGTTGCCAGGGTTAGGGCTTCGGCTTCGTGGATCACTTCATCCGAAGGCGACCAGTACGGACACCTTGCATCGAGAGGATTAAGAATAAGGTCGCCGCGGGCCTCGTTGAAAAACTGGGGCGTGTACTCGAGCGCTGGATCATAGACAATTGCCGTTTCTCCACGCTCGGCAACCTGGGTGAGGATACGTCTCTGCAAGACACTCTTCCCAGCCCCCGTGTCGCCCATGATCATGATGTGGCTGCTCTCCAGGGACCGGGGGATGCGTAGCACTTTCTTCTTCTCAGTGGTCAGGAAGCTGAGGCCGTCCGCGTCAGTCCGTCGGTTGAAATCCTTGACCGTTACCATCTCCGGCCCCTTCAATCTTGTTTCTTCATCTTTGTGGCGGCGCCGATGGACTCGGTCGCGGATGATGACGAACAGGAGACCTGCAACGAAGAACCCGAGAGAACTGACCCAAGATGGGCGAATCAAATCGTAGGTCGATTGGCCGGCGAAGACCTTTTCACGGAGAATTTGCTCTATCTGAGCACTGCTGTAGTGAACTGTTTCAAGATTCAGCTGAACGGCACCTTGCTGCCGTGCCTGTTGGGTGAGATTGAACGGAATTAGATGCCCTCGAGTGTCGGGAACCACGTCGCTGCTGCCAGCGACGCTTCGGTGCCCGGCCCGGTCGGTTTTCGTAAGCAACCAGTAGTTCCCGCGCTGGGTCGGAAAATTATGCGCCAAGGAATACTCATTGAAGTACCAGTCCTGCAGGGGAGTCCAGACTTGATACTCCTGGTAGGTGAAAATCGAAATTCCCAACACACCAGCCATCAGCGCTACCCCGACGCTCAATAGCAGCCAATGGGTCCCGTCGTGATGCATTTTAGTCACGGTTCACCCCACTCCAAACCGAACCCGCTTCCCCTAGCTTTGTTTCGAGTGTGCTGTCAGCTCCAGCCGCTCCCGCGCTTTCTTGAGCTTGTCCGAGTCTGCCCTTTCGATTAGCCGTTGCATCTCCTCGGATGTCAGACGCTCTCCATTTGCCTGCTTGAAAAGGACGTTTAGCAGGATGGCCCTTAGGGCTACCACCTCTGCCATGAGCGCCTCAGCGCCAGCACTCCCGCCGCTGCCGTTGGCCGGCTGCCCGTTCGCGCTTCTCAGCATTACCTCCCGGCACCACTCCCCTAGGGTCTTGGAGGCTTTCTGGGCGGCTAGCTCCAACCTGGCGAATTCCTCTTCGCTAACCTTTGTCCCAATGGATTTGTTGCGTAAATTCGGCTTTACCATGAACTCGCTTCCTAACGTCGCCACGACGGAATCTCTGTTTTTTCAAATAGTTCGCGTACGGTAACCGAAAGTTAGCCTGCAGCTCCCATTCTGGGGTGACGTGTCATTCTTCAGCCGCTGCGAAGCAGCGTTTCTTCCCACGGCACCCCACAACCTTCCGGGTACTCAAACGGGGAGGCCGGAGGTGCCGTCCAGGAACCTCCGGCTCGAGCCCTAAACCGTGTGGCGATCACCGATCTGAACCAGGTCTGTTCGTGGAGCACGCCCGAAACCCAAGTCCACCTCTTTACCCTTGGCGTAGATGGGATGCCGACCACGCGACCTATTCCATTCGGTCAAGCTGGCGGTCTGGTGGAGATGCTCCACGATCCTCCGCCAGCGGCCCCCGTTATAGGTACAGAAGTTGATTTCACCTTCCTGTGTCGCCACCGGGGTACTCGAGCTAGAGATCAGCGACAGGTCATAGTTGTAGGCGTCCTGGAAGGCCATTGGGCTGACCATCACCAGCCTCCAGACGCCGTTGTAGGCATAGGCCCGCTCCGTCCAGTCGGGCCCGCTGCCGGCCACCCTGTAGACGCAATCTGTGATCAACTCGCGGACCTGTCTGATACCAAGATCTGGAGGCGCATTATCAGGATCGAAGTTGCGTGCCAAGGATAGCGAGACCATAGATTTGATGATGGACGGCCGTCTGCCAGAATCCGCGATCTCGATGATGTCCTTGAGGAACTGCTCCACGTTGAAGAACCTGGCAACCGGCACGATCTCTCTCGTACGGGCGTTGACCAGAATCGGGGAGAACATCCCATGGTTCGGATGTATGTCGTTGAACAGACTTCCCAGCTCAGCATCGGGATGGAGGACGTCGCACAACTGTGCAAAAGCTCCGTAGGCTGAGACGGGAAACCAGTCGCGCATCGGTTCCCACCCAAACGAAGTCTGAGCCTGCAAGTCGTAGGCGATTTGTGAAACCGGGTACCGCTTCGCATACCGCTCGTCGGCAGAAATGTCTTCATCTCGGCCACAGAACATCACCGGTTGCAAGATGACCCCGTGGATCTTCTCGATGTGATCTGCGACGAATCGGATGATGTCGCCGATGCCATCATTGTTCAGTCCGTTCACGATGGTCACCTGGAGCGTGGTTTTCATGCGCGCGGCCGCGATATTGTCGAGCGCGCGGAGCTTCGTTTCCATGTAGTTGCCGATACCGCGGTGACTGTTCTTTTCTTCGGTGGCCCCGTCGAACTGCAGATAAACTCCGTGAAGTCCGGCAGCCCTCGCCTTAACCGCAAAGTCTGGTTCCTTGGCAAAGCGAATCCCATTGGTCGCCACATGCAGTCGGTGGAAACCGACGCTTTTGGCGTGCTGGACGGCGTCCAGGAATACCGGTGAGAGCGTTGCTTCTCCGCCGGAGAACAGGACGTTAATCTCTCGTTGAGGCTTGAAGGATCTCGCCCTCTTAAACAAAGCCGTTACATCCCGCATGTCCAATTCGTGGACGTAGCTGGAGGCGTTGGCATCCATGTAGCAGGGTGAACACAACATATTGCAGCGGTTGGTGAGGTCCACGATCAGATATGTGCCGCGGCCTGTTCTGATGCTGTTCACGCCGTGGTTGTGAACCGCTTCGTCGCCGGCGCAATTGAAGTCCTGGCCAAACCCAAGGCTCTCCATCCGTCTGAAGAACGCCGGATGGTTCGAAAGCACGTCTTCAAAGGGGCCATGCTTCTCACAAGCCTTGCGCATGAGGATGCGTCCCGCCTCCTCGAGAATCTCTGCCTCGATGACTCCGGGCCGATCTCTGAAATCGTCCACACTCGAGTCGCCTCTTACCGCGGCCTCTACCGCCTCACGATTGCACTCGGGGCACAGAGATAGCGTTCTCCTTGGAACACCCCTCTTCATCGGAACCCTATCCGAACTCTTCGGGAGCGAGCCGGGCGCCCAAGATGGCTGCGGCAAATTGCTAGCCGGCAAGAATGAATTGATGTTTCTAGCGAAGGACCATGCGGCGTTCGACACGGACCGAAGAAGATTGGCTGTTTGGGCAGACATCACACACCTCCAGTGGGGATTGGCTCAAGGGCGGGAATACAGAAAACTGCAACAGCATGGGAGGAACCCTGCAGAGGAAGTGGTTGCGTTATTTTACTCCGAAGTCAAGTATCCTGGGGGAGTTGACTCGCCTTTCCAAGTAGCCGACAATCCACCCCGCCAAGCCAGCCACGGGCCAGCTGGTCGAAAAACTGGAGACATTCCGTCCGTCTGCTGTCTTCCCGGAGTCTGGGAACCGACGGGTACCGAATCACCCTGTGCGATAGACTTCAGAAATGGACTGCATCTATTGCGGAAGCCCAAGTGATCGCCTGACCGACGAGCACGTAGTCAGTGAAGGGCTCGGCTGCAAAGAGGTACTCTCGCACTGCGTTTGCGATACATGCAATTCCACATTCGGACACACCTTCGAGGCCAAGGCTGTCAACGATCTGACCTTTTTTCGTAACCTGCTGCGCGTTCCGGGAAAAGAAGGCGCTATTCCCCCCTATCGGTGCACTGGTCTTTTTAACGGTCAAGAAGTTGACGTGACCTTCTCTGGTAATGGCGAAGTGATTATTCCATCCAGATCGGCGGGAGAAGTGAAGGAGGCAACCAAGACAGAGAAGCAGTATGTCGTTTTCCGCAAGGGAGAAGAGCACACAATCGAGCGGAACTTGCGGCGGAAGCATGGTGATTTGTTATGGAAGCGGTTGCCCGGCGATGAAGGAAAGACCACGATAGAAGTGCGAGCAGAATTCAATGCAGAGGTTCTCTGCTCAAACGAGATGAACCGCGCAGTAGCAAAGTACGGCTTCAACTTGATGGGAAAAGTGTTTGGTGTTAATGCAATCGCCCATCGCTTCGAGGAACTCCGGCGTTTTATCCGCACGGGACAGTTTTCGGAAGAAATTCCAGCAGGGATTATTTGGGATGAAACCAAGTTGCACCACGTACCTCGCGTGCCGCCCAAACATATTTTTGTCTTATTCAGAGACGGGAGAAAGAACCGGGTGGTCATTCTCATTTCGCTCTTCTCCCTGTTTCCTTTCTGCGTTGTTGCTAATGACCCAGAAGTTCGCACTGACGCATTTGATTCTCGAACGATTGATCCGTATTTGGGTCGGTTCGTTCCACTGCTCGCAACGAGACCGTTTCCAGAAGCAAATCTGGGGCAATCTCTACCGGAGCTGCAGAGGGGAACTTTGAAGCAAGCTATACCAGCTGCGAGATTCGCGCATAAATGGGTATTGGATGCCTCCGAGGAAATGCGGTCGCCAGATGGCGAGCATGTGCTGTGCTATGAGTGTGGGCGTGTGTTTGAGCCGCGTGCTGAAACGTGCCCATACTGCGGAAAAGACCCACTGCCACCAAAGGCAGCTGTACCGGAGTCGCGGGACCCGAATTCTTCAGTTGTGGGAACAAAATCCCAGCCCTAGGCGTCTTACCACCATTTTCTGATCCGGCTCACCAACCGAAGTACTCGGGATTTCGGAGGCATGAAGTAGGTGGTCTTTGATTTGAGCATAAGCCCGCGACCGATGTTCGCAACGAATTCTTCTAGATGCTGTCCCTCTATGACGTTGCTCACGCCGTAAACCTGTGCGCATAAGACATCGAGGTAATCGTTATGATCGATACCTTTCGGCTGCTCGCGGTCGAGATGACGCCTGATCTGCCATGCGTAAAGATCGGCTGCTTTTAGCGGCAAAATATCCCTGTCGTGGCCGAAAAGTGGTTTTTTTCCAATGCGGTCTCGTGTCTCGGTTGGCAGGCTGGAGATGACAAAGTCGTACCACTTGTGAGCCTCTTTTCCGATACGACCTTGGTCATCAAAAACCCAGTCCACCTTCCCGACAACTTTCGCCTTATCCATGAATGCCGAGAACGAAAGAATGATGTTGTAAAAGCAGAGGAAATATGGACTGTCGAATTGAGCAGGCACTTTGCCTTTTATGACAAGGTCATAGTTCGGCCAGGCCAACACGCTTTCCACTCGGTAAAGTGCTTTCCTTTTTGTCAACCGGACGAGTTTTCTGATTCTGGCATCACGCTGCGCTTCCGTCCAGATGGGCGACCCATCATTTCGGAACAGCCTTATCGCAGTCTGCATCTTGAAATCAGGTGTCTTCGGTTCACGGTCGCAGATGGCTTGCCATTTGCCGGAAAACGCTTTCCATTGTTTCGGGCAAGCTACAAAGCCTGCGAGCACAAAGATGTTGCCGCGATCTTGACCCTCGCCACTCCCGCTGTCATCGACGAAACCGTTGAGTACCATACCGCGCCCCCTCACGCCTGAACTGGTGACACAAGCCCTTCCAGAAGCGGTTTTTTGCCCTTTCGTTCCAAGCGCTCCATTCGCTTGTCAAACCTTGCCTTGATTTCGCGATGCGCCCCCGGCGCGATCTCGCCGATCTGGATTGCGCGCCGAAGCTCATTGAGCGCCTGGTGCACGATCTGTTGAGCTCGTTTCGGATCGCGGGCGGTCCGTTCGTAATAGATGGCTAGCTGTTCGTATGCCTCATAGCCATGACGCGAATTCCCGAGTGCGTCCTTCCAAAGCTCACATGCGAGGTTGAAATCGCCTTGCCGCTTCGCGAGTCGCGCGAGTGAACGTCGCGCGACTCGATCCGCCTCAGTGGGCAGAAACGAAGCAATGGATTTCTCGTAAAGGCTCCGCGCTCTCATATCTTCCCCTCGCTTTTCGCAAATGCGGGATACACCAAATAGTTCCAGTCCATCTTGTCCTTGGTTCTCCGCATCACTCAGCAAAGAAAGAATGCGGCTGGCCAATGCAGCCAGCCCTCGCAGGTCCATTTGATTGTGGTTGAGCACAGGGACTAGCCGGTCGGGCGAGCCTCCGCGCAAATATTCAAAGTAGATTTGCGGAATCATACCCGAGAGCAGGTCAGCTCCTCGATCCCAGCCTAGGACATGACGTTCCAGTTCGGACAGGCGCACCGAACCAAGCCGCAATCGCCACAGATTCCGTGCCGGGTGAAGAAAATCCAGGTGTGCTCGGGGAGTCGGCACGGAGATCTTGCGGCTCATGCGGTAGCGGGTTTCGAGTAGCGGCCAATCGAAGCTTTTGCCATTAAACGTGACTAAGACCGGGCGTTCCGCCATTCGTTCTCGCAAAGCGAACAACAGCGAGCGTTCTTCGCTGTACTCACGCATGAAGAACTGCTCGATTTCAAGTCCCCCACCGTCCCACCAAGCAACACCAACGAGAAAAGCATACGTGCCACTGCCGCCGGCGAGACCGGTAGTTTCCGTGTCTAAGAAAAGCCATCGGTCGGTATCCGTGATCTCGTCCAGCGTCTCCGGTGACAATAGTTTTAGGGCGCGGCTATCGGGGGAATAGCGAGACGGCTGAGCGCACCAGCAGCGAACCGAAAGATATTCTCCATAGTCATTGGTTTTTGTCGTAGCCCCTAGAATCCGTGCCAGGCGTTCCACGTCAGGTCGGACTTTTCGCATCGGCGAGGGCGATTCGCCGGCATCCTCCAGCAAAGGCAGGCAGGACCCGCTCTCCTGTTTGTCTGAGCGCGGGGGCCGCTGTAGCGCCTTTAAGCTAACGTAACGTATGCTCACGCCGTTTCCGCCGTTTGAGTCACTGCGAACTGAGTGTCGCCGCAGATTCGCGCAAGGATTTCAAGGGCGACTTCTTTGGTTCTCTCGCCGCGATCAGCAGTTGGACCGACGCAGGACGGGCAGCCGTTCTCGCAGGGGCACGCGCTGATGAGCTCAAGGGTGCGGTTCAACAACGTTTCGCAGGCTCGGTAGAGCGGCTCGCTAAATCCGATTCCACCTGGATAGGCGTCGTAGATGTAAAGGTTGGGCTCGAAAAATTCTTCCGCCTCGGACCCCATTGACCGTCCTTTGGCAAAATCTTCCCAATTGATCTCGGTCGCCGCGCTAGGCGGACGTTCGCCGACGGCTGTGCCAAGGTCGCGGCGATCGCACATCATCAGAAGCGTCGCCATCGACCCGAGTGCGTAGAGTAAACCGAATATCCCATTCTGACGTTCGGGAAGACTGAACGGCAAATCCGCGAGCAAGCTGTGTCCGAGAGTAAACCAGAACGAGGTCGTGTGCATCTCGTTCTCGGGCAACTCGAGCTTTCCGGAGCCGACATTCTCGTTAGTAAAGAATTTGATCTTCTTGAAACCGACGACTTGCGAGCGCACGAGCACATCTCCATGTGCCCGTGCTGCCGGCCCGGCAATCGTCTCTTCTTCAGCGACCTCAAGCACTCGAACCTGCGTGTAGCGAATCGCGTCCGTGTAGTAGTCCACGCTGACCGGCTTTACGTAGGCTTTACGTTTGTCGAAATCCAAGTGCTCGACATGGTATTGCTGTCCCTGGTGGATGTAGATCGCTTTCGGGTGGACGGTCGTTAACGCAGAAGAGAAATCGACCTCGCCGATTACTTCCGGCTTGCCCTTGTCCTCGCCGGTCTTGTCGATGATAACGAAGTTGTCTGATGTGACTGAACGCAAGCTGACCGTGTCTGCTGGATAGGCTTCGTCGATCCAGTGCCATTCGCCGCCGCTTTGATGGAGAAATCCTGCGTCGCCTAGTTGTTCACATAACCCCGGTAGATCGACACTGCCAAATCTTTCGTCTGGGGAGATGGGGAGTTCGAAGGCCGCGCATTTCAGATGGTTCACGAGAATCTCGAGATTGTCGGGCTGAATGTGAGCATTCTCGGGTGAACCGCCGAAAAAGTAGTCGGGATGCTGCACGATAAATTGATCTAGCGGAGCCGATGAGGCAACGAACACCGCACATGAGCCGCCCGTGCGCCGTCCTGCCCGCCCTGCCCTTTGCCAGGTAGAAGCAATTGATCCTGCATAGCCGGCCATAACGCAAGCGTCTAGTGAACCAACATCAATTCCCAGTTCGAGCGCGTTCGTCGCGACCACTCCGAGAATGCGACCATCGCGCAAACCGCGTTCAATTTCACGTCGCTCCCCAGGAAGATATCCCCCGCGGTATCCGCGGATCGGCTCTGGTTGGCCCGGCTTCGGAAGATTCGCTTGCCTCAAATAGGTCAGTATCACCTCGGTGTGTAATCGGCTGTTTGCGAACACAATCGTCTGTAGCTTCCGGCCAAGCATTTCCCTTGAGACGCGTGTGGCTTCATTGATGTAGCTGCGCCGAATCCCGAGATTTCGGTTCACCATCGGCGGGTTATAGAAGACGAAAAGCTTCTCGCCCGCGGGTGCTCCGTTCTCTTCAACCACTTCGACTTCTTTCTCGATCAACTGGGAAGCCAATTCGCCAGGATTCGCGATTGTCGCGGAACAACAGATGAACTGCGGATCAGAACCGTAGAAGTTAGCGATCCGTTTCAATCGCCTGAGCACATTCGCCAGATGGCTCCCGAATACGCCTCGATACGTATGCAATTCGTCGAGCACGATGTAGCGCAGATTCTCGAACAGCCGCATCCATTTTGTGTGGTGCGGGAGAATGCCGGTATGCAGCATGTCGGGATTCGTGAGCACAATGTGCCCTCGCTCTCGAATCGCTTTACGAGCATCGCTCGGGGTATCACCGTCATACGTGAAGACTCCGAAACCGTCGTCAAGCCGATTCGCGAGATCCTGCAATTCAGCTAACTGATCCTGCGCCAGAGCCTTCGTTGGAAATAGATATAGGGCACGAGTGTCCGCGTTTTCCAAAACTGCATTCAAGACAGGAAGGTTGTAGCAAAGGGTTTTGCCCGATGCGGTCGGCGTTACCACAACAACGTTCTTTCCATTACGCACTAAATCCGCGGTCGCGGCCTGGTGAGAATACAACTCTCGGATTCCCTTCGCCCGGTATGCCTCAGCGAAGGCACTTGTCACCCATGCTGGCATCGGACGAAACTTGGCATCTCGGGCGGGAATCTGCCGCACGGCAGTGAGCACTTCCTCTCGACGATACCGCGCGACTAGCGATCCAAGAATTTTGTGAACGGTTTCGAGACTTGCCGGCGGGAGCGGGGCTAAGGACTGGGAAGCGGACATGAGGAACTCCAATATATTCGCTTTTTATTCGCTTAGCGTAGCACCTCCGCATCCCGCGTGCAATAACTGAAACACGCCCGCTTCCGGATTGCCGACCATCCGCCCAATGAGCCGCTCGGCTTGAAGTCAATAGCCTACTAATCGGCCTCAGTGAACACCGATTTCGGCTTTTCGCTTCCGTGGCTGTGAATTATCCTCCGCCAGGGAGGCGTCATGACGGACTCGGATTCGACAACCACCACGAGCCAGCCACCAATCCAGAGGCGAGCAAGATTGACAGGTTTCCCAGGGGAAAATCAGGGGGTACTTGCCGTTCCCCACTACATCGATACCGGCACTAAGGCTCACCTAAACGCTCATGGCCCTGAGGGGCTGCCCGGAATGTATGCGGTAGAGTTCGTACTGACAAAGCCAGACGCGAGAAACGCCCTGGAAAACGAGTTCCGCTTCGCTGACCAGCGTCGAGGCGATTCCCATCTCGCGATCACAAAGCCCGCGGTGATCATCGACATAAATCCAACCGAAGTGTTACTTCAATATCAGAGCCCCTCAAGCCCGGCTCTTCTGTTTCATGGATTCCCCAACGATGCTGGTTATATGGCCAAACTGAGAAGTGATCCTTTCCACGCATCAAACAGAGGCGAAGCTGAAAAAATCGCGTCGACGGCCATGCGAAGCCTGCTCAGTAATCTGTCAGCGCAGCTCGACATCCCGCTGATGATTGAACTCGTGGAAGTCACAGAACTGGCGACTGGCGCAAAAGGCATCACTTTCACGGCACCATTTCCAGTCACCGGTTTGGCTGTTAATGCCAGAGAAAATCCGAATGACCGAGAACTGCGTCACAGCATGGCGCTTTATCGTGAAGCGTTGAATAGTAACACTCCCATCTATAGGTTCCTTTGCTTCTACAAAATCGTTGAGACGAGCATCAATCGATGGAACAGGCTCGATCCTCAGCAGAAGATCTCGTTGGGTCCGCAGCGCAATGGTGAGCGGATTCCCGATGGGACATCGAGAGATGAGAAGGAACAGTGGCTCGCAGCGCTTTTTCATGTAAACCGAAACTGGGACGACGGGATCTTGGGGGAGATATTTATCCCTGAAGTTCGCGGGAAGAAAATCACCAACATCTTCGAGAACCAGCTACGCGAAATTCGTCACAAAGTGGCACATGGAAGTCTGGACTCGGGGGATTTCCTGCTGCTCGATGAATCGGAGGATCGAGATCTGGTCGTGAAGTGGCTGCCCTTCCTGCGATGTGCAGCACGACGAAGGATGAAGAATGATTTCGATACCTTCCTGCGATATTTGGGAGAGGACGGAGTCGTCGTTTCCGATCCCGACGAATAGGTCGTGGCGATCATCGCGGAAGTGACTGCGCAACCAGCCAAGATGGCGGCGCCGGCCTGCAACACGAGGGCTCGACAACATCCGACGAGTGCTGAGAGCTCGCGGCCCATCACTGCTCCTTTGTCGAAATGGCATCAACGTCATCCAGGCCCCACCTTGGAACGGGCAATGTCTCTAATCCTGCATCGCCCCAAATGAGTGCATGCGTGATCCATCGCGCCGGCACAGACACCGAAAAATTGTGTGTAGCGTCGGTTTCCCGAGAAACGACAGTGAATGAACCTGGCGCAAAGGTACTCGAGTTTGCGTCGGCGTTCCCTCGAACAGATAATTCTCCCGTGAAACAAAATTCGCCCATGAGATCGCACTCGAGGTCGGAGTCGTTACAGATTACGTCGTAGCCGCTCCCACCCCAACCTGCGCTCAAATGACAGCGGTCAATGCGAACCAAGAATTCGTCTTTCGGCTTAAGGCTTCGTATCCACTCCGGTTGGTCGATGGAGTGCTCGGATTCAGGAACCTCGCAAAGCACGCGTAAACCTCCGAAACGCGTGGTGAAATATTTTCGGAATTGGGAATCGAAGGTGCCGCTGGGCCATGCCCTTCCGCCAGCTTCAACGATCCCTTCAAGGGCCCACTCATATCGGTAACCTGCTACGTGAAACTCGAGCAACCGGCCCGTGTCCATGGCGTATGCCGGCATCATCGGGTGATGCGCTTTCTCAAAATACGAACTGACCCACTGCTCGAGCACGAAAGGTAAACGTCTTATCGGAAGATCCTTCAATAAAGCCTTACTCTTGCCTTGCGGCGCCAGGACGAGACATTCGAATGCTCTTAGTTCATTCAGCAGTGACACGTGCCTCATTGCATCAGCCTTGCGAAGGTATGGAGGTTCTGCAAAACAAATTCCGATCAGTTGGTCAATGAATTCACCCGATGTGTTGTCAGGAGTGAGCATCTCGCTGGGCCCGTATGGATCCACCCTAAACGTCTTAGTGACAAACATCTGGCTTACTGGGCCTTCTCTTCTCTCGCCAGTCGGAGTCATCCAACTCCGGTAGTTTTCTTGCCGGCGACGCTGCTGCTCCGCCTTTTCGGTGTCGACAATTGCTCGGCAAGCGTCACAGTACCGTTTGCTCCGACTCACTGCTATCCGGCATCTCTGACACTCTCCCTCTGGCTTGCGCTTAGGGGACGCGATATTGTTCGCGACCGCGGCACACGACCGGCTGCAGAATCTTGGGTTAGATGTCGGCCGGCCACAGGTCTCGCACTTCCTAGTTGCAGGTCCACTAACGAGTGCGTCTCTGTTATCAGATTGGGCGGTCGTTGCCTCGGTTGGACTCGCAGATTCCCCAAACCGTGTCTGGAGAATCTTGGTCTCCGGCCGCATAACGGCGCGAGATCTGCGCCGTGCCGATCTCAACGCCCTCATGCGGGCGCGCATCTCAGCTTGATCTTCTTCGAGCGTCATAATGTCCTCACATCTAGTGAAGGAGCCCGCGGTGGGGAAAAAAGAGTATTGATGTTTTATGCAGGTTTTGTGAAACCGTCGGGGTTCCCGAAGCTAGACGCTGGCGGGATTATCCAGCTTGGCCGAACAGCGCCGGTCGAGCGGCGCCTGGCAGTTTCGAGTGAAACTGCTGGCACTACTGCTTCGTAAACTCAGTGGATTTCTTGTGGTCCCTGATCTGAGAGTAACGAATCGCTAGACGGCTTCCGAGCTCGACTTTGTCGTCGTAGTCGTTCAAAGGCTGATTGTCCAAGGTGCCGAAGACTAACTGCTTTTCCTCATCGCAATGTGTGACTCGGACCCACATCCACTCCCCGATCCCAGTAGTCTCGTCTGGAAACTCAACCTTAACGTAATCTCCTGAACGATACCGAGGCTCTACCGCGGGTTGGCAGGTGCCCTGGTGACCATTCGGAAGCCAACAGTTCAGAGTGAAGCGGCAGTCTTGCTTCAGAGACCTGTTTTGCTGAAGCCACCAAAATCGGTTTGCCTTCATGGCAGCATAGTCTGCCGTGGTTCCAGCCCTGTACTCGGCTCCAAAATCGAACGGCCAGCGAGGCTGCCAATCGTCCATTGACATGTTGATGGACTTCAAAGCCGCGTTGACCTCTTCAATCCAGTCGTTGTAGCCGGTCGACATGTTGTCCATGTTAAATCCTGAAGCGGATCTGTGACAGGTGAATATGTCGTGAGCCGGACGCCGGCATGGCTGACCCGCGGGACTTTCCTCCCCGCGGGTCAGCGACCCTCCTGCTTGCTGGTGGAGGTAGTCTGCGGCTCGTTGCGCGTACGCGGAGGCTGCGAAAATAGCGCGATTGTCGTTCTTAAGAACTTCGAGCCAATTCGCGATGTACGCGGCGTTATCTTCCCGTGGCTCCTGGTGCAATTCCAAGTCGGCGCACAGGAAAGCGGAACCGAGTTCTGCAACGAGTTCTTCCGAAGCGTAGCCGGTATCGCCCCAACGTTTGCGGCCGAAATCTCGATCAAGTCGCTGCTCGTGTTTTGTCCAGTGTGTCAGTTCATGCGCGAGGGTCGAGTAGTAGCTCTCAGCATCACGGAATGACTCAAACGGCGGCATCTGAACGTAATCCAATTCCTGCGCGTAGTACGCTCGGTTTCCGCCATGCCGGATAGTTGCGCCGATACTTGCGAAAAACTTTTCTGCGTGTCCGATGCGCGCTACGGGATCAAGGGTCGGAACGGCATTGGCGTAGTAAATTTCGGGCAGTCCTTCGATTTGCTCAACATTGAAAACCGTGTAGCCCTTCATGTACGGAATTTCACGCTCGATGTCTTCGCCGGTTTTCTCGTCATGCTCAGTCCGCGTCACGGCATTGGCATAAACCACGAGTGAACCCTTTTCACCTTTGCGCACGTGGGCATTCAGATCCGTAGCCTGGCGGTAGGTCATCCAGATTGGCGCTGCGAAGTTCTGGCTAAGGGCTGACATCCAAAGCGACAGGATGTTGATTCCCGAGTAGGGCTGTCCATTGAAACGCAATGGACGCGTGATTCTGCCGGCGGCGTGTTCAGCATTCCAGGGATGAATCCAAGGCCGGACGCCTTTTTCCAGTTGCTCCACAATCTGCGCGGTGATGCGGCTGTAAACGTCTTTCCTTTCGGTTGTGTTTTGCATTGTCTTTGTTCTCCTTCAAAACAATTTTTTCTTCGCGAAAACCCGCGACGGTTTTGAAGGCGTTCAGCGGCGCGGACCTGTCAAGGGCGCAGTATCTCCGCGTTCATCGCAGACCCTTGACAGGGAGCACCGCTGGAATAACGCCGGTTTGGGAAGGCGCGGGTTGAGAGAAGAAAAAAGAAGAAGAGAAGACTTCGGCTAGAACACCAAGTGGAAGATCTCGGCAAAGTCGTAGGACGACCGTCGTGTTCTAGGACATGGACACTACCGCTCGAATCGAATCAGATGATGCCCTCCTCCCGAGCCTTGCCAAGAACTTCCAGAAGGATGGCACTCTGTTTTTCAGTTGGGATCTTCGCGGGAATTTGCTCTGCAATTCGGAGGATGTCCACTTCCTTCGGAGTAAGTAAGCTTCGATTCATTCCCTCTTTGATAATTTTCGACCACTGCGTCTGAGGTACTTCGAAGATGTGTCGCTGGACCTCGATCCCATTCTCGATCCTTTGATTCTCACGTGCTGTCTTCGCGTCGTACCGGTCATCATCGACGCTCATCAGTCCACGCCAAAACTCTTTCGGAAGGTGCTCGGCAATATCGTCAGCCTTCTCGATGAGCCTGGTCCAGCATCCCTCCCTCTTGCACCATTCGGAGATGTTGGAAATGCCTTGAGGGGGGGTAATTATGTCTTCGTTGACAGCTTCGGCAATGATGCGAAGTGATTGTAAAAGGGTGTCATCCACCGCCTGAGAACTCCAAATTTTCGAATAGCTAATGGTACGCTTTCGCCTCTTGGCGATCTCTCCGAACATTGAGAGTGTGTACGCCACGATGTTCGCGCGATAACCGCCGTTGTACCACGGTTGTTCTGAAACCAGTTTCTCCGTCGTACGGAATAGAATCCCACGTGCAATCGCTCGACGGAAATACAGCTCATTGAAGGAGTCCGACAACTTCTCCCATTCCTTGCCTATTCTGAGGGCGTACCGAGCGAAGTTCTTCTGGCTGCCGAGGTTCACCCATTTTGGGTGATCGTCGAAGACGTTCTCAAATTTGGCAAGATCAGTCTTCGTAAACATCTGCGCCTTGGGAAACTCCGCCCTAAAGCGCTTCTGCTCACCAGATGTGAGCTTCGACTGCGCGTCGAGGTATTGGCCACGAGCCCGTTCGTAGAACCACTTGGTCTCACGTTGCGCGCCCGGTTGTGGCGGAGCCCATAGGCGACGAGAGAATTCAGCCATCCGAACGTGAAATGGGTGATTTGAAAAGAAGTCGGCCGCGTTCACTCTGTTCTGTGTGTTGGCGTATTCTGAGATTCGCGGAATTACCAGCTCACTCTCGTCGCTCTCAATTACTGACAACTTCATCTGGACGAAGATCGCGGAGATATCCGCTTTGTCCCGGCGTTGAGTATGAAACAGCGACGCCGTAGTTTGTCCGCCATTTACGATCTGAAGATCCGTAACACGAACAATCTTGAGTCCCGCAGTCGTAAGCTGCGTCTCAACCTTCTGAGCGGTCGCAGTAATCCCATTGTTATACGCAAAAAACATCTGCGGCTCGTTAAGAATAGTTGCTCGAATTCCTTTGTTTACTTGGCCTCGAGCCTGAAGAAAGGTCCTCACGTTCTGCTCTAGCAGTCGTGCACTGTACCTGTCGTAAAGTGCGGTGAGTGTCGAAGCAGGTAGAACAATCAAGTACGACTGATAGGCGTTCGACCCAAGATTGGCAGGAAGACAGCTGATGCCATCGCCAAACAGCTCCACAAAATCGATGTCTAGAGCTTCCTTGTGCCCGCGAGAACTCCGTTGGCGGTGGAATCGCGCCATGTCCCATATGTGATAAGTTGCACGAAAACCACCAGACTCGCCGTCTGGAAGCTCCTGGAAACGATCACTAAGCGATCGCTCGGAGGTGAGGAAAAAATTTACTTGCCGCAACATTGCGCGGCGGTCGGCGATTTGCCGAATGAGGCCATATTCCGGAGTTGTGACATCAGGAGCCAGTTTACCCTCAAGGCTTGCTTCGAAGAAGTTACTAAGCCGCTTGAATGCAGCTTCCACTTCTGTGCGGGTCAGAGTCTCCAATTCGCGGCGGCATTCGAAATCCGCGATAAATAGATCAAGCACTCCCTCATCATCAAACCAATAGCCGTCCACACGTAAACCGCGTTGCGCGCGGTAGTGACAGTGCTCGAATCCTTCGACGAACCCAGTCTCAATCAGCTCATTCGAAACCGCGGTCATGAACGTCTCAAGCTGGAACGCGCTGTTCGCTTCGGCTCCCGCCAACGTCTCTTGGCGGAAGTCATGAAAGAATTCCTCGACCGTTTGTTCCATCACATTCTCCCGAGAGGCGCTGCACTGTCGCACTGATATGGCGCGATACCTTCCAGTTCGAGATCGTATGAAACTTTCGCTAGACCAGGAGTTAATCGAGATCTCACGAGCCTGGGAAACTCGTTGCCGACACGATATGTACAAACTTCGCTGACCACGAAAAGCGGCTCGTCGTATTCAGCAAGCGGCGCGTAACCGTAGGCCGCCAACTTTCGTTGAAAACCTGTGAGCGTATCCGGGTCGTGAATCGTGGTTTCAATTTCAGTAACTATCGCGTTCAAGGAGCGCGCTTTCTCCGCATGGGGCAGGATGCTAAGGCGGTATATGCGGAGAAACAGCTGGTCATTCAGCGATTCGAGTTGGTCTTCAGAAGATATGCGTACGCTGTTACGCTCGGCCCCCGAGAGTGATTTCACCTCGACGGCAGTATTTCCGTAAATGAAGTCCTGGTGGGATTTGTCGGGCCCAAGCCACGCGTCAACTGCGATAGTAATCGAATCCTGGCTGGCACCTAGCTCATGCAGATACATGAGTTCAGCAAAAAGACCTCGAACTTCTTCCGGCGAGAGATGTCTTGCGCTGCGCCCGGAGAGAAACATCTTCCACCGACGGAGATGCGTCAGCGCGACCGCCAACGAACTAGCGGAATCCGAGGCATGCTCCAGCGCGCCGACTAGAGTCCGGCAGAGCCCCTCAAAGAGGTCTCGGTCGATCTGCTTTTCAAGAGTTAGAACGAGATGCTGCTGGCCGGGTTCGGCGCTACGCAGATCGACACTGATACCGTTTACCGTGACGGCATCTTTTCGATATTGCTCCGAGTGGTCTCCAAGAATCTCCAGTATGAAAAGGCAGGCACCCTTTGTGTCTCGTCCCCAATAGCACGGGACTGCGGTTTGACTTCGAATTTGCCGAACGTTCAACTCAGTGCTAGGAATCGCGATATCGTCCCAAGGTGAGCACTCAGGCATCGTAGTCCTCTTCATCATCGGGATTGTCGGTGGGCCCCTGCATTTGCTGGAGCCAGACCTTATTCACAACGATCTTTACCGTCGTCAAGTAGTCTCCATCAGGGAAACTGAGACCGAATGCCGCAATCGGACCCGGCACACCCTCGCCTTTCGGGGCAAGACTGTGGAGCATCAAAAGGGGCTTCTTTCGCACGAGTCGATAATGTGTGTCGGAGACTGCGCCCTGGCCGTCCTCGCCACGCGCAAGTTCCTCGGCTTCGTTTCTTTGCACTGCGCTGAGCCCCAGCTTCTCATCCCCACGCGATGCAACTCTGTCTTTATTCAAATGCCAAGACGTTCCGTCAGGTTGACCTTTGCCGACAGCTCGCTCCTGACTCCTCAGCCGAAAAGGACCACCATCGCCCGGGCCATCTGGAGGGGAGATAAGCAGCACGTCAGCGTTCTGGTACTTTGGTGCAATCCGCTCGAGATAGCTCAACACGTTCGATTTCTGTCCAGCGAAAGTCGCGTGGCATTCAAACCCTGCCAAGAAATCTGCAACTTCCGCGATCTTCACATCGTTGAAAACGTACCCCTTCCCCGTATCTCGCGCCGGCTTTCCCCCAAAGCCGTTCCTCCAGTACTCAGCAATCAGGTCGAAGTTTCTGCGATTCACCTCGGGATCGATTGACACGATGTAGCTTTCACGCAGCCTACCGCTTAAGCTCTGCTCAACCACGAGCTCTTCAGCCGCGCGCATCTTGTTTGCGGCCGTAACCAACAGTGGGCTGTCGGGATGTGAACGGACATAGAGCCCGAAGTCTTTAGGGCTCAATTCGTCCCGCCGCATACGCTTGACCTGTTGAGTCAGCTCCTCGGCTGCTTGGGCAATATGGGAGTACCAATTGATAGAGTCGCCCGATAGATGCACTCGGCAAACATCCTCGTAGCCGGGCCTGTATCCGAACCATCGACCCATTTGCATTAGCGTGTCATACATTCTCGTGCTGCGGTACATGTAGCTGACGCACAACCCTTCAATTGTCAGACCGCGCGACAGACTGAGGCCACCGACCGCAACGGCCGTGAGGCCAACCCCGTCTTTGGCATATTTTCCAAAGTCGAGTACTTCGTCACTCTTGCTATTAATAACGAAGAGGTGGAGATGATCGAATACGCCATCGAGTGCAACCTTTACCTCCTGCCAGCTGAAACCAGTGTGAACGTAATGAGCATCAAATGCCTTCCTCAATCCCTGCATGTAGCGATTGGTCGATGAGACAGATTCTGGCATCCGGTAGTTAGCTCGAACAGCCTCCCTAATCTTTGTTACGCGCAAGCTGAGAAAGGCACGCACCGACTGCTGCACAGGGACAAAGCGGGAGACATTCACCATCATTGAGCAGTGCTTACTGCTTTGACCCCGCAAATTCCTTATGGCACGGGCAACGACAAATTGATCGAGTGCATTGTAGAGGCTGGGCGGCAACTCCTCGATCGGATGGTCGCGTTTGTGAGTGGACGGAATGAAGTTCTCGCAATCTTCAATACTTTCGAGGATCGATGCGCTTGTCTGCTCATCCAAGAAGACCTTATCGGCCCCAAAGTACGTGGTCGGCGCGTCCAGACAATAGATGAAGTCGCGCGGAAACAGCTCTTCGCGAACATCATCATCGTATGCATCGGGATTGATGAAAATATTTGCAAACGGCGTCGCTGTGTATCCTACGTAGCAGGACTTCGCAAACAGACGCAGAATGCGACGAATCATTGCATTCGTGCGCGTTGGATCTAAGTCCGCTTTATTGGTATTGATAGATGCGTTGTCAGCTTCATCATCTATGAACAGCATAGGAACGTCCGAGATACGACCGTCGCCTCTAGCATTTAAATCCTTGAGCCATTTATGGAGCTCCGTCAGAGTGGTCACATTCTTCTTAATTACAAGAATGATCGGCTTGCTGAAGTCATTTAGCTTCCAGCCGCTTTTCGCCGCCGTGGCTTTATTGAAGTCATCATTGATATTCGTGAGTGTTACCGGATGCGGGTAGCCAGGGTTGAGTCCTACGCCAATGTTTCGGTGATCCTCGGGATTGCTCGACCGCCCTATGAAGGCAACGTCAATGCGTTCCTGCGTCTGCTTCCGCAGGTTGTTGTGAATGCCAGCAATTACGACAATAAACTTGTAGCCAGCATCTGCAGCTCGAGCGATCAGTCCTGTATAGTTGGCTGTTTTGCCGGATTGAACGTGGCCGATGACCAGTCCGCGCCGATTCCAAGTCGTACCATCACACTGTGGGTTCTCGAGCAGCCCCAATATACGATTCGTCACGTCGCTCAGTGACCGGATCATCGTTGGTGGCCAGCCTTCCTCGCGAAGAAACTTCTCGTAGGCGTTTGTATAAGTCCAGTCGATGTCGTCGCGCTTGATCACCCACTGGTCATCATGCTTTGCTGCAACATCGACTAGCGATACTCCCGTTCCCATGCGTGTATCAACCGAAATCTTGGCCTCCGTAATTATGTTTCGGAGATCACCGGTATAACCGAAGATTGCAGCGAGCTGCTTGGCCTTCTCCTCTACCTGTTCGGAAGTCGGAGTCTCTGGCATATTGGCAAGACCCGAGATCAGAGCATTTGCTATGTTTCGTTCTTCCAAGTTAATCGAGCTACTCATTTGAAGGCCTCATCAATAAAGGCGTTTACCACCTCGCTGGCGTCATCGAAAAGGTGGGTAGATTGAACGATTTCGCGGAATGCTCCCGGATCTCCCGGCCCTTCCCCATAAAGTACCTGTTTTAGGTTCTGAAGGCGATCGAAAGTCTGATCGCCATTAACCGCTACCTGGGCCACTTCGCGCGGATGAGTTGAATAGTCGGAATAAATCATCTCCACAGGAAGAGAGGCGGCAATTGAATCGAGCAGCACACGTAGAGAATAGGCATCCTCTGACTTTAATCTGCCATTGAGGGCGGTGATAATCGGATGCTGCTTGTTGATCTCAAATCGAACGCCATCGTGATCCGCATAGCGTTCCCACAGCGGAGCTTCAGTTTCTTGAAATAGCCTCTGACCTCGACCTCGATGCACGGTCACACTTCGAGCGGTAATCTTGGAAATAATTTGGCGGAGTCGCTCGCGGGCCGCATGGGGAGGTCGAGCACGCGATTTCTTGATGTCAATCGTCCAAGCTTCATCGAGGCTGTTCGGAAAGTCAATTTGCACTCGAGCGAGCTTTGTTGCTTCGCCTTTAGGGACCAGACGAAACCAGTCCCCCCATGCCATCAGCCGTCCGTTCCGATATACATACGCGCCCTGGTTAGAAATGAAATCGCTACGATCCTGGTAATAATCGTACTCGGACGCGGTAAGACGACTGTGGTGCGGCAGTATGTACGGCTGCATCGAGATGGGTGCGTTTTCGACCCAAACAGTTTCAGCGGGTAGAACTTGTGTAGCAGCGTTCTTCCGGCAGAATGGATCGAATGCCGAAATTTGGTGCCCATTGATATAGATTGCAAGCTTTCGACGTCCCTTTACCTCTCCGGCGATAAACCGGTGAAACACCAGCGAGAGATGACGTTCGACAACCGTAAGCTTCTCATTGACAATTTCGTCCCGCCGCCGCCCCGTTTCGTCCTCGAATAAGCGGTCAAGGTCACGCCATATGACTAATGTTCCAGCCTCCCTGAGCGTCTCAAAATAAGGGAGAGACGTAATTTCATCCGGGTCGAGAATGGTAATAACCCAGTCATCATTCTTTTCTACCTCCTCAAGATTCCATTCCGCACCGGCAAAATCACAGTTCACGCAGCTCACTACCGTCAGCCGACGGCACTGAGAGAAGGACGCTGTCTTAAGTCCAAGGCCAAAACGCCCTAGGTCCTTCGGCGCACGCTTCTTGCGAGGGTCTGTGGCACCATGGCGTAAAGCCGCAATCACTTCATCTTTCGTCATGCCATGACCGTTATCGGCAACGACGAGGACCGGAGCGTTGCGACTCGTCTCGCAGAAAATTTGAATCTCAGTAGCGTCGGCTGAAATACTGTTGTCAATAAGGTCGGCAACCGCTGTTTCGAGTGAGTAACCAAGATCGCGCAGAGAGGCCGTCAAACTCGCAGCGCTTGGTGGAAGATGATGAAGCTTAGCCATCATTCATTCCCGCCCATCGCGCTTGGTGGCACCGAGGAATCGATCGTCCGAATCAGAAGCAGCACAGAAGTGGCCAGATGTGTGTAACGCCTCAAATTTTCAGCAACTTGGAAATCTTACCCCTCTTCCCTGGAGTCAGAAAGTTCTTTTTAGTGTGCTGTACCCAACAGTTTGCGCAGTTTCTTCTGGAGTCGTTCTTGATCAGCTAATTCACACTCCCAAATCACTAGGACCCGCCATCCGGCTCTTCTCAGGGCTAGGACGTTTTTTCGGTCTCTTTCAACATTCCCTCCGAACTTTGTTTGCCAGAAATGAACGTTGCTCTTGGGCATGTAACACTGCTTACACCCTTTGTGACGGTGCCAAAAGCAACCATGCACGAAAATGACGGTCTGTCTCTTAGGGAGGACAATATCCGGCTTTCCAGGAAGGTCCTTGCGGTGCAAGCTGAACCGAAACCCAGAGCGATGCAACATGGAGCGAACCGCAACTTCAGGGATAGTGTTGCGCCCTTTGATCTGCCCCATATTCCAGCTGCGTCTGTTTCTATCGAGCCGGTCCATCCTGTATTCCCGCTCTGCTGAAAATATCGAATACGACCTGCGCAATGTTGAGTGCTAACAAAGGCGGTACAGCATTTCCGACCTGCGTATATTGTGCGGTTCTCGGCCCCACAAAAAGGTAATTGTCAGGAAATGTCTGAACCCTAGCTGCTTCTCTGACAGTCAGACTTCTGCATTGTGTTGGGTCGGGATGAATGTAGTAGTGGCCGTCTTTTGCAATATGCGATGTCACCGTGGTCGCCGGTCGTCCTGAAAGTTGGACGCGAAAACGATCCTCGAATAGACTGCCGTCCTTAATGGCCTTTGAAGCGTTCCCGTGATCAGGAAGCAAGTCTTTTGGAAAGTCGCGAAGCACCGGGCTGCTCTTTGCTGCTTTTGCATAGCAGGCAGCAAAAAAGTAGCGGTAAAGATCGTTTTCAATGTGGGCTCGGGAGGCATGATTACAGACTCCGCCGATACGCTCATCGAGGTACCAATCAGGCCGATACCCTATTGATGTATTGCAGGCAATAAACTCGCTGCCTCGTTCATTTTGTGGCTTGCTCAACTGATTGATCGCGGACTCCAACTGCTTGTCCAACTCGGGGGACAGCGATTTTGCAGTCTGAAACCAGCGGCGATCTGCAGCCTCTCGGAGAAGGGTGAGCCAAGCCTCCGGCGCGTCCTTAGAGCGCGAAATTCCGCTCCTGATCCTTGGAAGTCCGCAGAGAACTTCCTTTATTGGAACTTTATCGGTTTCAGTCAAACACTCAGGAATTATTCCGCCGAGATCTTCCCGAACGCCAACGATGATGACACGATGGCGAGCTTGGGGGACACCGTACCGCTCCGCCCTAAGGACGTAGGTTTTTTTTGGGCTGGACGCAGTCTCTGAGAGTGAATAAAGCCTATATTTGACCGATCTTCTGAGGGCATTGTTGCTCCCTAAAGCTTCGACTGGGGCTCGAAGATCACGCTGAATCGCCTCGAAAATCGGAGAACCTTCCGGTTTCGACGAGAGAAGTCCCTTCACGTTTTCCATTACAAAGACTGACGGGCGAAAAGTCCCTAAGATCCGCAGGTACTCTCTGTACAAAAAATGGCGAGAATCACTCGCGGCCTGATAGCCCACAACCCCCTTGTTACGCGATCTCCCGACCAAGGAGTAGGCTTGGCACGGCGGCCCACCAATCAAAAGCCACTCGCGCGCTCCATTTAAAGCGTTCTTTATGAGCGCCTCGGTTTCCACCCACGAGGCCTCACTAAGCGTGAATTGAACCGCCTCGCGAGCAGCGGAATTCGCTTGAGCTGGATACCGCTTGTACAATTCTGCAACTTCAATTTCCCGTCGCAGCACCTGGTAATACGGTTCCGGTAAATCTATTTTAAGGAACTGTCTAAAGAAAGCCCGAAGTTGCAGAGTTTTGTGCGCGTTCGCTTCCTTCTCGAGCGAAAGCCTGATCTTGAAGACGGACGTCCCGTCGTTCATGAACGCCGAGAACCCCTCTCCGAGCCCCCCCGGCCCCGCAAAAATGTCGATTACGGGAATCATTCGATCCAGGATACCTGGCCGATGATCTCGGGTGCAACAGCAAAGCCGAGTCATCGCCGAACCTTCCCTAAATTAGCAAGCGGCAACCGATTAAAGCGATCTTTGCCCGGCTTTATTTCGCCTCAAGTATGACGAGGGATTCTCGTAAGGGCGGACTTGTGCCCTTTTCCAAGTGTCTCTTCCAATGCTGAACGGATGCCCTCAGATTGCGGAGACATAGGATTTCCCGCAATTTCCAACCGCTATTTACACCAAGTTCTGCGAGCATTGTATCCACCGGAATGTGGACACCACCGTATGCAGATGTGCTCACGACAAACCAAGCGCAGCCCCCTTTCTTCATCACACGATGAGATTCGGATAACACGTCGGCGATGTCGGCGAAATAGCTTTGGACCATTGACGGCAAGCGGTTATCCCAGAGGGCTTTCTTCTCCAGCTGGCGGACAATCCGAGAGACTCTGCGGCTCACAACTCGAGTCGATGGTTCCCATCTCACCTGAACGTGCGAACGAATGGTTCGGAGTCGAATCTTTCGGAGATCGGCATTGCTTCGAACAAACCTTCCCGCGAAAAGCTCTGGCCGATAAACGTCGGAATAATCAAAGGAATTCAGATATGGCGGCGACGTTACTATCAGATCATAGGTATGGGCTCTCAAACTCTGCAGCGTTCGTCGACAGTCTCCCTCGAGGACTTGAAGTCCTTGCGACGAGAACGCGTGCTCGAGGAGATCGTCTATTACTTCGCGAGCCCGGTCGCAAAAGCGGGTACGGAGGGACTCTGAATCTAGTCCCATCGACTTCCACCCCCGCTTGTAGCGAAGACACTTGCCGTCTCTTTTAGCATTGCAGCAGTCCATCAAACTGCTGAATAGTGCGAGCCTGAGTGGTGTTCTGATTCCACCGGCTCTGACAAGTGTGGCGTCGATTGCCTCGAACCCTCTAAGAACACTTCGATTGAACAACCACTTCTCGGCGTCTTCCCTTTGAGTAAACGTTGACACCTCCTCCAAGGGAGAAGCGCGCTCCAATCTGGAGGCCGCCAAGATCGAGCTCAAACAGTTCAAAGCCGGACCGCGGTTCTTAATTGCCGGAGCGCACTTGGCTGCGGCCGCAAATCTGAGAAAGGGATTCACTTCAATCGCGGTTGCAAAGTGACCCAACCTACCAGCGGAGACAGCAGTTGTTCCGCTTCCCGCGAAGGGATCGAGAATTCTGATCTTTCTGCCGCGAACGCAAATCGAGTCGACAGCAAGACGCACAAGCCGGTCCGAGAAGCCCTCCTTAAAGGTGTACCAACGATGCCTGGGAAGGCCCAAATTGTCGTCAAACACGGAGAGCGCGGAGTTACTTGACAGCCCATCAGCAGATTGAATCAACGAATTGGATTCCATGGATGCGCTACGCATTTCACTTTTTGAGTGCATCGGCTATTTCACTCGGAGTCTTGCTGTCCAAGAACAGAATCGAGGGCTCTAAGCAATCCGCATGCTTTTGTGAGGCATCAAAGCACGATTCTTTCAAGTGCGCCTCCTCTGATCTGCCGTCATAGCAGACCAAATGACCCCAAATCAAAGCCTTGTCATTTTCCAGATAGAGCTTAACTTGGAGAAGCCCTTGGTCAATCCGAAGTTGCCCATATTTCTTACTGCCATTATTGCCGAGCCATTTCACCTCGATGATGAAGCTGCCTGCAGACGTCACCATCAAGATGTCCATCGCATCTTGACCCAACCCTCTTGTTTCTCCCGCGATGCGGATAAGGTCCGATACATTTTCGCCAAGCCACCAAAACAGGGATCTATGGAAAATTCTCTCGGTACCTCCGTCAGGATTGAGCAATATTCTCTTGCCCTTATCTTTCCAATATTTGACCCCCTGCTCGCGCTTGACGACTCGTCCCATGTGATCGTCGAGTATCTCAACAATCTGCGCTATCGGCCTCTTCCATTGATTTGGCGTTGGAGGCACTGAGGAGGGGTTGCTGAGGTCTTCGTCTTTCAGCAGAACGCCTGCAGCAAGGGAGAATCCCCACGTGCCCCAGCAAAGTAGCTCTATTGACCTAGCTTTGTTACCTCGCTCCTGCGCCCCTGTCAGGGTCACCTTTCCCGACTGCGCAGACACGAATGCCAATTCTTCGTCAACCTCAATGACCGATTTCCCGTTTGCAAGTTCTTGGGCCATACGTTGCTTTGTCAACTTGTGACCGCTGGTGATTTTGCCAAGCACAAAAGCAAAATGCTTGTCTTTCAGCACGGCTTTGTGAGTGACCACAAACTGCTTCGCAGCCAAGAAAAATTTGCGAATGATGTCAGGGTCAAGCCCTGTTCCTGCTGCTGCAACGATGGCCATATCCGCAGCGCTTTGTCTCAGGGCTTCCAGTTGTTCAGGTGACAAATCCATATCGGACCTTATCCAGAAATGCGAGCATAACGTTCCAGATAATCGAAGAACGCACGCGTCAGCAATCGCGGAGTCACTTGTGGACTCGGAAATCCAGCCGAGAGAATCCGATCAGCAAGCGTTAATAGGGAGCCGGCAGATCTGGTTCGAACATCTGCGGTCTTCAACACACGCCCATAGCCCAAGGGCCTGTTCGAGACGAACGTGGGCTCGGCATATACAAGCTCTCGAAGGCGATGCCATCCAAGACGCTCTACTTCTTCCCCAACCGCCCTGGCGACACCGTAGCGAGCAAGAAACACTTCACTTCGCAGCATCGCGGCCACCCACTTCTGCCCAGCGCCACTTAGTACATAGTCCGTTGACAAGTTTCCGCTTTCGTCTGCAACGGCCTTGACGATCTTCACAAAACCTCGGAAGGCTAGCACATCGACGGCATTCTGCACTCTCTTGTCATACGGCCCATGCCGGTAGACGATGTGCCTGGCTTGGGGAGGCAACACCTCGAAACACTTCCCGAGGACGTCAACGAGATAGACGAACTTCTGCAAACGGATTCGATTTAGGGCCTGTCCGTAATCGCCTGCGGTGTGCAACGCAAAAGCGACGTCTCTGATCCGTAGTAGTACTTTTCCCTGTTCGTTCATCAGCCCACTATTTTTCTGACCGCAGCATCAAGCTGCCGCTGGTTCTGCTTATGCACTTCGCTCAGTTGACCAACTTGAAGCAGATTTAGTATCCGCCCGCTTCGCTGCCTCTTAGGTTCGTTTTGCAGTAGCTGCTGGGCTATACCACCTACCTGAACGTTTGCGGTCAAAAGAAGGACGTGCTGTTTCTTCGCAAATGATTCGAACATTTCGACCACGTTTGCAACATAACTCATGTCTAATGCGTTCTCAGGGGTCTCACAGATAAAAGTCCCCGCGTGACCAGAGAGTTCCGTCTCCAAGTCTATGAGGGCGAGCCTAAACGCAATATCTAGAAAAAACCGCTGGGCCTCGGAACACGATTCAGGAGTTTCCCTTTTGGAACCTCCAAAGTAAGGAATGAATCTCATTAGATTCAAGAACCTGTCCGATCCAGCAGACTCCGCAAGAGAGCACTTCAGTCCGAGAAAACTCGTCGCGTACTGGGCGTAGGAGCCACGCAATTTCTCCATCCTGGTGGACACAGCTTCACGAAAAACAGCGTACTCAGCTTCCAGCTTGGCCGTGAGCTCCCTGATCTGGGCTCCATAGTCCAATTCGTCCGCCTCCAGTCGCTGCACCAGAGTCTTCAGGTCCAGTACCGATGTGGCGGGCAACTGGCGTTCCGATAGAGCCACCACTGGGTTCGAAAATCGAACCTCATTTATTTCACGCTGGAGTAATGACTCCCGAGCGGAAATTACCTGCAGTTTGCCTTCAGCCCGTTGAAACGAGTTTTCGAGTTGCTTCTGCGCATTTAGTTTTTCAAAGAGGCGAGAGCGCAGAGTTGCTAGTTCGCCACTTTCCTCCTGACGGACATCAGAACCACAAAGAACACACAGATGGGCCTGATTGTGCTTTCTAGCTGACGTCTGGAGGTCCGGCTGATGCGTGCCGCATACTGGACACAAGCCCATCTGAACCAATTTCTCCATGGCGAGTTGGTTTTCACGTTCCTGGGCAGAGAGAAAATTGAGTACGAGATTTGCTTCCTCAGCATCAACTTTGGATTGCAGGCTCTCGACCTCTTCGCTCACTTCACTAAGGAGCCTTGAAATATCACTAACCTCTTTCTCTCCGGCGACTCTGGACCGCGCTATGAGGTTTAGTTGATCCTCCTTCTGGCGCCAAACTTCGACGGACACATGCCCTTTGGGTTCAGGCGATTCCGACTCGTCATCCGCCTGCTCATTCGCCGTGTCCTCATACTCCATTAGTTCACTAAGCTGTCTTTGTGCATGTCCAAGAGCAACGTGAACGTGTCGCTTCTTGCTGTCTAGCTCCTTGAGATACTTGCGGCGAACGCCAAAGCTTGAGTCTGGAACAACGTCTTGATTCAGCAACATCAAGAGACGAATCTGCGCATCTGTATCCCATGCCAATAGACGACGACTTTCTGGGAGGTACAACATTCTGTGGACAATGAAAGCGAAGTCCGCTTCTGAGTCGTAGCCCCCAAAATCGGCGAGTGCTCGAGCATAGGCCTGGGCTGGTTTTTCGGCGATTACGGTCTTTCCGCCGGATTCAACTTGCAGCGCGGTAACCGCTGATCCCGCAAATGTGCGTTGTACAGTCAGCCTAGCCTTGTCGAGGTCGAATTCAACTTTGACACTCGCTTGCTTTGCTAGCGTGCTGCTCAATCTTCCCCTGAAATAACCGTGATCCCATCTTTGCAACTTATCCGGCTCATCCGACGGAGAACCTCCCGTGAGCGCATAAACGATTGCTTGCACCAGAGTAGTTTTTCCTAGCCCGTTTCCGCCAAGAATCACATTTACACCGCTCTTGAGCCGAACGGTGAGATCTTGGTTAAAGACGGGCTGGAATCCACTTAAGCGAACAGTCCTTACTTGTGGTAGTACGATTCGTTTGTGCATCGAGACAGCTCACAATATAGGGTCCTCTGTTAAAGGGACATGTGAGTATATCAACGAAATCTGCGAAGGGACCGGAAACCGCCGAGTTGTTACAGAATAAGTGTCTGGGAGAACCGCGGTCGGCCGACAAACCAGCGCGCGCTTAACGGATTGACTCCAAAACTACTCGTTTTGGCGGCCTCGCTGCAATCAAGCAGAAATTCTGCCGAGCTGAACACGGCTTCTTCAAAACCGTCAAAGAATTTCCGACGCCGACAGTGTTCGTTTCTGGAAGTTCTTCTCCAATTTGGTGTTCTTAGCCGAAGACGTTTTTCTTTCCATTTTTTCCCCCACTCAACCCGCGCCTTTCAAAACCGGCGTTATTCCAGCGGTGCTCCCTGTCAAGGGTCTTCGATGAACGCGTGAGAAACCGCGCCCTTGACAGGTCCGCGCCGCTGAACGCCCGCAAACCGTCGCGGGTTTCGCGAAGAAAAAAATTGTTTTTGAAGGAGAAGTACACAATGCAGAGCACATCCGGGAGAACAGATGCTTACGCCTCAGCAACTGAATGGCTGACGAGCGGCGAGGCGGCACAATACCTCAAAATCGAACGTCGCACGTTGTTGCAGTGGGTCCGGCAAGGAAAAGTCCGCGCCTACGTCCTCTCTGGCGTACAACGTCATGTCTGGCGGTTCAAAACCTCAGACCTGGATGCTATGCTGAGCGTGCCCGCCGTGCTCTCGAGTGAAGGGAGGATCAAATGAGGAGAGTACGGCACACAACTGGAAGTGTTCTATTCGACAAGGGACGTGGTACATGGAGACTCCTGCAATGGGTGGACGGCAAGCGACGATCACAAACACTCGGCACGAAGCAGGAATTGGCGAACAAAGCAGCAGCGTGGAAGGTAGCAAGCGCGCTGATGCCAAAGAAACCTAAGCACGCGACTGGGTTCACGGTCAGCAGCCTGGTTGACATCTATCGGGCAGAACGAATGCCGCAACGGTTCAGCACACGCTACAGCTACGATCAGTGGTTGACGAACCACATACTCCCTCGCTGGGGGGAGGGCTCGATCACTGACGTAAAACCGCGTCCCGTTGAACTGTGGCTGCATTCTCTCAAGCTGTCTCCCAAAAGCAGAGTTCATATTCGGGGCGTTCTGCATCAACTTTGGGAGTTCGCTATGTGGCGCGGTGATGTGCCGGCAGAGCGCAATCCGATGACTCTGGTCACTGTGCGTGGTGCAACCAAAAGGACGAATGCTCCGCGTAGTCTTAGGTTCGAGGAGTTCCAGAAATTCGTTTCTGAACTTCCGGAGCCATTTCGCACGATGGCCCTCCTGTGTCTGTGCTTGGGACTCAGGATCAGCGAATGCCTAGCACTCAAGTGGGCAGACATTGACTGGCTTTCCAGCAAGATCAGCGTAGAACGTGCGATTGTTCGGCAACGAGTGGATGACGTAAAGACCGCAGGTTCCAGAAAGCACTTGAGCATAGATGGCAGTCTGCTGGCAATGCTCAAGACGTGGAAGCAAACAACGCAGTTTTCCGCATCGGGAGACTGGGTTTTCGCTTCCCCGACACGGCTAGGCCGTCTTCCGTGGTCGTATCCGCGAGTCTGGGGAGCATTCCAGAAAGCAGCAGAAATAGCGAAAGTCGGCAAGCTGGCAACTCACACAATGCGTCACAGCTACAGATCGTGGCTTGACGCGGTGGGAACGCCGCTAGCCGTGCAGCAGAAGCTAATGCGGCACGCGGACATACGCACGACGATGAATATCTATGGCGATGTGGTAACGAACCAGGAGTCAGAGGCACACAGCAAGATCGTGGGTTTGGCTCTGCCACGCGCTTAATGGATCGCGCTACGGATCACAGCTCAGCCAAGTCGTTGAAAATATGGCGGAGAGAGTGGGATTCGAAAAGGCTCTTTCGGACAGACTCTTTGGGTTCAATAAGATGTCAAAAACCGACGTCTTTACCGTTACTTACCTTTTACCACATCTGGAACATGAGTCACAAAAGA
>Ga0335085_10002907_pt1 | contig 30863 bp, 23 predicted proteins | sample Lox_Sample_45_FD_206712 | JGI IMG/M metagenome (GOLD analysis project Ga0335085, IMG submission 206712) | Soil microbial communities from Loxahatchee National Wildlife Refuge, Florida, United States - Lox_Sample_4.5 | ecosystem: Environmental > Terrestrial > Soil > Wetlands | place: USA... | reverse complement strand
TGGTGGCGCCCATGGTGATCTCCGCCACCTCGGCGAGGCGGACGGGGTTGGCGTCGGAGCCGTGCCGCAGGACGAGCGCATAGCCGAGATCGCCGGCCGTTCGTGGCAGAGCCACTGCGCGGAGGAGCGTCTGACCGGAGCCGGCGGGCAGCGCCGCGCCCGGCGCGGTTCCGGTGGCGTCGGCCAGGGCCTGCTGCACGTCCTGCAGAGTGAGGCCCCGCGCAGCGAGGCGCATCGGGTCGACCTTCACCTCCAGGACCCTCTGCTCCCCGCCCCAGGTATTCACCTCCACCACACCGCGGACACCGCGCAGCAGCGGGGCGACCTTGAACTGGGCGATCTCCAGCAGCTCCGACGGGCTGCGGCGCGGAGAGTCGAGCGTGAAGTGGAAGATCTCCCCCAGACCGCCGGTGACCGGGCCCAGCTCAGGCTGGGCGACGCTCGCCGGGAAGGAGAGAGCGTTGAGTCGCTCCTGGACCATCTGTCGGGCCCGGTAGACGTCGATGCCGTCCGAGAAGACGGCGGTCACGGAGGAAATACCGTAGCGTGACAGGCTGCGCTGCTCCTCCAGCCCGGGCTGGCCTCCCAGCGCCACCTCGATGGGCCGGCTCACCAGCCGCTCGACCTCCTCGGGGGTCAGTCCCGGAGCGCGGGTGAGCACCAGCACCTGGTTGTTGGTGGTGTCGGGCAGGGCATCGAACTTGAGGAGGCCTCCCACCAGTGCACCGGTGACCATCAGCGCCAGTGTGGTGCCGACCACCAGGACGCGGTGGCGGACCGACCAGCGGACGAAAGCCTCGATCACAGCGTCTTCTCCGCCGCGGCCGGTGCCAGCTCGGTCAAGCTCGCGTCGGCGGCGATTTCCTCGCCGGCCACGAGCCCCTTCACCAGCGCCTCGGCGCCCGAGCTGGCGATGACCTCGACCGCAACCCGCTCCGTTTTGCCAGACCTCCGCGCCACGACGAATGCCTTGCCCTGCGAGAGCGCCACCGCGCGCGCCGGAACCACCGCCACCTGCGCATCTCGGGGGAGGGTGACCACCACGCGGCCGGTCAGGCCAGGCTGCAGGTGCTCGTCCTTCTCCGGGACCAGCCAGACGGACGTCGTGCCGTCGCGCGGATCGGTGACCGGCGCCCGGGCGACGAAGGTGAGGCGATGGCGGGTCCCTCCGGAGGTGATGAGCTCGAAGGCGGTGTGCTCGGCATCGACCGGCCGAGCGAAGCGCGCCTCCACGCGCGAGTCACCTTCCCCGGCCACCCGGACCACCGGATCTCCGGTGGGCTCCCGGCTGTCTCCCACCGCCACCCCCACCGCGGTGACCGTTCCGTTGATCGGGCTGCGCAGGGACACCGGCTTCCGGCCGGAAACGATTCCGGATGCCTCTCCCGGTTCGACCTGGGCGATCCGGAGCGTTGCCGCCGCGGACTGCTGATCGGCACGGGCCTCGGCGAGCTTGGTCTCTGCCTCGAGCACGTCGACCAGGCGGACGAGCCCGTCGGCCTTGAGCGCGTCGAGCTGTGCCTTGCGGCGCCCGTAGGCGTCCACCCGGGTGGAGGCTGCGGCGTAGGCGCCGGCGGCGGCGGAGACCTCGGGCATCACCACCTCGACCAGCGGCTGCCCCTTGGTGACGCGCTCGCCAGGGCGGACCAGGACCTTCACCACCCGTGCCCGGTAGGGCGGGACCACGCCGGCCTGCGCCTCCGGCGAGGGGAGCACCTGGGCCGGAGCCTCGAGGAGGGGGACGCCCTCGCTGGAGCGGGCCTGGACCCAGGGCGTGCGCGTGCTTGGAACGGGCGGCTCCTCCTCGACGGCCGGGCTGCGCTTTCCGCAGCCGGTGAGTCCTGCCACCGCGGCGACGGCAAGGAGGGTTTTCCGCAGACCAGCGTTCGTCCACCGGGTCCTCACCGTGCGCCTCCCAGCGTGAGGTCGGCGAGCAGCATCCACACCTTGACCTGCGCCCAGGCGTGCGAGGCCAGCGCGCGGGTGCGACGGGCGCGCGCCGCGGCCCAGGCACGCCGGGCCACCAGGACCTCCAGCACCGTCGTCTCCCCGGCGCGCATCGAGGCCTCGCGGGCCCTTGCGCTCTCGGCGGCGGCAGGGAGGAGCTCCTTCTCCACGGCGGCCAGCACCTCGCCGCTGTGCTCCACCTCGTGCAGGGCGCGGGTGAGCTCGGTGGCGGCCACGCCGAGTGCTTCACGGTGCTCTCCGGCCGAGCGCGCGGCCGCGGCCGCCTGGGGCGCGGCCTCCCGTTCGCCGCGGTCGAAGAGCGGGAAGGTGAATTCGAGCACCGCTTGCACGCCCCACGTTCCCAGGTAGTCGCGGGTCGCCTTCACCCCCGTGCCCAGCATCCAGCCCCGGGCAGATCGGAGCTCCAGCTCCCGGGCGCGCGCGGCGTCTGCGGCGAGCTTGCGGGCGACCACTCCCGGGAGCGCGCCGGCTGCCTCGAGCAGCGCCGGCCAGTCGGAGCGCGCCGGTCTCGGGGGGGAGGGCAGGGTACCCGAGGCGACCAGGTGCCGCTCTTCGTCCCGGCCCATGGCCGCCGCCAGCTGAAAGCCGCGGTCGACCACCTCACCCTGTGCGGCGATCGCCTGGACATGAGCCTCGGCGGCATAGGTCGCCGCGTCCGCGGCCTCGGCGCGGGTGAACGCCGCGGCCCGGGCGGCCTTGGCCATCCGAGTCGAGAACTCGTTTGCCAGCTCCGCCTCTTGCAGCGCGTCGGCGAGCGACTGCTGCGCGGCCCAGAGCTCCATCCAGGCCTGGGCCGCGGCAAGCCGGTGCGAGAGCGCGGCGGCGCGGGCCTCCACCGCGAGCAGCTTCCCTTCGGCGGTGAGCGCGCTGCTCCGTTCGCCCCGCAGTCCGGAGAGATTCCAGGACTGCACCAGCGTCGTTTCGCCGAAGTACTTCCATTGATTGTCGAGTGGATCCTGGGCTGTTCCCGGCTGGACGTTCAGGGTGGGGTTGGCCACCATGGACGAGACGGAGGCGGCGATGCCCCGTTGCTCCTCGACCGCGGCTTCGGCGCCGAGCACGGCCGGCGAGCGAGCAGCAAGCCCGAGGGCCTGGTCGAAGGTGACCGGCGTTCCCGGGTGCTCGGATGCATCGGGGTGTTCGCCCGGCGCTGGGACCGGCCGGGCAGTGGCCGGCATGGCGAGCACCTGGGACGCGACGAGCACCAGCACCCAGGGTCGCAGCGTGGAGCGCACTGCTCGTTCTGGACGGAGCATTCGTCCCGAACGAAGCAACGCGCGTGCCCGCACTCCGCGAGCGTCCGGGCGCCGGACTCAACCGATCCCGGGGGATTCCACCGCCGCCGCCGGCAGTCGTGCGCATATGAAACGAGCGCACGCATTCCTTGCGCTCTCAATTGCTCGGGCGCTCACCCGGGAACGCTCGGAGGCCTGGTTGGCATCGACACCGACGACCTCCGTCCCCATCCGGCGCAGTCGATCGGCGAAGGACCCGACCCCGCAGCCGAGGGCGAGCAGCCGGTGTCCCGGTTTGATGGGGAGGAGCGGCAGGGCCTCGCTCCACCGACGCCATCGTTCTTGCCCCCGATACTGCTCGGCCAGGCTCGCGCTCATCGATGGCATTCTTCTTCTGGAGCGCCGGGGCACCCATCGGGCCGCCTGGCACGAGTTCTCGCGAGACACGAAAACTCGTGCCCGATCCGTCGGTCCATCTGGTCGAAAGGACTGGGGTTTGGCGAGGAAACCCTCGGGCATGCGGAGTGCCTTGCGAGCGGGCTGACGTCCCAAGTCACGGCGAGGCGCCCATGGATGCCGAACGAGAGAACCGCCGCATCACCGCAGAGAGACCGACAGACTCTCGGGCTTCGCTGGCCACCCGGGGTGGATGGTTCGGGTTGCTGGTTCTGGTCTCCGGATGTGCCGCCGAGCCCGCGGCACGTCCACCACCCGGCCTCCCACCCGCGGTGGTCCGGATCGGGCAGGCCGAACGGTCGCTCCGGCCCGTCGTCACCGAGGTCGTCGGGAATGTTCGAGCCGCTCGCGACGCGACCATCGCCCCGCTCATCAGTGGCACGGTCAGCGAGGTCCGGGTCGGCCTGGGGAGCTCGGTTCGAGCCGGCGAGGTGCTGGTCAGGCTCTCTGCGCGCGAGGTCGAGGCACGCCTCGAGCAATCCCGGGCCGTGTCGGCGCTGGCCACGCGGGAGCGGGATCGGGCCACCAGCCTGGCGGCGCAGGGAGCGATCTCCGTCGCGCAGTACGAGGCCGCCGTGTCGCAGTGGAGCGTCGCCCGGGCACGCCAGGCCGAGGCGAGCACGGTCGCCGAACGGGCCGTGCTCCACGCACCGTTCGACGGCGTCGTCACCGCCAAGCTGGTCAACGTCGGAGAGACGGCGCTGCCCGGCCGACCGCTCCTGGTCGTGGAAGGGCGCGGCGCGCTCCGCTTCGAGGCGCGTGTCCCGGAGTCGGCCGGAGACGAGCTGGCCGTCGGCCAGCCCCTGGCGGTCCGTCTCGAGGGTCCGGAGCGCGAGCTCGAGGCACGCATCGCCGAGATCCAGCCGGCCTCGGATGACGCCACGAGAACCCGCCTTGTGAAGATGGATCTCCCGGAGACGCCCGGGCTGCGGTCGGGTCAGTTCGGCCGCCTGCGGCTCACCACCGGCCGGGCGCTCGGGGTGACGGTTCCCGCCGACGCGGTCATCCGTCGCGGCCAGCTGGAGACGGTGTTCGTGGTGGAGTCGGGCACGGCACGGCTGCACCTCGTCCGGTCCGGCCGGGAGCACGAAGGCCGCGTCGAGATCTCCTCCGGCCTCTCCGGCGGCGAGCAAGTCGCGCGAGCCGGAGCCGCGGACCTCGTCGACGGCCAGCGCGTGGAGGAAGCCCGATGAGCCCCAACACGCGCCTCGGTCTGGCGGGCACCCTCGCCCAGGCCTTCATCGGCTCCATGCTGACGCCGCTCCTGGTCATCGGCGCGGTCCTGGTCGGTCTGGTGGCCATCGTGGTTCTTCCAAGGGAAGAGGAACCCCAGATCAAGGTGCCGGTGATCGACATCCTGGTGGCCCTTCCGGGGTCCAGCGCCGCCGAGGTCGAGAGCCGGATCTCCTCACCGGTGGAGCGGCTGATGTGGGAAATCCCCGGCGTCGAGTACGTGTACTCGACCAGCCAGCCCGGCCAGGCCCTGATTGCCGTCCGCTTCCGGGTGGGGGACGATCCCGAGCGGTCGCTGGTGAAGCTCTACCGGAAGCTCGAGGCCAGCGCCGACCGGATGCCCCAAGGCGCGTCCCCGCCGTTGATCAAGGCGCGTTCCATCGACGACGTGCCCATCCTCGCGCTCACCTTCCACTCGAAGCGTTACGACCACCTGGCCCTGAGGCGGCTCGCCGCGGAGGTCGATGCCGAGATCAAGCATGTTCCCGAGGTCTCGGAGACCAAGCTCATCGGCGGCTACCGGCGACAGGTCCGGATCCAGCTCGACCCGGCCGCGCTCGCGGCGCGCGGTCAGGGCATCCTCGAGGTGCTCCGGGCGCTCGGCCCGGCCAACCGCCAGGAGGTGGCCGGGGCGGTGACCACCGGCGACCGCGACGTCATCGTCCAGACCGGCGCCTTCTTCGCCAGCGCCGACGAGGTGGCCTCGGCGGTGGTGGGCGTCCACGGAGCGAGCCCGGTCTACCTCCGCGACGTGGCCCGGGTGCAGGACGGCTCCGAGGAGCCGGCGCAGTACGTCCTCTTCGGCACCGGTGCCGCCACTCCTGGCCCGTCTCTCGAGGAGCCTGCGGTCACGCTCTCCATCGCCAAGCGGCCGGGGAGCAACGCCATCACCGTGGTGAAGGCCGTGCTCTCACAGGTCGATCGGCTCCGGGGAACGGCCATCCCCGGCGACGTCTCCGTCTCCATCACCCGCAACTACGGCGCGTCGGCAGCGGAGAAGTCGGACGAGCTCCTGCTCCACCTGGCCATCGCCGTGGTGGGGGTCTCGCTCCTCGTGCTCTTCATGCTCGGCTGGCGCGAGTCGGCGGTGGTGGCGGTGGCCATCCCGGCGACCCTGTCCCTGATGCTCCTGCTCTTTCAGCTGCTGGGCTACACGCTGAACCGGGTCACGCTCTTCGCGCTCATCTTCTCCATCGGGATCCTCGTCGATGACGCGATCGTCGTCGTGGAGAACATCGTCCGGCACCGTGGTCTGGAGGAGTCGAAGCGCAGCTCGCTGTGGGAGATCGCCGTGCGCGCCGTGGCCGAGGTGGGAAACCCGACCGTGCTGGCCACCCTGACGGTGATCGCCGCCATCCTTCCCATGGCCTTCGTGGGCGGCCTGAACGGTCCGTACCTGCGCCCCATCCCCGTCGGCGCGTCGGCGGCGATGGTGTTCTCGCTCCTGGTCGCCTTCGTGGTGACGCCCTGGGCCGCCGCGCGACTCCTCGGTCTTCGGGGTGGAGGCGCCGCCGCGCAGACGAACCATGAGAACCACGCCACCCGCGCTTACCGGTGGCTCATGTCGCGGCTCGTCGGCCGTCCGGTCTGGCGCTGGTCGTTCCTGGGCCTGACGGCGGTGCTCCTCCTCGGAGCGATGGCCTTCGTCCCCACCGGCTGGGTGCGGGTCAAGATGCTCCCCTACGACAACAAGAGCGAGCTGGAGATCGTCCTCAACATGCCCGAGGACAGCTCGCTGGAGGCGACGGCGCAGGTCGCCCGGGAGATGGCCGCCGCGGTTCGTCAGGAGAAGGAGGTGACCGACTACCAGGTCTACGTCGGGACCGCGGCTCCCTACAGCTTCAACGGATTGATGCGACACTACGACCTGCGCCGGGGCTCGAGCGTGGCGGAGGTGCAGCTGAACCTGCTTCCCAAGGAGCGCCGCTCGGTTCAGAGCCATGCCTTCGCGCTCCGCATCCGTCCCAGGGTGGCGGCCATCGCCGCGCGATACGGCGCCCGGGTGGCCGTGGCGGAGGTCCCGCCCGGGCCTCCCGTCCTCCAGGCGCTCGTCGCCGAGGTGTACGGACCGGACGCGGCGACCCGCCAGCGCCTGGCCGAGACGATGCGAAGCATCTTCGCCAGCACGCCTGGGGTGGTCGACGTGGACTGGTACGTGGAATCGCCGCACCCCAAGGAAGTCCTGGTCGTGGACAAGGAGAAGGCCGCGCTGCATGGCATCCAGGCCGAGACCGTCGCCCGCACGCTGAAAGTCGCCCTGAGCGGCGAGTCGGCCGGTCGGCTGCACGTACCGCGCGACCAGGAAGCGGTGGACATCGTCCTCGACCTGCCCCGGAGCCAGCGATCGCGCATCGCCGACCTCCTCTCGCTCCGGCTGCCCGACGGACGCGGTCAGGTCCTGGTTCCGCTGAGCGAGCTGGTGCGGGTGGAGAGCACCGTCGAGGACCGGAGCATCTACCACAAGAATCTGCTGCCCGTGGTCTACGTCACCGGGGACATCGCCGGCGGGGCCGAGAGCCCTGCCTACGGCATCCTCCGGATGAACAAGGCCATCGCCGCGTTCAAGGAGCCCATCGCCGTCTACAACTCCACCCAGCCTCCGAGCGACGCTCGGCCGGCCATCAAGTGGGACGGCGAGTGGGACCTCACGCTGGAGCTGTTCCGGGATCTGGGCGGCGCCTTCGTGGTCGTCATGCTCCTCATCTACGGCCTCCTCGTCGGATGGTTCCGTTCCTTCTCCACGCCCCTGGTGGTCATGGCGCCCATCCCGTTTTCCCTGGTGGGAATCCTCCCGGCGCACGCCGCCCTGGGCGCGTTCTTCACCGCCACCTCGCTGATCGGATTCATGGCCGGGGCGGGAATCGTGGTGCGGAACTCCATCATCCTGGTCGACTTCGCCGACGGGAGGATCCGCCAGGGGATGTCGGTGGAGGATGCGGTCGTCGACGCAGGCGCGGTCCGGTTCCGGCCGATGCTGCTCACCGCGCTGGCAGTGACCGTGGGCTCGGCGGTCATCCTCTTCGACCCCATCTTCCAGGGTCTGGCCCTCTCGCTCGCCGCCGGAGAGGTCGCCTCGCTGCTCATCAGCCGGATGGCGGTCCCGGTGCTCTACGCCATGGCCCGCGGGCGGGAGCAGCTCCGGGCGAAGGTCTCGACCACGGTCAGTCCGCGGCCGCCGGCGCAGCGAGTCGAGCCCGCGATGTCCCGACGGGTGGACGGGGCTGAACCCGCCCTTTGAGATTCTCGCAGAGCGGGCTTCGGGAGCCTCACTGCTGGGTGACCAGGCTCCGACTGTCGCCGAAAGACTGAAGCGAGGTGTTCCCTGCCGGAATGAAGGGGCTTGGACCCGCGACATCGTCCTCCGACCGTGACGACGAAATGGGTCGGGCCTGGTGGCGTCGTGACGAAATAGGGCGTGCTGACATTGTCCAGGGAGAAGTGACCGCTGGCGTCGGTCACCGTCGTCTGGGCTCCGATGCTGACCGTGATGTCAGCACCCGGGTGGCCCCTGGAGTCGACGACCTGGCCGGAGACGAGGATGCCTGGGGCGCGGGTGAGAGCAATGTTGGCCTGGGTGGAGAGGCCGCCAGCCGCGACCAGAAGCGTGGCAGGAGAGGGACAGCAGGGTGCCAAGGATGGCGAAGTGGCGCTGGGGCATCGGGTCCTCGATCGGCAGACGGACGCGTGGGATGCGGCAGCAGAGGATCCGTTGCGCGGCCAACCAGGGCCTTCGCTCGGCGACGACGACGTCGCGTCGGGCGCGCCCTAACGGCCTGCCATGCTTTCGCGCACGACTTTCTTCAGACTTGTTTCATCCGTGCGCTTCTCCATCGCGGACGCAATCCCATCTGGCTTGAGTGAGGTTTTTCACCAAACTTGCGATCAGATTCGCTCGCTGCCTGCACATTCCTCCGCAACGCGAGATCCATCCCGTGTCTCCCCGAGACACGGACGCAATCGCGCGTCGTTCACGAGTCAGAGGAGCAGGAAATGTTGAGAAAAGCAGCATTGAAGCTGATGGAGTTCCGCAGGAGCTTGTCGTGGATCGTCGCCGCTTCCACCCTCGCCGCGGCAGGGTGCGGAGGCGGTGGCACTGGCGGCGGGAACCAGCCGCCGGCGCCGGTCTCCGACATCGGGGTGAGCTCGAGCTCGAGCCTGGGCAGCTATCTCGTTTCCTCGAGCGGGAGGACCCTCTACTACTTCGGAGTGGATCTCCCCGGGGTGGGGGGAGCGGCGCCGATCTCCAACTGCGAAGGCAGCTGCCTGGCCATCTGGCCTGTCTTCCATGTCGATTCGCCGAGCCTGGCCGCGGGACTGTCCGCATCCGACTTCGGAGAGCTCGTCCGGGCGGACGGCTCGAAGCAGACGACGTTCAAGGGCTGGCCTCTCTACCTCTACGTTGGTGATTCCAGGGCCGGAGACACCAAGGGAGACAACCTGAACGATTTCGGTCCCTGGTACGTCATCCGTGACCCCTTCTACTCGGCTCTGGTGCTGAGCAAGGCCGCAGGCCCCAGCCTCTACCTGGCCGACCCAGCGGGTCGAACGCTCTATGTGTCCTCGCAGGACACGGTGGGCACGGCGAATGCGGCACCCGTCTCGGCCTGCGACGGGGCTTGCTTGACGAACTGGCCGGTCTTCCTCGCGGGCTCCGACGCCGTTCCCACCGGCGTGGATCCCTCCAAGCTGACGACCTTCACTCGCGCTGACGGCGCAATGCAATCGGCGTTCGACGGACACCCTCTTTACTTCTTCGCCGGTGACAACGCGCCGGGGGACGACAACGGCCGCGGCGTCAATGGCCGGGACATCGTCGACCCGATCCACCTCTAGGTCTGATGGCCGAGAAGCTTGCCGTGGATGGTGCAGGTCATCGCACCCTCCATGGCGTTTTCGTGCCCCGCCCCCGGCCACCTCGGAGACGTCGATGGTCGCCCGTCCGACCCAACTGCTCGTCCTCGTGGCATGATTGCTCCCGGGACTCGGGATGCCGACCATCACCCTGCTCAGCGATTTCGGAATCGAGGACGCCTACGTCGCGGCCATGAAGGGCGTCATCGCCGGCATCGCCCCGGAAGCTCGCCTGGTAGACATCACCCATCTGGTGCCGCCGCAGGACGTCGCCTTCGCTCGGTTCCGGCTGCTCTCCGTCGCTCCCTTCTTTCCGGCGGGCACCGTGCATCTCGTGGTGGTGGACCCCGGTGTCGGGACGGCGCGCCGCGCGGTGGCGGTCCGGTCCAGGCGCGGGTCGTGCTTCGTCGCGCCGGACAACGGGGTCCTCCTCGGCGCCCTGGATGCCGATCCACCCCTGGCTGCGGTGGAGCTCACCGATCCCCGGTTCTGGCGAACGCCGACGCCGAGCGCGACCTTTCACGGACGGGACGTCTTTGCTCCGGCCGCGGCGCACCTGGCTCGAGGTGTGGCCCTGGAATCCATGGGGTCCGCCGTCGCCCCGGCTGAGCTGGTCCGGCTCGAGCTCTCCCCCTGTCAGATGATTCCGGGCGGCGCTCAGGGAGCCGTTCAGGCGGTGGACCGATTCGGGAACGTGATCAGCAACGTGCCCGACGCTCTGCTCGCCGACCGCGGTGCGTGGAGCGTCTCCATCGGCGGGCGCACTGTCGCCGCCCACCGGACCTACAGCGATGTCCACCCCCACGAGATGCTCGCCCTCGTCGGGAGCCACGGATTCGTCGAGGTCGCCGTGCGCCGGGGCGATGCGCAGCGGGTGCTCCGCGCGCAGGTCGGCGACCGGGTGGAGGTACGCTGGGCCTGAGGCGTGTCGCTACCGGTCTTCGCCCGTCAGCCGGCGGATGGGGATGACCAGCGCGAACATGACCGCCGCGGCGACGATGAGGACGCCGGCCACGGTGCCGAAGAGCATGACCAGGGGGAGGGTGCTGAAGAATCCCGCCGCCCAGCCCGCCAGCTTGTTGCCGAAGGCGTTGGAGAGAAACCAGACGCCCATCATCACGCCCACGATGCGTGCCGGTGCGAGCTTGGTGACCGCGCTCAGCCCCACCGGGCTGAGGCAGAGCTCGCCCAGCTCGGAGATGAAGTAGGAGGCGATCAGCCACCAGGGGCTGACGTGGACCGCGGCATTGGTCTGGGCCATGGCGCCCGCCGGCACGAGCACCAGGAACGCCAGGCCCATGAACAGCAGGCCCAGGGCGAACTTGGCCGCGATGGTCGGCTCGCGCCGGCCGAGGCGGACCCACACCCAGGCGAACACCGGCGCCAGGAGGATGACGAAGATCGACTGGACCGACTGGAACCAGGACGACGGGAAGGAGAACCCGAGCACGCTCAGCCGCGTGTACCGGTCGGCGAAGAGGTTGAGCGTCGATCCTGCCTGCTCGTACCCACCCCAGAAGAGGATCGCCACCAGGAAGAAGATGACGATGGCGCCGATGCGCTTCCATTCCAGCGCGGTCAGGCGCGACTCCGACGTCGCGCCTCCGGCCTGGCCGATGGGGCGTGCCGCTGCCGCTCCAGGGGGCCGGGCCGCCAGCCGATCGACGGCCACGCGGAGGCGCTGGCGCCCGAGGACGTACTGCGTCAGCCCGAGGACCATGCCCACGCCGGCGCAGGCGAATCCCACGTGCCAGTCCACCCGCTGCGCGAGATAGCCGGCCACGAGCGGGCCGAGCATGCCGCCCAGGTTGATGCCCATGTAATAGATGGAGAAGCCTGCGTCCCGGCGGGAGTCGCCTTCGTCGTAGAGCGAGCCGACCAGCGTGCTGACGTTCGGCTTGAGCAGCCCGGTGCCGACGACGATCAGCGCCAGGCCAGCGTAGAAGGCGGGGAGCGCCCGGAAGGCCAGGGTGAAGTGGCCGAGCGCGATGACGGTGCCGCCGACGAGGACGCTGCGGTATTGCCCGAGCAGGCGATCGGCGACCAGCCCGCCCAGGATGGCCGCGCCCCAGACGCTCCCGGTGTAGGTCCCGTAGATCGAAGCGGCATCGACGTCGGGGAAGGCCAGACCGCCGGCGGCCGCCGGCGCGGTCATGTAAAGAATGAGGAACGCGCGCATCCCGTAGTAGCTGAAGCGCTCCCACATCTCGGTGAAGAAGAGAGTGGCCAGGCCGCCCGGATGGCCAAAGAAGCGTGTGTCGGAGGGTCCTCGCTCCGACGCTGTGCCGACAGCCGCGGGCTGGAGGGCCGGGTTCACGTCAGCTCAGGGTCCTTCTCCATCATACGCAGATCCACTCGCCGGCCACCCAGCACTTTGAAGGCTGGAAGCGGGTGGACCGGACACCCACCGGGCAGTGATGCTCGCGCCCGATGCCATCGTCCGACCGCACCGCCTCCACCGACTGGGCCGGCGTCTGCGAGAGCCTCGACGCGCGCGGCTACGCCCTGGTTCCCTCCCTGCTCGGCGCCCGGGAGTGCGAGGCGATGGCGTCGCTCTATCTGGTGCCCGAGCGCTTCCGGAAGCGCATCGTGATGGAGCAGCGCGGGTTCGGCCGCGGCGAGTACCAGTACTTCTCCTACCCGCTGCCCGAGATCGTGGAGGAGCTACGGCAGCAGCTCTATCCTCGACTGGCCCCCATCGCCAACGCCTGGCGGAAGCGGTTGCGGCAGCCGGGCACCTTTCCCCGGACGCTCCGCGGATACTTGCGCCGGTGTCACGCCGCCGGCCAGCGGCGCCCCACGCCGCTGCTGCTCGCCTACGGCCCGGACGATTTCAACTGCCTCCACGCCGACCTCTACGGCGAGCTGGTCTTCCCGCTCCAGCTCACCGTCCTCCTGAGCCGACCGGAAGCGGACTTCACCGGCGGCGAGTTCCTGCTCGTCGAGCAGCGGCCGAGGCGGCAGTCGCGCGGCGAGGTGGTGCCGCTGGGCCAGGGAGACGCCGTCGTCTTCGCCGTCAATCACCGGCCGGTGGAGGGAATGCGCGGCGCCTACCGCGCCACCCTGCGCCACGGGGTGAGCCGCATCCGGTCCGGACGCCGCTACACGCTGGGGATCATCTTCCACGACGCGGCTTGAGGCTGCCTAGACGTCGAGCACCACCGACGCGCTGATGGCTCCCGGACGCCGCTCGAGCCGGAGCCGGTGCAGCGTCGCCGCCTTCACCGCCGTGCGCAGGACCTCCACCTCGGCACCCCGGATCTGCGCCCGCAGCTCGGTGTCGGAAACGGCCTCGACCCGCGTCTCGGTGATGACCCGATGCTCGGCGTCGGCACGGAAGACGAGCTCGTTGAGCCAGTCGACCAGGAGCGCCTCGGCGTCCACCGCCTTCAGCGCCACGGGCTGGAGCGGGCCGGTGGCCGGTGGCAGCTCGGGTCCGAGCATCACCTCCGCCAGCGCGCGCGCCGCCTCCTCGAAGAGTCCGGTCAGGCTCTCGGCCTCGAGATGGATGCGAACCTCGCCGGTGTGCTCCTCGAAGGAGTGCGTGGCCATCGGCGCCGCCTAGCCCTTGAGAACCCCGAGCGGGACGAGCCGCGCCACCTTCCGGGCGATGCCGGCCCGCGCCACGACGTCCACCACCCGGTCCACGTCCTTGTAGGCGACGGGAGCCTCCTCGGCGAGCTCGGCATTGGACGGGCAGTGGACGGCGATCCCCTTCGCCTCCAGCTCCTTCCGGAGCACGTCCCCGTGGACGCGGCGCTTGGCCGCGGTCCGGCTCAGCGCGCGGCCCGCGCCGTGGCAGGCGCTGCCCAGCGACACCTCCCGGGCGTCGTCTCGACCGGCGAGGACGTAGGAGGCGGTCCCCATGCTTCCCGGGATGAGCACCGGCTGGCCCACCGCGCGGTAGGCCGGGGGCAGCTCGGTGCTGGCCGGACCGAAGGCTCGGGTGGCCCCCTTGCGGTGAACGCACAGGGTGCGGCCGTCGTACTCCTCGAGCTTGGCGATGTTGTGGGCCACGTCGTAGACCACCCGCACCTTCGCCTCCGGCCCGAGCACGCGCCCGATGGCCTCCCGCACCCGGTGGGTGAGCGCCTGGCGGTTGGCCCAGGCGAAGTTGGCCGCGGCGCACATTCCGGCGAAGTAGGCGCTCCCCTCGGCCGAGGAGAGCGGGGCGCAGGCCAGCTGGCGGTCGGGCAGCCGGAAACCGAAGCGCTTCTGTGACTCGTCCATCAGCTTGACGTAGTCGGTGCACACTTGATGACCGAGGCCCCGTGAGCCGGTGTGGATGAGAACGGTCAGCTGCCCGGCGCTCAGGCCGTAGGCCTCGGCCGCGCGCGCGTCCAGGACCGCATCCACCGCCTGGACCTCGAGGAAGTGGTTGCCGCCGCCCAGCGTCCCGAGCTGGTCCTGTCCCCGCCGCTTGGCACGAGCGGAGACCGCCGCCGGGTCCGCCCCGGGGAGGCATCCCCCGGCCTCCATGAAGCCGAGGTCCTCCTCGAGCCCGAGCCCGTGCTGCCGGACGAGGTGCGGGGCGCCGCCCCGGAGGACGTGGTCCAGGTCTGCCTCGGAAAGTCCGATGCGGCCCGAGCGACCGTACCCGGTGGGGATGCAGCGGCTCAGCTCGTGGACCAGCGCCGGGATGCGCGCCCGGACATCGGCCGCGGTGAAGGAGGTGGTCAGGAGCCGGACGCCGCAATTGATGTCGAAGCCGATGCCGCCCGGGGAGATGACTCCGTCCGGGGTGAGCGTGGCTGCCACGCCGCCCACCGGAAAGCCGTAGCCCTCGTGCATGTCGGGCATTCCCAGCGCGGCGCGGGTGATGCCCGGAAGCGTGGCCACGTTTACCAGCTGCTCCAGGCTGCGATCGCCGGCGATCTGCTCCAGGAGCCGATCGTCGGCGAAGACGCGCACCGGGACGTGCATGTCCCAGCGGAACGTCCGCGGGAGCTCGTGCACGACGTCGTCCACCGCCTTCAGCGGGAAGGAGGGACGCGATTCATCCGGAGCCGTCTCGACCATCCGAACAACCTTCGAGCGATGCCGCTCCCTTGCGCAAGCTTTGCGCCAACGGCGCGGAATGCCCAGGGAATCTCAGGCATCGCGCATGCAACAAGCGGACGAAGAGATCTCAGGAGGAGACCCCGATGAAGATGGAACAGCTCATGAGCAAGCAGCTCTTCACCTGCCGTCCGGAGGACACGCTCCAGCTGGCGGCCGGAATCATGTGGGAACGCGACATCGGGTGCGTTCCAGTCGTCTCGGAGGACGGCAAGCTCGTCGGAGTGATCACCGATCGCGACATCGCCATGTCGGCCTACCTCGGCGGCAGGCCACTGGCCGAGCGACGGGTCAGCGAAGCCATGTCCAAGGAGGTGTTCACCGTCCGGGTGGACGACTCGATCCGTCAGGTGGAAGACGTGATGCGCACGAAGCAGGTGCGGCGCGTGCCGGTGATCGACGAGGCCGGACGGCCGGTGGGCATCGTCTCGCTGAGCGACCTCACCCGCACCGTGCTGGCGCGCTCGGAGCGGGACGGAGTGGTGGGAGCGGTCGCCGTCGCGGCGACCCTGGCCGCAGTGACTGCGCCGCGCACCACCCCGAGGAAGAACCCGCTGGTCCGGGTCGCCTAGCAGCGGCCGTCGGGACGCAGTCCTTGCGCCCCGGTGCCGTGAGGAGGAACGTGCGCCGTGAGCCGGCTCCGGGCGACTTTTTCGCGCGAGGTCCGCGCTGCGGGTCTGCCCTCCGCACCGCCGCAGACCTCCCCGGTGGCGGAGTCGGACATCGCGACGCTCCCCAGGGCAGTGCAGCGCTACCTGCGCTTCATGGGCGTGGTGGGGCGACCCCGGGACTGGTCCTTCCGCGCGGGCTGGAAGGGCCGGTTCCGGATGGGGCCGGACCGGCCCTGGATGACCCTCCAGGCCTGGCAGTACAACAGCCGCCTCGAGGTGACGCGGCTCTTCTACATGCGTCTCCGCTTCTTCGGCGTGTTGCCGGTGATCGGCCGCGACACCTACCGCAAGGGCGAGGGCCGGATGCTCGTCCGGCCGCTCGACCTGGTCACCGTCCAGGACGGGCACGGTGCGGAGTTCGACATCGGCGAGCTGGTCACCTACCTCAACGACGCCATTCTCGTCGCTCCCTCGCTCATCCTCGGCCCGGAGACAGAGTGGACCGGAGTGGACGACGAGACCTTCGACGTCGCGCTCTCCGACCGCGGGCACACGGTGCGGGCGCGGGTCTTCCTCGACGAGCGCGGGGCGCCGCGGGACTTCAGCACCACCGACCGATTCGGCCAGGACCCGCGGGACGCCAAGCGCTTCGTCCGCACCCGGTGGACGACGCCCATCGCCGGCTGGCAGACCGTGGGCGGGCGTCCGGTCCCGGCCGGAGGCAAGGCGGTCTGGCACCCGCCGGCCGGCGAGTTCAGCTACATCGAGGTGAGCTTCATCGACGGCTCGGTGGCCTTCAACGTTGCTCCGGGAGACTGACCGCCAGCCGTTGGATGGTCGCCCTCGTCTCCCACGAGAGGCGCTCCACCAGCTCGGCGGCCGGCTGCCGGCGCGCCAGGCGGAGGCCCTGTCCGGACCAGAGGGAGAGGAACTCCGCCCGGTTCATCCTGGCCGCGGCCGTCCGCAGCGATCGGGTGAGAGCGTTCTGCAGCGGAAAGGGCAGGATGGCGCCGGGCTCGGCGTCGACGTCGGTCATGAAGCGGTTGACGATCCCGCGCGCCGCCCGACCGGAAAAGGCCCGCGTGACGCGCGTCTCATCCTCGCGCGCGGCGAGGATGGCCGTGCGGTAGGCCTCGGAGATTCCCGACTCGTCACAGGTGAGGAAGGCCGTTCCCAGCTGCACCGCCGAGGCGCCCAGCGCCAGGGCAGCGGCGATGCCCCGGCCGTCCATGATGCCCCCCGAGGCCACCACCGGCACCCGGACGGCGTCCACGACCTGCGGCACGAGCGCCATCGTCCCCACCATTCCCGATTCGAAGTCCGAGGCGAACGTGCCCCGGTGGCCCCCCGCCTCGCTGCCCTGGGTGATGACCGCATCCGCCCCGGCGGCCTCCACCGCCCGGGCCTCCTCGACGGTGGTGGCGGTGGCGAGGAAGGCCATGCCCCGCGCCCGGATCGCCGCCACCACCTCCGGGGGCGGAATCCCGAAGGTGAAGCTGAACAGCGCCGCGCCGCTGTCCAGCGCAGCCGCCACCTGGCCGGCAAAGCGGTCCTCGGAGGGAGGCACGGCCTCGGGCGGTGGGAGGCCGAGCTCGCGGTAGTGCGGGGCCACACGCGCCAGGGCGGCCCGCACAAACACCGGCGGGAGCGGGGTGGGGAGTGGAGCGAAGAGGTTGATGCCGAACGGCCGCCGAGTCCGGGCGCGGACGGCGCGGGCCGCCTCGGCAATCTGCTCCGGCCCGAGGTAGGCGGCTCCGATGAAGCCCAGCGCGCCGGCTTCCCCCACCGCGGCCACCAGCTCCGGGGTGTCGCCGCCGCCGGCGAGCGGGGCCTGGAAGATGGGGTGCTTCAGCGCCAGGCGGTCGAGGAAGGGCATGGGCATGGAAGGCCTCCGCCCGCGACGGGTAGCCGCCTCCGGTGTGGCGCGCCCGCGGGCCGGCTGAACTGTGCTCCGGTCCGGCCGTTCACGTCGATAAGCGACGTTTCACTCTGCCCCGCGCGTCCCCCGGGCACGGGCTACTTGACGAGGAGCACCATCTGTGAGGTCGCTCCCGAATCCACGCTCGTCGTCCCGACCAGGAGGCAGCGGTCGAGGGACAGCGCTCCACGGAAGCCGGGGTCACCGGTGAGAGTCACCACTCCGTCTGCGCTCAGCTCGACGGGAATCGGATCGCCGGGACCTGGTGAGGGCGCGACCTCGAGCAGGGTGGCCACCCCGGCGGCGATGCTCGCCTTCCCGTAAGCCCATTCGGCGAGGGTTCCGGGCCAGAACTCGAGCTGGCGGAGGCTCCACGTCCCGTCGAGGTCCGGCGAAGCGAAGCCCGTTCCGCCCCGCTGCAGGACGAGGAGGATCTGCTCTCCCGCCGTGTCGGTGGCCGTGGCCACCACCGTCTCACCGCTGGGAGTGGCGGATCCGCGGAAGGTGGGGTTGGAGCTCAGGCTCAGCGAGCCATCGGCGGCCACGGAGAGCACTCCGCCGAAGGCGGCGGCCGAATCGTGGGCCGGGTCGCTGGTCTCGAAGCTCGAGGCCGGCACCGAGATGCTCAAATCGCTGGCCACCACCAGCTGGCCGCGGGCCCAGCTGCCTCGGGCCGGGAGCGGATCCGCGGCGCTGATCCCCTTGAGCAGGTGAAACCGGAACGAGCCGACCAGAGCGCTCGCCGGCAAGGCGCCGGACTGTCTGAGCAGGACGCCCAGCACCTTTCCCATGCCGGGGAACGACGCGGTCCAGACCACCACGTCCTTGCGGCTGGACATGACTCCGCGAAAGTCGCTCCCCGCGAGCAGGACCACGCCTCCCGGGGTCTGGGTGACCGTCACCGGGGGCTGAACTCCGGTGGGCAGGCTGCTCTCCAGCGACGTGAACTCAGCCAGCCCGTCCGCGGCAACGGCAAGCACGGCGCGCGTCCAGCTGACGCCGGCGGGTGTCACGCCCAGGCTCTGCAGTGCCCACCGTCCCTCGAGGTCCCCCTGGGAGAACACCGTTCCGGATGCCGCCAGGTCGGAGGGAATGCTCGAGGACACGCCCGCCGACGACACCCCGTTGGCGAAGAGCGGGTTCTTGGCCGGCAGGGCACGGCCCGAGGTGGTGTCGACGAAGCCGAGGTCGAGGGTGCCGGGCTCGGACAGCCGGAAACGGTTCGCCCCGAGCGAGGCGTCGGCGTAGAGGGGATAGACGCGCTGGCTGGCGGTGTCCTCGTTCTCGACGAGAAAGAGCGAGTAGCTCCGTCCGGTGGGCAGGGTGAGGGAGAAAGTCTTGCGCGGCGGCGACCCGGCGGCAGTGGCGGCGGCGACCCGCGTCCCTGCGTCGTCGTAGGCGACGACGACGGTTCCCACCACCGTTCCGGTGACGGTGACGTCCTTCGGACCACCGTCCCCACCTCCGCCGCAGCCGAGCAGAGCGAGCACCAGCCCACCGGTGACCGACGAGACGAGACGCGACATGGCGCACCTCCTCGCCGTGGAGAGAGCAAGTCCCGTTCCAGCTCGCGGCCCGCTCGCCGCGCGGCGCCGCGAGGTCGACGCGCAGCCTTTGCGGCTCCGGCGGAGGCGGCCTCCAGGGTGTCGCTCTCCCCGGGACCGGGCTCGGCTACATCGACAGGCCGCCGTCGACGTTGATCGTGGCCCCGTTGAAGTAGTCGCACTCGATGATGAACTTCACCGCCAGCCAGATGTCGTCCGGCTGGCCGATCCGTCCCACCGGGATGCTCGCCACCAGCGCATCGTGGACCTTCTGGTTCATGCCTTGGGTCATCGGCGTCTCGATCATCCCCGGGGCCACGGCGCCCACCCGGATGCCGTAGGGCGCGAACTCCCGGGCCCAGGTGACGGTGTTGGCCGCCAGGGCCGCCTTGGAGGCCACGTAGTTCGACTGTCCCCGGTTACCGCGGCGGGAGATGCTGGACATGTTGATCACCACCGCCGGGTGGGTGCCGGTCTCCACCATCCGGGCCACCGCGTCCCGGGCGAGCATCGTCGCCCCGGTGAGGTTGATGTCGATCACCGCATCCCACTGCTCGCGGGACATCACCGTCACCGCTCCGGTGGCGCGGTCCTTCTTCACCAGCAAGGCGTCGCGCAGGATGGCCGCGTTGTTGATCAGCGCGTTCAGCCCCCCCATCGCCTCCGCCGCCCAGCGGACGAAGGCGGCCACGTCCGCATCGTCGGCCACGTTGAGCCGCCGCGCATGGACCCGGCCCGGCCCTCGCGCGGCGAGCTTGACCGTCTCGACCAGCCCCTCCTCCTTGACGTCGCCGATGGCCACCTGCGCCCCGGCCTCGCACAGCCGGAGGGCGAAGTGGCGGCCCATTCCCTGGGCGCCGCCGGAGACGATGCAACGAAGCTGGTCGAGTTTCACAGTTTCTCCATTCTCAGCCGGCCATGCTCGTCGTGCAGCGTCTTGGCGAGAAGGCTGGCCAGTGCGTGAACAGCGGTCAGATGCGGGGTGGGCGTTCCGGTGATGCGGCCGAGCTCGAGCACCGAGCCGACCAGGGCGTCGAGCTCGAGCGGCTTGCCCATCTCCACGTCCTGGAGCATCGATGTCTTGTGCTTTCCCACCGCCTCGGCTCCGGCGATGCGCTTCTCCAGCGTCACCCCGAACCGGACCCCGAGCTTCTCGCCGATGGCCTGCGCCTCGCGCATCATCTGCTCGGCGAGGGCGCGCGTTCCGGGGTGCTGGCAGATGTCGACCAGGGCGGCATGGGTGAGGGCGCTGATCGGATTGAAGGTGCAGTTGCCCCACAGCTTGACCCAGATCTCGGACCGGAGGTCGCTCGCCACGCGCGCCCGGAAGCCCGCCCGGCGCAGCAGCTGGGCCAGCGCGCGGAGGCGCTCGCTGTCCGAGCCGTCGAGCTCGCCGATCGAGATGCGGTCCCCCTCGATGTGCCGGATGACGCCGGGAGAGACCAGCTCGGCGGCCGGGTAGATGATCGAGCCCAGGACGCGGTTCACGTCGAGGTTCCGGGCGATGACTCCCCCGGGGTCGACGCTCTCCAGCACCGTGCCCTGGTGAGGACCGCCGTGCTTGAAGAAGTACCACCAGGGGATGCCGTTCTGGGCGGTGAGGAGGATGGTCTCCGGACCGCACAGCGTCCTCACCGCCGCGGCCACCGCGGTGAGCTGATGCGCCTTGAGGGCGAGGATGACCAGGTCCTGGGGGCCGATCTCCTCGATGCGGTCGGTGGCCGCCAGGTGGGCCACGTGCTCCTGGCCGTCGAGAAGGAGCTTCATCCCCTGGGCGCGCACCGCTGCCAGGTTCGCGCCCCGGATGACCACGGTCACCGTCTCGCCCAGCTCGGAGAGCTTCACCGCCAGGAGCCCACCGATGGCCCCGGCACCCACGATGCAGATCTTCATCGCGTCCGGCCGCTCACGATCCAAGCCCCAGCTTGGCCGCCAGCCCGATGCGCTGGAGCTTGCCGGTGGCCCCCTTCGGAATCTCGGAGAGGAGCACGATCTTCCGGGGAACCTTGAAGTCGGCCAGCCGCGCGGCGCAGAAGTCGCGGAGTTCCCGGTCGGAGGCGGTCTTCCCCTCGCGGAGGACCACCGCCGCGGCCACCTCCTCCCCGAGCTTGTCGTGGGGCATGCCGAAGGTGACCACCTGGGCCACCGCCGGGTGATCCATGAGCACCTCGTCCACCTCGAGCGGCGAGATCTTCTCTCCGCCCCGGTTGATCAGCTCCTTGAGCCGGCCAGTCAGCCGGAGGTAGCCCTCCTCGTCGAGGAGCCCCTGGTCGCCGGTGCGGAACCAGCCGTGGGTGAAGGCCTTGGCGTTGGCATCGGGGTTGGCCTCGTAGCCGGGCGTCACGTTGGGCCCGCGGATGACCACCTCGCCCGTCGCGCCGCGGCCGAGGAGACTCCCGGCGTCGTCCATGATGCCCACCTCGGGCCCGGCGGCGAGGCCCACCGACCCGGGCTTCCGCGGCCGGGGCGGAAGCGGATTGGAGGCCATCTGGTGGGCGGCCTCGGTCATCCCGTAGCTCTCGATGACCGGCGTGCGGAAGGTCTTCTCCAGCTCGGACATGACCTGGGGCGGCAGCGACGCGGACGACGAGCGGATGAAGCGCAGGCGGCTCCGGGCGACGATCTCCTGGTTCCGCTCGGCGCGGGCGAGGATGGCCTGGTGCATGGTGGGGACGGCCGTGTACCAGGTCGGCTTCACCTCATCGAGCCAGGAGAAGAACTTCAGGGCGTTGAAGCCGGGCGAGCAGCACACCTGCCCGCCGGCGGCGAGCGAGGAGAGGGTGGCGGCGATCAGCCCGTGGATGTGAAACAGCGGCATGATGTTCAGGCACACGTCGGCCGGGGTGAGCGAGAGGGTGGCGCCGATGTGCCGCGCGCTGGCCAGCACGTTCCGCTGGAGGAGTGGGACGAGCTTCGGCCGCGAGGTGGTCCCCGAGGTGTGGAGGAGCAGCGCCGTGTCGTCCGAAGCGCCGGGACCTCCGCGCGCCGGCGACCCCGACATGGGCTCGACCGGCGCCAGGCTGAACGTCCCTGCCCCGCGATCGCGCTGGGTGATCAGCTCCAGCACCGGGACGCCGAGCTTCCCGGCCACGCTGCGAGCCGGCGAGTCGGAGCCGGTCTCGACGACCAGCGCCTTGGCTTTGAGATCGGTGAGGTAGAACTCGAATTCTTCGGCGCGGTAGCTGGGGTTGAGCGGGGCGGTGGCTGCACCGGCGGCGATGCAGACGAAGGCGGTGGCCATCTCCGGCCCGTTGGGGAGAACGATGGCCACCCGGTCGTTCCGGCCGATGCCGAAGCCGTTGAGCGTCTCCACCGTCCGCCGGGCCAGGGACTGGAGGTCGCGGTAGTGAAGCGGGGGCGCACCCTCCGGTGCGCCGACGGCGCTCGCCTCGGCGGCGCCGGCCTCGAGCAGCTGGGCGATGGTTCCTGCCTCAGGCATGGGTCAGACGCGGGTGATCCCCATGGCATCGGGGATGAGCTCGGCGCTCATCGCTCTGGCGCGCATCGGTTTGAGGATGAACAGCGCCATGGCGCCGGCGACGAAGTTGAGCACCGCCGCGGCAATGAAGACTTTCGACCAGCCGCGCTCGCTCACGTAGCTCGAGTACTGGAAGATGAACACCGCCGTTCCCTTGGCGGTGTAGAGCGCCCCGTAGATGGCGGTGCAGTACTTCCTTCCGAAGATGTCCGCGCAGGTCGCCGGGAAGAGGCTGTAGATCTCCCCCCAGGCGAAGAAGACCAGGCCGGAGAGGATGACGAAGAGGATCGGGTTCTGCGCGTTGCGGAGCAAGAGGAGGATGCCCAGCCCCTCGAGGATGAAGGCGGCGAACATCGTGTTCTCGCGGCCGAAATGGTCGGAGACCCATCCGAAGAAGGGTCGGGTGATCCCGTTCATCACCCGGTCGATGGAGAGGGCGAAGGTCAGCGCCGGGAGGGTGAGGAAGAGGATGGTCACCGGGACCTTGTCCACCTTGAAGTCCTTGGCGATCGGCCCCAGCTGCGCGGTGGCCATCAGCCCGCCGAAGGCGACCATCACGAACATCAGGTACATCACCCAGAACATCGGTGAGCGGAGAGCTTCCGGAAGGCGATAGTCCTTCGCGGTCTGGGATCGTTTGGCGATCTGGACCGCCGGCACCTCGCCGGGGCGCGGCGCGCGGAGGATGAGGGCGAAGACCATCACCGCCACCCCCTGGAGGATGCCGAAGCGAAAGAAGGCCGCCTCGTAGCCGCTGTCCCGGATGAGATTGGCGATGGGGATGACGGTGAGCGCGGAGCCCGCGCCGAACCCGGCGGCGGTCAGCCCGGCGGCCAGCCCGCGCCGGTCGGGGAACCACTTCAGGGAATTCCCCACCGCCGTCCCGTAGACTCCTCCGGCGCCCGTACCGCCGATGGCCGCGGCCAAATAGAGGATGGGGAGCGAGCTGGCGAAGGAGTTCATCACCCAGGCCACGCCGACCAGCAGCCCTCCCAGGAAGACCACGATGCGCGGACCAAACCGGTCCACCAGGTAGCCCTCGACGGGGACGAGCCACGTCTCGGTGGCGACGAAGAGGGTGAAGGCCCACTGAATCGCGGGCCGGCCCCAGTGAAACTTCTGATCGATGGGGCCGACGAAGAGCGTCCAACCGTACTGGAGGTTGGCGATCATCACCATGCACAGCACGCCGAAGAGCAGCTGCAGCCAGCGACCGGAGGGCGGCTGGGCGGGCGCGGCGGTCGCTTCGTTCACGGCCTCCTCCGGCGGGGGGAAATGGCGGCGCAGCTTACACGGAATCGGAACCCGGCCCAGGCTCATCGGCCGGCCGGGTCAGCAGGAACACCGCGTTCAACCCGCCGACGCCGTCCGGCGCCTTGTGCGGGTTGGCCGGGTCGTCCAGCCAGCGTGCGCCGTCGATCCGGAACTTGTACTCCACCCGGTGAGCCTCCGGTCGCGGGACGCGCGCCTCCCACAGCCCCGGCTGGATGGTCCGCGCCCCCTCCGGCTCCGACCAGCCGTTCCAGCTGCCGAACACCTCGACCTGCTCGGCGGTGCCGTCGTGGAACTGGAAGACGAGCATGCCGTCCTCGAGGTGCGGCGCGGCGGCGAGTGAGGCGTGCCCGTGCCGCTGCGCCAGCGCGAGAGCCACCGCCCGCCCGGCCTCCACCGCGCCCGAGCCCTGGCGCTCGCGCGGAGCATCCGGAACGGGATGCGCGGTGGTGAGCAGCACCTCGCGGAGCAAGGCCGGGGCGAGCTCGCGGTTCGCCTCCAGGAGGCAAGCGACGACGCTCGCGACCAGCGGCGCGGCGAAGCTCGTTCCGTCCACGTGCTGGTAGTGCGGCGTGACCAGGCCCCGGCCGATGAGCTCCTGTTCCACCTCCGGCCTGGGGGTGCCCGCCCCGCCGCCGAAGCGCCGCGCGAAGAGCGCCGCCGCCTCCCGGGCCGCCGAGCTGCCGGGGAGCACCGGGGCCGCCACCCAGGCGCTCGGCGCCACCAGCTCCGGCTTGTACACCCCGGCTGCGGCGACGCCGTAGTTGGAGTGCCAGAGCTCGACCTCGGCGTGATCGAAGGTGTTCCGATCGTCGATGCCGCCGACGGTGATCGCCTCCGGCGCGGTGGCCGGGGGAACGAGCCGCCGGACGCCGTCGTTCCCCGCCGCGGCCACGACGGCCACCCCGCGCTCCACCAGCGCCCGGACCGCGGCGCCCACCGGGTCGTCGCGGGTCCGGCGCACCGGGTCTCCTCCCACCGAGAGGTTCACCACCCCGAGCCCGAGCGCAGCGATGTTCTCCGCCAGCCAGTGCAGGGCCCGGGCGATGGTCGTGTTGTCGACGCCGCCCGACTCGTGCCGCACCTGCACCAGGACCACGCTCGCCTCGCAGGCCAGCCCGCGGTACAGCCCGCGCGAGAGCGCGCCGTTCCCGCACCCGACGGTGCTGGTCATCGTCCCGTGCCACTGGGCATCCGCGGCTGCGTCCCAGCCCGGCCACTCGGGCGACTGATCCGGCGAGAAGCGGAGCGCCCGGACGTCGGCTCCGGTCGCGTCCGCCCAGGCGAGGATGCGATTCCGGGGCGTGGTCAGGTCCGGATGGGGATGGAACGCGGCATCGACGAAGGCCACCGTCACCCCCCGGCCGGTGAAGCGCGGGTCGGCGTGCAGCCGGAGCGGGGTGGGGAGTGCCCCGAAGGCGGCCCGGGCATCGAGCGGCCACAGGGTCTGCACCGCGGCGTGCAGCGCCTCGTCGCCCTCGTGGAGGAGCGTCTCGAGCAATGCCTGCTGGACGCAGGCCGGACACGCTCCGCTCTCCACCCGCCAGTCCGGGTGCTCGGAGTGCAGCGCCTCGATCGTCTCCAGCGGGTAGAAGCCCACCTCGCGCAGGGCCTCCGGCGAGACCGGGCCGCGGCACAGGGGGCAGGTGGCGGTCGGCTCCTCGCCCGGCCGCAGCGCCAGCTCCCCGATGTGGGCGCGGCGCTGCCCGGCAGCCGGATGGCGAGGGGAGGGCATCGAGGCCCCGGAAGCGTAGCAGCCCGGGTCGACGGCGGCGGGGGCGGAGCGCCATGGACCCATTTCCGGGCTGGCACGGCCGGGAGCGGCCCGGTACGGTGGACCGTGGAGGCATCGAATGGGACAGAGAGCCGTGCTCGGCTGTTCGCTGCTCGTTCCGCTGCTCGCTCTGGGGGCGGCGACCACGCCCGACCCGTGGAGCGACGTCCGCTTCCTGTTCGGCGACTGGAAGATGACCCGCGGGGGAGGGACCCCCGGGGAGGCCATCTCCGGCGGCTTCGCCTTCCGGCTCGAGCTCGACGGGCACATCGCCGTCCGCCGCAACCAATCGGAGTACGCGCCCAAGCCGGGCGAGAAGGTCGGGGTCCAGCATTCCGATCTGATGGTCCTCACGCCGACCGCGTCCGGCCTGAAGGCCACCTACTGGGACAACGAGGGCCACGTCGTCGAGTACGCGGTGAAGGGGGAGAACGGGGTGGTCACCTTCGAGAGCGATCCGGCCGCGCCCGGACCGAGGTTCAAGCTGGTCTACGAGCGCCAGTCGGAGGACGAGCTGACCATCGCCTTCTCCATGGCTCAGCCGGGCGGCAAGTACCAGACCTACGTCAGCGGCCGCGCCACCCGCCGCCGCTGAGCCGGCCGATGTCCGTCGGTCAGGCCATCGCCTCGCTGCCCTGGAGCGTGCTCGTGGTGGCCTGCCTCACCCTCGGCCTGGCGCCCTACTCGCCGCCTCACCTGGTGGAGAAGCTGCAGATGCTCGTCCACGGGCGCCTGGTGCGGCCCCTCGACTGGTTCGACCTCGTCCTGCACGGCGCGCCGTGGGTCCTCCTCCTGGCGAAGGTGGTGGTCACCCTGGGGCGGAGCCCGGCCGCGCGCTGACCGCAGCCGCCGGATGTGCCTTCAGCCGCGCCAGGACTGGAGGAGGAAGATGTAGTTCGCTCGCGTGTAGGCGCTCGGGTCCGGACAGGCGGCGAGGTTCATGCTGCCCCGGAGCTGCTCGACGGAGGCGTACTCGTGGTCCTCCATCCATCGCTCGACGTCGCCCCGGAGGCGGGCCAGCTGCTGGGGACCGTGCCGGAGCAGCGCCGACACCACCTGCACCACCGTGGCCCCGGCCATCAGCGCGCGCAGGGCGTCCACCGTGCCGTGGATGCCGCCGCTCACCGCCAGCGGGACGCGGAGCTGAGGGGAAAGGATGGACAGCCAGCGCAGCCGCAAGGGGAGCTCGGAGGAGTCGGAGAGGTGCAGCTCGCGCTTCACGTCCAGGGCCTCGACGTCGATGTCCGGCTGAAAGAGGCGGTTGAAGAGCACCAGCCCGTCCGCCCCGGAGAGCTCCAGGGAGCGGGCGAAGTGGGGAAGCGAGGTGTAGTAGGGCGAGAGCTTGACCGCCACCGGGATGCGGACCGTCTCCTTCACCGCCCGGACCAGCTCCAGGGTGCGTTGCTCGAGCAGCGCTCCCTCCAGCTCGGCGTCGGAGGCCACCGAGTAGACGTTGAGCTCCAGGGCGTCGGCGCCGGCCTCCTCGATGAGCCGGGCGTGGTCCACCCATCCGGCCCGGGTGGTGCCGTTGAGCGAGCCGATGACCGGGACGTCCACCGCCGCCTTCACCTTGCGCAGCTGCTCGAGGTAGGCGTCCGGGCCGAGGCGGTAATCGTCCGGCTCGGGGAAGAAGCTCCTCGCCTCGGGGAACATCTCCCGGGAGTAGTCGGTGGCCTGGTGGGCGAGCATCTGTTCCTGCGCCAGCTGCTCCTCGAAGAGCGAGCGCATGACGATGGCCGCCGCGCCCGCGTCCTCCAGCGCCCGCACCGATTTCAGCTCGTCCCCGAGCGGAGAAGCGCCGGGCATGAAGGGGTGGGCGAGCTTGAGACCGAGGTAGTCGACGGAGAGATCCATGCCTCACTCCTGCTCCACCGCCACCGGGGGCGGACTGACATCGGGGATCTCGTTGACCTGGGGGACGACCACCCTGGAGAGCTGCTCGTAGACCGAGTAGCGCTGCTCGGTGTTGCGCTGCGCCCAGCCGAGGAGGAGCTTGTAGCGGTCCGGATCGAGCTTCTCGGTGATGCGGAAGCGCGTCTCCTGACGCATGTACTCCTTGACCGGCAGCTTCGGCCCGGCGGAGTCGAGGACCAGCGGCGGCTGGCCGGCGGCGATGCGCCGCGGGTCGTAGCGGTAGAGTGGCCACACCGCCGAGTCCACCGCGCGCTTCTGCTGGTCCAGGCCGTGGGCCAGGTCGTATCCGTGGGCGATGCAGTGGGAGTAGGCGATGATCAGCGAGGGCCCGCGGTAGCTCTCCGCCTCGAGCAGGGCCTTCACCGTCTGGGCGTCCTTGGCGCCGAAGGCCACCTCGGCGACGTAGGCCGTCCGGTAGCTCATGGCGATCAGCCCGAGGTCCTTCTTCCCCACTGCCTTGCCGGCGGCGGCGAACTTGGCCGCCGCACCCAGCGGCGTGGCCTTGGACTGCTGGCCCCCGGTGTTGGAATAGACCTCGGTGTCCAGGACGAGGAGGTTGACGTCGGCGCTGGTGGAGATGACGTGGTCCAGCCCGCCGAAGCCGATGTCGTAGGCCCAGCCGTCGCCGCCGACGATCCACACGCTCTTCTTCACCAGCCAGTCCGCCAGCGCGACCAGCTGGCGCGCCGAGGGCGTCCCGGCCAGCCGGGTCCGCAGGGCCGCCACCCGCGCTCGCTGAGCGTCGATGCCCGCCTCGGTGGACTGGTCCGCCTCGAGCAGCTCGGTCACCAGGGCGTCGCCCAGCACCGCCGCCTGGCCGGCCAGGAGATCTTTCACCCGGTGGACGACGGCATCCGTCCCCAGCCGCAGGCCGTAGCCGAACTCGGCGTTGTCCTCGAAGAGCGAGTTGGACCAGGCCGGCCCCCGGCCGTTCCGGTCGGTGCAGTAGGGCGTGGTGGGGAGGTTCCCGCCGTAGATGGACGAGCATCCGGTGGCGTTGGCGATGATCAGCCGGTCGCCGAAGAGCTGGGTGAGGAGCTTGATGTACGGCGTCTCGCCGCAGCCCGAGCAGGCGCCCGAGAACTCGAACAGCGGCTGCAGGAACTGGGTGGCCTTGACCTCGTGCCGCACCGTGCGGCGATCCATCTCCGGGAGGTCGAGGAAGTAGTCGAAGTTCGCTCGCTGGGCCTCGCGCAGCGGAGGCTGGGCTTTCATCTCCAGCGCCTTGTGGCGCGGGTTGGCCTTGTCCTTGGCCGGGCAGACCTCGACGCATAGCGTGCAGCCCGTGCAGTCCTCCGGCGCGACCTGGAGGGTGTAGACCATCTTCTCCGTGCCCGGCGCCTTGTAGGGCATGGAGAGGAATCCGGCCGGCGCGCCGGACAGCGCCGAGGCAGGGACCACCTTGGCCCGGATGGCGGCGTGCGGGCAGACCAGCGCGCACTTGTTGCACTGGATGCAGATCCGCTCGTCCCAGACCGGGATCTCCAATGCGAGATTTCGCTTCTCCCAGCGGGTGGTGCCGGTGGGCCAGGTGCCGTCCACGGGAAAGGCGCTCACCGGGAGGAGGTCGCCCTGGTTCTGCACCATCATCGCCGTGACCCGCTGCACGAAGGGAGGCGCCTCGGGCGGGACGGGCGGCGGACGACCCCGCGTGGCGGTGACCCGGGTCTGCTGAGGGACGGGGAAGAGGTTGGCCAGCGTCTGGTCCACCGCGGCGAAGTTCCGCCTCACCACCTCGGCTCCCTTCTTGCCGTAGGTCTTCTCGATGGACTGCTTGATGGCCGCGATGGCCTCTTCGCGGGGGAGCACCCCGGAGATGGCGAAGAAGCAGGCCTGCATCACCGCGTTGATGCGCCCGCCCATCCCCGCCGCCTGGGCCACCCGGTAGGCATCGATGACGTAGAGCTGGAGCCGCTGGTCGACCACCGTCTGTTGCGCCTCGCGGGGGAGGTGGTCCCACACCTGGTCGGGCGGGTAGGGCGCGTTGAGCAGGACCACCGCGCCCGGCGCGGCCAGGTCGAGCACCTCCATCCGGTCGAAGAACTGGAACTGATGGATGCCGACGAACCCCGCCTTCTTCACCAGATAGGAGGAGCGGATGGGACCCGGCCCGAAGCGGAGGTGGGAGATGGTCATCGCCCCCGACTTCTTGGAGTCGTAGACGAAGTAGCCCTGGGCGGAGTGGTCGGTCTCCTCGCCGATGATCTTGATCGAGTTCTTGTTCGCCCCCACCGTCCCGTCCGCTCCCAGCCCATAGAAGACGGCCTGGACCCGGCCGGGGAACTCGATGTCGAAGGAGCGATCCCACTTCAAGGAGGTGTGGCTCACGTCATCGACGATGCCCACCGTGAAGTGGTTCTTCGGCCGCTCCAGGGCCAGGTTTTCGAACACCGCGCGCACCATCCCCGGGTCGAACTCCTTCGACGACAGTCCGTACCGGCCTCCCACCACGGTGGGCACCATCGTCCCGGGCGCGCCCTGCCGGGCCTCGGCCAGGGTGGTGACCACGTCGAGGTAGAGCGGCTCGCCCGGAGCCCCCGGCTCCTTGGTCCGGTCGAGCACGGCGATGGCCCGGGCGGTCCGCGGGAGCGCGGCCAGGAAGGCGGCGGCCGGGAAGGGGCGGAAGAGCCGCACCTTGAGCACGCCCACCCGCTCGCCCCGGGCCACGAGCCAGTCCACCGTCTCGTGGACCACCTCCGCGCCCGAGCCCATGACCACCACCACCCGCTCCGCCTCGGGATGCCCGTGGTAGTCGACGAGGTGATAGCTGCGGCCGGTACGCCCGGCGAAGCGGTCCATCTCCGCCTGCACCACCTCCGGGCAGGCGGCGTAGAACGGGTTGCACGCCTCGCGGGCCTGGAAGAAGGCATCCGGATTCTGGGCCGTGCCCCGGAGCACCGGGTGGTCCGGCGTCAGCGCCCGAGCGCGATGGGCGTCGATGGCCGGCTCGTCGATCAGCGCGCGGAGATCCTCGTCCGAGAGGACGGAGATCTTCGAGACCTCGTGGGAGGTGCGGAAGCCGTCGAAGAAGTGGAGGAAGGGCACCCGGCTCCGGAGCGTGGCGAAATGAGCGACGGCGGCCAGGTCGTGCGCCTCCTGCACCGACCCCGAGGCGAGGAGGGCGAAGCCCACCTGCCGGCAGGCCATCACGTCCGAGTGGTCGCCGAAGATGGACAGGGCATGGGTGGCCAGCGTCCGCGCCGCCACGTGCATGCAGAAGGCGGTCAGCTCCCCGGCGATCTTGTACATGTTGGGGATCATCAAAAGGAGGCCCTGGGAGGCGGTGAAGGTCGTGGTCAGCGCGCCGGCCTGGAGCGCCCCGTGCACCGCCCCGGCGACGCCGCCCTCGGACTGAAGCTGCACCACCTCCGGAACGATGCCCCAGACGTTCTTCTGGCCGTGGGCGGACCACTCGTCGGCCAATTCGGCCATCGTCGAGGAGGGAGTGATCGGGTAGATGGCGATGGTCTCGGAGAGCCGGTGCGCCACCGAGGCCACCGCCTCGTTTCCGTCCAGCGTCTTCAGAGCGGCAGGCATGGCTCCCCCGGAGA
>Ga0335085_10002906_pt1 | contig 30866 bp, 32 predicted proteins | sample Lox_Sample_45_FD_206712 | JGI IMG/M metagenome (GOLD analysis project Ga0335085, IMG submission 206712) | Soil microbial communities from Loxahatchee National Wildlife Refuge, Florida, United States - Lox_Sample_4.5 | ecosystem: Environmental > Terrestrial > Soil > Wetlands | place: USA... | reverse complement strand
GCCTGGTTGGGCAATTTCCGGCGCTTGGTGGTGCGTTATGACCGCTCGCTCAAGATCTACGGGGCGTTCTTTCATATTGCCTGCTTCATGATTGTGTTACGGAGGGTTGTGCAATAGCTTCTAGTGTAACAGCGCGCCATCGCCCGAATTCGCCGAGCGCATAGCGTGGTTCAAAGAAGCAAGCTCTTCCGATGTCAGCCGCCGGTGCATCCGTTTCGGCAGCTCCCCAAGTTTCAGCGGCCCGATGCCCACGCGGATGAGGCGCAGCGCTTTTACGCCGCGCGCGTCCAGCATCCGCCGGATCTGCCGGTTCTTACCTTCGTCCAGCACCATCTCCAGCCACGAAGTTTTCTCGCCCGCCCGCAAAAGTGTCGCTCGCTTGCAGCGCAGAATCTCCCCGCGTTCCGTCTCCACGCCGCGTTCCAGCGCCGCCAGCAACTCCGGCGGGGCGACTGCTCCGATCTGCACGTGATACGTCTTGTCGAGATGCGTCTCGGGATCCATCACCCGCGCGCTCCATTCCGAATCATTGGTAAATAGCAGCAGCCCCTCACTGGCCTTGTCGAGCCGCCCGACCGGGGCTAGCCAGCTCAAATCCTCCGGCAAAAGCGAATACACCGTCTCGCGCCCCTTCTCATCCGACGCGGAAGTCACCAGTCCCCGCGGCTTGTTCATCATTAAATAGCTCTTCTCCGCCGCTCGGATCGTCTTTCCCTGCACCTCGATCCGATCCATACCCAGCCGCACCGGCGCTTCGGGATTTCTGGGAGCCGCTCCATTCAATCGGACTTTCCCTTGTCGAATCAACGTCGTAGCCTGCTTCCTCGAACAGTAGCCCAGCTTGGAAAGCGCCCGTGCCAGCCCGATTTTCCGCACACCTGCGCCTCGCGGCGTCTTTGTGCGTTCTGGTAAACGCTTCACGTGGCAGACTTCCTTCTTCAGCCCTTTTTGTCGGGGGATGCCGGCGTTTCCGGGTGCTTCACCTGGCCATAGCGCGCGGCCAGCCAGTCGCGCACTTCCTGTGGATTGTATTTGAAAGGCCCATTGCCGCCTTTGTACGTCACGTGGCCCTGCTCGTCAATGATGTAGAGGCGCTCCGGCCATGCCGCATAGGCGTCGTTCGCGGCATTGTTCATCGGATCGATACCAAACGGCACGGGATATTTGAATCGTTGCGTGAAATCATTCGCGATGGCCACGCGCTGCGCCAGTGTCTTCGGCTGCGCGTAGCACACGTCGTCCTTTTCCTTGCTGTTGGACTTCATCTGCCACTCGTCGGTCGGATGCGCCTCGCGAACATAAATCGTCAGAAAATCCGCGCGGTCCTTGTAATCGTTATAAAGTTGCACGATGTCGCCCACCTGGCGGCGAAACGGCGGTCAAGTGAAACTCCCGAACACCAGCACCAGTGGCTTCCCCCCAATCCGATCCCGCAAGTGGAACCGCGACTCACCATCGAGCGCAACCAGCGTCGCGTCCGGCGCCGCGCTCCCCACTTTCAAATTTCCCAAATGCATGTATGGCAGCGCATACCGCACCATCTCCACGGCATCCTTGGGGCCGCCGGCCATGAAACTCAGCCCGGTACCCACGCCAACAAACAGAATGCCCAAACCCACCAAACTCCATTTCAAAATCGGCTTCATGCAATATCCCCAGGATTAATGTGCCGCCGAGATCAACTCATCGCGCAAGGCTTTATATCGCGCCAGCGACTTCTCGATGATGCTCAGCGCCGCATACGCCGGACGGATATCTTCCACCTGCACCTGCTTGCCTTCCAGTTGCTTGTAATCTTGAAAAAATCGTTTCAGTACGAGCAGGCGGTGCGGCGGCAGATCCCGAGCCTCCAGATAGTCGCTGAACTCAGGGTCCTTCGTGGCTACGGCGATGATTTTGTCGTCGCTCGCTCCGGAATCGATCATCGTCATCACGCCAATCGCGCGTGCCTGAATCAACGCCAACGGCTGCACCGGCTCCTGGCAAAGCACAAGCACGTCGAGCGGATCGTTGTCCTCCGCGTATGTCTGCGGAATAAATCCATAATTCGCCGGATAGAACACCGCCGAATGAATAATCCGGTCCACTTTCAGCAGCCCGGTTGCCTTGTCCAGCTCATATTTCACGTTGGAACCAAGCGGTATTTCGATCACCGCCTGGAAATCGCGCGGCAATTCTTTGCCGGGCCAAACATCGTGCCATGCATGGGTCACGCCTCGCTCCTTTGAAAAGCACTCCATTATCTCCTGAGAAGCGCTTTCAAGGTAAGAGGACAACCTACGCTGCCTTTTTCGTCCAGGCCCCGATGATCGCACCCATCAAGACCAGTCCCGCCAGCGGATAAAACTCATTGATGGCGTAGAGCGTCCTCGGCCGCATCTCAAACATGTAAGTTGTAAACGTAATCGGCCCCACAAAACCGATCCACAGCAGCACGCCCACCGACGCCCCTCGCCCAATCGTGTTCGCATTCCGCCAGATGCAAATCTGCGCCAGCGAATAGGCAATCAGCAAATTCAGCACAAATGTGATGACATACGGCAGCACTGGATTCATGGACTTGGCTTGCTCCATGGACATATTCTCCAGCGCCATCCATGGCTTGCTAAACAGCATTCCGTACCACACAGCTCCCAGCAGCCAGTACGCCACCGCCGCGACAACCACCGCCGCATAATTCGCTTTCATTGGAATCCCCCATTTCGAAAACGCCGCGTGGCAGGGGCGCATACACCTGGGCGCGGCGCCGGCGAGAGTCTGTAACTACCTTGCCGCGAAGTCAAGGCCCACAGATGTATTCTTGTTTCCTGTATCTGTTAACGGCTGTCTGTTAGCCGGCAGCCGTTATCCCGCATCCATTTCCGCCCGCTCCATCACGCCCGCGCTTTGTCGATCAGTTCTTCCCACATGCCCTTGGATTTCAGGACGAGTTCGATTGCTTCGCGCACCGCGCCTCTCCCCGCGTGCGCTTCTGTCGTGTAATGTGCGACTCGTTTGACGTCCACCACCGCATCGCCCACCGCCACTGCCAGCCCAGCTCGCTTCATCAGCGGAATATCCGGCAAGTCGTCCCCAATGAACGCCACTTCCGCATCGTCAACGCCAGCCTTTGCCAGAATTTCCTCGTACGCCGGCATCTTCAGCGCCGTCTTCATGTACACGAATTCCATCTTCATCTCTCGCGCACGGCGAAGCAGTGCTGCGCTTTCCCGCCCGGTGATGCAGCCGGTCCGCAACCCCGCTGTGTGCGCCAGCGTTAGCCCTTGCCCGTCGTGTGCGTCAAACGTCTTGATTTCCAGGGCCGTGCCGTCGGGTTGCGAAAGCAGCGTTACGCCGCCATCCGTCATTGTCCCGTCCACATCCATCAGGATTACTTTGATTCGCGCGGCCCGCTTCTTCAGTGCGGGCAGAATCTTCGCTGTTTGCCGCAAGAATCCTCCTCGAGAGGGAATTGGCGCAGGCGCTGGCGTTAGCCTGGCCGGTTAGATCAATTCCAAAGTCCACAAATCGTGCAGGTGCACCACGCCGAGCACCTTCCGTGCTTCATCCACCACCACCACCGACGTGATCTTCTTCTTCTCCATCAAATTCAGCGCTTCGCTGGCCAGCACTTTCGGCCCCAGCGTTTGCGGGTTGCGCACCATGCAATCGCCGGCGGTCATGGAAAGCGTAGCGCCGCCGTGCTTCTCCATCAACCGCCGCAAATCGCCATCGGTCAAAATTCCCGCCAGCGTCCCGTCCACATGGGACACGGTCGTCATCCCAAGCTTCTTCGCCGACATTTCATGAAACGTCGCCGGCATGGGTGTCTCCGGCGAAACGCGTGGCAGCGCGTCGCCCGAATGCATCAAGTGCTCCACGAGCAGAAGCTTCTTGCCCAATCTCCCAGCCGGATGCAAAGCCGCAAAATCGTCGTGTTGAAAGTCTCGCCGCTCCAGCAGCGAAATCGCCAGCGCATCGCCCACCGCCATCGCCACGGTCGTGCTCGCGGTAGGAGCGAGATTCAACGTGCACGCCTCTTCCTTCACGCTGACGTCCAGCACCACGTTGCTCGCTTCCGCAAGCGTCGACCTCGGATTCCCCGTCAGCGTCACGATGGGAATCTCCAGTCGCTTCAGCGCTTCGAGCAAATTCAAAATTTCCTGCGTTTCGCCGCCATAGGTGATCGCCAGCAGCGTGTCTCCCCGCGCCAGCATGCCCAGATCGCCGTGCAACGCTTCCGCCGGATGCAGAAAGAACGACGGCGTCCCCGTGCTCGAAAATGTCGCGGAAATCTTTCGCCCCACCAGGCCGGACTTGCCCATCCCCGCCACCACCACGCGTTCCTTGCAGGCAAAGAGCAAATCCACAGCCCGCTCGAACGAGCCATCCAGCCGCGCCAGCACCTCTTGAATCGCCTGCGCTTCGATGCGAAGCACGCGCCGCGCCGTTTCCAGGCTCATGCGTTGCTCCAGCGTCGCACCAATGCGGAAAGTTCCTTCAATCTAGCCAGCAGTTGCGGAAGTTGCGCCAGCGGCAGCGCATTCGGTCCATCGGAAAGCGCCGAGGCAGGGTTGTCGTGCGTTTCGAGGAAAATGCCATCCACGCCGGCGGCCACGCCGGCCCGCGCCAGTGGCTCGATGAACTCCGGCTGCCCGCCACTCGCGTGCCCCTGTCCGCCGGGGAGTTGCACCGAGTGCGTCACGTCATACACCACGGGATACCCGAGTTTCCCCATCACCGGAAAGCTGCGCATGTCCACAACCAGATTGTTGTAGCCGAAACTCGCCCCGCGCTCCGTCAAAATAATCTTCTGATTCCCGGCAGCCGCAATCTTTTCCACCACGTTGCCCATGTCCCAGGGCGAAAGAAACTGAGCTTTCTTCACATTGACGATCCGCCCGGTCTTTGCCGCCGCCACCAGCAAATCCGTCTGCCGCGAAAGAAATGCCGGGATTTGCAGGATGTCCACTACTTCCGCCGCCGGCGCGGCCTGCGCTGCCTCATGAATATCCGTGATAATCGGCAGCCGCAAATCCTTCTTGATCTTCCCAAGAATCCGCAGCCCTTCCGCCATCCCCGGCCCGCGAAACGCTTTCACCGACGACCGGTTCGCCTTGTCGTAAGACGCCTTGAAGATATACGGCACGCCCGCATCCGCGGCGATCTTCGCCACGCGCTCCGCCATCGACCGTGCGTGCGCCTCCGACTCAATCACACACGGCCCCGCCATCAAAAACAGCGGATTCCCGCCGCCCAACCGTAAATCCCCCAACGTTATGCCTCGTGCGTTTGTCATCGAATACCCGAATGTATCACAGGGCCCGTCAAGGCCGTTCCATCGGCAGGATGTGAAATCTCTGCTTTCCCCGGATGCGATAAGTGGCAAAATCTTCTTGGTCTACGGTGAAAACAATCTGAATCGACTCGCGCTCTGCCAGATAAACGAGTGTTGCGTCCGCAAAATCCATCGGGCGGTGCCGGTAGCGCCTCATCAATTTTTCGAGTTGAGGCAATTCCGAGTCTTCGATCTTGGCCATCTGGATCGTTCCTGAACGGATTTGTTCCCAAACCACGTCGACTTCCGTGCGCTTGCGCTTGATGAGATGGAACGTCTCTGTCAGGACTGCTTCCGAGGTAAGCAAAGGGAGCGGCAATTTCCGGTAAGTGGCGGCGCAAGCGAGGTGCCAGGTGTCAGTCTCGTCCAACAAGGCGAGAATCGCCCCGGTATCGACCAAAACCTCAACGGCCATATTGGCGACTAAGGCTCTCGCGCATGAGTTTGCTCACGTTGGCGGATCGGTTTGGGTCTTTGCCCTTGCTCACGCCGATCAGCCGTTCGGCAATCGCGTGCAGGCGTTGCTGTTCCGTATCATCGGAGAAGTCCCGGAGGTTCTGCGCAAGCCATTCCCGAAGTGCCGTATGGATGACCTGCGAGACTCTGATCTTTCGCCGCCGCGCAATCCGTTCCAGGTTCGCGCGAACTTCATTGGACATCCGCAAACTGTAGATCTTGGTCTTCATGCATTACAGTGTAATACATTTGTATTACTTCAGCAATCAGGGAATTTCTATGCGGCAGCGTGGGGCGTGGCCCGAAGCGGGGCAGCAGGCGGTTGGACTTCTGCTGCGCCGGTCGTTGTCGTCGGCCGCGACTTTTGCAGCTTATGTTCGAGCGATGCTCCGATAAACGCCGCAAACAGTGGGTGTGGCTCCAGCGGTTTCGACTTGAATTCCGGATGGAACTGGCAGCCCAGGAACCACGGATGGTTCGGCGCCTCGACGATCTCCACGTAGTTGTCGTCGGGCGTCCGACCCGTAATCCGCAGCCCCGCTGCCGTCAAAATCTTCTCGTACTCGCGGTTGAATTCATACCGGTGCCGGTGCCGTTCGCTAATCTCTGTCTTTCCATACGCCTTATACGCAAACGAACCGGGCTCCAGCTTGCACGGCCACGCGCCCAATCGCATCGTGCCGCCCATCTCATCCACGCCGAGGAGTTCGCGCAATTTGTAAATCACGCGATGTGGCGTCTGCGGATCGAATTCCGTGCTGTCTGCTTTCTGCAGGCAAGCGGCGTCCCGCGCATATTCAATCGTCGCGCATTGCATTCCCAGGCAGATCCCGAAGAATGGAATCTTGTGCTCGCGTGCGAACTGAATCGTATACACCATTCCCTGAATCCCGCGCTTTCCAAATCCTCCGGGAACCAGAATGCCGTCATAGCCCTTCAGCCGCTTCTCCGCGGTCTCCAGCGAATCAATCTCTTCGGACTCAATCCAGTCAATCACCGTCTTGTGCTGATGCGCCAATCCGCCGTGCAGCAGCGCCTCACGCAAGCTCTTGTAGGCGTCCTCCAACTGCACATACTTCCCGACGATCCCGATGCGCACCTCGCCCTTGGGATGGTGCAAGCTGTTGAGCATCTCCAGCCACGGCTGCATGTCCGACGGGCGTTCTTCCAATCTCAATAACCGGATGATTTGCCCATCCAGCCCTTCCTTGCTCAGCTCCACGGGAACTTCGTAAATCGTTTTCACATCTTCCATGGAGATCACGCACTTTTCCGCCACGTTGCAGAACAGCGCGATCTTCCGCTTCAAATCCTCGGAAATATGCCGGTCGCTGCGGCAAAGCAGAATGTCCGGCTGAATCCCGATTCCCAGCATCTCCTTCACGCTGTGCTGCGTCGGCTTGGTCTTCAGTTCGCCCGCCGCGGCTATAAACGGCACCAGCGTCACATGCACAAAGAGGGTATTCTCGGCGCCGAGTTCCAGCCGCATCTGGCGGATGGCTTCCAGAAATGGCAGCGATTCGATGTCGCCCACTGTGCCGCCGATCTCGACGATCACAATGTCGACACCCTCAGCGACGCGCTTGATGCATCGTTTAATTTCGTCCGTCACGTGGGGAATTACCTGCACGGTCTTTCCCAGGTAGTCGCCGCGCCGCTCTTTGGAAAGAATTGTTTCGTAGATGCGGCCACTGGTCCAGTTATTGTCGCGGGTCAATTTGACGTGCGTGAACCGTTCGTAGTGGCCCAGGTCGAGATCGGTCTCGGCTCCATCGTCGGTAACGAACACTTCGCCGTGCTGATAGGGACTCATCGTGCCTGGGTCCACATTCAGGTACGGATCGCATTTTTGGATGGTGATTTTGAAGCCCCGACTTTCGAGGAGACAACCGATGGAAGATGCCGCTACGCCCTTGCCGAGAGAGGAAACAACACCGCCGGTAACAAATATATATTTTGGCGCCATCCGGGTCGCTCGCCTCCGCCTTGCGCGGATTTGAGCTTATCGAACCTCCGCAGGATTGACGTACATACAATTATGTTCGCTGACCTCATTTCTGTCAATCCACACTCTTTGCTGCCACAAATCGAAAAAATTTCTCCCTCGCAACCTTTTCCTTAGCAAGCGTTCGTAACTTTCCGAAAATGCGATATCTTTGATGCATATGCCGTTTGCTCGCTGCTCTAAAGAGGGAATCATGCGAAGTTGGACGCTGGGAATAGCCCGCCGCAGGTTCGCGATGTGCCATGGGAAGAGATTGCTCGCCCTCGTTCCGCTCCTTTTGCTCGTCTTTCTTGCCGCCTGTGGCAGTAGCACCCCTGTCACTCCGCCTCCGCCCTCCGGCAATTTTTCCAACGCCAGCCTCAACGGCCAATACGCTTTCTCAATGAGCGGCGAAAACGCCACGAACGGAGCCTTCGTCGGCTGCATCGGCAGCATTGCTGCCGACGGCAACGGCCATATCACCTCGGGTCTGGAAGACGTCCTCGACCTCAGCACGGGCTCCCCCGCGTCCACTGTCACCTTCTCCGACGGCACGTACCAGATCGAACAGAACGGTCGCGGCACCATGACGCTCAACGTCACCGGCGGCGGCTCTTTGACCCTCAGCCTGTCTCTGCAATCCAACGCACAAGGCTTTCTCATTCAGACCGACGGAGCCGACTCCGCCAGCGGTACCCTGAACCTTCAGACACCTCTCCAATTCTCCGGAGCTTCTCTCAACGGAAAATACGTTTTCAGTTTTTCGGGAATCTCTTTCGCCGGTCAAAGCCCTTCCATCATTTCCACCATCGGGCAATTCGCGGCCGACGGCAACGGCAATGTCGCCGGCGGCACAGTCGACGTCAACGACGGCTCATTCCAACCTTCTGGAGCCATTACCCTGGCTCCCAGCACCTACCAGTTCGACACCAACGGCAACGGCACCAATTTTGGCCGCGGCATGATGACCCTCAACGGAAAGACGTACGCCTTCTACATCGTCAACAACGCGCGCGTCAAATTTCTCGAAGAGGACACAACCGGGGGCTCCGCAGGCGACGCCTTTCTGCAAACCGGGGCCATTCCTGTGCAGAACTCCGATCTGAAGGGCAATTTCGTATTCCAGAGCGGCGGCCGCGTCACCACAGGGAATTTTGGACCGCTGGCGCGCCTTGGCCGCATGACCACCGACGGAAACGCGGGCGTAAACGCGGTCGTCTTCGACGAAAATGAAGACGGCAACAACACGCACCTCTCCGCAAATTCCAGTATTTCGAATGCCGGCTATTCCATCGACACCGCTAATGCCGGCAGCGGCCGCGGGACTTTCACCTTTACCAATGGCGATGTGGGCACGGTTTCCTACATCTTCTATTTCTATTCCCCCACCAGGGCGGTGATTCAGGACGTGAGCCCCAGGATCGTCTCTGCTGGCACGCTACTTGCACAAATTGCCGGGCCTTTCACCACTTCCAGCGTGACCGGCAACTTCATTTTCATCTGGAGCGGCCTTCAGTTGATTAATCCCTCGCCTTTCGAAGAGAACTTCGTCGGCCAGGGCGGGCAAACCACCGCCACCAGCAGTAATTTCACCGGTGCGGCTGATTTTACGGAGCTTGGGCTTACTTCGAGCACCAGCGCGGTCACTCTGAATGCGGGAATCTCCGCAACGCTGACAATCAGCGGTGACGGTACCCAGGACAACACCTTCAAAGTAGCCGTCGGCGGCCCTTCACCGTTCACCGTCAACTTCAAGGCCTACATCGCCGACAACTCCGATATCTTCCTTATTTGCTACGACAGTAACCGCACCACCGCCGGCGTCCAAATCGTCCAACCCCAGTAGCACAGCCATTCCTGGCTGTGTTCTCTTCACTTTTTTTCCTTCTTTTATGTAGCGCTGGTCTTTTAAGCCAGCCTTTCTTCTCTGCGCCTCTGTGTCAGAAAAATGAAAAAACCATCTGGCTCACCCCTTCTCTTCCCGCAATAGCTTCTCCACCCGCGCCACATCCTCCGGCACATCCACGCTCACCGCGTCGTGCGCCACCTCCGCCACACGAATCTTCCACCCGTTTTCCAACCACCGTAACTGCTCCAATTGCTCCACCTTCTCCAACTCGCCCTGCGGTAACGTCGGATACTCCAGCAGCGCATCCCTCTGAAACGCATACAGCCCAAGATGCTTCCAATATTGAACGTGTACCTTCTGCTGCGTATCCCGCACCCACGGAATCGGGGCTCGCGAAAAGTAAAGCGCGTTATCCTCGAAATCGATCACCGTCTTCACCACATTGGGGTCCATGATGTCCGCCGCGTGCCGGACTGGCGTGGCCACGGTCGCGATCTGCGCCGCAGGCTCCTCGAGCAAAGCTCCAACCGCCGTGTCAATGGAAGACGGCTCAATCAGCGGCTCATCTCCCTGCACATTTACAAAGACGTCGCCTTCTTCGTGTGCCGCCACTTCCGCGATCCGCTCCGTTCCCGTGCGGTGGTCCGTCCGCGTCATCCGCGCTTCGCCTCCAAATCCCGCCACCGCGTCCATAATCCTCTGATCGTCCGTGGCCACAATCACGCGATGCACCGTCTGTGCCTGCTTCGCCCTTTCGTACACTCGTTGCACCATCGGCTTGCCCGCTAGAGACACTAACGGTTTTCCCGGCAGGCGCGTGGACGCAAACCGCGCCGGAATCACCACCACCACTCTGGGTTCGTCGTTACTCATCACTATTTCCTCGGAATCTCAAATCGTCGCCGATGCTAACACACCGTTTGCCAGAGTGCCGTGATCTACTCTTGCCTTCCTGTAATGCAGTGTTATCATGAGTTCATCCGCGCGGCCCCTCCGGCGGTCCGGAGGGATGGAGAAGCCGTGAAACGCGATGGGGGCAAGTTTCGCGTATATTCCAGTGTCCGGGCCCTTCGTCTGTTTGGCTGCCTGCTGCTCCTTGGCCAATACTCCCTGCTCCGGGCGCAGGAATCTCCCAACCCCGCTCGTCAGACACCCGTTCCGCCCCCTGCGCGCCTAACGGAAGTCTCCCACGATACCCCATCCGTCACCCTGCGGCCGGGCAAAGTGATCAAAGCCGACGTCGACCTCGCCTTGGTCAACGTCACCGTTACCGATCCCTTCAATCGCCTGGTGACCGGTCTGGACCAGGACAACTTCCGCGTCTATGAAGACAACATCGAACAGGAAATCGTCACTTTCTCCTCGGAAGACGTTCCCATTTCCATCGGCGTCATTTTCGATTTCAGCGGCAGCATGTCCAACAAAATCGACAAAGCCCGCGAAGCCGCTCTCGAGTTTTTCAAAACCGCCAATCCCCAGGACGAGTTCTTCCTCGTCACTTTCAATGAGCGCGCCGAACTCACCAGCACCTTCACCAACAGCGTTGAAGATCTGCAAAGCCGCATGATGATCACCGCGCCCCACGGCCGCACCGCGCTCCTCGATGCCATCTACCTTGGCCTCAGCCAGATGCGGGGTGCACATAACGCCAAGCGCGCCTTGCTGATTCTTTCCGATGGAGGCGATAATCATAGTAGGTACAACGAAAACGATATCAAGCGCCTGGTCAAGGAAGCGGACACCCAGCTCTATGCTATTGGTATCTTCGACCCGCTTGGTTATCGGAATCGCACCCCGGAGGAGCTGAACGGCCCGACTCTGCTCTCCGAAATTACGGAACTTACGGGTGGCCGCGTCTTCGCTGTCGAGCATCTAAATGATTTGCCGGATATCGCCACGAAGATTGGCATGGAGCTGCGGAATCAATATGTCCTGGGATACAAACCTAGCAATCACATCCACGACGCCCGGTGGCGCAAGATTAAAGTTAAACTGCGCCCGCCCAAGGGTCTTCCTCCCCTCTCGGTTTACGCAAAAACCGGCTACTACGCCCCGGCGCACTGATCTTCGTGTGGCACAGGCATTCCTGCCTGTGCAGCCGAGCCACCAGCAATCCGCAGAGCGTAATCAAGGTTCTCAATCCCCTCGAGCTCTGCATCTTTTCCTGGGCTTTGCAGCAATCCTCCTCGCATTCCTTCTGGCGCCAACGCATTCTCTCGCGCAAATCCCCGTGCAAACGCCCCCTCCACCCCCGCCTCCCGGCCAGCAAGGGGGAGTCTCGCCCCAGGGTGGCAAGATCAAGATCGACGTCAACCTGGTCGTCCTGCACACCACCGTCATCGACGACCGTGGAAAATTCGTCGAAGGCCTCACCGCGGACAACTTTCGCGTGTATGAAGACAAAACTGAACAAAAGCTCTCCCTCTTCAAACGCGAAGACATTCCCGTCAGCATGGGGCTCGTCATCGATAACAGCGGCAGCATGAAGGAAAAGCGCCCCCGCGTAAACGAAGCCGCCCTCACACTCGTACAGGCCAGCAATCCCCAGGACGAAGCCTTCGTTGTTAATTTCAACGACGACTTCTATCTCGATCTCGACAAGGATTTCACCAACAGCATTCCCGAGCTAAAAGAAGCCCTTGAGCGCATCGATTCTCGCGGCAGCACCGCACTCTATGACGCCATCATCGGTTCGCTCGATCACCTCAAGAAAGGCGTGAAGGAAAAGAAGGTCCTGCTGATCGTTACCGACGGCGAGGACAACACCAGCCGCAATTCCCTGGAAAAGACCGTAAAGGAAATACAGAAGACTGACACGGTGATTTACACCATTGGTCTGCTCAGCCAGGAAAACAAACGCAGCGCGAAGAACGCCAAGAAGGCTTTAACAGAGATCGCCTTGGCTTCCGGCGGCCTCGCCTTCTTCCCGGAAAGTGTGGACGACGTTCACGCCATCTGCGAGCAGGTCGCCGGCGATATCCGCCACCAGTACACCCTGGCTTATTACCCGACGAACTCCGCCAAGGATGGTACCTTCCGCTCGGTCCACGTGGACGTAATTCCCCCCCGCGGCCGCGGCAAGCTCGTCGCCCGCACTCGCAACGGTTACTACGCCCCCAACGCTGCCTCCACCGCGGCCGCTGGCCGCTAATTTAGAGCCGCCAAAAAACTCTCTCCGTGCGGAATCTTTCCCGCAAAATTCTCCGCAATCGTCTGCCCCATATCCGCCAACGTAGCCCGCACTCCCAAATTCGCGCCCGCCTTCTTCCCCGGCGCATACGCCAGAATCGGCACATACTCCCGCGAGTGATCCGTCGTTTCCCATCGCGGATCCGGATCGCACCCGTGATCCGCCGTAATCATCAACAAATCTCTTCCTCCCAACAATTTCAAATAAGGCGTAAGTTGTGCGTCAAACTCCTCGAGCGACCGTGCGAATCCTTCCATGTCCTTCCTATGCCCGTAGAGCATGTCAAAATCCACCAGGTTGCAGAAAATCAATCCGCATGGCCGTTCCCGCACGGCCGTCGTCAACTTCTCCATCCCATCCGTGTTCGATTTTGTTGTTAGGTAATCGTCCACGCCGCGTCCGTTATAAATGTCGTGAATCTTCCCCACACCAAAGACCGGCACCTTCTTTTCCACCAATACATCCAGCAACATCGGCTTCGGAGGATCCACTGCATAATCATGCCGCCGCGTGGTTCGTTTGAAATTTCCAGCCTCGCCCTCAAACGGCCGCGCAATCACGCGTCCCACGCGATGTTTCCCATCCAACAACTTCCGGGCAATCTCGCACTCGCGATACAGCTCCTGAATCGGAATCACGCTCTCATGCGCCGCAATCTGAAACACGCTGTCGCCGGACGTGTACACAATTGGCTTTCCCGTCCGCACGTGCTCTTCGCCAAGCTCCTTGATAATCTCCGTCCCCGACGCGGGCTTATTCCCCATCGTCTTCCGCCCGATCTGTTTTTCAAATGCCTCGATAATGTCCGGCGGAAAGCCGTTCGGGTACACCGGAAACGCCTGGTCCAGCCAAACGCCCGCCATCTCCCAATGGCCGGTCGTCGTATCCTTTCCGGGCGAATGCGTCGCCCCTTTTCCATAAGAAGCCTTGGGCGAATCAGCCGGCGCCAGATGCTTCAGCGGCGCGACATTCGCCAGCCCCAACTCCACGAGTGTCGGAACTCGCAGCGCGCGGTATTCCGCAATGTGCCCGAGTGTGCTACGTCCTGTATCCCCGTAATCCGCCGCATCCGGCAGCGGGCCAATCCCCACGCTGTCCAGCACAATCCAGATCACTCTCTCAAACTTCCCCATAGTCCGACTCCTGGCAGGCTCTCGCGCACTTTAGCATACTCACCCGCCCGCTCCCGCATTGACCTCCTCGTCATCCAATCATACGATGCACTCACATCGCCCAATCGCGCGCCGGGAACATTCCGCCGGTTTTTTGCGTATTATCTGCAGAGAAGCCCGAGCGGGCGAGAGAGGTCGGTAATGTCACAATCCCGCGGTGTCCGCAGCAGTTCCGTGGTCTTTCCCTTGCTGCTCATTGCCATCGGCGTGATGGTTTTGATCGCGCGCGCCAATCCAAACTTCGATCCCTGGCCCGTCCTCCTGCACTACTGGCCCCTTCTCCTCATCTTTGTCGGAGCCGGCATGATCCTGGACCGCGCTCGCCGCTCCACGAATCCCAATGACCCCCCGCCATTTCCCATCGGCTCCACCATCGGCACCTTGTTCTTCCTCCTTATCATTTTGCTATTGATTTGGCGTCATCACTCCGCGGTTCATGTGGACTCGATGAGCGTTTCCCGTTCTCTCACTCACGACAGCAAGATCATCGAAACGCAAGGCGCAAAAGCCATCCGTATGTCGGTCAAGATGCCCGCGGGAGAACTCCGCATGGACGGCGGCGCGGATCAGGTTCTCAATGCCGATTTTTCGTACGGCGGGGCGTGGCACACGCCCGTGGTGGACTATTCCGTGAGTAACGGAGTAGGCGAGTTGAACGTGACCCAGGGCTCCGGCGGCCAACTCATGATCAAGTCTGATAACACCTGGAACTTGAAAGTAAACGACGCGATTCCCATGGAGCTCGAAGTGGATCTTGGCGCCGGCCGTGGTGAATTCCGTTTTGCCAAAGTCAACCTGACCCGCTTCAAACTGAACATCGGCGCCGGCCAAGCCGACGTGGACCTCTCCGGCGAGCGCGCCAGAGACCTCGAGGCCGAAATTCAGGGCGGCGTTGGCGAAGCCACCGTTCGTCTGCCGAAGAATGTCGGCGTGGTTGCCACCGTTCACGGAGGTCTTGGCTCCATTGACACTCACGGTCTCAAGGAAGAGGACGGCCAGTACGTCAACGAGGCCTATGGCAAATCCCCCACCACCATTCACCTCAATGTCGAGGGCGGTATCGGCTCGATCAAACTACAACAGGAATAAAAAATGAACCGAAGATCGTTCTTGAAGACCTCCGTCACAGGAGCCGTCTAACCTTTCCAGCCTTGGCCGCGCAATCTCTTCGCCGCTCCGGGCGGCAGAAGTCGCGTTCGCCCTTCCAACGTCGCTTTGAATGGTCAGATGGTTCACCAGGCCCAACAAACGTGGAAATCGTTGACTATCACTAGGAGAAGAACAATGGCGCGACCGGCAATCCATCCCGGCGAACACCTCCTCGAAGAAATCGAGGCACTCGAGTTCTGGCTCAATTTGCAGACCGTTTATGACCTGCGTCTTGCCAAGGAGTCCACCGTGAGGTCCATCAAGTCCCTGCCCAAGCTGAGGCGTCCCGAACTCGTCCACGCCGATTGAGGGATTCTTGGCGAAGCGGCCGAACTTTAGATCGCCCACCGTTTCTGCTTACTGCTATTGGCAATTTGCCCGCGCTTGCCCTCAGTCGTATACTGTGAAGTTTAGGCACCGCGCGGAAAGCGCGCTGTCTGAGCTTCCCTTTGGCAACGAACGAAACCATCGCCCCCGTTCTGGAACAACAGGAAGTTCTGCGTGTCCGCGGCGCCCGCGTGCACAACCTCAAAAACGTCACGGTAGACATCCCTCACAACGCCCTTACAGTCGTCACCGGCGTCAGCGGTTCCGGCAAATCCTCGCTCGCGTTCGACACTATCTACGCGGAAGGCCAGCGCCGCTACGTCGAATCCCTCTCCGCCTACGCGCGCCAATTCCTTGAGCGCATGGAAAAGCCGGAAGTCGACGAAATCTCCGGCATCGCTCCGGCCGTCGCTATCCGCCAGAAAAATTCCACCCGTAACCCGCGCTCCACGGTCGCCACCTCCACCGAAATCTACGATTACCTGCGACTCCTCTTCGCCCGCTGTGGCCAAACCTTCTGTATCAAGTGCGGCAGCGAAGTCCGCCGCGATTCGCCCGATGAAATCGCCAATCGCGTCCTCGCGCTGCAACCCGGCCGCCGCTTCTATGTTCTCTATCAACTCCGCACGCCGTCCGCGGACACGCCCGGCGGAAAGAAATCAACTCGCAAGAAAGCGGCTCCTCCGCCGCAAGAGGCTCTCCGCTCCACGCTCCTCGAACTCCAAAAGCGCGGCTTCAACCGCTTGTATCAAGATGGCCGGGTCCACGAATTTTCCTCGCCGGAAACTCTGCTGGACGTCGATTTCGCCAAGCCCGTCTATGTGCTCGTCGATCGCTTGGCAGTCAATCCCGAATCCCGTTCCCGCCTCGTGGATTCCATCGAAATCTGCTATCGCGAGGGGGGCGAAGCTATCCTCGAATTCCTCGCCGACTCCTCCGGCAACGCCGCCGAACGCCTCACCTTCAACGAACGCTTTGAGTGCAAGAGCGACGGTACGCTCTACCAGGAGCCTGAGCCGCGCCTATTTTCCTTCAACAATCCGTTTGGCGCCTGTCCCCGCTGCCAGGGTTTTGGCAACACAATTGATTTCGATCTGAATCTCGTCGTCCCCGATCCCAGCAAATCCCTTGACGACGGCGCCATTGAACCCTGGACCAAGCCGCGCTACCGCGTTCTCCTGCAGGAAGCCAAAAAATGGGCCAAAATCCGTGGCGTACCCACGAATGTCCCCTGGCGCCAACTCACCGCCGAACAGCGCCGGCTTGTCCTCGAAGGTGATCCCGAAAACGATTTCGGCGGCGTCAAACGTTTCTTTGCCTGGCTCGAACGTAAGAAATACAAGCTGCACGTCCGCGTCTTCCTGAGTCGCTACCGCGGCTACGCCACCTGCCCCGAATGCGGCGGCACTCGCCTGCGCGCCGAAGCCCGCGCCGTGCGCATCACGGGCCAATCGATCACGGACCTCTGCAAACTTACCGTCAAAGAAGCCCGCAAATTCTTCGCCGAGCTGAAGCTCACCGAAGCCCAGAGCAAAATTGCCGATAAAATCCTTGAGGAAATCCGCACCCGCCTGCAATTTCTCGACGAAGTCGGCCTCGACTACCTCACCCTCGACCGCCTTACCTCCACACTCTCCGGCGGCGAATCCCAGCGCATCCAGCTTGCCACCTCGCTCGGCTCGCATCTCGTCGGGGCGCTCTACGTACTCGATGAACCCTCCATCGGTCTGCACCCACGCGACACACAGCGCCTGATCGATATCCTCAAATCCCTTCGCGATCTCGGCAACACTGTGCTTGTCGTCGAACACGACCCGGACACCATCGAAGCTGCCGACCGCATCATCGATCTCGGTCCCGGCGCCGGCGAACTCGGCGGCAAACTCCTTTTCGCCGGCACCTACGACGAAATTCTCCGCGACGCAAAATCCATCACCGGCAAATATCTCAGCGGTGAAGCCCGCATTCCCGTTCCCGCCACTCGCCACAAACCCGCTGGCAAATTCCTGCGTCTCTCCGGTGCCACTCTGCACAATCTCCAAAATGTCGATTTGATGCTCCCGCTCGGCACACTCACGGTCGTCACTGGCGTCAGCGGCTCCGGCAAATCCACGCTCGTTCATAATGTTCTCTATCGCGCGCTTCTTGCGAAGCGCAATTCGGCCAGCATCAAGGAATTCTGCGACCGGCTCGACGGTGACGATCAAATCAAGGAAGTCATCATCGTGGATCAGTCGCCGGTCGGCCGCACGCCGCGCTCGAATCCCGCCACGTACATGAAGGCCTTCGACGCCATCCGCGACGTCTTTGCCGAAACGCCAGATGCCAAGCGCCACGGCTACACCGCCGGTCACTTTTCGTTCAACGTTCCCGGCGGCCGCTGCGAAACCTGCCAGGGCGACGGCACCGTCACCGTCGAGATGCAATTCCTTGCCGACGTCGAACTCGTCTGCGAGGAGTGCCGCGGCCAGCGCTTCAAGTCCAGCATTCTGGAAGTCCGCTATCACGGCAAAAATATTCACGACATTCTGGAAATGACCGTTCGCGAAGCGCTCGCCTTCTTCGTCAACGTTCCCAAAGTCGTTTCGAAACTCAAAGTTCTCAACGAAATCGGCCTCGGCTATTTGCGTCTCGGCCAATCCGCCACCACGCTTTCAGGCGGCGAAGCCCAGCGCCTGAAACTCGCCGCGCATCTGACCCGCTCCGAAAACACCGGCGTCCTGTACATCCTCGACGAGCCCACCACCGGTCTGCATTTCGACGACATCGCCAAACTCCTCGCCGCTTTCCGCCGCCTCCTCGAATCCGGCGCTTCGCTTCTTGTCATCGAACACAATCTCGACGTCATCAAGTCCGCCGACTGGCTAATCGACCTCGGCCCCGAAGGAGGCGATCAGGGTGGCCGCATCATCGCCACGGGCACTCCGGAGCAGGTCGCGCGCAATCCGCAATCCCACACCGGCCGTTTCCTGGGCAAGGTGCTCACCAACGGCCACGGAGCAGGGAAGCGCCACACCAACGGAAATGGCTCGGGCAACGCAAACTCCGATTCGCGACTCGAATCTTCGAGACCCAATCCGCGGGTATCGTGATGCGATTTCGCGCGCTGAGCCAAACCCACTCCCCGTGCCTCCTCTCAGTCTCTCCTCTCGCACTTCTCCTCCTCTACCTGCCATTCCCAACGCAATCCGCCGACCTGTGGCACAGGCATTCCTGCCTGTGCAACCGATCTGAAGCCACCGCATTCAGCCCATCTCAGACCGAAGGTAACGCCACATCTCCTCTTCTCCTCTCTGCCAATCAATCCCAAACTCCTCAATCTAAACCCCAAAAAGTCCGCAATCCTCTAAACGATCTCCTCGACGAAGCCCAGTCCGCCCTCGACAAAAACGACTACGCCGCCGCCGTCACCGCCCTTCAGAAATTCACCGCCGAAAAGCCGGACGTCGCCTACGCCCACTTTCAACTCGCCTACGCCTACACCGGCCTCCATCAAGACGACGACGCGCGTGCTGAGTACGCAAAGGCCGCCACTCTCGATCCCAAAATGGCCGAAGCGCACCTAAATCTCGGTATTCTCCTTCTTGAGAAAGATCCCAGTGCCGCGGCGGTTTCGCTCCGCAAAGCCGTCGAACTCCTTCCCAGCCAAAGCCGCCCGCGTTTCCTCCTTGGTGTCGCTCTCGAGCGTTCCAGCGACTTTGTAGGCGCTGCCGACGCCTTTGCAGGTGCGGTCAACCTCGATCCCAACGACTCCGAATCCCTGATCCACCTTGCCGAAGCGGACCTGCAACTGAAAATGTATACCGAAGCCGAAGAAAGATTCCGTGATGTGCTCGTCCGCAATCCGAAATCCACTCAGGCCCTACGCGGTCTGGCGCTAAGTCTCGACGCCCAAAACAAATCGGAGGCTGTGGACGCCTACCGCAACTACCTCGCCGTCCAGTCCAACGATTCCGCCGCCAAAACCCGCTTTGTCCATCTCCTTGTCGCGAGCAAGCAGTTCGACGAAGCCCTTGCCGTTTCCGAAACGTCCGCTAATGGTCGGCAGCCAACTCTCGAAGACCTCAAACTCCGCGCCGACATCCAGATCGGCCAGAACAAACTCGACGATGCCGTCAAGACCCTGCAGCAAGCTCTTACCCTCGCCCCCCAAGATGCACAGCTTCACGGGGGACTCGGGCGCCTGTATCTTCAGCAGCGCAATTTTCCGGAAGCCGAGCGCGAACTGAAAATCGCCATCCAACTCGACCAGAAAAACGTGATCTACTGGAAAGATCTCGCTTCCACGTTCTATCTGGCAGGGAATTACGCTGCGGCCCTCGCCGGCTACGATGTCGTGGACAAATTCGAAATGCCCGGTGCCGGCGAGTGGTTTATCCGCGCACTCTGTTACGATAAACTCGATCAGGTACAGCCCGCTCTCGACGCATATCGAAAATTCTTGGATCTGGACCACAATCAGCATCCGAACCAGATCTGGCAGGCGAACCAACGGATCCATGTCCTGGAGAAACGGGCCGAGCAGAAAAAGTAGCGGTTCGCGGGCGTGGGGCAGGCGCTTTTCGCTCCTCCTTGTTGCTGCATGTCTGGGTTCTGCAAATTCCCAGGCCACCGACAAACTGAAGGAGATGCAGGATCATTTTGACAAGGAAGATCACCCCGGCCGGAAAGTGAAAGAACTCCAGAAACTCGCTCCTTTGCAATTTACAGCCGCCGCCGATGCCGGCAATTCCGGCGACTACATTGAGGTTGGCCTGATTTTTGAAAAGTACCGGGACAACGTGCGCGCCACTTTCGAGCTTCTCAAGAAACAGGTGCCCGATGCCGACAAACATCCCGGCGACTACCGCCAGCTCGAACTCGGTGTTCGCCAGGGCATCCGTGAGCTGGAGGACACCTTGCTTGTTGCTCCGGAGGCGGTGAAGCCGCCACTGCAGCTCGTGCGCAAGGATTTGCTCGATATGGACGACGCTTTGATCAATCTGCTTTTCCCGCGCCGCACGTCGGAACCCATCAAAGTGCCGCCCGCCCCCCAAGCGAAACCATGATGCGGCTCCTTCAAGCTTTGGTTTTCGGGCTCGTCGCCTCGATCTGCTTCTGCGGCGCGACGCCCTCCCGTGCCTTTGCTCAGCGCCCCGAGAAGGATTATCTGTCTCCCATCGAAGCCGACAAAATCCGCGACGCTGAAACAACGAACGACCGTATCAAGCTCTTTCTCACTTTCGCCGAAGACCGTCTCACCAAATTCAAATACGAAATCGAGCACCCCTCCTCCAACAAGCACCAGGAAATGCTCAACTACCTGATGAACGCATATATCGGTTGCGTGGATGATGCTGCGGATCTGATTCAACTCGGACTCGAAAAGCAGGACAATATTCGCCAGGGCATCGACATGATGGCCGACAAGGCCCAGGGGTTTCTCGAGGTCCTCAAGAAATATGAAGCGAACGGGCCCGAACTCGATGTTTACAAAGACAATCTTGACGACGCCGTTGAGGGCACCGCAGATGCCCTCCGCGAAGCGCAAGCCGCCAAGAAGAAGGCCGCTCCCCCTCCCGTCCGGCGCAGGAACTGAGGCCTGAACGTTGACCGCTCGTGCCAAGACTGCCACCCATGTTCCCGGCGGCGTCGCTTTGTTTCAGCGCATGTTCACGCGCATCGGCTGCGAAGGCCGCCCGCCGCAATTCCACGTCGTCTTTTATCCCTATAGCAGCCTGGTGATCACGTTGCGCCGCCGCGCGGACATCGTCTACGTGCGCTTCTCCGATCTTCTCCGTCGCGCGCCGGTCGCGGTGCTGGAAGGGGCTGCCGCACTTCTTCTCGCGCGTGTCTACCAGCACCGCCCGCCGCGCTCTCTCATCCAGCCTTATCTGGAATACGCGCGTTCCGATCGCACGCGCACGCGCATCCACCGTTTACGCAGCCACCGCGTGCGGCCCGCGGCCATCTCGCCCAGGGGCGCACACCACGACCTGACGCAACTGTTCGATCGTCTCAACGAACGCTATTTTTCCAGTGAATTGCCGCGCCCGCACATCGCCTGGAGCAGCAGCGCCTGGCGCCGCCAGTTCGGCAGCTACGATCCTGGTCCCAATCAGATCGTGTTAAATCGCCGTATGGATCGCCCCGGCGTGCCGCAATTTGTCGTGGAGTACGTTCTCTATCACGAGATGCTTCACGTGAAGCATCCCACGCGGCGCTCCGGCTGCGGCCTCATCTCGCACTCACCCGAATTTCGCGCCGAAGAAAAGCGCTACGAGCACTTCCACGCCGCACGCAAATTCCTCGACCATCTGGCGCGCTGATTCACCGGCGCCGCGCCTCTCCGATGTAGGGGCGGCTTTACGCCGCCTTCTTCTTTTATCGAGGGACGGCCTTCCGAGGCCACCCGCTCTCCCCCATCGCCTCCAGCCCCGAGAGGAGCGAAACAAACCTAGCCCAGGCCGCAAGGCCCGGGACTCTCCGCGCAAACAGAGAAAGCGCCGTAGGCGCGGCACACCGACGGCGCAATTACGGACACTCCCTCACAATGCAAATTCTTTCCCGCCCGCTACGAAATATCCTTCTTCTCTTTATCTATTTCTTCGTGCAGCTTTTCGATCTTCTTGCGTATTTTGTCGCCGTCTTCTGCTTTCGGGTCCAAATCCAGATAGCGTTGGTATGCCTTCACCGCCGGCTTTTTCTTGCCTTTCTTCTCGTAGGCTTCGCCCAAATATAAAAAGGGAAGGGCATAGCCGGGCTTCGACAGCGTCGCATCCTCGAACCGGTCGATCGCCGCGTCAAGGTCTCCCTTCCTCATGTAGTATTTGCCGACTTGCATGTCCTTATCGGCGCGCAGCGGGTCCCACGTCGGCTGGTCCGGCGCCGATTGCACGGGATTGTCCGCGTTTTTCTTCGGCGGTTGCTGCGAACTTGGCGCCGACGGCGGATCTTCTGTGGGCGTCTGCGCAGGCGCGGACGTCGCGCAAAGACCCGCCAAAGTCATGGCCATCCCGATGAGCATGTTGCGCGCGTGCTTGCGAATCAATTCCACGGTGCGTTCGTCTCCATCTGACCCAGTTTGCCCCCACCTGCATTGTCCATTCAAGTCCACTGTCTAGCGGGTGCCCTCTAAGCGGGGTAACTGCCCCGACTGGATTTTCCTTTCTCTATGTTTCCGCCTTACACTGATCATCTCTTCCTCTATGGAACCCCGCGAAAAAGCCGCCGCTCTTCCCGAGTCGCCCGGCGTCTACCTCTTCAAGGATGCCACCGGCAAAGTCGTCTACGTTGGCAAGGCGCGTTCGCTGCGCAATCGCGTGCGGTCGTATTTTCTCGAGTCGCGCTGGGTGGATGCCAAGACCGGCTCGCTGGTTCGCGAAGTCGCCGATCTGGAATCTATCGTTGTTGAGAATGAGCGCGAAGCGCTGGCACTCGAAAACAACCTCATCAAGCAGTACAAGCCCAAATTCAATGTTCTGCTGCGCGACGACAAGACTTACCCCTACATCAAGCTCACGCTTTACGAAAAATACCCGCGGGTCTATTTCACCCGCCGCGCCAAAAAAGACGGCTCTCTCTATTTCGGCCCGTATTTTCCCGCCAGCCTTGCCCGCCGCATCCTCCAGTTCATTCACAAGCGCTTTCTCGTCCCCTCCTGTTACGTTGACCTGAACAAGAATCACCCGCGCGCGTGTCTGCAGTATTACATCCATCGCTGCCTCGGCCCTTGCGTCGCCGGGCTCACCACCGAAGCGCGTTACGCCGAAGCCGTCCGCGACGCGCGCATGTTCCTCGAAGGCCGCCGGCAGGACCTGATGAGAAGCATCGAAGAACGAATGCTAGCGGCCGCCGAAAGCGAACGCTTCGAGGAAGCCGCCTCCTATCGTGATCTGCTGCGCACGCTCGACGATATCGAAGAGCGCCAGCGCATCGCCTCCGCCCAGGGCGACGACACTGACGTGCTTGCTTATTACGCCGAACCGCCGCTGGTTGCCGCGAATCTCTTTCACCTGCGCGCCGGCCGCGTCGTGGATCGCCGCGAATTCTACTGGGAGGATCTCGACGAATTCGATCCCCACGACTTCGTCACATCACTCCTTAAGCAGCTCTATCTCGAAGCCGAGTATCTCCCCAAAATGATTCACGTCCCGATCGATTTCGAAGATCGCGAACTGCTCGAGGATCTGCTCAGCGAGCGGGCCGGCCACAAAGTAGAAATCTTCACGCCCCAGCGCGGCAGCAAGCGCGCCTTCCTCGATCTGGTCGAAAACAATGCCAAGCACTCCTTTGAGCAGCGCTTCCGCGTGCTCAAGCCCACTTCGCGGGCCATCGGCGAAGCACTGCAGTCTGCGCTGAATCTTCCCGAAGAACCGAAGCGCATCGAGAGCTTCGACATCTCCCATATCCAGGGCACAGATACGGTCGCGTCCATGGTCGTCTGGGAAAACGGCCGCATGAAAAAATCCGACTACCGCAAATTCATCATTCGCGGCGATGAAACTCCCGAAGGCCGCCCACGCGCGCAAAACGACGATTTCGCCAGCATATACGAAGCGGTGATTCGCCGCTACCGCCGCCTCCAGGAAGAGAAGAAGCCGTTGCCCGGCCTCATCCTGATTGACGGCGGCCTGGGCCAGTTGCACGCTGCCGCGCAAGCCCTGGAAGCGCTGCAGATCATCAACCAACCAATGGCCAGCATCGCCAAAAGAGAAGAAATTCTCTACGTCCTGGGCCAGGAAGACGAACCGGTGATTCTCGAAAGGCACTCCCCGGTCCTGCACCTGATCCAGCAAATCCGCGACGAAACCCATCGTTTCGCCGTCGGCTTCCACCGCCAGCGCCGCGGCGCCCGCCAAACACACTCATCCCTGCTCGAGATCCCCGGCATCGGTCCCCGCACCACGCAAAAGCTCCTGCAGCGCTACGGCAGCGTCGCCAATCTGAAAAAGGCCGGTACGGAGGAATTGAGCCGTATGGTGCCCCGTAAGACCGCCGAAAAAATCGTCCAACATATGTCTCAGCAAAACGATACGAGCTAACCATTATGTCTGACCATTACAGGTTAGGCCATATTGCGGCCCTATAATCCCTTATGCTACGTTTTACATGTGGAGGTTCCCATGGCGGACAATGTTGGTTCCAAGGTTAGCTACTTCCTCGTGGGTCTCGGCGTTGGCGCATTGATGGGCGTGCTTTTCGCGCCAAAATCCGGTGAAGAGACTCGAGAATATCTTTCAAAGCGCGCCGATGACGGCCGCGAATTTGCCCAGAAGAAGGCTCGCGAACTCCGCGAACGCGCCGACGAACTGATCGAGCGCGGCAAGGATGTGGCCTCTCGCAAACGCGAATCGATTTCCGCGGCGGTCGAAGCGGGCCGCGAAGCGTTTCTTCGCGAATCGAAATCGTAATGACCCGGTGTGTCCAGCCGCCCGCTGAGCCAGCGGAGAGGGTAGGGTGTGTATGCAAATTACGATGGAACTGTTCATCGTCGTGGCCGTTCTGACGCTGATCATCCAGGCCACTGTTCTTCTGTTGTTGTTCGTTCAGCTTCGCAAGACCACCGAGTCCGTCAACAAGATGGTGGGCGACCTGCACTCGCGCCTCGGCCCCATTCTGACGCGCACGCAGATCATGCTCGATGAAACCCAGCCGAAAATCGCCTCGCTGGTTGAGGACGCTTCACATATCGTCTATCTCACGCGCACGCAGGCGCAGAAGTTCGACAAGATTGCTACGGAAGCTTCCGATCGCCTGCGTGGCCAGCTCGTGCACATCGACCGCATCCTCACCGGCACACTCGAAGCCGTCGAAGACGCCGGCTCAACTTTTCGCCGCAGTTTCTGGGGCCCGGTGGCGAAGGCCTCCGCGCTCGTCCAAGGCATCAAAGTCGGGCTCGACGTCCTGCGTTCGCGCCGCTCCAGTCCTTCGTCGTCCTCCCGAGAAACCACAGTCGAACAAGAAGACGAGCTCTTCATTTAGGGACCCGCTCTTCTGTCATCCCGACCGGAGGCCGGCGGTTTTTGCTGGCCGTAGTGCGGGGATCGCGGCAGGATGTCGACACGGCTGTGCAGCCAAACCGGCTTTTGGAATTTCACTGGGAATATCGATTAAAAGCGAGGGGAAATTCTACTTCTCTTGCTGGCGTTCGGCTTCCGCCTGGATGTCCAGCGCGTTGAGAATCCAGTCCTGAAGCACGTTCAGAGCCTCCGGTTCCAGTTCATCAAATAGCACAGCCACTCCGTCCTGCCGCACGTACATCACTTGACCGGAAGCCTCCAAACTCTCTTTTTCATGACGAATCTTGAGCCGCATCCGCTGGCGTTGCTTCAATGCGGAAGAAATCTGCATGAAGCATCCGCGAAAGCTCAGTTCCGTCACGCGAGCCGGCACTTTTCGAACCGAGTTCTCGATGAGGATCTCGGCATCCGCGTCAAACGGAAACCGCAGGCCCCGGCGATCCTCGACGTCACGTTGGTCGTGGCTCATGGCGCAAGCTTAGCATTGGGTTGCCTGGCTGTTGCCTTGGGTCGAAGGACAGGCGTTCCCGGGTGATAAACAGGGGGGCGGCGCGGAGCGCACAGAAAGGCGCCAGCTTCAGAAAGCGGCTATTAGCGAATCCAGCCGCCCGCGAGGACAGTATCGCCGTCGTAAAAGACCGCGGCCTGGCCGGGGGTGACGGCGCGCTGAGGCGTTTCGAAAGTGATGCGGGCGCGACTGCCAGGCAGTGCTTCGATGGTGGCGGCGGCAGGCTCGTGCTTATGGCGGATTTTTGCGTGCCCACGGATCGGAGAAGACCCGCCCGAAGGTTCGGCAATGGAGATCCAGTTGACACTTTCGATTTCGAGAGTGATCGTCCGCAGAGCATCATGCTCGCCCACGACAATGTGGTTCTTTTCCGTGTCAATCGCCAGTACGTAGACGGGCTTGCCCGCTGCGAAACCGAGTCCCTTGCGCTGGCCGATCGTGTAATTGTGCACGCCCGTGTGGCGGCCGATCACCGTGCCGTCTTCGGTGACAATGTCGCCTTCCTGGTCCGCAAGCGGCTTGCCTTCCGCGCGCGAATACGCGTGGATGAACTGCACGTAATTCCCATTCGGCACAAAGCACAGTTCCATGCTCTCCGGCTTCTCCGCCACGGGCAGGCTGACATTTCGCGCCAGATTGCGCACTTCTTCCTTGGTCAGTTCTCCCAGCGGAAAATCGCTCCGCGAAAGCTGCTCCTGCGTCAATCCCCACAGGAAATACGACTGGTCTTTCGAATCATCCCGCGCCCGCAGCAATACATAACGCTCGCTCTCCGCATTCTTCCGGATTCGCGCGTAATGCCCGGTCGCTAGCCGCTCCGCCCCAATCTGCCGCGCCATGCGCAGCAGCGGCTCAAACTTCACGTCGGTATTGCAGTTCGTGCACGCAATCGGCGTCCGGCCCGAAAGATACTGCTGCACAAACGGCCGTACCACGCGTTCCTCAAACTGCTCTTCAAAATTCACCACGTAATGCGGAAAATTCAAATGCTGCGCCACGCGCTTCGCGTCATACACATCATCCAGCGAGCAGCACCGGTGCTGCGCCGGCCCATTCCCTTGCAGCTCCGGCAATCGCCGCTGATTCCACAGTTGCATCGTCAGCCCCACGACCGCGTGCCCCTGTCCCAGCAACACGGCTGCGACGGTAGACGAATCCACGCCTCCGGACATCGCCACAGCAACCAGTCCTGGCTTGGTTTCCGCCGCCGTGGGGAGGGAATCGAGCTGTACCTGCGTCGTCATACCTTTTTATTTTAGCGTGAGTCCAACAATTCTGCAGGCGCACTTTGGAGTGGGGGGGCTCTGCTTGCGCTTTTGCAGACTAAAGCGCTTCACCTGAACGATCTTTCGATCGTGCCGTTCGCACCGTAAAGGCGGCAACTAAGTTGGCGCACTCCAAATGCTCCTGCAAACGAGCCTGCGCCAACCCCTTCGTTTCGCCGTAAGAACGCCGCCGCTACACGTGCCGCTTTTTGTAGGTAGGAGAGATGCTCCGAAGTTGCGCCACCGCCGCCGGAACAATCTCCAACGCCGCCTGAATTTCCTCCTCAGTTGTTCCGTGTCCCAGGCTGAATCGCAAACTCGCCCGCGCCTCGGCTGCAGGCAGTCCGATTGCTGTCAGCACATGCGACGGTTCCACCGCACCCGACGAACACGCCGCTCCGGTTGAACACGCCAGCCCCTTTAAGTCCAGCGCGATCAGCAACGCTTCACCTTCAATCCCTGGAAACGTAATATTCGACGTATTCGGCGTCCGCGTCGCACCGCCTGCGTTTACCTTCGAATCCGGCACGCGTGCCAGCAGCCCCTGCTCAAGCTCGTCTCGCAGCCGCGAAATCCGTGCCGCGTCTTTCTCCAGGCCAAGCCGCGCAAGTTCCGCAGCCTTCCCCAGTCCCACAATGCCCGCGACATTTTCCGTCCCTGGCCGAAAACCACGCTGGTGATGGCCGCCAAATAGAAACTGTCGCACCTGCGTGCCGCTCTTGATGAACAGCGCACCTACACCTTTCGGCGCATAGAACTTGTGTCCGGAAAGCGAAAGCAGGTCCACCTGCAGCGCCTTCACGTCCACTCGGATTTTTCCGATGGATTGCACGGCGTCGGTATGGAAGTAAATGTCAGCCTCGACGGCGATTCGGCCGATTTCTTGGAGTGGCTGCACCGTGCCAAGCTCGTTGTTCGCGTACATCAGGGTGATCAGCACCGTCTCCGGCCGGATCGCGCGCCGCAGTTCGTCCGGATCAATCAAACCATCGCGATTCACGCGCAGGTACGTCACCGCGGCGCCCTGTTTTTCCAGTTCCTGGCAACTGTTCAGCACCGCTTCGTGCTCAATCACGGAAGTAATCACGTGACCGCCCTGCCGCTCTGCCAGTGCGGCCTCCACCACGCCAAAAATCGCGTGATTGTCGGCTTCGGTCCCACCGCTGGTAAAAACAATCTCCTGGGCCTTTGCGCCGATCAGCGCTGCAACCTGTTCACGCGCGCTCTCCACGGCAGCCCGCGCTCGCTGACCAAACGTGTGGACGGATGAGGCGTTTCCAAACTCGGCGGAAAAGAACGGCAGCATCGACTCAACTACCGCTGGATCGACCGGTGTTGTCGCGTTGTTATCCAGATAAATGCGATTCATTTCGCTACCATTGTAGTGCGACCCTGCGCGTGCAGTCCTCCCGTCCCATGGGGGGGCCGCTCTTTCCGTTTGAACTCACTTTTGACTCGGCGCAGCTGCAGCCGGCGTTGTGGTAGATGCGGCGGCCTGTGAAATCACCAGGAATTCGTAGGACTCGCCGTTGGCCTTCACCTTCATCTTGCTCTTATCCAGCTTGAATTCCACGGTGGTGTTCAACGGAATGAGTGTCTTGTCTTCGGGCTTCGGCTGGCGCACAGTGTAATCGGTCGAGCCCGCGCGAATCACATATTCATGGCACAGCAGATCCAAACTCTGCTTCTTTGATTTCTTTTCCCCGCAGGCCACGGACGTCTGGGAGAGGACCGTGCCGGTCTGTTTGGGCCCGGCAAGGCAAGTGGTGGCGGCAACGCAAAGGATTGCGAACGCTATCAGGGACTTTTGCATGGGGACTCCTGAACTTCGAAATGGGGGTCGTAACCCTGCCCAAATTCTAGCGCATTGAAGAGATTCCCGTTCTGCGAAACCGCGCGGCGGTAACGGCAGGGCAACCGGCCTTGACGATGCTTCGCGAAGGCCGGTTGCGGTAAACAGAGGGTTCCTTCCCCGGTCAGGGAGCTTCGGCCAGGCTAGTTCTTGGCTTTCTTTTCCTTCGCGGGCTTTGCCCCTTCCGGCATTTCCTTGGGCATCCAGAAGTCCGGGTCTGCCTTCTTCCAGTTCTCTGGCACGTAGCTCATCCGTGGATTAAACGCAAAGATTTGGTGCTGCGAAGACTCCACGGATTTCGCCACCAATTCACTCAACAACTTCATTCCCGCCTCGCCCATCGCGTCTGCGAATTGTTTTTCTTGCCCCATTTTCTGATCCAGCTCGCTCAGCGACTTACGGCCCGTAAATACCAGAAAGGTTCCGCCATCGCCTCCATACATCTGCTCGAACATGCCCCAATGGGAGTCCGGCACGCCCTTTTCGTAAGCGGCTTTCACCATCTTTACCGCTTCATTCCATTCGTGCGTGTGCCCGGGGCGCACGTGGTAGCTGCTGATTTCCATATACCGGAACTGGGAAAGATCCGGGTGGGCTCGCAGGCTCATGTCTTCCCGCAACACAAACACGCCTTGGTCTACCGATTCGAGCAGTTCCCCGTCGGCCTCATTCGCCTGATTCAGCGCGGAACTCAGCGTCGCATTCTTCTCCACCGCGTCTCCGTCCTTTTGCCACGCCTCATACGAAGCGTAAGACGTCAGAAACAATACCCGCGTTTTTCCCGACAGCGAACTCAACGCCACATAGTACGTAGGCCATTTGGCCTCCGACATCGCTTTGACAAATGCGCTTTCCGCCTTGTCGTGCGCCGTTCCACCCTTTCCGGGTTTCACGAACTCCCTGGTTATTTGCAATACCTTTGGCGTGGCAGGCATTTCCTGCGCGGCCATTCCTGAACCGAACGCAATCCCGAGCAACGAGCCCAGCAGAACCCTGTTGAGGTTTTTCATACTCATTCTTTATTCCTTTCTCTAAAAGAGATTGTTGGGAAAAATACGGCAAACGGGAGGGGGCACCACTTCAATCCGGCCAGAGCCTATCGGAGAGATTGCTCTCGGTCAATGGCGAAGGTCTTCCTTCCTATCCTCAAGCCTTCTCGCTGTGGAAATGCCCTATTCTTCTTTCAATGCCCTGTATTTTTGCGCACGCTGGAGCGGCGTGATAGTGTGAACGCTTGTTGTACCCCCGAAGCCTCCTGGAGGAAGCAGTGGGATACGCGGATCTGCGCGAATTTGTGAAGCGGCTGGAAAAAGAAGGGGAATTGCGTCGCGTGAAGATGGAAGTCGACCCCGTCCTGGAGATTACAGAGGTTGTGCAGCGCACACAGGCGATGCCCGGTCCGAAAGGGAATCCCGGCGGAGTAGCCTTGTTCTTCGAAAAGCCCAGAGGTTCCCGCTATCCTCTCCTTATCAACACCTTCGGCAGCGTCCGCCGCATGGAAATGGCCTTCGAAGTTGAAAGGCTCGACGATGTGGCGGCACGCATTCGCGGCTTCCTGGACATGCAGACGCCCCAGGGCCTCCTCGATAAGATCAAAATGCTCCCGAAACTCGCCGAACTGGGATCGTTCATGCCCAAGCAGGTGAAGGACGGTCCGTGCAAAGAGGTCATGCACAAGGGGAATGACGTCAACCTCTTCGATTTCCCCATCCTCAAATGCTGGCCCCAGGACGGCGGACGTTTCATCACGTTTCCTTTGGTTTTCACGCGGAATCCGGAAACTGGCAAGCGCAACG
>Ga0335085_10002905_pt1 | contig 30868 bp, 24 predicted proteins | sample Lox_Sample_45_FD_206712 | JGI IMG/M metagenome (GOLD analysis project Ga0335085, IMG submission 206712) | Soil microbial communities from Loxahatchee National Wildlife Refuge, Florida, United States - Lox_Sample_4.5 | ecosystem: Environmental > Terrestrial > Soil > Wetlands | place: USA... | reverse complement strand
TGAGTTGTGAATCAGGCCGCCGTCTGAGAAAAGTCAGGTTTGGAACGGAAAAAATGGGGGCAGCAGCAGCTGAAGTTCAGAACTGGAAACGACTTTTAGGTGGCCCTGGAATATGCAGTGCTGCCGCGTGATGTTCGTATCGTTTCGGATAGAATCACATAACCTATTATTATTCCTATATTTTCTTGACAGTACGGCTGTTTGTGATACAATTTAAAACTGTCAAAGTGTCTTACATAGGGTAAAGCTTGCACTATGAAGATTTCTGGGGGCTGAAGAAGGCTCCCTTTGATAACGTTCCTGATCCGCGCTTCTATTTCCCTTCCTCGAGGCACGAGGAAGGATTGCACAGGCTTCTTTATGGGGTGGAGGCGCGAAAAGGGGCGATCATGCTGACAGGGGAAATCGGATGCGGGAAGACTCTGTTGAGCCGGACCCTGATCCAGCATCTCTCCCACGAGCGCTTCGATTTGGCGCTTGTCGCCAACCCCAGCTTTGAAGTCTCTGATTTTCTCAAAGAAATTCTTTATCAGCTGGGAATCAACCAGGGCGGAACGAAGCTGGACATGGTCCATGCGCTCAACGAGCGTCTTTTGGAGAATTGCAACAAGGGAAAGGACACGGTTCTGGTCATCGACGAGGCGCAGGCGATCACTGACCTTGCGATTTTTGAGGAACTTCGGCTGCTCTTGAATTTTCAGCTGAACGACCGATTTTTGCTGACTTTGATTTTACTGGGGCAGCCGGAACTGCGAAGCAAGGTGGAGGCGCTCAAGCAGTTGGCCCAGCGGATCGTGATCCGGTATCACCTGATGCCGTTCAATGCTGATGAAGTCGGCGACTATATCGACTTTCGGATGCAGGCGGCCGGCGCCTCGCGGGTTGTGTTTACGGCAGAGGCTGTCGCGGCTGTGTATGAAGCGAGTGAAGGCATTCCTCGGAAAGTGAACACCATCGCAGACCTTGCTCTTCTGATCGGGTTCATGGATCGGTGCCGGCAGGTAGGACCTGAGATCGTCAAAAAAGCGTTTGTGGAGGCCCAATAGCAACTATGGCACGGCTCAATGAACTCGTGAGAAATCAGGGAGACTCTCCAGTCAAAAGCATGGACCACCTGAACAAGGGTGAGTCCAAACCCGTTTCCTTCAAGAATATCGAGACGAGTATTGCGCGAGCTTCCGGTGCGCAGGACGCCGAGCTCATTCTTGAGGCCGATCAATGGCATGCCAAGGCCGAGATGGAGCTGTCGCCCATCGTCGCGGCTATTCGACAGGATCAGAGGTTCTCGCTTGATGGGATTATGCAAGTTGTGCATGGTTTTGTCGGCTCCCTTTCCCTGGGAGACCATCTCCTCGTCAAAGTCATTTCCGGGGAACGGGGCGGCCTGGTGATCTCCAACATGGTCAACACGGCCATCATGTCGATCAAAATCGGAATGGGGTTGAAATACTCCCGCGAGGATCTCCTTCGGTTGGGACTCGCAGCGATTTTGCACGATGCGGGGATGTGCCTGATTCCGGATGACATCCTGAACAAAGAAAGTCCGCTGAGCCCGGAGGAACGCAATCTCGTCAAGCGCCATCCCGAACAGGGCGCTCAGGCGATTCGTCGTCTGGGAGAGGATGGCGCATGGATTGCGGACATTATTCTGCAGGAACATGAACGGATTGGAGGACAGGGATACCCGAGCGGGCTCAAGGGCGCGGAGATCCATGAGTACGCGCAGATCATTGGCCTGGCCGACACGTTCGAGGCGCTCTTACATAACCGCCCGCATCGCAAGCGGTTCCTTCCGCATGAAGCCGTGCGCGAGTTGGTGGTCAAGGAGAAAGCGTCATTCCCGACGAGACTGCTGAAATGTCTGATTCAACAGTTCTCCGTATTCCCCTTGGGGACCAAGGTGCAGCTCAATACGGGGGAGATCGGAGAAGTTGTGGAGCTGAATCCGCTGTATCCGCTCCGGCCGGTTGTCAAAGTCTACATGGATCCAGGCCGTATTGCGTTGGCGGAACCACGCCTGCTGGATCTCAGCAAGACGTCGTTGATGCACATCACTGAAGTCGTTCAGGGCGATCAGCAATGATGGCACGTTCTTCCCTCGCACCGAATCATTCCGCTGCCTCCGAGTTCCGCAGCGCATTCCCGCTTCCGTGCTCTGCGCTCGCCGGGTTCCCGTCGACGCTGGCTTGCCTATCCATGGTGGCCGGATTGATCTGCGCACTGGCGGTGCTGGTGTTCCCGCTGGGATGCACGCCGGTTCCTTACACTACAGGCGCGGACTCTCCGTATGCCCGGCCCGTCACGCCGGATGATCTTTACTACGAGGAGTCCGAGCAGGGGCCGCCCAAAATCGAGCCTGGGGACAGCATTGAAGTGGTGGTGCGGCGGGGGGCGGGAGAGGAACGCTCTCTTGTCACGGTCCGCGAGAATGGGCGTGCGTATGTCGGTGCGCTGGATGTGGAGATGAAGAACCTGACGGTTCCTGAAGCCGAGGCGCGTCTCACCGAGCAATTGGCGACAATCATCAAAAATCCTCGCGTCGAGGTCACGATCAAGCAAAAGAAGTCTCTTTCTCAAAAACTGAGAATTTTTGTGTTGGGTGGTGGGGTTGGTGCGTTTGCGGCCTCCAGCAATCCAACCACTGGGGCGCGATATGCTGAACTTGACCGGAAAATGAGCGTCGGGCAATTGGTCGCTCAGCTGGGATACAACGATTATTCAGTGTTGGACGAAGTCCGTGTGATTCGCGGGGATGCCAGGAAGCCGGAAGTGATTCCGGTCGACCTGCAACGATTATATCAGTATGGTGACCGCAGCAGAGACATCATGCTGAAAAACAACGATATTGTGTTTGTGCCGCGTCAGCGCATCGGTGATTGGAATGCGTTCCTGCAAAAGATGAATCCTACGCTCTTCCTCTTGCTTGGCACCCAGACGATGAGTCCAGAGGCCCTGACGAAATTTCTGCAGAACAACAATATCCAGCCGATTCAAAACCCGACCATCAACGTGCGGTAGATGTAAACAGAGACACGCGTGGCCCAGTACGAACTCAATCTACGGGATTACTGGCTGGTCATCCGCAAGCGGAAGTGGATCATCAGTTTTGCGACCATTCTGGTGGGCGGAACCACCTTTTTTGCGACCGAGTTGCTGTCGCCCCCGCCCGTATATGAGGCTTCCGCGCGGGTCAAATTCGATCGCGCCACGAACGTGCCGGGTTTCGTGGCTGAGATGGCCTCGTATTCCGAGGGTAGCAACATCACGACCCAGGTGGAAGTCATTCGGAGCGTTCCGGTGATACTCCGTGCGGCAAGAAAGCTCGGTGTCGTGAGCAAGGATGAGGAGCCGAGGGAAGCGCGTCTCCCGCAAGCCGTGCTCGCCAAAGTGTATGAGTTGAAGAGCCAGATTTCGGTCACCCAGGAGGGCGGCACGAGCATCCTCAGGATCACCGTGACGTCCGACGATGCCGAGTTGACAGCGCGGCTGGCCAATGCCGTTGCGGAGGCCTACCGGGAAGAGAACATCGTCAGTCGCAACCGGCAGGTGGACGAGGCCAAGGTGTTCATAGACGCGCAACTGAAGACCATAGGGGAGAAGCTCAAGGAGTCCGAAAATGCCCTGCTGGCTTTCCAGGAGCGGGAAGGCAAAGTGTTCCTAAACGAGGAAGCTCGGCAGGCGATGGAAAATTACATTCGCATGGATGCGGAAAAGGAAAAACTGGCCCAGGTCAAGCGTGAAGTGACGAATCAATTGCAGTTGTTGCAGGCGGGCGAGAAGAATCCGGATGCTGAGCCGGTGCGAATTTTTTCCGACGATGTCCAGGCGCTCATTGCGAAATTGAACCAGAAGCTGGTGGATCTGATGACCGAGCGAGCGGCGCTGTTGGTCAATTATACGCCGAAGCATCCGCAGGTTATGGAGTTGGATGTCCGCATTCGGAGCGTCAAGCGGGAGATGATCCAGGAACTGGAAGCCAAGCTGCGGACGTTCAGTCAGCGCGAGGCCGCCATCAGAGAGTCCATCGCGCGCTACAAAGAGCGATACATCAGCCTGCCGAAGTCGTCCTTGGAGTTGGTCAGCTTGGATCGGGAGGTGAAAGTCAACGCCGACCTGTATGCGTCTTTGAAGCAGAAACACCAGGAGTTCCTCGTCAAGGGAGCCGAACGGATCGAGGAAGTCTCAATTATCGAGCCGGCGGTGCCGCCGGGCGGACCCAAGAACGCCCCCAGGGGGGCGCTCAATGTCGTGCTCGGCTCTTTGATCGGCGTCCTGCTCGGTTTTGTGCTCGCCTTCGTCAGGGAGTCGTTCGATACGTCCATCGGGACGATCGAGGATGTCGAAGCGTTCCTGAAAGTTCCTGTCCTCGGCATCATCCCGCGGGAAGACCATAAGGAAGTCGAGCAAGTCATCAAGAAGGTCTTTGCGGAGAAGCTCGATCCGGAAACTATGGGGTTGCTTGTCCGTCTCTCCCCCCTGTTCGATCTGAAAGGGGTGGTGGCGGAAGGATACCGGTCCTTGAAGGTCAATCTCCAGTTTGCCTGTCAAGACCTAACCGTCAAGAGTCTGGCCTTCGCCAGCGCCGGCATTGGGGAGGGGAAAACTTCCACAGTCCTCAATCTCGCCATCACGATCGCGCAGGATGGGCGACGGGTGTTGGTGGTGGATGCGGATCTCCGGAAGCCGGCCGTGCACAGCAGGCTCGGCTTGAAACGCGAGCCTGGCTTGAGCGAGATCCTGATCGGGAATGCCAATTGGCAGGAGGTCGTGCAGACGGCACCTGATCTCATGCTCGGAAAGCTTGGCTTCGACCAGATATTGAGCGCACCCGGCGTAGACAATCTCAGCGTCATCACCAGCGGCCATCTGCCGGAGAACCCGTCCGAGTTTTTCAATTCCCAGCGCATCGTGGACCTAATCGCTGAACTGGAAGAGAACTTCGATCTGGTGATTTTCGACTGTCCTCCGATTCTGCCGGTTGCGGACGCCGTTCTGATAGGACCCAAGGTGGACGGCGTCGTCCTGGTGTACCAGGTGGGACGAGTAGGACGGACGCCGTTGCAGCGGGCGAAATCGCTTTTGGAGAATGCGCAAGCGCATATTGTCGGCGTGGTCTTGAGCAACGTTAGCGCCGAATTTTCTCCGGATTATGCAAAGAGCCAGTACTATCGATACTCTTCTTGATTTCGCGGCTACAGAATCCCTGTATCCGTTCTCAGAAGTTGTCGGGAATCCCCACGATCTAGAGAGGGGCGCATGTCGCGGTCTCAATGGCTGACTATTCTGCTTCCACTGGTTCTGGCGGCCGCTCTCGCGGCATTCATTGTTTCCAATTCTCCGGACACTAGCCTCGCCATTTTCGTCGGGGCGATGGTTCTGATCGTCGCGTTCCTCTCCACCCCGGCGTCCCTCTATATCCTTGTTTTCTCCATGCTGTTGAGCCCGGAATTCATGGTCGGGGGGTTGGGTGGAGGCGGGGGCGCGAGTGGGCGTGGGATTACGCTCCGCTTTGACGATTTTCTTCTTGTTGTTATTGGATTTGTCTGGCTGGCCAAGATGGCGATCATGAAGGAGAAAGTGCCTTTCTGGCGAACCCCTCTGAACGGCCCAATCATGGCGTATATCGCCGCCGCCGTCCTTGCGACGCTCGTGGGAGCCCTTGATGGACGAGTCAAGCCGATGACGGGCTTTTTTTACGTTCTGAAGTATTACGAATATGTTTTCATTTATTTCATGGTCGTGAACTCGGTGACGAGCCGAACGCAAGCCAAACGTCTGGTGATAGCCAGTCTAGTCACCTGCTTTCTCGTCTCCTTGTTTGCAATCGCGCAGATTCCAAGCGGAGAGCGGGCTTCCGCGCCGTTTGAGGGGGAGAATGGCGAGCCCAACACGCTCGGCGGATATCTCGTTTTCATGATGGCGGTCGTGACGGGCCTCATCATGACCGAAGGCGCCATGCCCAGACGGTTCCCGCTGCTGGTGTTTTTTGCGACAGCGGCCATTGGACTGTCGGCGACGCTTTCCCGCTCATCGTTCCTGGCGGCCTTCGTGGTGTTTCTGATCGTTCTCGGACGCACGGTTGTGCACAAGCCGATTCTAGCCCCGATCCTGCTGATTGTGCTTCTGTCCGCTCCGTGGTGGGCTCCCGAGGCTGTCCGGGAGAGGATACTATACACGTTTACGCAATCCGAGGTCACAGGCCAGATGGTCGTTGCCGGTATCAAGGTAGACACTTCTACCTCGGACCGACTCCGCTCGTGGCAAACATCCCTGACATGGTGGCAGCAATTTCCCATAGTCGGAACTGGAGTTACGGGGGGGCCATTTATGGATGCGATGTATCCACGGGTCATCACCGAAACAGGGACGGTCGGGATCGCGGCGTTTTTATTCCTTCTCGCGTCGATATTTCGGGTTGGGTTTGCGGCATATCGACGAGCGGCAGATCCGTTTGACCGAGGGTTGGCGTTGGGATTTTTGTTCGGGTATGTCGGTGTGCTGACGCATGCCGTCGGAGCAAACAGTTTCCTTATCGTGCGCATGATGGAGCCGTTCTGGCTGATCGCCGCCTTGGTGGTACGGGGTTTCATGATCGAGTCCACGATCCAATCTGCGGAGCGGGAAGTCCCAACGCCGTCGGCTTATGACGGCAAGGAAATGAGGTTGAAACGACCTGCCTTCGGCAAGTTGCACACGGTGCGGCCCTTGAACCGGTAGAATGGCATTGCCATGAACGGGATCTCGCTCGGCCGGGTTACCATCCTGCTGCTGCTGTGCCGTGCGGGCGGATATGTTTTGGCCCTGGTGAACTCGATCATCCTCGCTCGGGCCCTCGGCGCGGAACGTCTCGGGGCGTACGCCTATGCCATGGGGCTTGCCGCACTTTTCGGGCTGCTACCGAATTTTGGACTCAATACCGTCGTCACCCGCGCCGTTGCCCAACAGCCCGATACCTGGATCGCAGTTCTTCGCGCCGCCGTGCATGCGCAGGCATGGCTCGCAGGTATAGCTCTCGCCGCCATTCCGGCTTTTGCGGCCATGCTTCCCGCCCAGCCCGTCCCGATCGGCTATGTTGTGCTGGCAGCATTGCAGATGACGATCGGAATCCTGAGCTGGCCCTATCTGGCCGTACTGGCAGGCCATTCGCGTTTCGATCGCGTGGCGACAATCGAGTTGGTCGCGGGTGTGCTCGGTACCGCCGCTCTGCTCGGGGCGGTCGCGTTGCAGGGGGGCGTGGTTGCTGTGCTGTCGGCGCATGTGCTGGCATCCGTGGGCGCGGTGCTGATGGCAAAACGGGTCGCCCAACCTTTTCTTGGCTCCGGCCGGACGCCTCCCATTGGGATCATTGCGATCCTGAAGCAAGCCGCTCCCTTTGGTGCCGTCGCCGCGGCCCAGAGCCTCTACACGCGGGTGGACATTCTGCTTTTAGGTCAAATGGCCTCCACCGTCGCCGTCGGTCTCTACAGCGTCGCCTACAAGCCGACCAATATGATTGTGTACTTGGGGGGGACCATCGCGGTCACCCTGTTTCCGCTTATGGCTGTGGCGCCACGGGCGGGAACCCCGATCCCTTTTCAACGGGCCATGCGCTGGTTGGGTTCGGTGGGGCCGGCCGTAGCGTTGACTCTCAGCGGCCTCGCTGGCCCAGTGCTTCAACTGCTGTATGGCGTCGAGTATGTGGCGGCTGCGCCGATCCTGGCCGTACTGGCCTGGTCGGTCGTTGCCAACTGGCTCTACATGCCGCTCGGAACGGCTCTTCAGGCCAGGGGACAGGAACGATGGTGGCTGGCCAGCATGGTCGGCGCCTTGCTGTTGAACGGGGCGGTGAACTTTTGGGCTATTCCACGATGGGGGGGTATCGGTGCGGCTGTTGCAACGCTGGTGTCTGAAGCGGCCTTGCTTGCAGCCGGGGTGCTGCTCGTCGGGAGAAGCCTAGGCATGGTGTCTCCTCTCAGACCCATCGCCATAGGTTTTGGGGCCACTGTCTCGAGCGGTGCGGTTCTGTGGGTTCTGCAAGGTGAAGGAACGTTGGCAGGAACTGCCACCGCGCTCGCCGTCTATGTCGGCTTTTTGATCGGATGTAAGGGCATCACGGCAGACGATGCTCGTTTCGTGTTCGGGCTCTTCCGCAGCGGTTCTGTGAGTGCGATGAACATTGAAGCCGCAGGCCCATCGCGCACGGAAAGAGTGTGATCTGGCCAGACCGCAGGCCGCCGGTGAGCGACGCGTACTCGCCGTCCGAGGCATCAGCAATGGCGCATCTAATCAGGCAACTGATGCGGCGGAGTTACTGGCAGAGCCGGAAATGCCTTCGCGGGTATGGTTTGCCGAGATTCCGCCTGGTCCGATTCATGGACCGTCTAATTCAGGCAATCCTCCGTTCGGATGTGGCGGATGTGTTGGGGCACAGGATGTATTTAGGCCGGGGAGACGTCTTGCGCCTGTCGACCGAGGGGATCTACGAGCCGCGTGTGACGGAACTTGTGCAGAGAGAAGTCGAGGCGGGCGATGTCGTTCTGGATATCGGCGCGCACGTCGGCTATTACACTTTGATCTTCGCCCAACTTGTGGGCGGTCGAGGACGGGTGTTCGCGTTTGAGCCGGAGCCGAAGAATTTCGCGCTCCTGGAGTCGAATGTCCGAGTCAATGGGTATCACAACGTGACTCTGATACGGAAAGCGGTATCGGATAAAACGCGCAAGGTGCGACTGTGCCTGTCCGAGGACAATTCGGGTGACAATAGAATCTATGACTCGTTGGATGGTCGGCGATCAGTGGAAGTTGAGACCCTCTCGCTGGATGACTACTTTGCGGGTTATCAGGGGCGCATCGATTTTATCAAGATGGATATCCAGGGGGCGGAGCCCGCCGCGTTGCGTGGAATGGCCGGCCTGCTGGCGAAAAACGCAGAGGTGAAGCTGATCACTGAATTCTGGCCACTCGGACTCAAGTTGTCTGGAGTCGAGCCTGAAACCTACCTCAGATTGCTTGTGGACCGAGGGTTCACTCTTAGTAATATTGACGAACAACAAAACAAGATCGTATCGACAAGCATTCCAGAACTGTTGACGCAATACACGCCCGAAAGATCGAACCAGACGAATCTCTTGTGCGTGATAACGAAGTCAGGTAATTCATAAAATGAAAACGTGACCACCAAATGAAAGTCGATGGCATTTCTATGGTGCGGCGCACTGAATTCGGAGAGGACAGTCTCAAGGCGTTTGCCAAGCAGGCCGTCGCGGCCGTGGCCGGACGCGTGGGGAATTGGCGCCATGTCGTTGACGGCGCGCCCAGGCGGATTCTCGTGGTCGACCTGGACAACATCGGCGACCTGCTGCTGGCAACTCCCGCAATTCGGGCGCTCCGGCGGTGCTTTCCCGACGCCATGCTGGACGCCCTCGTGACCGACTACTCCGCTCCTGCGCTGCGGGGCAACCCGCACGTGGACGGCATCCTCACCTGCGATAAGGGCATCGCTCGCGCCCCGCTGTGGGAACGCGCCGCGCTCGTCTGGCGGCTCCGACGACGCCGGTACGACTTGGGCGTGCTCCTCGAGGCCCACTGGGGCTATGCGGGATTTGCCTCGCTGCTTTTGGCGCTGGCGAGCGTGCCGCGACGGATCGGCCGTGATTTGGGTAAGCACCGTAGTCTCCTGACGGCCACCGTCCCGATCAGGCAGCAGCATTGGATCGAGACGTACCTGGAAGTTGTCGGCCTGGCCGGGGCGAAGCCCGACGGCGAGCGCATGGACTTTCCGGTCGGCGCCGGCGATGAAGCATCTCTAAAAGACTGGTGCCGGGAGCGCGGCCTGACTGGAGCTTCTCCGATCGTGCTGTTTCCCGGCGGAACGATGCATACGATTTCACGCCGCTGGGGGGCGGACGGCTTCGCGGCCGTGGGGGAGGCGTTGGCCCGTTCCTCGGGCGCGCCCGTTGTCGTGATCGGAGGTCCGTCGGATGCGGCGCTGGCGGAGACCGTGGTGGCCCGGATGGGCGTGCCGGCACATTGCGCCGCCGGCGTCCTCTCCCTGGGAGCGACCGGAGCGCTCCTGCGACACAGCCGAATTTTCATCACGAACGACAGCGGACCGCTCCATATCGCGGCGGCGGTGGGCACGCCGACGGTCGTGATCCTAGGGCCGACGGATCCCATGGTGTTCGGCCCCAAGGGCGTTCCGCACGAGATCGTCAGGGTCCCTCTCCCGTGCAGCCCCTGTATCCGCGTGGGGGATTTCCCGCCGTGTCCCATCGACCCGCGGGAACTCTGCCTGCAATCGGTCACGCCGGCGATGGTCCAGCAGGCGGCGGAACGCCTGCTGGCACGGACCGCCGACCGGCTGGGCTCCGGGTGGGGGAGCGGCCCACCGGGGCGGGTGCGTGATGCCAGGATGAGCCACGTGGACGCCGATCATGCGGAAGAGCAGGGCGAACTGGAGCAGGCCTGGCGCGGGCGCCTGCTTTCCGAACCATCGGACGCGGCTTTCCGCGACGCGTACGATGCGCTGCATCAGGCGATGCGGCGCCGATCCGGCCGGGCGGCGCTGTATACGACGGCGCTGACCAGGGTCGATCGGGCATTTCTCAACGTCTTGCCCTCGTCGCGCCGGCTGCTCGATATTGGCGCCGGCAACGGCCGGTTTGCGCTGGCGGCGTCCGCTGGCCGGTATGTCATCGCGGTGGACATTTCCGGAGAGGCCTTGGCGGCGATGCGCGCGTTGCCGGCCGAGCCCACCCATCCCGTTTTGTGCCAGGGGAGTGCGCTGCGTCTTCCCTTCGGGGCCTGCACGTTCGACGTCGTGGTGAGTTTGGATTTGGTGGAGCACCTGCACCCCGACTACCTCCATCAGCATCTCGCCGAAGCGCATCGGGTGCTCGTGCCGGGAGGCCGCTATCTGCTCCATACCCCCAGCTCACTCCACGGCGAGACGTCGCTCGGCTTGCACTTACGAGAATATCGGCTGAAGGATTTAGGAAGGGCTGCGCGCGCGGCGGGCTTTAGACCGCGCTGGCTCTGTCTGAACTTTGCCCGTTGGGGATGGTCGGGAGTGGCACCGGCCTGGCTCTGGCCGGCCATTCTGGCCTGGGAGGCAGTCTGGGCTGTGTGTGGAAAGGCCGGCCTGCGTCATGTGGGAGGGCGTTGGTACGCCGCCGGAGTGCCTGACGTGGATGTCGAGCTTGTGAAGCCGGCCGCATGACGCGCATTCTTCACCTGATCCCGGATCTGGGTTTGGGCGGTGCCCAGCGGCTGCTGTGCTACTTGGCGGCGGCGATGGAGCGGAAGCGGCATCGCCTGTCTGTGGTCTACTGGGGGGAAGCGGACGCGCTCCGCAAAGAGCTGGAGGCGTTGGGTGTGGAGGTCGTACGCCTGGAAGGCGTGGGGCGTTCCCTTGCACGTTTAGCTTTTGCCTTCGGCCGGCACGTGAAGGACACGCGGCCGGACATCATCCACACACACCTGTTTGACGCCGACTTGATCGGTATTGTGGCGGGGCGGGTGATGGGTGTCCGGCGGTGCTGTTCCACTGTCCACAGCGCGACGTTCTTCGGGACCCTCGCGCACCGCTGGCGATACCGTGGCCTAGCCATGCTGGCGGGCCGGTTTTTTGCCGTCTCGGATGCCATCGGAGAGATTCTGGTCCGGCGCTGTCATGTGCCGGCCTCGCGCGTCCGGGTGATCCGGAACGGCATCGACCCGGAACGGTTTGTGCCTCGGGCGCAGCGAGAGGGAGCGGCCGATTCCGGCCCGGTCATCGGCACGCTCGCACGCCTAGACCCTCGCAAAGGCATCAGCATGCTGATCCAGGCTGTGGCGGCGCTTCTTCAGGATCTTCCGAAGGCCCTGCTTATCGTCGGCGGCGCAGGGGAAGAACGGGGAGCTCTGGAGCAGCAGGTACAGACGCTGGGGATCACCCGTCAGGTGGTGTTTACCGGGCCAGTCCACGACCCCCGTGAGTTCTACCGCCGCCTCGACGTCTTCGTTCTACCCAGCCTGGACGAAGGGTTCGGCCTAGTCGCGCTGGAGGCGATGGGTATGGGCCTGCCGGTGATCGGGACCCGCGTGGGAGGGATTCCGGAAATACTCACGCACGGCCGGAACGGCCTGCTGGTCGAAGCGGGCGATCCAGGCGCCATTGCGCAAGGCATCTGCGCGCTCTGGACCGATCCGGTCCTGCGCGCGCGTCTGGCGGAGGGAGCGCGGCAGACCGCCGTGAAGCTGGACATCGCCCTGACGGCCGCACAGGTGCAGGCCGAGTATGAACGGCTGGCATGATCCGCATTGCTGACACGGCCGAGCCGCGAACGGTGATCCTAGTCCATGCGACGGACATCATGGCCGGGGGAGAACGCTCGCTGCTGAATCTGGTGCGTCACCTCGATGCCCGCAAGTTCCGGGCGCGCGTGTTGTGCGATGCCGGCGATGCGTTCGTGGAGGCAATTCGGGCGACGGGAACAGCGGTGCAACGCCTGCGCTTTCCCGGCCTTCGGCCGCCGGGTCCGGCTGCTTGGGATGCCGTCCGTGAGCTGGCCGGATGTTGCGTGCCGGCTGAGCGGGTGTTGCTCCACGCCAACACCCCCCGAACGAATCTCTATGCTGCGGCCGCCGGCCGGCTGGCCGGCGTGCCGGTGGTGTGGCATTGCCGTAATCTACTGGCGCCCTGGATGTGGGACACGGATCGGTGGTTCGCGTGGCTTCCCGATCGGATCATTTGCAATTCGGACGCGATCGCCGCACGCTTCAATGGGAGCCGGTGGCGCGGGAAGGTGAGGACCGTTCTGAACGGCGTGGATATGCATGAGTTCGATGCGGGCCTTTCCGGCGCTGCCGTGCGCGCCGAACTAGGATGGAAGGACAATCCTATCCTGGCCGCGACCAGCCGCCTGGACCGCGAGAAGGGGCATGAGACCCTCCTCGAGGCCATGAGTGCGATCGTAGCCGAATATCCCGAGGTGCGTTTGCTGATCGCCGGAGAGTCCTCGGTGGAGCCGACGGCCAGACATGCGATGCTGCAACGGCGCATTGACGAACTGAAGCTCGGTGGGTCGGTCCGTCTCCTCGGGTTCCGGCGTGACATCCCGCAGTTGCTGGCCGCGGCGGACATCTGCATCCTTCCGGCTGAAGCGGAAGCCTGCGGGAGGGTTCTGTTCGAAGCGATGGCGATGGCGAAACCTGTCGTGGCAACGGCGTCCGGCGGGACGCCGGAGATCGTCGGGGATGGCCTCACCGGCCTGTTGGTGCCTCCCCAAAACGCGCGCGCCCTGGCATCTGCCGTGCTGTCCTTACTCAAGGATCAGGCCCGCCGGGTCGCCCTGGGGCAGGCGGGCCGCGAGCGAGCCGCCAAGCAGTTCAGCATCCAAGCCCATATCGGCCGAACAATGGATGTGTACAGCGAGGTGTTTGCCGCCCGAGGGGCTCGGTGATCATCGGCGTGGACATCAGGGAATGGCAGCCGGGGAGGCACACCGGCATCGGCCGATTCCTGGAGGAGTTTTTACGCGCGGCCTCGGCCGCCAGGCCGTCGGACCGATTTCTTTTGATCGGAAATGCGACCTGCGAAATCCGTGTGCAGGCCGGAAATATCGATGTCCTCCGGATTCCAGAGCGATGGACTCTGTGGTGGGACCAGGTCACGCTTGCCAGGGCGCTTTGTCGCAACGGGGTCGATGTCTTCTATTCCCCCTATATCAAGATGCCGCTCTTCGCAACGGTCCCCGTCGTCAGTACGCTGCATGACCTGACTTTCATCGTGCTGGAAGAGTACAATCGAGCCCCTGTGGATCGGATCGTGCATAGCCTCCTCCGTGCGTTGTGCTGGCTTGTCGTCAGACGAGCCGCGGTTCTGCTCGTGGACTCTGAAACGTCCGCCCGTGATGTACGCCGGTTGCTCGGCGCAGACCGGACCCGACTTTGTGTCATCCCCTTGGCGACGTCCCCTCGGTTCCGTTCGAACGGCGACCGGCGGGACGATGCCGACGTCTGGGAGCGGTATGGTCTCGGCGACAGCTACGTCTTGTACGTCGGGGGGTTCAGTCTGCATAAAAATGTCCCCACGCTCATTCGAGCCCACCGTGCCTTGCCTGCGTCTCTCCGTGTCCGGCATCCGCTGGTGTTGGTGGGAGGGCCTGTTCCGCCGGCGATCCAGACCCTGGCCCAGAATCCGGACGGATCCGATGGCGCCCGATGCCTAGGGGTCGTGCCGGATGCGGACCTGCCGGCGCTCTACCGCGGGGCGGCGCTCTTTGCCTGTCCGTCCCGCTATGAGGGATTCGGGTTGCCGGTCCTCGAGGCGATGTCCTGCGGTGTTCCCGTTCTGTGCTCGACCGCACCGGCCCTTCTCGAACTGGGCGCGGGAGCCGCGCTGCATGTCGATTCGAAGGACGAAGGTGCGTGGGAGAGTGCGCTCATGAGTTTGCTGGAGGATTCCGGCCGGCGGGAGAAGCTGGCTGCGGCAGGACTTGCGCGGGCCGCCGCATATACCCCGGACCGCATGACCAAGGAGATTCTCATGGCGTTGGACGAGGCCGTGGCGTGCAGTCCCTGATGGAGGAGCGGCGTACGGAGAATGTGCGCGTCGTTGTCGGAGCCGACGACCCCGGCGAAACCTGGGATGCGTTCCTCGTGGGGCATCCGGCCGGCCACTTGACACAGTCCCGCGCCTGGGCGTGTGTCAAACGGGATCTCGGCTGGACGCCGTACTTTCTCCGGCTTGAGGAGGAGGGGAAGATTTGCGCCGCCGCGCTGATCTTGCAACGCAAGGTGCCCGGCATCTGGCTCAGCTTGCTCAACATGCCTCGAGGCCCGGCGCTGGATTGGGGCCGATCCGACATTACAGAGGTTTTTTCCAGCGCGTTGCGGCAGATTGCCCATGACCACTGTGCGTTTCTCGTGCAGACCGATCCGGCCGCTTCGGAGGATCGTGCGGACATTCATGAGGGTCTCACACGGATGGGTTTCCGGCGGGAACAGAAACAGGGGCGCTTTCGGATCTTGCAGCCGGCACACGTGATGCGAATTCCGGTGGATCGGTACGGCGGACCGGAGAGGCTGCTGGCGGCCCTGCCGCACAAGACCCGCTACAACATCAAGTTGGCTGAACGGAAGGGTGTCCGTGTCGTCCCCCGCACAGATCACGATGCCGTGCGCGTTTTTCATCGCCTGCTCTGGGACAGCGGGCGAAGAAAAGGATTTCCCGTGCGCGGCTTCCGGTTCCATGAAACCATCTGGCGGCACTGCGTGCAGGCGGGTTTTGGGGAGTACCTGTTTGCCGAGCACCAGGGGCAGATCCTGGCGGCGATTCAGGTTCTGCGGTTCGGACCGAGGGCCTGGTATATGTATGGCGCCTCGATCGCCGAGAATCGAAACCTGATGGCTCCGTATCTGCTGCAGTGGGCGGGCATCACGCGGTCGTGGGCCTTCGGGTGCCGCTGCTATGATATGCGGGGTGTGCATTCGGCGAATCCCCGGCCGGAAGACCCGGACTATGGTGTCTATGACTTCAAACGCAAGTTTAACGCTGAGATGGTCAACTTCCTCGGCGAGTACGATATGGTCGTCAGGCCACGAGCCTACGCCGCATGGCGGTGGCTGGAACAAGCGTTGCAACTGCCGGCGGGGTTAGCCTTCCGACTGCTGCAGAAGCTTCAAGGCTGGCGATGAAAGTGGCGAACCTTGAGGCGGCCCTCCGCCGGAAATACGGTGATCCCGCCGAAGTCCGGCAGTACTCGTCAATCGCTTCCCAGGGGCTGTCGCTATTTGAGGAGAAACTGGTCCGTCAATCCTTTGCACCCGGTCAGCGAGTGTTGGATATTGGCTGCGGAGGGGGGCGTGAGGCAGTCCCCATGGCGCAGTATGGGCTTCGGGTCGTAGGGATGGACCTCATCCCGGCGATGGTCTTGGCTGCCAGATGCTACGGGGTTGAGAACGGGCAGGCCATTTCTTTTCTTGTCGGCAATGTCGCGGAGCTTCCATTCCGTGACGCGTCCTTCGACGGTGTGGTGATGCTCGGGCAGGTCCTCACCTTCATTCCGGGCAGGGACAAGCGGATTGACGCGCTTCGGTCGGCCTGGCGGGCCCTTAGGCCGGGGGGGGCGCTGGCGATGACGACACACAACCGGCACTACCGCTGGCAATGCCGGCTCTACTTTTTTGTCGTGAATCGCGTTCGTCGGCTGGCGCGGCGACTCGGATATGACAGCGAGCTGGGCGACAACGACCGCTGGACCGCCAGGATTAGCGCGGCCCGCTCGCGGCACCCTGTCTGCTTCCACATGTACGACCTCGATGAAGCGGTGGCGGATTTGCAAGCAGCCGGGTTCGAGGTCGTTGCGGCGAAGGGCCACGCGGAGTTCGAGACCGGCCGCGCCGATCCCGCCCTCCGTACCAAAGACTGTCTGCTTGGATTCATCGCTCGGCGGCCGGGGGGCTGACGCGGTGGCCGAGAGGGAACCAGGGGAAGCCACGGTCCGCTCCGGGGACGAAGCGCTCAAACTGTTCCTCTATGTTGTCGTCCTCTTCAGCTTCTTTCGATACCTGCACGATCTGGTCAAGTTTCTGGCCTCGTCGCCCTTCATCGATTTTGCGCACTACTACACCTTTGCGACCGTCGTTTCGCTCGGGCTGGACCCGTTTGACCCGCAAGCTGTGAGCCGTGTTGATTCCATGCTCAATATCCGGCGGGCGGGGAGCGCGGCCAACTATCCGCCGCTGTTTTATCTCATCATGCAGCCGTGGACGCTGTTGCCGTTTCATTATGCGAAGGTGGCATGGGTGTTCGCAGGGCAGGTGTGTCTGCTGGGAAGTTTCTTCGTCTGTTTCCGCCAGATCGCGGCGGCTTCGCCGGTGCGGGTGGCGGCAGTCCTTTTCGTAGTGCTGAATTACCAGCCGCTGGCGGAGGACATCGCACTGGGACAGAGTAATCTGATGTTGTTGTTGCTGCTCACCGTCGCCTGGTGGGGCCTGCGTGCGGGGCATCCCTGGGCCTCGGCGGCCGCGATCGCAATGACCGTTCACGTCAAGGTACAGTTCGGGCTCTTGTTGCTGCTGCTCTGGTGGATGGGATACCGAACCGTCAGTGCCAGGGCGCTTCTCCTCGCCGGGCTGGGTCTGGGAGCGAGCCTGATCGTGCTGGGTTCTGCTCAGCACCTCGAGTATCTGCGCTATGTGACGGCGCTCCCGGACTATCTCCTGACGTGGACGGCCAACATCTCGCTGCGGGCGACGCTGCACCGGCTGTTCGAGATGCCCGGTCTGGGCCGCGCGATCACCGACGGCCTATGGCTCGCGTTCGGGGCTGGTATCCTGTTCCTTCTCGCGCGGGCGATTCCCCGGGCCATTGCGTCCTCATCTCCTGCGCTCGATCGGGCCTGGGGGCTGGGTCTTGCGGCGATCCTGTTGCTGTCTCCGTTGACGGAAGAGCACCACCTGGTCGTGCTGCTCCTGCCCCTCACGCTTCTGCTGCTCGACCAAGCGCACACTCCCTTGCCGACGCGGGAGATGGCCGTCCTAGTCGGAAGCGTGCTCCTGCTCGGTAGCCGCTATTCGTTGGAACAATTTCCCGCGTTTCATCATGGAGCTCTCTCATTGCTGATGACCGGCAAGCTTGTGGGGGTGATGGGCCTAGCCTGGGTCTTGGCGTTGCGCTTGCGTGTCGTCAATGGACGTGAGGGGTAGCGCCCGATGAGCAGACCGCTGTGGGGGCTGGCTCTCCTGGCTGCCGCCTGCCTTGTGGTGAGCGTGAGCGCAGATTGGTTGCCGCTGGACAGCCCCTATAAGCGGCATCTGGCGGCCGGCATGCTGCAACTGGTTCTGCTCACGCTGGCGGCCGGCTACCTTGCGGCCTGGTGGGTGGGGCGCCGCGCAAGCGGGCTTGGTATCGAGGCATCGCCTCGTGGTGCCTGGCTGGCTGTCGCCGCAGGGATTGTCCTGTATGCGGCGGGGCTCTCTTACCTCAGCCTCGTCCGCCACCAGGCGTTGCTGACCGGCATCTGGGACCTTGGGTATTACGGGCAGCTCACCTGGAAGCTATCCAACCTGGAAGTTCCCCGGAGTTCCGTCTGGCGCGATGCGCTGTGGGGGAATCATGCCACGTTCATTCTGATAATCGTGGCACCGTTCCTGTGGCTTGAGTCCGATCCATCGACATTGCTCGTCCTCCAGAGTGTCGTCTTGGCCTTGGGAGCCATACCGGCTTACTTCCTGGGGCGTTGCGTGTGGGCGCATCCTGCGGCCGGTGCAGTCTTTGCCGGCGCCTATTTGCTGTATCCCCCACTCCAATTTTCCAACCTGTTCGATTTCCATGCGGATACATTCGCCACTCCCATTTTGCTGTCGGCCTTCGCCGCCCTCTTTGCCGGGCGGGTCGGCTGGGCATTGGTCTGGGCCAGCCTGCTGATGCTGGTGAAAGAGGACATGGCGCTTGTGTCCACCACGTTCGGTCTGTATGTGGCGGCAGTCCACCACCGCCGGGGCGGTCTCGTGCTGGCCTCCGTCGCGGCCGCGTCCTTCATCCTGTTGATCTGGGTGATCATTCCAGGCTGGATTGAGCGTCCCTATTTTTCGCTTTTCAACCGCTGGACTCAGCTCGGTGCTTCACCCTGGGAAATCATCGCGTCGCCCGTGCTGCGTCCCGGGGCCTTCTTCAGCACCGTGTTCCACCCTGAACGCTTCGGTTACCTGACCTTACTGGTCGTGCCGTTCGCCGGCCTTCCACTGCTTGCGCCGGAGATTCTGGCTGTCGGCCTGCCTCCGCTCGCTTCCAATCTCTTGTCCAACCTCGAAGTGCAGTATACGATCCGTGGACAATACACGGCATTACTCACGCCCATTGTCCTTGCTGCTGCCGTCGTCGGCGGACGACGCGCCGCCGCACGGCTGACCGGCCTTGCACATCCACGCGCCGCCGTGCTGGCCGGCTTGGCTGCGGCGAGCGTGGCCGCCAGCCTGGCGTTCAGCCCGCTACCATGGTCCCAGGATCCCTTTGCCCGGAAGCAGTTCCGGGACGTCGCTCCACGCGCCGGCCTGTCCAAGGTGGCGGCGCATATTCCCGCCGATGCCTCCGTTTCGGCGGCCAATCATCTGGGCGCCCACGTGGCCTTTAGGAAAACGATCAGGCTTTTCCCTTCGGGGGCGGACACGGCCGACTTCGTTCTCGTGGACGTCGGCGGGCTGGACTACGTCGGCCCCTCTCCGAGTCCCGAGGCGTTCAGGCCGTTGCTTCGACGCCTGGTCGAGTCGCGTCCCCTGATTGCGATCGAGGATGGGCTGGCATTATTCGGGCGGGGAACGCCATCGCCGAATGCCGTTGCGCGGCTGGTCAATCTGCGGCCGGCGCCGACAATGGACGCTCGTCCGGCCGGCGAGCTTTCGCTCATCGCGGCTAGTGTGATGCCGATCCGAACGGCGCCGCGCGGCAATCTCCGTGCATCTTATACCTGGAAGGCGAACGTGGCCGGAAGGGGTGTGCCCTGTATTGCCGAGGCGATGATCTCCGACGGAGGCGCCGTTATGTGGGAAGCCACGCGACCGCTGTTTCATGCGTTGCTCTCTGGTGAACGATGGCCGGCAGGCTGGGCGGCAGATGATGCGGCCGTGGCTGTCGTGCCCGAAACGGTCCTCCCCGGGCGATATTCCTGGGTGGTCACGACCTGGTATGACCCCGACGACGGCGTATGCGGCAGCAAGCCGCCGGGTGCCGCCGGTGTGGCGGTTGCCGAGGTGCGTATCCGTGCATGGTGAGTCCAGGACGAATTCTTGTTCCCATGTCCACTGCGTGTTATCGTACGAATACACAGAAATCCCAGGCTGAACATCCGCAAGGGATTGTCTCAGAGGAGCCGTCTACTCATGTCTCTGGCCGAGCTCACCTGGTTCCAGCCTGCTATGATGGATGCGGCGCTTCGTCAGGAGCTCGTACCCGTCCACCGGTTCATGGGCGCCCCTGAAGGAACGCCTCTGACTGATCATGCCGTCGGCGAAGGCGGATTGCTGATCGAAGGGTCCAAGCATTGGGAATACGCGTACGCGATCAGGCAATCCTGCATCCTTGCGGCACCAGGCTGCCGGGCGCTGGATGCCGGCTGCGGGCGCAGCGCATTTCCGGCCTATCTGGCGGGGCGGGGCGTGCGGATGTTTGGGATCGACCTCAACGAATCGGCCATTGCGTGCCTTCGCCCGTATGGCGTCACCGCAGTGCGGGGCGACTTGAGCGCATTACCCTACCGGGATGAATCCTTCGATCAGGTGTTCTGCATCTCCGTCCTTGAACACACGCCCGATCCGCTCAGTTGCTTCGACGAGCTGTGGCGGGTGACCAGGCTGGGAGGAAGCTTGACAGTGACTGCCGACTACGCGCCGTGGGGGCTTCCGGCCCGGACGGTGGCCGCCGGCCGGGTGATGGACCATGCGCTCCTGCGCCGTCTTGTGGGGGTCGGTAGCATGGTGCCTGGCGAGACGCCTGCTCTTTTGGAAGGGCTTGGCTATTTCTCGCAGATGTGGCCCACGGTCGTGCCGGTCTACTTGCGCTTTGTGAAGGATGGCGCGGTGCCGCCGGACCATACCGGGACGGCCAGTCTGCCGGAGGCAGGCTGGCCGATCGCCACGCTTGATTCCGGTCTCCGACAGCGGACGGCGCGCCGGTGCTATCAAGCGGCCCGGGATTATCTCCATCACGGGTGGCTGCTGGAAGCGCGTGCCTTGTTTGCCCGGGCATACAGGCTTGACCGTGGTCTGGCGAAGGCTCTGGTATGGGGGGGGGTCGCTCACCTGCCTGGACCGGTCCTTTGCGCACTCCGCCGTATCCAAGCGATTATGGCGGCGCCTAGGCGCGGCTTATCGGCATGGTCCTTATGACCGGAGCCGCAAGCGGCGTCTCTCAGGTCGATCGGATCAGTGTGCCGCTGAGAGTGCTCGCTTTCAGCCTGATTGGCGTTGGTATCCTGCTGCGCGTGCTGCTTGCGACCCACCGGATGCCCATCAACGTTGATGAGGCTAACGTAGTGGAGCGGGCCTTGCGCCTGTTTGTCGAGGGACCGAACCCTCGCTGGTTTAAATACCCAAGCTTGTATCTGTACGCCGTGGCGTTGTCGGAAGGGGTCTTGTTCAGTGTGCGCTGGATGTTGGATCTCTCTTCGACGCCGGCGGCGTTTGCGGACTGGTATTTTGCCGATCCTCGAGCGGTGTACATGACCGCCAGGATCTGGTCTTTGGCGGCAGGCGTTGTAACGCTGGGTCTCGTCTATCAACTTGGTGTGCAACTCGCATCCCCTCAGGCTGGGCTATGGGCGGCGGCGTTTTTGGCGGTCTCCCCCCTTCATATCTACTATTCGGCTATCGCCAAGCCGGACGCCGCCATGGTCCTCGCCATGCTGGCGGCAGGGGCGCTCTCGGTGAGGTACGTCCAAGAGAGGCGGGCGGGACTGCCGTGGGGCGCCGCCGTCTTGAGCGGGCTTGCAGCGACGCTGAAATACCCCGGTGGTGCGGCGTGGTTCGCCGCCCCTGCGGCTATGGTCTTCAGCCCCGAAGGTTCTCTGCGCGCCGTCTGGGTTCGCGTGGGGCAGGTCGTGCTGTTAGGCGCAATCGCAGCGGTTGTCTTTGTGGCTGGTTCGCCCTTCACCGTGCTTGAGCCCGCTCTGGTCCGCCGTGATGTCGGAGGGCATGTTCACCTGGCTAGGGAGGGTTGGCCCGGGATGGAAGGAGTGACCACGTGGAGTCTGTATCTAGGCAGCGCCCTGCCGTACGCGTTGTCCTTTCCCATACTTGGGTTGGCCTTCTGGGGCCTTGTGGTGTTGCTCCGGCGTGATTGGCGGTGCACGGTCGTTGCGTTGGTGCCTGTCGCCGCCTATGCGATCCCCACGTTCGCCGCGTCATTCGCGCAGTTCGGCTATGTCATGCCCCTGTTGCCGATGCTCTGCCTCTGCGCGGGCGAAGGCTTTGGCGCGTGCCGATTCGCGCTCACGCGGGGGGGCGGGCATCGCGCTACGTTCCTCGGTGGGCTTATAATGCTCGCTTGTGTCGCCTTTCCGCTTGAAGCTGCCGTCTGCGCTCAAGTACGGGCCCTGCGCGCGACTTCGCAAGAATTGACGGCGCAGTGGATCAGGGAGCATCTGCCGCCAGGCGCGCGCATTTTCGGAACGGCGGCCGGATTGACATGGATACTGCCGCTCACCCCAGAACGGTTGGACGAACTGTTGGCGGAGGCGATGCGTGAACGGGTCACGGGCGGGGCACGGGTGCGGTTTGTCGCGCGAACGGCAACGCCAGGGGCTGGCTATTATTTCTACGATATGGAGGGATACCAGGCCGGATCAAGCATTGGAGAGATCCAGCTCCTGGAGTACGATCATGACTGGATCACGAAGGAAGGATTTCAGTACGTTGTCGACAGCGAAGTAAAGATGCGGCGATTCTTTGGAGCGCCAGAGCGCTACCCCCTCCCGTTTCGTTTTCAGCAGTGGCTCGCGGTCCACGGAGAACTCGTTTACACTACTCATCCGGGCTCACGGGGATGGACGGATTGGAGGGATGACCCCGAGCGCGTTCGCGCACTGGAGCCGTCTTGCGGTTTCGTTGGGGGAGAGCTACGGATATACAGAATCAAGGGTGGCACACCGTGAGATGACGGCTTTACGCGTGGAAGAGGGCACCGTTAGAGCTGATCCGTCCGCCGGGCTAGCAGTCCGCAGTATCTGGGTCCCCGCCGCGATCCTGTCTCTGTTCGCGGTCTTGCTGCGAATTCTTGTTGCGACCAGGAGGGAAGGGATCGAAATCGACGGGATTGCCTACCTAGCCAGCGCACGAGCAATTCTACATGATTGGCAGGCCTTCCAAGTATTGCATCCGCCGTTGTATTCCCTCATCCTCGCTCCCTTCTATGGATTGTGGAGCGATCCGGAATGGGGAGCGCGTGTCATTTCCGCGGTGCTTGGCGGTCTGTGGGTCTGGCCGACACTCTGGTTGGCGCGCGAAACGACCGACGAGGACGTCACGTGGACGGCAGGATTTCTGATCGCGGTGATGCCTGCTGCCGTCGAAGCAAGTACCCGCATTCTCGCAGAAGCTACCTATGGCTTGTTCCTCACGATATTTCTCTCAGTATTTGCGCGGACCCTCCGGACGGGTGCGCTTGGATATGTCGGTCTCGCCGGGTTCGTGGGTGGGGCGACGGCGTTGGCGCGTCCTGAGGGGATGGGCTATCTCATATGGGCGGGTGCGCTCCTGCTGCTGGCGCCATGGATAATCGGCAAACCATGGACGAAACGATTGGCGCTGTTGGGGCTCGGCGTTCTCATCGTCACGTGGTTCACGGTCCTGGCGCCATATATGGTTGTGGTCAAGCAACAGACAGACCATTGGAGCTGGAGCGGGAAGGTGGGGTGGACGTTGCGTTGGGCTGAAAATGTCGGTCAAGAGAGGCAGGAGGAATTTGCCGGGCGTGTGATGACCGACACCAAAGAGGAAGATCTACAGCAAAACCTGGTGACGTACATTGTGTCACGACCGAGAGAAGTCCTTTCTCGGATCGTCATTAATCTGCATCTTATCGATAAGTACACGCTCCCGAAGCTGTTACATACCGGCGGGATCGCGCTGGTGCTGCTGGGCCTGCTCTTTTTGCGTTTCAGGTCAGGACAAGCCCCTATGGAATGGTTCCTGGCCGCCGCCCCGCTCCCATTCGTCGGGTTACTTCTGTTTCTCGTTGAAGCACGCTACTTCGTCGCGATCATGCCTGTGCTCTGCATTATCGCGGGCATTGGTGTGGCGCGGGCTGGATACTGCTGGGATATGCTTCCTTCGCGGCGGCTATCGAAGACCGGCATGCTTTTATTGGTGGTCGCCATGCTGAGCTTCGTACCCTATAATCTGCGACCTTGGTATCGCCAGGATCCGTCGGGGGTTGAAAAAGCGGCCGGTCTCTGGTTGCTCAGGACGGCAGGTGCCGGGGCCGGCTTTATCGGCAGCTACCCCAGGATCGAGTATTATGCAAAATCACATGGGTTGCGGTTCGCCAGACACTCCCTGGATGATCTTCTGGCCGAGGGGAAAAAGGTCGGCGCGCGATTTCTCATCGTCGACAACGCCTGGCTGCCGATGTTGCGCCCGGACTTGCTTGCGCTCGTGCGAGAAGATTCAGGACGCCACTCGGATCTGGAAGTGGCGCATGTCGTCGAAGACCGCGGTGGGCATCGGGTGGTGATCTACCGTATCAAAGGAGGCGCGTCCCAATAGTGAAAGGCCATCGTTGTCATGATAGGCGCTAAGCCTGTGCCGGATTTTGAAGCCAGTCCCGATTTGGCCATCGTGATTCCCGCCTGGAACGAGCGGGAGAATATTGAGCTATTGATCCCCGCGCTCAAGGAAATGATCGCCGATCTCCGGCTCCGAGCTGAGATCGTCGTAGCCGACGGGGGATCCCACGATGGAACTCGCGAAGCTGCGGAGCGCCGAGGCGCGTTGGTTGTCATTCAGAAGGAGCGGGGATACGGCGGGGCGCTGCTTGCCGGCTTTGCCGCCACCACGGCGCCGTTTATTGTCACGATGGATGCCGACTTGTCGCATAGGCCGGTGTTTCTGGAGGAGTTCTGGCGCCGTAGAAGTGAGGCGGAGGTTCTGATTGCTTCCCGCTACGTGCCGGGCGGGCGTGCGGACATGGGTGTGTTCCGAAGGCTGCTGAGCCACATTTTGAACCGGACCTATGGCCGGGTGCTGTCGTTGCCAATACGCGATCTCTCCAGCGGGTTCAGAATGTATCACCGCGACGCGCTGAAGGGGCTGTCGTTTGTGGCGCGTGACTTCGATGTCCTTGAGGAGATACTAATTCGGGTCCATGCCGAGGGATGGCGAATCGCGGAGGCACCTTTCCATTACATGGCGCGTGGCTCCGGCAGTTCGCACGCCAGGCTGTTCAAGTTCGGCGTAGCTTTCCTGAAGACGCTGGTGCGGATGTGGCGGCTGCGGAACTCTGTCGAATCGGCCGATTACGACTATCGCGCCTTCGACAGCCCGATTTGGCTTCAGCGCTACTGGCAGCGGACACGACATCGTCTCATCCTGGGTTTTCTGGAGAAGCGGGAAAACGTTCTGGACATCGGGTGTGGCTCCAGCCGGATCATCCTGGATTTGCCAGACGCGACCGGACTGGACATCCAACAACATAAACTGCGTTGGCTGAAACCGCGCCATCGTCAGCTGGTACGAGGGAGTTGCGACCGCCTTCCCTTCCACGATGCGACCTTCTCTGGGGTCATCAACTCGGAAGTGATTGAGCATGTCCCTGACTTTCCCGAGATCTGGTCAGAGATGTGGCGCGTGCTCCGTCCAGGCGGGATACTCATCATCGGGACTCCGGACTATAGCCGCTGGCTCTGGTGGGTGCTGGAATGGATTTATGGGAAGGTGTTGCCGGGGGCGTATGCCCATGAGCACATCACGCACTTCACGCGAGAGGAACTGGCCGCGCGGCTGAGGGCCCAAGGGTATGACATACTGGACTGTCAATACGTGGGGTTTTGCGAGATGATCTTCAAGGTGCGGAAACCCCCGAATGCATAGCATATTGATGCAGGCACAATGAGTGCCATGCCAGAAACGTCGCGACTTATAGGATTTTTCCACGGATTTTCCCGTGTGCCCTCGTCAGGTCGCGTCATTCCCGAGATCGAGGGTTTGCGTTTTACTGCGATTGGAGCCGTTGTCGCCTACCATATAGGCTTTTTCCTTGCAGTAGGCTATCCGCCCTATTGGGCGACGCCGGACGAAAATCCATGGAACACGCATGTAGTGTTGGAAGGGCGGCATGGTGTGGAGCTATTTTTCGTTATCAGTGGATTTGTGTTGGCCCTTCCTTTCGCGGCACACTACCTCGGGCGTGCACCTGCAGTTGAGTTAAAGCGGTACCTTTTTCGTCGTCTTGTCAGGATTGTGCCGCCGTACATCCTGGTTTTGCTCGTAGTATTCGCCTGCAAGGTATGGTTCCTCGGGCAAAGCGCAAGAGACCTTTTCCCTCATTTAGTGGCTAGTGTATTTTACCTTCACGGCTTGGCATACGCCCATGGAAGTGTAATTGTTCCTGTCGCGTGGACATTGGAAATCGAGATTCAGTTCTATTTGTTAATGCCTGCCCTGGCGTTTCTTTTTGCCGTGCGCAGAACTGTCGTTCGCCGGATCGTTATTGTCGCGCTGGGGATGGCCATCATGAGCGGCCAGATATTGCTCATTCCCCATGGCAGCGTGCTCGCTTTTACTTTGGCCAATAACTTGCAGTACTTTTTTGTCGGCTTTCTTCTTGCCGATATCTATCTGACGGAATGGAAAGAGGCGCGTACGCACGAAAGAAAGTGGGATTTTGTGGCAGGAGGGATAGGGACGTTGCTGCTGCTTTCCGGTTCTGTCCGGCCTGAATTGATGCGCTTTTCACTGCCGGTCATGCTGTTTATGTTTTGCTTCGCTGTTTTCCAAAGTGTCGTGGTGCATCGTGTCCTGACTGCTCCTTTGGTGACGCTGGTTGGAGGAATGTGCTATTCCATCTATCTCATCCACTATTTTGTTATTCCATTGGCATTGCGGTATACGCATGCGATCTCCTTTGCCGGGCCGTTTACGGTTAATCTTTTGATGCAACTTATAGTTATCACCCCATTTCTGCTCGTCGCAAGTGCGGCGTTTTATGCGTTTGTGGAGCGTCCGTGCATGAGCAAGGAACGATTCGGTCAAATTATATTGCGAACGCGTCATGTTTCCGCGGGGCCGCAGTGTTTGTGAAGTATGGTAGGCAGAAAAATGAAGCACACTTGATGCTTTCAAGAAAGTGGCAACGGAGGTTCAGGGTCTGGGCGTTGTTGCGTTTGGGCTGTTGTGATTTTTCGATGCGTTCTATGCCTATGCTCCCAAGCAGTACGAGCCCAAGGACATAACCCGCGAAAGGGTGCTGGGAAATGACACGTCTGATAAGGCAGCGCGGTGACGACGCGTTTGTGCATATGTGAAATGGGACGGGCGTGTCAGGCGCAGGAGTGGACTAATTCAGGTGACTGAGAAAGCGCAGGACGTGGCAAAGCGTGAGATCAGGATACTCGACTGTTTACGATCCAGCAGACGAGGGCTGCTGGTTCAATTGGCTGGTCTTGGCGATCTGATCATGGCCCTTCCCGCGATCGAGAGTCTTCGTGCGCATCTTCCGCATGTCCGATGGACGCTGGTGACGCGGCCCGAGAACAGCGGGTTGCTCCATGGTAGGGTGGAGGAAATTCGCGCCATGCCATGGCCGCCCACGGTGCAGAATGCCGGCCTGATCGTAAAACAGGTGCTATGGCTTCGACGCGAGCGGTATGATGTCGCCGTCCATCTGTACGCTATCGGCAGCGTCCGTGGCGCGCTCGGCATCAAGGCGCTTTTTCTGGGCATGCGTCCCGCACTTTCAATCGGACGGCGCGGACCCGATGGGCCCCGGCTGTTCGACATCAATTGGGACGAGCGGCAGGCGACGTCGCGGCATGAAGTGGACCTGAATCTAGGCCTGGCCGCCAGCCTCGGTGCGCCCTGCGCGACCCGTGCGCCGTCGCTGGCGCCTTCAGGGGAGGCGGTGCGCCACGTGACCACGATGGTCCAGCAGCGATTCGTCGATGCAAAACGGTTCGTCGCCTTGTTCCCGGGCGGAACCTTGCCGGAGAAGCATTGGCCAGTGGCCCGCTATTCGGAATTGGCCGGAAGGCTAAGTCGGCAGGGATTCGGAGTTTGTGTCATCGGGGGGAAGGCGGAAGTGGAGGATGCTCAACAGATTGCCGAGGCGGCAGGTACGAATGGGAGCAACCTTGCGGGGAGTCTCTCCCTGCCGGACCTGGTTGCGCTATTGTCCATGGCATCCGCCTACGTAGGCAACGATTCCGGCCCGACACACGTGGCCGCAGCCGTGGGAATTCCGTGTGTGGCGTTGTTTGGTCCAGTCGACGTGGAACGGTTTCGGCCGCGAGGTTCAGGGCCGATCCGTGTTCTGCGCTCAGAAGCAGAATGCGTCCCATGCCGACTAGCTATCGTCGGTCACCACACCTGCATGGGAGCGCTTTCGCTTGAAGCCGTCTGGGAGGCGGTATTGGAAATAATCATGCGCGCTCCTGCGGCATCTCGAATATGAGATTGGTCCTCAGGTTAAATATCGGCTCGGGAGGAAGGCCGTTGGAAGGTTTTCTGAACGTGGACAAAAACCCGAAGGCGCCCCACGTCGACGTTGTCCATGACTTGGACGAGTATCCATGGCCGTTTGAGTCGGACTCAGTCGACGAGGTCGTGATGGACCAGTGTCTCGAGCATCTTGTGGACCACAACAGGGCGATGAAGGAAATCCACCGAGTTTTGACGAGAGGGGGTGTTGCCACAATCACTGTCCCCCATTTCACGTGGCAATTGGCGTTTACCGATCCTACGCACCGGCATTTTTTTGCCTACAATACATTCTTTTACTACGCCCGGAATTGCGGGCTCTTTGATTTCCAATTCTCGTCCTGCACGGTTCGTTTGATCTTCGGGAAACGGCTGTCCTTGTGGAATGTCTTGCTTGAGCCAATAGCGAACCGGTTTCCCAATGTCTACGAACAGAGTCCGCTCCGAATGTTTCCTGCTCTTCATGTGAAGGCTGTGCTCAAGAAATAGTGATGAAACCATGCGCCGAGCATGTCTCTTCTTCTGAAGACTGCCGGCACATCGTCCTTCACATCATCACGCAATTCGATCGGGGTGGGTCGGCCCGTGACACCTTCCACACGGTCATGGGGCATGACCGGCGTCGGTTTCGTGTTGGTCTGGTCTATGGAGGGACGAAGGGTTTGACGCTTGCTGAGGCGGAACTGGTGGCGGCTGACCTAAAGAGTCTTCGCCAGGCGGACGTTGCGTTGTTCGAAATTCCGACGTTGATGCGTGAGATCAGGCCGCTGCAGGACGCGCGCGCAACACTGGCGCTGTGGCGCCTGCTGCGCCGGGAGCGGCCGTCGCTGGTGCACACGCATACCTCCAAGGCAGGTGCGGTCGGTCGCCTCGCCGCCTGGTTGGCCCGCGTCCCGGCCGTGATCCATACGCCCCACGGGCACGTCTTTTATGGTTATTACGGGCCGGTGATGAGCAAACTGATCTGCCTGGCTGAACGTGCCCTGGCTAAAATCACCGACCGAATCGTGACGCTCACGGATCGGGGGGCGCAGGAACACGTCCAATTTAAGATAGCGGGGCCGGCAAAATTTGTGACGATCCCGAGTGGTGTCGTCCTGTCAACCTTCCGGTCCCTTCATGTGGACCCCGTCTTGAAGAGGAAGGCACTAGGGCTTCCGGCGGAGGGGCCGGTTGTCGGGACGGTCGGGCGCCTCGTTCCGGTCAAGGGGCACGCCTGGTTGCTCCGGAGCATCCCGTTCGTGCTGACCGAATTTCCCGCCGCTCATTTCGTGTTGGTGGGAGACGGACCTTTGCGAGAGGAACTCACCTGGCTGGCGGAGGAGTTGGGAATCGGCCGGCATGTGACGTTCCTGGGCACGCGCGAGGACGTCCCGGAGTGTCTGACGGCGTTCGATCTTTTTGTGTTCCCATCGCTGAATGAGGGGATGGGGTTGGCACTGATTGAGGCGATGGTGCTGGGGTTACCAGTGGTGGCCACCACCGTCGGCGGCATCCCCGACATCGTCGTGGACGGGGAGACCGGGACATTGGTGCCGCCTTGCGACGAACGGGCCTTGGCGGCCGCTCTTGTGGGGTTGCTTCAGGATCCGCACCGGCGGCGTATGTACGGGGAGGCTGCAAGGCGACGTGTGGATAAGCGATTCGATGTAGTATCCGCAGTGCGCGCTATTGAGGCGCTTTATGAGACGGTCTGGCATGAGAAGCATTGACCATGCGGGTCGCGATCCATCAGCCCCAGTATTTGCCCTGGTTGGGATATCTTGATAAACTGGATTGCGCGGACGCCTTCGTGTTGCTGGATACCGTCCAGTTCAAGAAGAACGAATGGCAGAATCGGAATCGGATCAGAGACGCGCAGGGCTGGCAGTATCTGACCGTGCCGGTGCTGCACGAATTTCCGCAGCGGCTGGACCAGGTTCGGATCAACAACCAGACCGATTGGCGCCGTAAGCATCTGCAGGCGCTGGAGACTCACTACGGGAAGGCGCCGCATTATGACTCATACGCCCCGGTCTTTCGGGAGCTCCTCGCCCGTGACTGGGAGCGACTGTCCCTTCTTAACGAGGCGGTGCTGTCGGCCTTGGCCGGGGCTTTCGGGATCACGACGCCGATCGTCAAGGCCAGTCAGTATACGACGAGGGAGGAGCAGACTGGGCGGCTCGTGGATTTGTGCAAGGCGCTCGGCGCCGATTGCTATCTGGCGGGGGCCGGGGGCCGGGAGTATATGAACCTCGAAGAGTTTAACGCCGCAGGGATCGCCGTCGAATTCCAGAACTTCGTCAGTCCGGAATATGCGCAGGTCTATCGGCCCTTCATCGCGGGGCTGTCGGCTATTGATCTTCTGTTCAATTGCGGAGGAGAAGGCTTCCGCTGTGTCCGAGAAGCGCGAGCGAGGTAGAGCATGAATATCCTGGCGCTGGGTGCACATCCAGACGACATCGAAATCGGGTGCGGCGGCACCTTGCTGAAGTATGCAAGGGCGGGCCATCACGTGTACATGATGATTCTGACAGACGGTGCGCGCGGGGGTGATTTCGACGTGCGGCGGAGCGAGCAGTTGGCGTCATCGCGGATACTTGGGGCGAAGGAGGTCTTTTGGGGCGGGTATCGCGACACCGAGCTTCCCGTCGCGCGGGAGGCTATCCAGCAGATCGAAGACGTGGTGAAGAAAGTCGATCCGGCTTTCATTTTCGTGAATTATATGGATGATACGCAT
>Ga0335085_10002904_pt1 | contig 30880 bp, 23 predicted proteins | sample Lox_Sample_45_FD_206712 | JGI IMG/M metagenome (GOLD analysis project Ga0335085, IMG submission 206712) | Soil microbial communities from Loxahatchee National Wildlife Refuge, Florida, United States - Lox_Sample_4.5 | ecosystem: Environmental > Terrestrial > Soil > Wetlands | place: USA... | reverse complement strand
TGCGGAAGTTCGCGGGGGCACACCACAAGCGGGTGCCGCGGCTGACGCCGCAGGCGCTGGAGCTGCTGGTGGGGGCCGAGTGGCCGGGGAACATCCGGCAGCTGGAGAACTGCATCGAGCAGGCGGTCGTCTTGAGCGAGCATGATACGATCGATGTAGACGTGCTGCCCCTAGGAGAGTCAGGGGGCAAGCGGTGGGAGGCCGAACCGGTCAGGCCTGGCCTGCCGGCCGGTCTGACGCTGCGTGAGCTGGAGCAGCAGTACATTCTCCAGACGCTCGGCAGCGTGGGTGGCAACCGCACACAGGCCGCGCGTCTGCTGGGCATCAGCCTTCGCTGCCTGCAGTACAAGCTCAAGGCGTACCGCCAGGGTGGCCCGGACTCCCTGGCTCAGCTTACGAGGGTTGCTGAGAGCCAGCACCCGCTAGGAGTCTGAGTCGATGAGGAGATGGGTTTCCCTGCTGGCACTGCTCACGCCGATTCTATTCCTGCCGTTGCTGGTGGTTGCGCAAGCGCCCTCACCGCAGCCGGCGGACAAGGACTACGTCATTGGCCCAGAAGATATTCTCGACATCCAAGTGTGGGGAAACAAGGACCTGAACCAGACCGTATTCGTCAGGCCCGACGGTCGCACGTCCCTGCCCCTGGTGGGTGAGATTGGCGTCGCTGGGAAGACGGTCCAGCAGCTACAGGATCACCTTGGAGCCGTCTACGAGAAGACCGTGAAGGGAGCTGTCGTGACGGTCATCGTCAAGGAGATCCGGAGCCGTCCGGTCTATTTTGTCGGCGGTTTCGGCAAGCCCGGTGTGATGCAGCTCACGCGTGACCTGAGCCTGTTGCAGTCGATCTCGATCGTGGGCGGCGTGCTTCCCAACGCAGATGCCGAAAAGGGCTTCCTGCTGAGAGGCGACAAACGGATCCCTATCGACTTCAACCGTCTTCTTCAGCGTGGCGACTTGAGCCAGAATCCCAAGCTCGAGCCCGGGGATTCGGTGGTCGTTCCGCTGGCCGATGCAGTGTACGTCAACGGTGAGGTCAAGGCTCCGGGGGCGGTTAAGTATACGGGAGATCTGACGATTCTTAAGGCGATCACCCAGGTCGGGGGCCTGACCCCACTGGCCGCTCCGGGCCGGGTGGATGTCCTTCGGGGAAGCGCAGAAAAGAAGGAACGAATTCGGGTCGATGTTGATAAGATGATGCGGTCGCCGGATGAGAATCCAGACATCCGGCTACAACCGAATGACATCATCTTTGTTCCACAACGGCTCTTCTAACTCTGTAGCCGGCGCGTGTGGGAGCGGGTGCTCATCACCCGCCCTGACGCGTTCTTCTCTGATCCGCGCGCTGAGTCTGGCCGTGTTGATCGCCGTTCCGGGTGTCACCTGGGCACAGACGCCTGCGTCCCCTCCTGCTGGACAGCCTGCGTCCCCTCCTGCTGGACAGACGGAAGAGCCCCAGCAACCGACGCAGCCGACCCAGCCACCGCAGCCGGCTCCGCCCGAGCAGCTGTTCCCGCTCCAGCAGTACCAGATCCAGCAACCGGGCAGGCCGCCGTTGACGCCAGGGACTCCTCCCAGCGCGACGTTTCCTCCCTGGACGCCACCGGTGCCCCCGGCCCCGTCCCAGACGAATATCCCTGCTCCGTTCCCCGGAAGCTCTCCGCCGGTGCCTGGCGGGCCGGGATTCGTCGGAATTCCTACGCTGACACTGCCGGGCGCCTTCGCTCCCACCGTGGCGACGGTCCGCGGTGCGACGCTCGAGTTTCACCCGACGCTGCGCGTGGCGGAGGAATACACCGACAACTTCTATCAGACGACCAGCGGGAGCGACGAGAACTACCGCTCGATCTTCGGCCCGGGGTTCACGCTCTTCCTGAATGGTGCGCGCACGTTTGGAACCCTCTCCACGACCCTGGATCTGGTCCACGATACCGCCCCGAACAGCGGAGACGACGTCAAGTTCTTCCCCAGCGCCTCCGCCGCCCTCCGCTATGCGCTGACCCCACGGATGGCGATCACGTTCTCGGACACCTACGTCCGCAACGACGAGCCGACGGCTGCCGATCAGTTCGGCATCAGGCGCGGGCGTCAGATCTTCGACACCAACGCGTTCAGCGCGGCCCTCGATTGGATATTGGATCGGTGGGCCACCCAGCTCTACTACCGCAACGTCCTCTTCTTCAACGAGAACGCCGAGGGCCAGACTCAGCCGGGGACGAATAACAGCAACGATACCGTGACTAACATCGTCGGGTTGAATGTCAGCACGCGCATCGCCACGGACTACATCGTCCGGGGTGGGTACGAGTTCTCCGATGTCAGTCAGCTCAACGGAACTACTCAGGAATCGACCGGCGGGGACAACACCAGCCACACCGGCTTCGGTTCGGTCTCCCGCCAGATCGGTCTCTACGGAAGCGGCGGGCTGTCGACTTCGTATTCCTACCAGACCCAAGACAGCACCAACATCTGGAACATCTCCGTCTTCGGTGCCTACGGTCTTCCGACCGGGCTGTCCCTGTACGGAGCGGTCGGTTACAGCCTTCTGAACAGCGACACAGAGACCAACGATGGGATGTTCTCCGCGAATGCGAACGCGAGCTATCGCTTCGCCACCCGAGCTGTCATCTCGGTTGGAGTCTTCCAGGACTTCCGCCAAAGCGCCCAGCAGGGTCAGAACTTCGGCACGGTCCAGACCCGCTCGTACTTCGGGAGCTTCCTCTATCAGCTGACGCCCTTTATCAACACGGTGGCACGCGTCACTTACTCGGAGAATGAGGGGACGGGCACGGGGAACAACCAGAACGGCGGGACCGCGAAGACCCTCACCTACGGGGCGACTCTGAACTGGCAGATTCTCCGCTGGCTCACAACCAGCCTGCAGTACACCTACACGAACCAGACCGGCAACAACTTCAACCAAGGGAACGCTGGGGCTACTGGGGGCACAGGCGACTACTCCGAGAATCGAGCCACCATCAATTTCTTCGCCACGTTCTGATTCATCTCTGCTGACCGCGCAAACGCTGCATCAGCTCCTGTACCTGTAAGTCTCCAATTCTTTAGGTGTTTCAACGCTAGCTCGATCCACTCGTTGTCTCCACGCAGATTTCAGAGCAAGTGGAAGACCTTTTCCCAATCAATAGAGCGGACTTCTCCGTCCGAATTGGGCATATAGATATATAAATCAATATCTTACATTTAAGTAGCCCACCCTTGCCTTGGCACTGCGCTTGCTCAACTACGGGCAGCGATGCTTCGCATCTTCCGGCATTACGTGTCAGGGTTGGCCTTCGTGCTCTTCGCGGGCGATCTCGCGCTCATCTTTGGCGCGCTATGGCTCACGGAGCTCTTGACGCCTTGGGCGGGTCGGGCCTCATTCGCCGCACGCTTCCTCGAGGTCGGTGTCGTTCTCAGCTTCATTTTCTACCTCGGCGACCTGTACCAGCCGCGCCAGGCGTTGGCGCGCCGCGAGCTTGCCGCCCGTGTGTTGATCTGTCAGGGGGTGGCCGCTCTCGCCCTGGCAGCCGTCGGGTTCGCCAGTCCCGATCTCCGCCTGGGCCGATCGGCGTTCCTCGGGATCTTCGTCCTGACCACCCTCGGCCTGTTGTCCTGGAGGGCGGCCCTCCAAGGCGCCTGGTCGCAGCAACAGCTGACGGTCCGCGTCCTCGTGGTCGGGACCGGCCAGGTCGGACGACTCATCGCGGATCTCGAGCCGACCAGTGCCCGCCCCTTCCGCATCATCGGCTTTCTGGACGACGCCCCCGGCGCCGCCGACATGATCCCGAGGGGCCACGTTCTGCTTGGGAAGACCCAGGACCTCGATGTCCTGGTGGAAGAGACGCGTCCCGATATCGTGGTCATAGCCCAGATGGACCGCCGCGGGTGCTTCCCCGCGAAGGCCCTGCTGGAATGCCGTCTGCGTGGAATCGGGGTCGAGGACTGGCCGAGCTTCTACGAGAAGGCCACCGGCAAGATCCTGGTGACCGCCGTCCGGCCGAGCTGGCTGATCTTCTCCGACGGTTTCGTCAAGACGCGCCGAACGGAGATCATCAAGCGGTTCTTCGACGTCGCCGCCTCCCTCGCCGGGCTCCTCCTGTCCCTGCCCGTCATGCTGCTGGCGGCGATCGCCGTCAAGCTCGAGTCGCCGGGTCCCATACTCTACCGTCAGCCGCGTCTGGGCCAGAACGGCTGCGTGTTCATCCTCAACAAGTTCCGCTCGATGCGCCAGGACGCCGAGAAAGAGACGGGACCTGTCTGGTCCACGCAGCGCGACGCGCGGATCACAGGGGTCGGCGCAATTCTCCGACGTACTCGTGTCGACGAGTTGCCCCAGCTCTACAACGTACTCGTGGGGCACATGAGCTTCATCGGACCGCGCCCCGAGCGGCCGGAGTTCGTGGCCGATCTCCAGAAGCAGATCCCGTACTACATGGAGCGGCTCGCGGTCAAGCCCGGTATCACCGGCTGGGCGCAAGTGAGATACCAGTACGGCTCTTCGGTCGAGGATGCGGTGGAGAAGCTCCAGTACGACCTCTACTACATCAAGAACCTTTCCCTCTTCCTCGATCTGCTGATCGTCCTGAACACTGTTCAGGTGGTGCTGTTCGCCCGGGGGCGTTGAACATGATGCGCACGCACACTCAAGTGAAGGAGAGACGCAGTTGATGGACACCAGAACGGTCATCAAACAAGTGGCGCTCTCGCTTTTTGCGCGACGCAAGAAGTGGATCGTTCTGACGACTTTCGCTGCCCTGGTACTCCTGCTTCCCGTCGCCTATATCTTGTCCAAGGAGCCCCCCCGGTACCGGACGACCGCCACGTTGCTCATCGAGAACAAGGCGAGCAAAGAGCCGGTATTTCCAGAGTTGTCACCCAACCGGCCCGTGCCGGTGCAGCTGGCAATCCTTCGGAGCCGACTGCTAGCGGCGTCCGTGGTCGAGGCGCTGCCGAAAGCGTCCGTTGATGATCTCATTCACAACCCGTACGGCCGTGACTATGTCGGCGAGCTGGTATCTTGGATTGCCCGCCTGCGCGGCAAGGAGGAGCCTCCCATTTCTTCGCCGCAGCGTAACGCGGTGGCCGAGCTCCAGGGCGGCCGAGTCAAGTTCGTCAGCCAGGGTATCGGCAACTCCGGCATCGTCGAGATCCAGGCCGAGGCCTCCCAGCCGCAGATCGCGCTCGACATTGCCAATACCTACATCGAGGTGCTGTTGGCGCGCACACGGTCTTTCAACGTGGACGATGCGAAGAGCACGCGGGTATACCTCTCCGAGCAGACCGCCCAACTCTCCGATGCGCTCGCCCGAAGCGAGGCGGCTCTCCGGGCCTTCACCATGGCGCGCGGTGGGGTCCAGATTCCCGCGAAGAGCACCGAGACGGCCCAGCGGCTGTCCCAGTTCGAGACGACCCTCGCCGAGGTTCAGGCGAACAAGAATATCAGCCAGACACGCCTGGCCTCGCTGAAGACGAAGCTCGAGTCGATTCCGGCGAGCCAGGCTCCGGTAAAGCCGGTGGCGCCGGCCGCGCCGACGGTCAACCCGGTCTACGTACCTCGTCTCCGGGCCAAGCTCTCCAGTCTAGAGGCCCAGATGGTCGAGGCCAGGAGCCGCTACTCGGAGAGCCATCCTCGCGTCAAGACTCTGGCCGAGCAGATCGCCGCCGTGCAACAGGAGCTGGGCGACGCGGTGAAGGATTCGACGGCGGCCAGCCCCACGGTTGGGGCCATTCCCTCGGAAGATCGGAATGCCTTTGCCGAGATGGTCGCAGCCCTCGAGACCTCTGTGGTGTCCTTGACCGCTCAAGAGAACGCCTTGAAGGAGCAGATCGCCACCGTTCGCCGTGACCTGTCCGGTTTGTCGAAGGACGAGCTCGAGTATCGGCGTCTAGCCTCCGAGGTGGAAACCAATCGGAAGCTCAGCACGCTCCTGTCGGACAAGTTGGGCGCGGCGCGAATCCGGGAGCAGGGTGAGATGAACGTCGTGAAGGTCATCGACCCGCCGGGCTTCCCCACCACTGCGCCCAACGCCCGGCGGATGCAGTTCCTGGGCCTCGCCTTGGCCCTGGCGCTGATCATCGGACTCGGGGCGCCCGCCACCGCCGAGTACTTCAATCGTCCGATCATGGGCGAGGCCGACGTCAAGCATCTCACTGGACTCCCGGTCTTGAGCGCGATTCCGCAGGTGCAGTCACAGAAGGTGATGTTCAACTCGGCCGATAACGGTCAGGCGGGCCCGCACGAGGACTACCATCTGTTCGTAGACGCGTTCCGCCGACTCCGAGTCGAGCTGCAGATGATCGGGGACTCGGCGCCCCTCCGCCGCATCCTGGTGGCGAGCGCCCTGCCCTTCGAGGGAAAGTCCACCGTGGTTTTCAACCTCGGCCTTGCCTTCGGCGAGGTCGGCAAGCGTGTTCTCATTGCGGACGCAGACTTCCACCGTCCAACACTGCACCGTATTGCCAACGCCTCCCCACGGAAGGGCTTTACGGACCTGCTGGCCGGGACCAGCAAGCTAGTCGACACGATCACGCCAATCACCGAGAACGTGCAGCTTGCTCCCCGCGGCAGCGCGCTGACGGCGCCCGCGCGAAGCGGTCTCGGTACCGAGCGGCTGACGAAGATTCTCAACGACATGTCGGACGGGCCGGACTACGTGGTGATGGACTCGTCTCCGATCTTGCTCATCCCGGACAACCTGTACATGGCGGCGGCAGCGGACGGAATCGTCCTGGTGGTCGCGGTCGGACAGACGCGTCCGCGGGACCTGCTTCGCGCCAAGACGCTCCTGGAGCGTGCGGGAACCCCCATCGTCGGGGTGGTACTGAATCGGACACCCGTGAAGCACCTGAACTCGTACTACAAGCAGTACAGCGCCTACTACAGCTCTTAACCCTAACTCGAAGCGCATAGGAGTACGGACGCCCGTGTGGACCACAACGCTCCGCGAAAAGCTTGAAACGCGCACCGCGCGTGTCAGTGTCATCGGGCTCGGCTACGTCGGGCTCAGTCTCGGGGTCGAGCTGGCAAAGGCGGGGGTGGTCGTCCGCGGGATCGACCTCGATCTCGAGCGCGTGAGTCTACTGAACCGGGGCGAGAGCTACCTGGTCGACGTGCCGGCGGATGTCCTCGCGCCACTCGTGGCCGACGGGCGGCTCTCCGGCTCGACGTCCTTCGACGAGGCGGCTGGCGCCGACGCTGTGATCATTTGCGTCCCCACGCCGCTCCGGAAGTCGAAGGAGCCAGATATCTCCTTCATCCTCTCGGCACTGGAGAGCGTTCTGCCGAAGCTGCATGCGGGACAGCTCATGGTTTTGGAGAGCACGACGTACCCCGGGACCACCGAAGAGGTGGTTTTGCCTCGTTTGGAGGCGGCAGGTTTCGTGGTCGGCAAGGACTTCTTCCTGGCGTTCTCGCCCGAGCGCGTGGATCCCGGCAATAAGAAGTTCACGACCGCAACCATTCCGAAGGTCGTCGGTGGTGTGACGCGGGCCTGCACTGAGCTGGCCGCGGCGCTCTACCGCCAGGTCACGTCCACCGTGTTCGAGGTCTCGAGCCCCCGGGTCGCAGAGACGGCGAAGCTGCTGGAGAATACTTTCAGGAGCGTGAATATCGCGCTGGCGAACGAACTTGCCTTCGCCTGCCGGAAGATCGGCGTCGATCCGTGGGAGGTCATCGAGGCGGCGGCGACGAAGCCTTTCGGGTTCATGCCCTTCTACCCGGGGCCCGGAATCGGGGGCCACTGCATACCCGTCGATCCGCTCTACCTGTCGTGGAAGGTGCGCCTTACCGGCTACGAGGCGCAGTTCATCGCCCTCGCGGATCAGGTCAACCGAGCCATGCCCGAGCACGTGGTCAGTTTGGTCGGCGATGCCCTGAACGACCGGGGCCTCGCGATGCGTGGAGCGTCGGTGCTGGTGATGGGGGTCACCTACAAGGCCGACGTCAACGACATCCGAGAGTCGCCGGCTCTGGAGATCCTGGAGATGCTCGAGCGGAAAGGGGCGCACGTCTCGTACGCCGATCCCTTCACGCCGCAACTCGCGCTCGGCGGTACGAAGATGATCGCGGTCGAGCCGACAGCCGATGCCATCGCGGCCGCCGACTGCGTGCTGATCCTCACGAATCATTCCACGTTCGACTACCGCGCCATCGCCGAGCGGGCACCGCTGGTGGTCGACACGCGGAACGCCCTGAAGGCCTATCGAGAGACGCGGTCGTCAATCGTGACTCTGTGAGCGATGGCCATGCGCACTGTTCTCGTCACCGGCGGCGCGGGCTTCATCGGCTCGCACCTCGTCGACCAGCTGCTGGAGGGCGGGGCGGTGGTGCGGGTGCTCGACAACCTCTCGACGGGATCCCTCGGCAATCTTCAGGCCGCTGCTGAGCGACACTCGCGCGCCGGCGGAGCACTGAGCGGGAGCCGTCTCGAGGTCATCATCGGGGACGTCCGCGATCGGGCTCTCTTGCGGAAATCCCTGCGGAACGTGACCTATGTGTTTCACCTCGCGGCCCTGCCTCCGAGCGCGTCCGCGATCCCGGAGCCGGGCGAGACCCACGCGGTCAATGTCGAAGGCACGCTGAACGTGTTGCACGGGGCTCTGACCGAAGGGGTGTGGCGGGTGGTGCTTGCATCGTGTTCATCGGTCTACGGAGCTGCCGACGCCGTTCCTATCCCCGAAGACGCCCCGCTGCGGCCGGCGAGCCTGTTCGCGGCTTCCAAGGTGGCGGCCGAGACGTACTGCCGCGCCTTCTACGCTCGGCATCAGCTCGATACCGTCACTCTCCGGTATTTCAAGGTGTACGGCCCGAGACAGAGGTCAGGATCGGCGGACAGCCTGGTGCCGGACCTGATCGAAGCACTGCGTAGAGGGCAGCACTGCGATGAGCCGGTCGACCGCAGCCGGGAAGATCTGACCTACGTGGACGACGTGGTGGCCGCTACCCTGGCCGCCGGGCGTGCGCCGAGAGCGGCCGGCCGTGTCGTCAACATCGGATCGGGTCAGATGTCGACCAGGAGTGACGTGCTCCACATTCTCACGGATCTGATGAAGTCCACGATCGTCGGAGAATTCTCGGGCGATACCGATGCCCAGCCGCGCCTCAGCTGTGCGGACACGGCTGTCGCGTCCGAGCTGCTCGACTTTGCCCCGCGTGTCTCCCTGATCTCGGGCTTGGCCCGCGTGGTGCGGTCCATGACGGATGGAGAGGCGATCGAGCGGGCCGCCCTGGCCCCGATCGGCCTGGAGGGCTGACGGTTCCGATGCTCAATGCCCTGAGCTTCGACGTGGAGGAGTACTTTCATGCGGAGGCCTTCTCGTGCACGGTCCGGCCGGACGAGTGGCCAACTCTTGAGAGCCGGGTGGTGCGTGCGACCGAGCGTCTTCTCGACCTCCTGGAGGAGGCCTCCACGTCCGCCACGTTCTTCGTGCTCGGCTGGGTAGCGGAGCGGCAGGGCGCCTTGATCCGGGCGATTCACACGCGAGGCCACGAAGTGGCCTGCCATGGCTATGGCCACCAGATGATCACGCGTCAGAGCCGTGCCGAGTTCGCCGAGGACGTACACCGCGGCAAGGCCACCATCGAGGACGCGGCGGGTACCGAGGTTATCGGCTATCGGGCACCGACCTTCTCGGTTGTACGCGAGACGCTCTGGAGTCTGGAGGTCCTGGCCGCGGCCGGCTTCCGGTACGACTCGAGCATCTTCCCGATCGTCCACGATCGCTACGGGATCCCCGACGCGGCCCGCTTCCCGCACCGGGTGGCCGCGGGACCGGGACTCGAGATGGGCGAGTTTCCGCTCTCCACGGTCGCGCGATTCGGGTGGCGCCTTCCCGTGGCCGGTGGCGGTTACTTCCGGCTGTTCCCCTACCGGCTCACGCGCCGGGCGGTGCGGTCTCTCAACGAGGGCGAGGGGCAACCGGCTATCGTCTACCTGCACCCCTGGGAGATCGATCCTGACCAGCCACGGCTCTCGGTCGGCTGGCTGACTCACCTCCGCCACTCCGTGAACACGCGGACGACCGAGCCGAAGATCCGCCGCTTGCTGCGCGATTTTCGGTTCGCTCCGGTCCGGGACGTTCTCATCGGGTCCGGCGTGCTGGTGTCCGGAGGGACGTCGTGAGGGTGCTCGCGGTGGTGGGGGCCCGCCCCAACTTCGTGAAGATCGCGCCGATCCTGGCGGAGCTTGCGGAGTACCCGTACGTCTCTACCACCCTCGTACACACCGGCCAGCACTATGACGCGAGGATGTCGGATGCATTTTTCGCGAATCTCGAGATCCCCCGCCCCGACGTCAACCTCAAGGTGCAAGGTGTGGGTGGGGTGACCCAGCTCGCGGAGATCATGACGCGGCTCGAGCCGGTGTTGGACCGAGAGCGGCCCGACGTCGTCGTCGTGGTGGGGGACGTCAACTCCACGGTAGCGGCAGCGCTGACCGCCGTGAAGCTTGGCCGGGCAGTGGCTCACATCGAGGCGGGGCTTCGCAGCTTCGACCGCAGCATGCCCGAAGAGGTGAACCGGCTCGTCACGGACGCGGTGTCGGACCTGCTGTTTACCACCGAGCCATCGGCCAACGACAACCTGGCGCGGGAGGGCGTGCCCCCCGACAAGATCCATTTCGTCGGCAACGTGATGATCGACACGCTGTTTCGCTACCGCGAGCGGGCGCGCGAGTCCGATGTTCTAGACCGGCTCCGGCTGGAGGGCGGCGGGTACGCTGCCCTCACGCTCCATAGGCAGAGCAACGTTGACGACGAGGGGACCCTCGGCATGCTCCTCGGCGCGGTGGCCCGCATCCAGGAGGAGGTCCCGGTGGTGTTCCCCGTGCACCCTCGCACCCGGCGGCGCCTGGAAGCGGTGACCGCGGTGCTCCCGCCGATGCCCGGCCTGCGCCTGATCGATCCGCTTCCGTACCTCGACTTCGTGCAGGTGATGGCCAACGCGCGGTGCGTGCTCACCGACTCGGGTGGGATCCAGGAGGAGACCACCGCCCTTGGGATCCCCTGCTTGACGCTTCGTCACAACACCGAGCGCCCCATCACGGTCGCCCGCGGCACCAACCGCATCGTGGGCACCGAGCCGGACGCCATCTACGGGAGCTGGCGGCAGGTGGCCGACGGCAAGTGGCCAGCCGGCGAGCTGCCGGAACTCTGGGACGGCAAGGCAGCCGCCCGTATCGTCAACGTCCTTCTCGGCAAGGGCAGATAGAGGACCAACCGTGGACGTTCGCCCGCTCGGCAGTGAGACGCTGGACTGGGACGCCTTCGTGCGCAGCGCGCCGGGCGGGAGCCCGTTCCACCTGCTGGCCTGGAAGCGGGCAGTCGAGAGGACGTTCGGGCACCGAGCGCACTATCTGATGGCGCTCAACGGTGGGGCGGTGGAAGGGGTCTTGCCCCTGTTCGAGGTCAGGGGGCTACTTGGTGGGCGGGGAATGGTTTCCGTTCCCTACGGCGTGTATGGTGGCATCTGCGCGACTTCCGCGGCGGCGGGGACGGCGCTACTGCAGGCCGCCGGAGACCTCGCGAAGCGCACGGGTGCCACCTACGTGGAACTTCGGCACCGGCCGGGCGCGCAGATGGATCTGGCGACCAAGTCGCTCTACGTAACCTTCTCGCGGCCGATTTCCTCCAGCGAGGAGGAGAACCTGAAGGACATCCCCCGCAAGCAGCGGCGGATGACGCGCCAGGGGCTCAAGCACGGGCTGCGCCCGGAGTTCGGGCTCCAGCACCTCGACCGCTTCTGGGGTGTCTACGCTCACAGCGTGCACGCCCTCGGTTCGCCCGTCTTCCCGCGTCGCCTGTTCCGCAGTATCGCGGACGAGTTCGGGAAGGATTGCGAGCTCCTCACGATCTGGAAGGACGACACCCTCGTGGCCGGCGTCCTCACCCTCTTCTTCGAGGACCAGGCCCTCCCCTACTACGGCGGGGCGCTGCGGGATGCCCTGCCCCTCTCGGTGAACGATTTCATGTACTGGGAGCTCCTCTGCCATGCCGCCAAGGCCGGCTATCGCACCTTCGACTTCGGGCGCAGTCGGGAGGGGACGGGGGCCTATCACTTCAAGCGGCACTGGGGCTTCGAGCCGGTGCCGCTGCCCTATCAGTATCTCCTGCTGGACGGCGGCCGGATGCCGGACCTGAGCCCTTCGAACCCGAAGATGCGCCTTGCGGTGAATACCTGGAGGCGGCTTCCTCTGCCCTTGACCAGGCTCATAGGCCCAAGGCTGACCAGGTATCTGCCATGAACATACTCATGCTCGGCCGGTGGCTCCCCCCGCCGCGCCGCCCCGTCCGCGGAACGCGCGAGTACCAGTTCGCCCGTCACCTGGCGCGCGCCCACCGGCTCACCCTCGCGTTCGTCACCGACAACCCGGACACGGCCGGCTCCATCTCCGCGCTCCGGAGCGAATTTGGGGACCTCGAATTCGCATCGGTACCTCGCGGCTGGAAGTCCCTGGCCAGCGCGGTTCGTCTCGCTACCGGCGAATCGTGCACCCTCTCTTATTTCCGGTCGGAGGCACTGCGGACACGTCTGGCGGATCGTCTACGCAACACCGAGTACGACCTCGTGTACGTCTCGTCGTCCACAATGATCCAGTACGCCATGGAAGTGGACCCCGCGATTCCGTTGGTCGCGGACTTCGGGACGCTCGACTCGGAGTGGTGGGCCCGGCAGGCCGTGCGAGGGACCTACGGCGCCTCGCGCTTCTTCCGGACCGAGGCTGCTCGTCTTCGTGCTGCCGAGACGATCGCGGCGCGGCGCGCGGCCCAGCGCCTGGTCGAGACCCCTGAGGCGGCGCGGATCGTCCAGTCGCTCGCTCCGGGAGTGCCGACGGTCGTGATCCCAAGCGGAGTGGACCTCGACGGTGCGGGGGCGGGGTCGCGGCCGGGCAAGGTGCCCACGGTGGTCTTCAACGCCTCGCTCAGCAACGAGGCCGAGCTGGACGAGGTACTCGATTTTTGCCGCTCGATCATCCCGGCGGTGCGGGCCCAGGTCCCTCAGGTCCGATTCGTGCTGGCCGCGAAGGATTCGGTTCCGGCCGGCCGTGAGGGCCGGGGAGTCGAAGGCCTGGAGATTGTGGCGCCCATGTCCGACGTGCGGCTGCTCCTTCACCGTCAATCGGTGGTCGCGGCGCCCTCGGGGCCGGGCTTCGACACCCGTACCAGTGTCCTCGAGCCGATGGCGGCCGGTGTCCCCGTGGTCACCGTGTCTTCGGTGCGCGATGCGCTGCGGGCGCGGGCCGGGCACGACCTGCAGGTGTCCGACAATCGCCTTGATTTCGCGCTACGGATCATCGAGCTGCTCGTGGACGACCGCCTCCGCGAGGAGATGGGGGCCCAGGGTCGGCGGTTTGTCCAGGAGAACTTCTCGTGGAGCGTCTTCGCGGCCCGGGTGGACGATCTGCTCGCCGGTGTCATCAGAGACAGTGCCGCACAGAACGGTATCCGCCGGCCCGGCCCGATCCCGGCGAGGCATGGGGCCTGAGCCGTGCGGATCCTCATGCTCGCGCATCGGATTCCGTATCCTCCCCACACGGGAGACAAGACGCGCGCCTTCCACATTGCGCGGCACTTGGCGAGGCGCCACGAGCTCACCCTGGGGTTCCTGGTGGACGAGCGTGTGGATCTGAACGGGCTGGCGGCCCTTCGCGAGACGGTTCCCGCGGCCGAGTTCGGACGCCTGTGGAAACCCTGGAGTCTGCTCAAGGGGCTTGCCGGGTTGGTGACTGGCGGATCGCTGAGCGTGCCGTACTTTAGCTCGCGCAGTCTGCGGCGGCGCCTCGACGCGCACCGTGGGGAGGCCCCCTACGACCTCGTTTATGCCTCCTCTACGCCGATGGCCCAGTACGCAAGACGTCTCGGCGTGCCGGTGGTGATGGACTTCGTGGACGTGGATTCCGACAAATGGCGGCAGTACGCGGATCGCGGCCGGCCACCCGTGAGCTGGCTGTATCGGCTCGAGGGGCGCCGGCTTCAGGCCGCGGAGACGGATATCACGCGCTGGGCCAGCGTGTGCCTGCTGGCGACCCGGCCGGAGGAAGGCCTGCTGAAATCCTTCGCCCCATGGGCCCGCACCGCGGTCATCTCGAACGGCATCGACCTCAGCTACTACGAGCCCGTCCGGGCTCACGCCGCTCAGCCAGTGGTGCTCTTCACCGGGGCCATGGACTACCTCCCGAATATCGACGCGGTGTCCTACTTCTGCTCGGATATCCTGCCCCGCGTCCGCCGAGAGATACCAGAGACCCGGTTCTACATCGTCGGTCTCAACCCTGCGCCCGACGTCCTCCGTCTCGGGGGCATGCCGGGCGTGACGGTCACGGGCGCGGTGCCGGACGTCCGGCCTTACTATGCCCGCGCCAGCGTGTGCGTCGCGCCCTTGCGCATCGGCCGCGGGATCCAGAACAAGGTACTCCAGGGCATGGCGATGGGACTACCGCTGGTGGTGAGTGGCCTTGCCGCTCGCGGGCTCGAGGCACAGCCGGGCCGCCACTTCGAGGTCGCGGACGAGGCCGCCGAGTTCGCCGCCCATGTTGTGCGCCTGCTGAAGACGCCCGCCGAGGGGCGGTCACTCGGGCTGAACGGTCGCGCCTTTGTCGAGGCCAACTTCGGTTGGGAGCGCTCGCTCCTCGGCCTGGAGCGTCTGCTCGGAGAGGCCGTCGGTGGGGACTTCGCGCGCGAGCGGCACCTGCGTCCTGGGGCGCCTTTTGCGGATGCGCCCGCGCGCGGTTACGAGGCCCCACGGTCATGACGCTCCGCGTGCGTCGGCTTACCTCGGGCGCGGACTTCCAGTCTATCGCGCCAGTGTGGTCCGATCTTGCTGAGCAGAGTGGACAGCACGCGCCGTTCACGAGCCACGACTGGTTCGAGTGCTGCCGGATCGCCGGCGCGGATCGGAGCCACGAGCTGCTCGCGGTCGAAGACTCGGTGGCGCCGGCCTCGCTGATCCCGCTTGCTCGCTGGAAGGGCCGGACGCGGGGTATGCCCGTTCGCTATCTCGGGCTCCTCGACTGCCCCGATTCCCCCGTCGCCGACTTGCTGCACACGGGGGCGGCCCTGCCCGTGGTGCGAGCGCTGCTCGAGCATGTGACGAGCCGGTCCGACTGGGACGTGCTGGAGCTCGGCCGGCTTCCCGCTGCCTCGCCAACGGTCAAGGCGCTCGAGGCGGAGCTGCCCGGCCGGCTGCCGTGGCGCCGCGCCGGGAGCGATCTCTCACCCTATCTGGCCATAGACGGGCCCTGGGCGGCCTTCTACGCGTCTCGGAGTCAGCGCTTCAAGAAGACGATCCGAAACATTCAGAACCGTCTGGATCGGCTCGGTTCTATCACCGTGGAGGAGCATGGGGAGGTTGCGCCGGGCGGAGCTCTCTTCGAGGAGATGATCGATCTGACGAGCCGCAGCTGGAAGGCAGACCGCGGGGTCGCCATAGCCACGATGCCGCGCATGCGGGAGTTCTTCGGAGAGCTGAGCCGGCGGGCCACTGCGCGCGGGTGGCTCTCTGTCTGGTTCCTGCGCCTCGAAGGGCGGCCGATCGCGATGGAGTATCAGCTTCGGTCTCACGGCGTTGCCTACGCGCTTCGCGCCGACTACGACCTAGCCTACGGGGCCTCGTCGCCGGGCAGCGCTCTGAACTTCGCCATCGCGCGAGCCCTCTTCGAGAGCGGCGGTATCCACGAGTACCAGATGGGGCCGGGTCAGAACGAGTACAAGATGCGCTGGGCCTCCGGTAGTCACGAGACCGTGAGGATCCAGGTCTACCGGCCCGGTGTCTATCCCCGGCTCCTTCACTTGACCGAGACCGCGGTTGTTCCAGCGCTGCGTCGGCTGCGGGAGAGGGTCCGTTGAGCCTGCTCGGCGGCCTGTTACACCGCGACCCGGCACGACCGGCCGACGCGGTCAGGCTTCGCGCCATCGCGTCGCGAGGTCGGGAGCTCTCGCCTGCCATTGCCTCGGTGGGCCCCTTCGGTGTCTTCCTGGGCGGTGAGGAGCTCCCCTGGCGCGGCGACGGCTCGGTGATCGTGGCCGGGGACCTGGACCTCCTCAACCTCGACGAGCTGCGCTCGGCGACCGGACGCGGCGCTCCCCAGGAGGTGTTGGCTGCCCTCTATCAGCAAGAGGGCCCACCGGCCATTCGCCGGCTCCGAGGAGCCTTTGCGGTGGCCATCTGGGATTCTGCGAAGCGGGTGCTTCTGCTGGCGGTCGATCACATGGGGATGCGGCGACTCCACTATGCCGTCACCTCCGACGGTGTGGCCTTCGCATCCCGTCCTGGCCTCTTGCGCGGATTGCCAGAGCTTCGGAGCGAGCCCGACCCGACTGCGGTCTACGACTATCTGAACTTCGGCTACGTGCCGGGTCCTGCCTGCATCCAGGCGGACATCACCCGGATCGAGCCGGGATGCCTGGTCACAGTCGAAGAGGGTGCGGTCATGGTCAACCGCTACTGGGATCTCGCGTACGTCGAACAGTCGGTAGATCTCGACGAAGCCAGCCAGCGCACCGTGCAGCTGGCGGAGGCAGCAGTCGCCCGAGCATTGGGCGACGATGGAGCGAAGAGTACCGGGACCTTTCTCTCGGGCGGTACGGACAGCAGCACCATCCTCGGCCTGATGACCCGACTGACCGGCGAGCGGATCCACGCGTTCTCCATCGGGTTCAACGAGCGCCGGTACGACGAGCTGAACCATGCTGAGCGGGCGGCCCGCCATTTCAAGGCGCTGCATCACATCCGCCGGATCTCGGCGGACCAGGCGCTGGAGGCCCTCCCCCGCCTCGTCGACGCGTACGACGAGCCCTTCGGGAACAACTCGGCCATTGGCACGCTTCTGTGCGCCCAGACCGCCCGCGAGTGTGGTCTTGTCCGGCTACTGGGCGGCGACGGCGGCGATGAGGTCTTCGGCGGCAACGAGCGGTATGCCGTCGACGCCGTGTTCAAGCGCTACGGACGCGTCCCGGCCGTCCTACGGCGGGCGCTGCTCGAGCCGCTCTTGCGCGCGCTTCCTGACGGAGGCGCCAGCGTGCTGGGCAAGGCGCAGCGGTACGTGCGGCGGGCCAGTCTGCCGAATCCCCGACGCTTCTACTCGTACGATTTCTTCTTTGCTCAGGATGGTCGCAGCCTGCTCGCTCCGGCCTTTCTCTCGGCCGCTGCGCCCGACGCGCCCTGGACCGTTCTCGAGCACCACTTCGACCGGGTGACCGCTCGGGAGGAGATCAACCGGCTTCTGTACCTGGACATGAAGCTCACCATTGGTGACAACGATCTGCTCAAGGTGGTCCGTACCGCGGATGTGGCCGGCCTCGGAGTTCGGTTCCCGTTCTTGGATGTGCCGCTGGTCGAGTTCACCACCACGTGGCCCGGGCGATTCAAGGTGCGGGGCACCGAGAAGCGCTACTTGTTCAAGAGGGCCTTCCGCGATCTGCTACCCGCCGAGACTCTGGCGAAGCCGAAGCAGGGCTTCGGGATCCCGACCAGCCTGTGGCTCCGGACACATCCCGGCTTCGTCGATCTCACCCACGATGCCCTCCTGGGACCGAACGCACACGTCCAGGCCTACTTTAGGCCCGGCGCGCTGGAAGAGCTCCTCCGGCTCCACGCGTCTGACTCGACCGCCTTCTACGGGGACATCGTCTGGAAGGTGCTCATGCTGGAGCTCTGGCACTGGCACCATCTGACCCCGGCGGGCCGGCTATGACCCGCACCGGACTTCTCCAAGGGGTGGCAAGCGGCCTCCATCGCGCGGGTCTGAGTGGCGGCCTGGCGACCGTGGCCGCCTGGTCGGGACGGGAACCCGCCTTTCCGATCCTGACGTACCACCGGGTCAACGACCACCGCGACCCGTTCTTCGCGGCTCTGTCCACGCATGTCTTCGAGCGCCAGGTGCAGCACCTGGCCCGCCACTACGTAGTCCTGTCGGTCGAGGAACTGGCCGAGCGTATGGCCGCGGGCGCAGTCCCTCGCAACGCGGCGGCCATCACCTTCGACGATGGTTACCGCGATACGCTGACGCACGCCGCGCCGATCCTGGCCCGCCATGGACTGCCGGCGACCGTGTTCCTCGCCACCGGGTTCATCGGGTCGACCGAAGTGCCATGGTATGACCGGCTCGCAAGCGCGCTCAAGCTGACTCCGCGCTCCAGCGTCACCCTCCCCTCGGGAGAGCAGCTCGCCCTCGAGACTCTGGACGAACGCCTCGGCGCACTGGCCCGGACACAGACTTTTCTGAAGACCCTCGCGGAGGATCGTTTCCGGACTGATTTCCACCAGATCCTGGAGGATCTCGGCTCGAGCGACCAGCAGTCGAGCAAGAACGCCATGCTCAGCTGGGACGACGTCCGTGCCCTCCGGGGCCTCGGGTTCCGGATCGGCGCTCACACCGTGAGCCACCCCATCCTGTCCCGGGTCACGATTGAGCGGGCGCGGACCGAGATCCTGGGCTCCCGCGACATGATTCAGGGCGCCTGCGGCACGGTACCTCGGGCCTTCGCCTATCCGAACGGCGGCCCGGCGGATTACACCGCGGCCGTCGTCAAGGTGGTGCGTGAAGCGGGCTTTGCGTGTGCCGTCACCACGCGTTTCGGGCTCAATACGCCTCGAACGTCGCCGTGGGAGCTTTATCGAGGACAGCCCTGGGAGGAGCATCTCCCGACCTTTGCGTTGAAGCTAGCCTGGTACCAGATGACCCTCCGATAGGAAGGAGCGACGCGCACATGTGCGGTATCGTCGGTTATGTCGGGCAACGCAACGCGCCCCAGATCCTGGTGGACGGCCTCAGCCGCCTCGAGTATCGCGGGTACGACTCGGCCGGTCTGGTCGTGCTCGAAGATGGACGCTTGACCATCCATCGCCGGGCGGGAAAGATCGTCGATCTCGCGGCGCTCCTGGCTCGGGAGCCGGCCGCGGGTGGAATCGGGCTCGGCCACACGCGCTGGGCTACTCACGGCGCGCCGTCGGAGGCCAACTCCCATCCCCATGCGGACTGCACCGGATCGCTCGCGGTGGTTCACAACGGGATCATCGAGAACTACCTACCGATCAAGGAACGGCTGGTCCTGGCCGGCCACGTGTTCCGCTCGCAGACCGACACGGAGGTGATTGCCCACCTCCTGGAGGATCGCATGGCCGCGGGTTGCGATCTGCTCGACGCGGTGCGGAGCGCCCTGGGTGAGCTGCGGGGCTCCTACGCCCTCGGCGTCATCTCCACGGCCGCACCAGACCGGCTGGTCGTCGCGAAGGATGGCGGCGGCAGCGTCGTCATCGGGCTGAGTCCGGACGGGACATTCCTGGCCTCCGACATCCCGGCCATCTTGCCCCACACGCGCGACGTGGTGATCCTGGAGAATGGTGAGCTGGCGGTGTTGACCGCAAAGGGGCTCGAGCTGAGCACCGTCGCGGGCGAATCGGTCCAGCGGGCTTCCTCCCGGATCACCTGGGACGCCGCGCATGCCCAGAAGGGCGGGTATCCGCACTTCATGCTCAAGGAGATCCACGAACAGCCGCAGGCTGTCGTGGACTCTTTCCGTGGACGCGTCCGGGAAGAGGCGGGCGAGGTGGCGCTGCCCGCTCTGGGCCTCGGCCCGGACGAGATCCGGGCGCTCCGCCGGATCGTGCTGGTGGCGTGCGGGACTTCGTACAACGCCGCGCTGGCGGGCCGGTTCATGATCGACGAGCTGGTGGGGCTCCCCGCGGAGGTGGACATCAGCTCGGAGTTCCGGTATCGGAAACTGGCCCTCGGGCCGGACACCCTCGTGATCACCATCTCCCAGTCCGGTGAGACCGCAGACACCCTTGGCGCCGCGAAGGCGGCGACCGGCCTCGGCGCCTCCGTGCTCGCCATCACCAACGTCGTGGGCTCGGCCCTCTCCCGCGAAGCGCGGACCACCGTCTACACCCACGCCGGCCCCGAGATCGGGGTGGCGTCGACGAAGACCTTTACCTCGACGGTCACCGTGTGCTACCTGCTGGCGCTGGCCTTGGGGCGCGCGCGTGGGTACCTCTCCGCCGCGGATGGCCGCAAGCGCATCGACGATCTCCTCGACGTGCCGCAGCTGATCACCGCCGCGATATCCCTGAACCCCCACGTCGCCGCGCTGGCTCGTGAGCTCGCGGGCTACGAGCATTTCCTCTATCTCGGCCGCGGGGTGAACCACCCGGTGGCTTTGGAAGGCGCGCTCAAGCTGAAGGAGCTCTCCTACATCCATGCCGAGGGTTACGCGGCCGGTGAGATGAAGCACGGTCCCATCGCCCTCGTCGACGAGCGCGTGCCGGTCCTCGCGGTCGCGCCCCGCGATCCGTCCTACGACCGAATGCTCGGGAATGTGGAGGAGGTAAAGGCCCGGGGCGGGCGCGTGGTGGCACTGTGCCATCAGGGGGACAGCGAGCTTGCCGGGCGCGCCGATCACGTCCTGGTGATGCCGCCAGCCCCCGATCTTCTCTCACCGCTGGTGAGCGTGGTGCCGCTACAGCTCCTCGCCTACCATGTGGCCCTGGTGCGTGGCTGCAACGTGGATCAGCCCCGAAATCTCGCCAAGAGCGTGACGGTGGAATGATGCGCGAGCACCTTCGAGAGTTCTGGCGACATCGCGATCTCACCTTGACCTTCGCCCGACGTGATATCAAGGCGCGCTACAAGCAGACGGTCCTCGGCGCCGCCTGGGCGGTCCTGCAGCCCTTGTCGCTGATGGTGGTGTTCACGGTGGTCTTCTCCCGGTTCGCGGGCGTTCCCTCCGACGGCATGCCCTACCCCGTGTTCTCCTATGCCGCCCTGATCTTCTGGAGCTTCTTCTCGAAGACCGTGATGGTCGGCACCATGGCGATCGTTGCGAACGCCAACCTGATTCGCAAGATCTATTTCCCGCGCGAGAGCCTGCTCATCTCGACGGTGCTTTCTGGCCTGCTGGATCTGGGCGTGGCGGCGGTCATCTTCGCCGGAATGCTCGTGTACTACCACGTACCGATCGGGCTCACCGTGCTCTGGGTGCCCGCGCTGCTGGCTCTGCAGACCGTCTTCGCGCTCGGGGTGATCTTCCTCACCGCCCCGATGCACGTCAACTTCCGGGACGTGGGCCACGGGATCCCTCTCATCGTCCAGCTCTGGATGTTTGCGACGCCGGTGGCTTACCCCATCTCCGTAGTGCCGGAATCGCTCCGATTTCTGTACTCCCTCAACCCGATGACCCCGATCATTGACGGATACCGGCGGACCATCCTCCTGGGCGTCCCGCCCGAGTTCGGTCCGCTCTGTTTCTCCGCGGTCGTGAGCGCGACGCTGCTTCTGGCCGGCTTTGCGGCTTTCAAGCACGCGGAGCGCACGTTCGCGGATGTGATCTGAGGAGCCCCACGACATGTCCGACGTCGCGATCCGACTTCAAAACGTCTCGAAGCGCTACCGGAGGCAGCGCGCGTGGTACGGCTCGTTGCGGAGCGAGGTCAACACGTGGCTTCGGCGTCTCAAGGGTGGTGCGTCCGCCGTCGAGGAGGACGTGTTGTGGGCTCTGAAGGACGTAAGCTTCGACGTCGCGCGTGGAGAGAGCGTGGGGCTCATCGGCCACAACGGAGCGGGAAAGAGCACGCTCCTGAAGGTGTTGTCCCGGGTGACAGCCCCCACCTCCGGCTCGTACTCGACCCGGGGTCGGGTCGGTGCGCTCATCGAGGTCGGAGCCGGTTTTCATCCGGAGCTGAGCGGCCGGGACAACGTATACCTCAACGGGGCCATCCTGGGGATGGGGCGGAAGGAGATCGACGCGAAGTTCGATCGGATCGTGTCGTTTGCGGAGGTCGAGAACTACATCGATAGCCCGCTCAAGTACTACTCGTCGGGCATGGAGGTGCGGCTCGGCTTCGCGGTGGCGGCGCACGTGAATCCGGACATTCTGCTCATCGACGAGGTGCTCGCGGTCGGCGACGCGTCCTTCCAGACGAAGTGTCTCAACAAGCTCGCCGAGCTCAAGGAACAGGCCACGACCATCGTGCTCGTGTCCCACAATATGGCCAGCATCGTCCAGCACTCGACGAAGGTGCTCTGGATGGACCGGGGGCGGCTGCGCGCTATCGGGGATCCGGACGAGGTGGTCTCGCAGTACCTGGGAGCGGTGCGCGAGCAGGCGGCCGCCGGCGATCCTCGGGACGGCATCTCGCGGGCGATGACCGACGACGATCGGCCGATCCGGATCGGCTCGGTGACGTTGTGTGATCGGGAGGGACGGCCGCGGAAGGTCTTTCAGACCGGGGAGCCCGCGTGTATCGAGATCCAGTACTCGGTACAGCGGGCGGTGCCGGATCCGGTGTTCGAGGTCACGATCAACGACGCGCACGGCTTCTTCCTGGGCGGCATCACGACGCGCTTCGACGGTCTCAAGATCGACACGAGCCAGCCAGAGGGTTGCCTCCGTCTGACCCTGCGGCCGCTCGTGTTCGTGAAGGGCGACTACGTGGTGAACGTCCACGTTCGCGACCAGCAGATTCAGCGCTACCACGACCACCTCAAGCGCGCCGCGGTGATGGTGGTGGAGGGCCCGAGCGTGGCCTCGCGGGAAGTGAGCGGCCACATCAGCTATCCGCACGAGTGGGAGATCCGATGAAGCGTCGACCCGGCCATGGGCCGCAACGGACCGAGCTGATGGACGGACTCGGCGGAGCGTCGCCTGTTCCGGTGCTGTTCATTGAGAACAGCATCGGGGTGTCGGGGTCCACGATAAGTCTCTGCACGCTGCTCTCGCGCCTGGATCGGCGGCGGTTCGAGCCCAGTGTCGTCTTCTCGCGGGCCGCCCAGCATGAGTGTCTGCGCGGGTCTCCGGCAGCGCCCACGGAGGCGAGGGTCATCGTGTGGCGGAACGGCCTCAAGTCGACCCGGCTCGGTCGTTCGTTCTACGAGATGGCCCGGCGCCGGGCTCGCCCGGTGCGACAGCTCCTGACGGGCCTCCTGGCCGCCCTGGACCTGGTGTTGGTGGTCGCGCCTTACAGCCTGCGGCTCTACCGCCTGGCGCGAGGCCGCCGGATCGCGATCGTGCACCACAACAACGGGGTGGAGCCGCGGAGTGTGCTTCTGGCCGGGCTGCTCGGCGTGCCGCTCGTTGTGTACCAGCGCGGGGATGAGTGGCATTCACGAGCGGGTCGGTTCCTCGCGAGAAGAGTGGCACTGTACGTGGCGAACTCCGAGGCGACGCGACGGGATCTCCTGGAGCTGGGTGTCGCGCCGGATCGAATCCGGGTGATCTACCCCCCGGTGGAGCTCGGGCGCTTCGACCCCGGAGTGGACGCAGGAGGCCAGCGGCGGGAGTTCGGGGTGCACGCGGACGAGCCCTGTTTCGGCATCTTCGGCACGCTGCTGCCTTGGAAGGGTCATCGCGTGTTTCTCAAGGCGGCGAGACGGGTGATGGAGCAGGTGCCAAACGCTCGTGCGTTCGTGATCGGCGAGGCCCCCCAGCGGGACCCGGCCTACCGGGACGAGCTGAAGCGCCTTGTCGAGGAGCTCGGCATCGCGGAGCGGGTGGTGTTCACCGGTTTCCGTGAGGACGTACCCGAGCTCATGCAGATGCTTCGAGTGGTGGTCCATGCGTCGGTGGAGCCCGAGCCGTTCGGCCGCGTCATCGCCGAGGCCATGGCGATGGGCAAGCCCGTGGTGGCGACGGCGGCGGGAGGGCCCTTGGAGATCATCGAAGACGGGTGGAGCGGGTACCTGGTTCCCTCGGGTCAGGAGGAGGCGATGGCCGAGCGCATCACCCGCCTTCTCACCGACGCCGGTCACTGTGACCGCATCGGCCGTCGGGCTCGCGAAGTGGTCGAAGCCCGCTTCTCGGCCGAGGCGCATGCCCGCTTGGTCGAGGCGGTCTATGCCGAGGTTCTGGCGGGGCCGGCGCGCTCGAACATCACCAGAGAGGTCTTGCCATGCGGACGTCAAGACGCGTCGTGATACCGCTGCGCGGTCTGAGGGCCCACCTGGGCGTGGTCGGGGCCATGCTGCTCACGACCGTCCTCTTGACCGCGGCCCCCGCGCGCGCACAGATGTCGGAGCAGTGGCCCACCCCCGACCCGGCCATCAACGGTCGCCTTCTGCGGGATGCGATAGCGCTCGGCACTAGCGCGCTGGAGCGACTCCAAGGTCCGCGGGCGGTCGAGGATCTCCCCAGCGCGCACAAGAGCATGGACCTCATGTATCGGACCGTGCGTACGGCCCTGTTCGGGATGCGGGAGCAGAAGAGGAGGACCAAGTACGACGATCCGTTGCTCGACTACCAGCTGGGGAGGACCGGCAAGGCCTGGGACACGATCCGGGGACCGGTGGACCGGTACTTCAACAGTCTCCCGCCCGAGGTCTATATCGAGGGCGCCATTCGCGATCTCCAGGCGGCGATCGCGATCCTCCGACCGGTCGTCGCGGTGATGCCGTGAGCGCGAAGACGCCGGAGCGGCGACACACATGAGCTTCCGCGACCTGGTGGTCATCGGGGTGGTCTTCGGGCTACTGCCCTTTTGTCTGGCCCGCCCGTGGATCGGGAACCTCACGTGGGCCTGGCTCGGGTATATGAACCCGCAGCGGCTCACGTGGGGAGTCGCCTACTCCTTGCCGTTCGGGCTCATGGTCATGGCGATGACCTTGGTCGGCCTGCCGTTCAACCGGGACGTGAGGGGCGTTCCCCGTGCGACCGAGGTCTACCTCCTGACCGCCCTCTGGGGTTGGTTCCTCGTCACCACAATGTTCGCCTACTACCCCGTCGACGCGTGGGAGCAATTTTCGAAGATATCGAAGGTTCTCCTCGGCGTCTACTTGAGCCTCATGCTCCTCCAGGAAGAGCGGAAGCTCCGAGCGCTGATCTGGGTCATTGCCATGTCCATCGGGTTTTTCGGCTTCAAGGGCGGGATCTGGGCGATCGCCACCGGGGGCGGTAACCAGGTGCTGGGTCCGCCGGACTCGTTCATTGCCGGCAACACCGAGATCGGGCTGGCCCTCAACATGGTCATCCCGCTCCTCTTCTTCCTTCGTGGACAGGAGAAGCGCTGGTGGCTGCGGCGGCTGCTACTGGCCATGGCGCTCTTCTCGATGGTGGCCAGCCTGATCACCTATTCTCGGGGCGCCCTGCTCGGGCTCCTCGTGATCGTGCCGCTGCTCTCGCTGAAGAGCCGGGCGCGGGTCTTGATCCTGCCTCTCCTCCTCGTGGCCGGCTTGATCGGGCCGTCGCTCATGCCGAAACAATGGACGGAGCGCATGGAGACGATCGAGACCTACGAGGAGGACATCTCCGCGAACCAGCGCTTGAACTCGTGGTGGGTCGCCTACCAGCTCGCCAAGGACAGTCCGATCCTCGGCGGCGGTTTCCGGACCTTCAGCATCGAGATCTACCAGACGTACATGCCCGGCTACATCTACGCCAATCAGCAGCACGACGCGCACAGCATCTATTTCCAGGTCCTGGCCGAGCATGGCTTTGTCGGTCTCGGGCTCTTTCTCAGCCTCATCGTGTCGACGTTCCTGAGCCTCCGCTACGTCATTTACGTCACCCGGGGCCGACCGGATCAGGAATGGATCCGCAACTGCGCCAAGATGGTAGAGGTGAGCCTGGCCGGCTACGCGGTGAGCGGAGCGTTCCTGAGCATGTCGTACTTTGATCTTTTCTATCACCTGGTGGCGATCACCGTGCTGCTCAAGGTCTTCGTTGCCCGCTCGGGGGCGCCCGCGCCGACTCCGTCGACCGAGACTCAGGCGCCCGTCGCGGGCCAGGTGGCGACGGCCTAGCGCCATGTGCGGAATCGCCGGGATCCTACGGACTGACGGTGCTCCGGCGGAGAGCGAGCTCCTGCGGGCCATGACCACCGCGATCGCCCACCGGGGGCCTGACGGGGCCGGCTTCTTCGCGGAGGGGCCCGTCGGCCTCGGGCACCGCCGGCTCGCCATCATCGACCTGGTTACCGGCGATCAGCCCATGTCGGCCGCCGACGGTCGGGCGGTGCTCGTCTTCAACGGTGAGATCTACAACTTTCGGGAGCTTCGGCGCGAGCTGGAAGGTCACGGCGCCACTTTCCGGACGACGTCCGATACCGAGGTGATCCTGCACGCCTATGAGACCTGGGGCGTGGAGTGTTTGCCGCGACTACGTGGAATGTTCGCGTTTGCGCTCTGGGACAAGGCGCGCCGGCGCCTCCTGCTGGCGCGCGATCGGGTGGGCATCAAGCCGCTCGTCTACGCCTGGGATGGGCACCGCTTGCTCTTCGGGTCGGAGATCAAGGCGCTCCTCGAGGACCCCCGACTCGCGCGGGATCTCGACTGGGATGCCCTCCGGGACTACCTCACCCTTCACTACATTCCGGGCCCGCGGACGATCTTCCGGTCGATCCGGAAGCTGCCGCCGGCGTCCTATCTCGTCCTCGACGTGGACCGACCAGAGCCTGCGGAGCCGGAGGTCCGCCGGTACTGGGACCTCCGGTTCGCGCCAGATCCGCGCCGGTCGGACGCGGATTGGGTCGAAGGGCTTCGCTGGCACCTGACCGACGCGGTGCGCAGCCACCTCGTGAGCGACGTGCCCATCGGGGCCTTCCTAAGCGGTGGGGTCGACTCCAGCACCGTGGTGGCCTTGATGGCGCAGGCTTCGGAAGGGCGTGTGCGGACGTTCTCCATCGGCTTCGACAACAACGACTTCGACGAGCTACAGCACGCGAGGGAGGTCGCCCGGCGCTACGACACCCAGCACTTCGAGTACGTCGTGAAGCCCAATGCGCTCGACACGCTGCCCAGGCTCGCCTGGCAGTTCGACGAGCCCTTCGCGGACTCCTCGGCGCTGCCCACCTACTTCGTCTCCAAGATCACCCGCGAGCACGTCACGGTCGCACTCTCCGGGGACGGGGGTGACGAGAACTTCGTGGGGTACACGCGCTACGCCCGCGCGCAGCGCCTGCACGAGCGACTCGACGCATTCCCGGGGGTCCTCGCCCGGCCTCTGCTGCGCTTGGCCTCGCGCCTGGCCCCGGCCGGCGCGCGCGGGCAGGGCTATCTCGATCTGCTGGGCGCGCGACCGGTCGACCGGTACTTCAAGCTGGTCGCCTATCAGCGAAGCGAGACCCTCCGGAGCTTGCTTTCCGCCGGGGCGCGCGAGCAGGTCGAGCCCGTGGTGACCCCCGCTCTCTTCCGACGGCTGGCGGCCGAGGGCCGGGCTCCGGACTACGCCTCGACGCTCCAGTACCTCGACATCCACTGCTATCTCCCGGAGGACATCCTCACGAAGGTCGACCGCACGAGCATGGCGGTCTCCCTGGAGAGTAGGGTGCCGTTGCTCGACCACGTGCTGATGGAGTACGTGGCCACCATGCCCACGAGCCTGAAGCTGCGTGATGGAGTGGGCAAGGTCATTCTCAAGCGCACCATGGCCGGGGACCTGCCCGCCGGCATTCTCGAGCGCCGCAAGATGGGGTTCGGTATCCCCATCGCGTCCTGGTTCCGGCAGGAGCTGACCGACTACGTGCGCGACATCCTGGAGGGACCCCGGACGCGGCGGCGAGGCCTGGTGGACCCCGGGGCGGTGTCGGCGCTCCTCGACGAGCACCAGCATCGCGGCCGGGACCGCTCGAGCCAGATCTGGGCGCTGATCTCGCTCGAGGAATGGGCCCGCCGGTGGCTGGATCGATGATCCACGTCGTCCACGTCGTCGACTCCCTCGCGGTGGGTGGAATGGAGAACGGCGTGGTGAACCTGATCAACGCCCTCTCCCCCAGCATCCGCCACACCGTGGTCACCATGTCAATGGTTGGACCACTGGCGGATCGCCTCCCCCCGGACGTCGAGTGCCACTGCATCGCCAAGCGGCCGGGGATCGACATCGGCGCGATCCTGAAGCTGGTGGCCCTCTTGCGGCGCCTACGACCATCCATCGTCCACTCGCGCAACTGGGGAGCCTTCGACGCGGTGCCGGCCGCGCGCTTGGCGAGGATTCCGGCGATCATTCACGGCGAGCATGGACGCGAGGCAGCCGACCCGGACGGCCTGGACACGAGGCGTAATCGGCTGCGGCGCGTCTTCGCACCGCTCGTGTCGCGCTTCGTGACGGTCTCGTTCGATCTTCGACGCTGGCTTCTGACGACGGTCCGGCTTCCTGCGGCCAAGCTCGTCACGATCCACAACGGCGTGGATGTCAATCGCTTCGTCGACGGAGACCGGCAGGCGGGCCGGCGGGCTCTGCGCCTACCTCCACACGCGGTGGTGGTCGGCGCGGTCGGCCGCCTCGACCCGGTCAAGGACCACGCGGGCCTGCTCCAGGCTTTCGCACTCTTGCGCGTCGACCAGCGCGCGGCGGAGCTCGTCATTGTGGGCGACGGTCCGAGCCGGGCCGCCTTGGATCGTCAGATTCAGGAGCTGGGGTTGACCGGACATGTCCACCTGCTGGGAATGCGGCAGGATATTCCGGTCCTTCTCCGCGGATTCGACGCCTTTGTGTTGCCCTCCCTGGCGGAGGGCATCTCCAACACCCTGCTGGAGGCGATGGCCAGCGGTCTTCCGGTCGTCGCGACCAGGGTGGGCGGGAATCCCGAGCTCGTGGAGCACGGGGTGACCGGTACCCTGGTGCCGCCGAGCAATCCGCTGGTGCTGGCGACGGCGCTTCGCTGTTACACCGAGGACGCCGGACTTCGGGCAGCGCATGGCGATGCCGGGCGCCGGCGTGCTCTGCAGCATTTCACCCTCGACCGGATGGCGCAGGCCTACCACGACCTGTACGCGTCGGTCGGAGCGCAGGCGGCCCCGCGCCGGCCGACCCGAAGCTCGCCGGTGTCATGAAGACCGCCGTTCACATCACGATCGATACCGAGAGCGCCATGGCCGGCGCCTGGGACGACCCCCAGCGCAGACCGCTCCCGGCGTCCCGTCACATCTTCTGCGAGAACGAATCCGGGGCTTTCGGCGTGCCGTTGATCATGACCGAGCTACGGCGCTACGGTTTCGCCGCGACCTTCTTCTGCGAGACGCTGGCCGGGCGTGTGCTCGGTCAGGCCGACACGCGGTGCGTCGTCGAGGCGCTGCAGGCCGGTGGGCAGGACGTCCAGCTCCACCTGCACCCGGTCTACTGGCACTACTCGCGCCGGTCCGAGTGCCCTGAAGCCGACCGCCGACGGTACCGTGCATCCGGCTCTGATCTGCTCGGAGAGCACTCGACCGAGGAGCAGGCCGCGCTCCTCGAGGAGGCGACCGATCTCTTCGAGGCCTCCGTCGGACGCCCACCCACCGTCTTTCGCGCGGGCAACTTCGCAGTCAGCCGCATCACCCTCGGGCTGCTCGCGAAGAAGGGTTTTGTGATCGACTCGAGCTTCAACGCGGCCAACGACGAGGAGCTGTCGTTGGCCGACGAGCCGCCCGCGCCCAATACGGTGCAGAACATCGAGGGTGTGTGGGAGCTGCCGATCACGGTGGCCCGGAGCCGGATCCGCGAGGGCAACGGCTACAAGCCTTTCGATCCCGTTGCCCTGAGCGTTCGGGAGATGGAGAACATCCTGGAGGCGGCTCATGCGAGCTCGATGCCGCACGTCACGGTAGTCTTCCACTGCTTCAGTCTCGTCAAGCCGCGGGACATGAGCTACACCGAGTTTCGTCCAAACCGTGTCGTCATCGCCCGTTTGCGAGCGCTGCTAGGATTCCTGGACGCCAACCGGTCCCGTTTCACCGTGCAGACCTTGGGAGAGCTCGCCGCCCGCGTCGACTCCATCCACGGCACCACGAGTGCGGTCATTCCCGATCTCGGATTCTGGCGGCCGGCGGCCCGGAAGGCCGTCCAGGCCGTCAACGCGCTCTACTGGACCTGACCATGTGTGGCATCGCCGGCCTCGTTCACGCTGATCCCGGATACCCGATCGACCGCGGGCTCGTCATGCGCATGACGACCTGCCTCGCCCATCGAGGACCCGACGCGCAGGGGCTCCAGGTCTGGCCGGGAGCGGCCATCGGGCACCGCCGGCTCAGCATCATCGATCTATCGACGGGGGATCAGCCGATCTTCAATGAGGATCGGACGGTCGCCGTCATCCTCAACGGCGAGATCTACAACTTCCGGGAGTTGCGGGAGGTGCTTCAGGCCCACGGCCACCGCTTCGCGACCCGATCCGACACCGAGGCCATCGTCCACGCCTACGAGCAGTGGGGCGACGGCTGCGTGGAGCGCCTCGCCGGCATGTTCGCCTTCGCTCTGTGGGACGATCGTCGCCGCCGGCTGCTGCTGGCCCGCGACCGCGTTGGCAAGAAGCCGCTCTACTATGCTCAAGACGGCGATCGTCTCCTGTTCGCCTCGGAGCTCAAGTCACTCCTCCAGGATCCGGCCCTGAAGCGCGCCCTGAACCTGGAGGCGCTTGATGCCTACTTCTCACTCGGGGCGGTCCAAGCTCCGGCCACGATCCTGCAGGGCATCCAGCAGGTGGCTCCCGCGCACTATCTCGTCTGGCAGGCCGGGAACGTCGGCGTGTCGGAGTACTGGGACGTGCCGCACGTGCTTCCGACCGTACGGACCGAGGCCGAGGCGCTCCGGGCTCTGGACGACATCCTCCAGGATGCCGTCCGGGCGCGGCTCGTCAGCGACGTTCCGGTGGGCGCCTTCCTGAGCGGCGGAGTGGACTCCAGCGCGGTCGTGGAGGCCATGGCCCGCCTCTCGAGCCGGCCCGTTGTCACGACCTCGGTCGGCTTCGCGGACCAGGCGTTCAGTGAGCTCCCGCACGCCCGCGCGGTGGCCGACGCGGTCGGTACCGATCATCACGAGGTGATCCTGGAGGCACGCGCCGCCGACGTGCTGCCCCGGCTGGTCTGGCACCTGGACGAGCCCTTCGCCGACTCGTCGGCCCTGCCGACCTACTATGTCGCCAAGGCGGCCCGCGAGCGCGTCACGGTGGCCCTGTCCGGGGACGGAGGCGACGAGGTCTTCGCGGGCT
>Ga0335085_10002903_pt1 | contig 30883 bp, 29 predicted proteins | sample Lox_Sample_45_FD_206712 | JGI IMG/M metagenome (GOLD analysis project Ga0335085, IMG submission 206712) | Soil microbial communities from Loxahatchee National Wildlife Refuge, Florida, United States - Lox_Sample_4.5 | ecosystem: Environmental > Terrestrial > Soil > Wetlands | place: USA... | reverse complement strand
AGCGGGGCCAGCAAGTCTTCCAGAAAGGCCGTCAATCGGTGATCGAGAGCTCTCAACTCCCGTGGCGTCATAGCGGCAGCTTAGCGCCACGAGAAACTGGAGTCAAGAGCAACTTAACCTAGTACTAGTATGGCCCTCATGAAAAAGGCTGCTTCGACGGATCGCGGGACGGCCAGGATTCCGAGGAGCGTGGATGAATACCTGTCCAGGGTCCCGGAACCGGCGCGCACCACCCTGAACAGAGTCCGGGCGGTGATTCGGTCCGTCGCGCCATCCGAGACCACGGAGACCATCAGCTATCGCATTCCGACCTTCCGGTATAAGGGAGCGCTGCTGGGCTTCGCTGCCTTTCCGAACCACTGCTCGTTGTTCGTCATGAGTTGTTCCTTGCTGGACGATTTCAAGGACGAGATCAAGGACTTCCAGACCTCCAAGGGCACCATCCGCTTCCCGGTCGACAAGCCTCTGCCCGCCGCTCTTATCAAGAAGCTCGTCAGGGCGCGCATCGCGCAGAACGAACGCAAGCCGCAGCGCTGAATTCTCCCGGGAGCGGGGTAGGGGAGGCGTCTGATCGGGAAAGGAGCAAACGAGCCATGGATGAAAAGGGCACTTCGCGTCGCCGCGGTCGAAGCCTGGGGGCGTTGCTGGCAGGCTTCATCGCCGTCGTCATCCTTTCCCTCGGCACCGATTCCGCGCTGCGTGCGTTCGGCTTCTTTCCGCCGCTCGGTCAGGCCATGTCCGACGGACTCTTCCTCCTGGCGACGCTCTATCGCACGGTCTATGGCATCACCGGCAGCTACCTGACGGCGCGGCTGGCGCCCGATCGGCCCATGGGACACGCGCTGGTGGGCGGCGCCTTCGGCTTTGTCCTGAGCCTGGCCGGAGCCCTGGCGGCCTGGAATCGTGGACCTGACTTCGGCCCGCACTGGTATCCCCTGGCGCTGGTCGCGACGGCCATGCCCTGCGCCTGGGCGGGTGGCCGGCTCCGCCTCCAACAGCTGCAACGCGACAGAGGGTAGCGCCGGGCTTCGCGCGCCTCGCGCCGCCTCGCAATCCTTCCGTCTCGTGCTACCCTAGAGCTTGTGGAGTCTCCGCACCGGGACCCCGCTGAACGGCGATGCGCATAATCCTTTACAGCGGCAAGGGTGGCGTTGGCAAGACCAGCATTTCGGCGGCCACCGGCCTCGAGCTGGCGCGCCGCGGCTACCGGACCCTGGTGATGTCGGTCGATCCCGCCCACTCCCTCAGCGACTGCTTCGACCTGGAAAAGTCCCTTATGGACCACGAGGGCGGCCGCGCCTTGAGCGTGGCCAAGAACCTCTGGATTCAGGAGGTAGACGTTCAGGAGGAGATCGGCCGCCATTGGGACGCCGTCTACGGTTACGTGGCCGGACTGCTCCACGTCTCCGGACTGGAGCAGACCCTGGCCGAGGAACTGGCGATCTTCCCGGGCATGGAGGAAGTCAGCTCCCTCCTTTACGTCAACCAGTACGTGCGCGAACAGACCTTTGACGTGATCCTGCTGGACTGCGCGCCCACTGGCGAGTCGCTGCGCTTCGTCAGCATTCCGACCACCCTCGAGTGGTACATGTCCAAGATCTTCAAGGTGGAACGCGGGGTGGCCAAGATCGTCCGGCCCATGCTCAACAGTTTCAGTTCCGTGCCCCTGCCCCAGGAGAGCTACTTCGACAACCTGCAGGACCTGCACCGCAAGCTCGAAGGCATCGACAAGCTCCTGCTCGACCCCAAGATCACCACCGTGCGCCTGGTGACCAACCCCGAGAAGATGGTGCTCAAGGAGACCCAGCGCGCCTTCACCTTCTTCTGTCTGTACGGGCTCACGGTGGACGCGGTGATCGTCAACCGGATTCTGCCCGCCGGCCTCCAGGACAGCTTCTTCAGCGCCTGGCGCGAGACCCAGGAGCGCTGGACCCAGGCCATCGAGGAGTTTTTCGCCCCCGTGCCGGTCTGGCGGGTTCCCCTCTTCCAGGACGAGGTGCTGGGCACCGAGCGCCTGCGCGCCCTGGCCAAGACGCTCTTTGCCGGCCGCGACCCTTCCGAGGGCTTCTACCACGAGGCCCCCTACCGCTTCCGCAAGGCGGACGGCAATTATCAGCTTCGCTTGCGCCTGCCGTTCGTCTCCAGCAAGGACGTCAGCCTGCACAAGTATCTGGACGAATTGATCATTCGAATCGGCCCCGTCAAGCGCCACGTCGCGCTGCCGCAGCGCATGGCCCAGTTTGAGCCGCTCAGCGCCCGCGTGACCGATGGCGAACTGGTGGTGGTCCTGGGGAGGAACGGCGATGCCGCCCAAAGCAAAAAGACCACGGAGAGAACCCCCTCGGCCTAAACCGCCCGAGATCCCGTCCTTGGCCCTTTGGTTTGTCCGGGAGATCCTTCCGCTCCTCCACCGGCCCCGGCGGCCGCCCTCGAAGTCGGCCAAACACCTGCGCAACGCCGGGATCGAAGTGCTGGAAGCCATGCGCGCCTGCCTGGACGAGGCCATCGAGCGGCTGCGCCAGGAAAACCGCCCGGAGCCCATGCGGCGCATCGAGGTGAAGGACTGACGGAGGCAGAGGCCATAGACGAGAGGCGAGCGGGTGTAGCGCAAGGGTCGCTTTCAGCCTTGCGGCTTTTCAATTTAGCGAAGAATGACGACTGACCCTGACGGTCAATCAGGGTGGCGCGGCCAGGCGGCGCAATCGCGACACCGGCCGATTCTACCCCCTATCCGAGGAGCCATAGAGTTTCTGAGATGCGAAACTCTACGCTACCTTGCTACCCTGCTATAATGCGGTGGTGAACATGCTGGCCCGGGCCAAGGGGTTCCGAGTGTTGCCGCGGAAGGAGAGGGGCTGACTTGGCGAAAACTTAAGTATGGATTCTGGCCCCTGTCGAGTCTACGAAAATAGCGGAACCACCGATCGAATTGGGGGTCCACAAATTGCAACCTGTTTGTTCATGAGTAACTAAAAATCTCTGGATTTCTCCAAAAACGAAACCGTTAGGTATATGAAAACAAAGGCACTTATTTTTTGGGCCGTGAAACGAAACCGTTAGGTCTAACAAAAGAAATGGGTTTAGCCAGAGAAGCCGTTACCTCTAAGAAAACAAAGGCATTCATTCAGCCAACGCGAAAGAGCGGAGATCGATTCACCTGGCTCTAGGCCTTCGGTTCCTGGCCGACTTTTGAGTTTTGTTGCCGACTTCTACGTATGACGATCCGCGTCCTCTTCTTCGGCGCCAGTCACGACATCACCGGTTTTGAGGAGGAGCGCCTTGAGCTCGTTCCCGGAACGGCCTTGGACGACCTGCGGCGGAGGTACGAGGCGCGGTTCCCGAGGCTCGGAGAAATGGGCGCCGCGCTGTTGACGGCCGTCAACCAGGAGTTGCGGGAGCGGTCCTGGCCGCTGGCGGATGGAGACGAAGTGGCCTTTCTGCCGCCGGTCAGCGGCGGCCACGAGGCCGCGGAATCCGTTCGGTCTGCCGTCGCTCTCGCGAGAATCGCGCCCCTCGCGGTCATTCCCGCGGAAGCGGGAATCCAGCCCATTGGGAGCAAACTGGACCCCCGCCTACGCGGGGGTGACCACAATAACGATTCTCATCTTCCTGTGTGGGATAGAGGCTGATGAGCGCTCAGGATAAACTTGGCGAAGGATCCGGCGATTTCTTCCGCCTCACGCGCGACCCGATCCCGACCTCGCGCCTCGCCGAGGAGTTGAAGGCGCCGGAAGACGGCGCGGTGGTGATCTTTGAGGGCATTGTGCGGAATCATCTGGGCCCTCGCCGCACGCTCTACCTGGAATACGAAGGCTACGAGCCGATGGCCATCGGCAAGATGGAAGAGATCGGCCGCGAGGCGCGCGCCCGGTTCCCCATTGATAGCATCGGAATCGTTCACCGCCTGGGACGCATCGATATTGGGGAGACCAGCGTGTCGATCATCGTGACCTCCGAGCACCGGCGGGCCGCTTTCGAGGCCTGCCACTACGCCATCGACCGACTGAAGCAGATTGTGCCCATCTGGAAGAAGGAGTATTTCGACGATGGGGCCATCTGGGCTGAAAGCGAAGGGACGGCGGGCCGCGAGGTTTCAGTCTTTACGCGCAGTTAGAGTTTAGGCATCATTCAAGCATGGCAGATTTCCTCAGTCCGGCCGTTGAGATCGCGCGCGAAGCCGGGGCCTTGCTGGCGCAGCTTTCCAAGCGGCCGCACGAGATTACCTACAAGCGGCCGTCGGACATCGTCACCGAAGCCGACCGTCGCTCTGAAGCGCTGATCGTCGAGCGGCTGCGCGGCCGCTTCCCCAAGCACGCCATTGTGAGCGAAGAAGGCGGCGGCCAGAAGGCGAATTCGGAATACTGCTGGTACGTCGATCCGCTCGACGGCACTACCAACTTCGCCCACGGCTTCCCCGTCTTTTGTGTTACGCTGGGCCTCGCTTTTCGCGATGAGGTCGTGGCCGGGGTAGTGTACGACCCGATGCGGGAGGAACTTTTCACGGCCGAGCGGGGCGGAGGCGCTTATCTCAATCAACACCAGCGGCTGCGCGTCTCGCAGAACGCCAGCCTCAGCGAGTGCCTGGTGGCTACCGGTTTTCCGCCCTTCATCCGCGAGCACGAGCTGAACATTCGGCTCTACTACCGCTTCACCCGCTTGACCCACGGCGTGCGGCGCGCCGGTTCCGCGGCGCTTGATCTGTGTTCGGTGGCGGCCGGACGGTTCGACGGCTTCTGGGAGCTCAAGCTGAATCCCTGGGACAAGGCAGCGGGAAGCCTGATGGTGACCGAGGCCGGAGGTCAGGTCACGGATCTGGAGGGCGGGCCCTTCCGGCTGCTGGGCGAACCCATCTTCGCCTCCAACGGCCTCGTGCACGACGCGATGCGAGCGGTGTTCTCCGACACGAGCGGCTTCGAGACCTCCTTGGTGCGCGAGGCCTCGGAGGCGAACCCGTAGCGACCGCGCCCAAGAGGCTAGGATCCTGATATTTGATGAATACCCATGTTACAGCGCGCGCGTGGCTCCGGGAACGCCGCCGGCTGATCACCGTGCTGGGCGATGCCCCTGCTCCCTGGAGTTCGGCGGAGCCGGTGGAGACGGCCTCCGTTCCCTGGGCGCCGGTTGCTCCCCTAACCCCGGCTCGGGCGCGATCCAAAGGAGCCTGGCGCTCGCCCGTGCTGCGCCGCCGTCCAGCCCTCACCATGCTTTCGCTGGGCCGCGCCGCGTCCCGGGCCCAGCACCCTTGGATCATCGATCCGGAGGTCACCGATACCGTCATCTGGCTGGATCGGCTGCCGCGGATTTTTGACGGCCTGAAAATCGTTCACCTCACCGACATTCACCATAGCCTCTTCACCCCCCTGGAAGAGGTGGAGCGCGCGGTTCACCTGGCCAACCGGTTGGAGCCGGATCTGATCGCCCTGACGGGCGACTACGTCACCCTCTCGCCCGCGTTCATCGGGCCCGTAGCCCGGGCGCTCGGCAGACTGCGGGCGCGGCTGGGCGTCTTCGCCGTCCTGGGCAATCACGATTTTCAAGTCGATCCGGTCGAAGTCACGCGGGCCCTGCGAGCCCACCACATCCGAGTGCTGCGCAACTCGAAACATCCGATTCGCTCCGGCCAGCGGACCCTCTGGGTGCTGGGAGTGGACGACCTTTGGTGGAATTCGGACGATCTGCCGGCGGCGGTCGAGTCGGTTCCGGCGCGCGACCCGCGGATTCTGCTCTGCCATAACCCGCTCGGCATCTGGGAAGCCTCGAACCACGGCATCGACCTGGTGCTCTCCGGCCACACCCACGGAGGCCAGGTCCGCCTTCCCGGCTTCCGCTCCCTCTACCGCTCCAAGCTGGGCGAGCGTTTTGTGGAGGGCTGGAACCGGCTGAACGGCACTCAAATCTACGTGAGCCGCGGCATCGGCAAGGTGGTGGTCCCCATTCGCGTCGCCTGCCCGGCGGAGATCGCCGTTCTTCGCCTGCACCGCGCCGACCGGCGTTCCGGCCACCACTGACGCCTCCCTCCTATGCATCAGGCTCCGGGCCAGATCGGTGTGGTCGCTCCGGCGGCCTCCCGGCTGCGCCGCGAACTCGGCCTCGCCCAGGCTACGTCCCTAGCCATCACCGACATGGTGGGGATCGGCCCCTACATCACCATCCCGCTGTTGCTGGCTACCATGGGCGGTACTCAGGCGATGCTGGGGTGGCTGACCGGGGCGGCGGTGGCGTTCTCCGACGGGCTGGTGTGGGCCGAACTGGGCGCGGCTTTCCCTAAGGCGGGCGGAAGCTACAATTATCTGCGCGAAGCCTACGGGCCCTCGGGCGCGGGCCGCTGGCTCTCCTTTCTCATGGTCTGGCAGGTGATGTTCTCCGCGCCCCTGTCGATCGCCAGCGGCAGTATCGGCTTCGCCAACTATTCGCACTTCCTCCTGCCGGGAATGCCGGCCTGGGGCGAACGCCTGGTGGCTGCCCTCTTCCCCTTGCTGCTGGTCGCGCTGCTCTACCGGCGCATCGGAGCCATCGGCAATTTCTCGATGATGCTGGCCGCCGGCGTGCTGATCGGCTGTCTCTGGATCATCGTCTCGGGCATGCCCCATTTCAGCGCCCGCCGGATCGTCGCCTTCTCGCCGGGCGCCTTCCACATGAGCTGGGTCTTCTGGGCGGGGCTCGGCCACGCCACCCTCTACGCTCTCTACGACTACTTCGGCTACTACAACGTCTGTTACCTCGCCGAGGAGATCCGCAATCCGGGCCGGGTGATTCCTCGCGCCATTCTCTTCTCCATTGCCACTGTCGGCACTCTCTATGTGCTGATGACCACGGCGTTTGTGAGCGTGATTCCCTGGCCCCGTCTGCTGGCAAGCAAGTTCGTGGCTTCGGAGTATATTCACACCCTGCAAGGCGCCGCCGCGGGCAAGGTGATGACGGCGCTGCTGCTCTGGATCGCCTTCTCCTCGGTCTTTTCGCTGCTGCTTGGCTACTCGCGCATTCCCTATGCTGCGGCCGCGGACGGCAATTTCTTCCGCGTCTTCGCCCGCCTGCATCCTGAGGAGCGATTTCCCTATGTTTCCCTGATCGTCCTGGGCGTGATCGCTTCCATCTTCAGCCTGGGGAAACTCACTGAGGTGATCGGGAGCCTGATCGCTACCCGCGTACTGATCCAGTACCTGCCGCAGACCATCGGCTTCTTCCTCCTGCGCCGCCGCCACCCCGATCTGGAGCGGCCCTTTCGCATGTGGTTCTACCCGGTGCCGGGCGTGATCTCCATAGCCGGCTGGGCTTACGTGCTGTCCACCGCGGCGCCGAGGTCGCTCCTCTTCGCCGCCGCCGTGCTGGTGGCCGGAAGCCTGACTTACTTCCTGCGCGCGCGAAGCCGGGGCCACTGGCCGTTCATGTTGCGTAAGCCCTAAAAGCGTACCACTCCGCCGTAGTTACCGATGATGGACCTGCTTCCCACCAGCGGCATTCTGTGCTGAACTAGGTGGTAGCGACCCCCGGGGCCGGTCAATGACGTCAGACTCCACAGAAGGATGAGAGCCATGAGTCGGGAATCCGCGTTTCAAGTTGTCTGTCCCTGTTGTAATGCGCGTCTCACGATCGACGCGCGCCTGGCGCGGGTGATCGGACACGAAGCCGCGCCGAAAAGCAGGCACGCGACCGAAGGCCATCGGCTGGAGCGGGCCGGGGACTTGCTGGAAAAGCAGGCGGAACGCCGCGAGGCTCATTTTCGCGAGAGCGCAGAGGAGGAGAGGATCAAATCGCAGCTGCTGGAGCGGAAGTTCGAAGAGGCGCTGAAGAAGACCCGCGACGCGCCCGTGAAGCCTGCCTTGCGGGACATCGATCTCGACTGACTTACGATTCGTTCCTCAGGCAGGAGCGATCCGGCTTGCGTTTCCTTGTACCGGTCCGGTCGTTCGGGGCGGACCGCCTGTCCGTGACGGCCGCGATCCGAGAAGGCGCTCGAGCTGCGAAGCCTGGTCGGGGTTCTTCCGCAGGATGATGCGGCGCAGGCGGGCGAACTCATCGGCGTCGATCTGCTGGACCGTGCCACGCCCGCGCGCCGGTGTGAAGGCCAGGATGTGATCGAGGTCGGGGCGCCGGCAGAGCGGGCTTTTCAGATGCACCGCTTCGCGCGGCGGGCAGAAGTCCAGCAACGACCCCTGGCCGCGGTCGCGGCCGTCCGAAGCCGCCTGCGCTACCCCCACGAGCAGCTTGCGATCCACCTCGTAACAGAGGAAGAGATCTCCCCGCTTCACCTCTTCACGCAGGAAACGAAGGCTGGAGGCGCTGCGAATCCAGCCTTCGTCACCCAGGGGATAAACACCCCGCGCCCGGGAGCGGAAGTACTGGGCAAACTCCCAGCCGCGGCGGGTATTGATCTTGAAGACCCAGCACCTCATCGAATCGGTGAAGGAGCGTTGCTCGACTCCGGCAGTCCATGAATCGTGCAGTGGAGTCGATCGCGGCGGTGCGCCCGCCGCCTAGCCGAGTTCCACCAATTGAGCCCTCTGGATCGCCGGAATGCTCCGCAGATCGCTGAGCACGTCGGGCGGAATGTGGTGATCGACGCTCACCAGACCGATCGCCTCGCTCAGTTGGGGATTGCGGCCGAGCGCGAAGTTGGCGATGTTGATCTGGCGCTCGCCGAGCAGCGTCCCCACGCGCCCGATGACGCCGGGCACGTCCTGGTTATGAATAAAGAGGATTACGCCTCCGAGCGGAGCTTCCACGTCGATGTCGTTGATTCCCAGGATGCGCAGCGAGCCTCGCGGCCCCACCGTGCCCAGCACTGAAGCCACTTCCGAGCCGCTGCGCAACGCCAGTCCTAGTGAATTGCTCAAATGGGCGCGCCGCGCGCTGCGCACTTCCACCACCTCCAGACCCACGTGATGCGCCAGACTGCCGGCATTCACGAGGTTGACCTCCTCTTCCGAGAGGGTCTGGTCCAGCAGGCCTTTGAGGACGGCGTTTTTCACCAGGTGGGTGTTGAGTTCCGCCAGGCCGCCGTCGTAGCTGATGCGGATCTCCGACAGCGGACGGCCGCCGATCTGGCCCAGAAACGCGCCCAGCTTCTCCCCGAGCTGGAGGTAAGGCTGCAGCCTCCGGTACTCCTCGGCGGAAAGGGCCGGCAGGTTCACCGCGTTGCGGACGGTACCGTGTGCCAGGTAGTCGCGCACCTGCTCGGCCACGCGGATGCCGACGATCTCCTGCGCTTCCTCGGTGGACCCGGCGATATGGGGCGTAGCAATGACGCTTGGATGAGCGACCAGCGGGGAGTCCTTGGGCGGCTCGGTCTCGAAGACATCGAGACCGGCGCCGGCCACCCTGCCGTCATTGATCGCCGCCAGCAAAGCGGCTTCGTCCACCAGTTCGCCGCGAGCGCAGTTCACCAGGCGGACCCCGAGCCGCACCAGCGCCAGGGTGCGCGCATTGACGAGGTGGCGGCTCTCCGGCGTGGCTGAGGCGTGCAGACTGATGAAGTCGCTGGCGCTGAAGATTTCTTCCAGGCTCACCAGCTTGACGTCGGCCTCGCTCGCCAGGCGCGGCGGGATGTGGGGATCGTAGGCGGTCACCTGCATCCCGAAAGCCTGGGCCAGCCTTGCCACCTCGGCGCCGATGCGGCCGAAGCCCACCAATCCGAGGGCTTTGCCACGGAGCTCCTGGCCCAAAAACGATTTCTTTTCCCAGCGGCCCTGCTTGAGCGAAGCGTCGGCCTGGGGGATGCGGCGGGCAAGGGCCAGCATCAGGGCCAGGGTCTGCTCGGCCACGCTTTCGGCGTTGCCGCCGGGCGTGTTCATCACCACCACGCCTTTGCGGGTAGCGGCGTCCAGGTCCACGTTGTCCACACCGACTCCGGCGCGCCCCACGACCCGCAAGCGGGGAGCTTGCTCGAGCAGGTCGGCGTTCACCTTGGTGGCGCTGCGGACCACCAGCGCGTCCGCCTCCTGGATCTCTTCCACGAGCCGCTGCTTCCGTTGGGCGGCGTCCATCTTGCCGGCGCGGGCCAGGTCAACCACTTGCCAGGACGGGTCGGAGCGCAGCAACTCGACGGCGCGCTCGGAAACATCATCAGCGATTAGGACTTTCACAGTTCCCCTCCAATCTGTTTCGGAAAGCGGGGGAGTGGCCGGCTGGGGATCGTCATTCCGCTCACCACTCCCCGCCGGTCGGTCCCCTGTTTCCTAAGCTTTGGCTTCGAACTGGCCGGTCTTCAGATAGACCTCTTCCGCGGCCTTCACTCCGGCACCCAGCTCCACTCTCTGGCCCAACTTCACCAGCGCGATCTCCAGGGCCGCGACCACTGAGACGAGGTCGAGAAAATCGTAGTAGCCCAGGTGCGCCAGGCGAAAGATTTTGCCCTTCATGGTGCCCTGGCCGTTGGTGATGATGGCGCCGAAGCGGGAGCGGATCTCCTTGACAATCAAGCCCGAGTCCATGCCCTCCGGGGCGTTGATCGCCGTCACGGCGCTGGCCGGATTCGAAACCGCAAAGAGCTTGAGACCGAGCGCCGCCGCCGAGGCGCGCGCCGCCTGGGCCAGCAGGGTTGCGTTGGCCACCAGGCTCTCCCGGCCGACTTCGCGGATGTAATTGAGGGCGGTGTGGAGCGCCACCACCAGCGTCGTGGCCGGGGTGAAACTCGACTCGCCCTGGGCCAGATTTTTGCGCTCCTTGGCAAAGTCAAAGTAGTAGCGCGGCAGCTTGGCCTGAGCGATCATCTTCCAGGCCTTCTCGCTGACGCTGGCAAAGGCCAGGCCGGGCGGAACCATGGTGGCCTTCTGCGACCCGCCGATCACGATGTCGAGGCCCCATTCGTCGGGGCGCAGATCGGTCGTGCCGAGCCCGGTGATGGCGTCCACCACCAGGCAGGTGTCGGGATACGAGCGCACCAGGGCGGCCAGCGACTCCACGTCGTGCCGCACGCCGGTGGAGCTCTCCGTCGCCTGGATGAAGACGGCCCGGAAAGGACCTTGCGTCTTGAGCCGGTCCCCCATTTCCGCGATCGGGATGGTCTGACCGTAGGGCACCTCCACCGTCACCGCTTCGATGCCGTACGCCTTGGCCAGTTGGCCCCAGCGCTCGCCGAACTTGCCCGCCGTGCCGATCAGGACGCGCTCGCCCGGCGAGAGCAGATTCGAAACCGCGCCCTCCATGGCGCCGGTGCCGGAACTCGCGAAGACAAGCACGTCATTCTTGGTGTTGAAGTAGTAGCGAAGATTCTCGACGGTCTCCTTCATGAGCTTGCGGAAGCTCTCGGTGCGATGGTGCAGCGTGGCCGTCAGCGTCCGGGCCTGCGCTTCCATCAGCAGCGGCGTCGGTCCGGGGGTGTAGAGTCTTTCCTTGACTATTCCTGGCATGTGTCTGTCACCTTTCACGATCGATTTGGGTCATGGGACCGGGATGCGAAACGATGGCTCGGGATTGCGAAAGCTTGTCTCCTTGGGATCGCAATCATGGGGCCGGACACCGTCTCGGCCTGAATTGAGGATTCGCGAGCTATCACGTCCTATTGTGCAACAGGAAAGGTGTCCAGAGGAATAGGTAATAGCCGGGCGAAGGCCGTCGCGTCCTTCGGCCAACTGACGCCTACGTTCGATTCACCGGAGGCCCGCGTTCTCCGCTACCAGTTGGGCGAGCGCCGACCAATCGCTGTCGCCCAAGCCGCGCCCCAGACCGGAGATCAGTTGATCGTGAACCAGGCTGGCGATCGGCATCGGGACCGAGGCGGCATCGGCGGCGGCCAGAATCAGCCGGACGTCCTTGAGCCCCAGGGTCATCTTGAAGCCGGCGGGTTCGAAGCGCTTCTCCACCATGATCTGGCCGTAGCCTTCGTAGACCGGTGACCGGAAGAGGGAACTGATTATCTCTAGGGCCAGAGCGGGTGGAATTCCAGACTTCTCCGCCAGGGCAAAGGCTTCGCTGAGCGCTTCCAGCATGGAAGCGATCAGAAAGTTGCCGGTGAGTTTCATGGCGTTTGCCGTGACGGGGTCGGGGCCAAGCACGAAGAGCTTCCGCCCGATGGGCTCGAGTAGAGGCCGGGCGCGCTCGACGGCTTCGCCGGGCCCGGCCGCCACCACCAGGAGCTGGGCGGACTCCGCCGCCGGAGGGCGTCCGAAGACCGGGGCGGAAACGAAGCTCTGTCCGCGCCCGGCATGATGCTCGGTGAGGTGCCGGGCAAGCTTCACGCTGATGGTGCTGAGCGAGACGTGCAGACCGCCGGCCGGCAGGCTGGCCAGGATGCCCGTCTCGCCGAAGCAGCATTCGGCCAGGGCGCGGTCGTCGGAAAGCATGGTCAGCACCACGCCGTCCGTGCAAGCCTGGGCGACCGATTCCGCCACCCGTGATTTCCAGGGAAGCAGCTCCTGCGCCCGCTGCGCGGTTCGATTGAAAAGGATCAGTTCGTGGCCGGCCTTCAGCAGATTGCGCGCGATCGGTTGACCCATGTTGCCCAAGCCGATGAATCCCGCTTTCATCATTCGCCTCCCGTGAGAATCGTGATGAGACTAAGAGTCACGTTGACAAATGCTCAGGATACACTCTCGGAGGGCCGATTGCCGATCATCGCAAGGGGCCACAACCTGGGGTGTTGCCGGGCCGCCTGGCTTGACATTGGCCCCTCCGCCTCCTACGATTCGGCCATGGTCCGGCCAGCCGTCCGCTATCCCGCCGTCGCCGGACAATTCTACCCGGCGCGTGCCGCGGCCCTCACGCGTGAACTCGACGCTTTTCTCGCGCCCAGCGCGCGGCAGGAACCCGATTTGCCCGACGCCGTCGGCTGTCTAGTGCCCCACGCGGGCTACATGTATTCCGGCCACGTGGCGGGCGCCGTCTACCGGCGGATTCCGCCGCGCCGTGTTTACGTGGTCCTGGGGCCGAACCACTTCGGAAACGGAGCGCCGCTGGCCGAGATGTCGGAAGGAACGTGGCAGACGCCGCTCGGCGAGGTTGAGCTCAGCCCGGCGCTGGCCCGCGTGGTCCGTGAGGCTTGCCCCGCCCTGACCGAAGACTTGGTCGCCCACGCCGGTGAGCACTCGCTGGAGGTGCAGATTCCGTTCCTGCAGCGCCGGAGCGGCGCCTTCACCCTGCTGCCGATCGCGGTCGGGGTGGGGGACTATGAAACCCTGGAGATGCTGGGGCACGCGGTGGCCCGGGGGGTCAAAGGCTCGGCCGACGTGGCATTGATTGTGGCTTCCAGCGACATGAACCACTACGAGCCGGACGATGTCACGCGGGTGATCGACCGGAAAGCGATCGACCGGATGTTGGATCTGGATGCGATGGGTCTTTACGAAACCGTGATCCGGGAGCGCATCTCGATGTGCGGATTCGGACCCGCCGTGGCCATGCTGGTGGCCGCCCACGACCTCGGGGCCACGCGGGCCGAACTGATTAAGTACGCAACCTCGGCTGACGCCGGGGGCCCCCGCGATCGGGTGGTAGGCTATGCGGGAATTATCGTGAGCCGCTAACCAATCAGCCGGGTCCTACCCGCCCGGGTAGTTCTATCGGCCTGGGACCGGAACTTACCCGGGGAGCTCTCAGTGATGGCCGCCTCCGCCCCCGCTCGCAGCGCCCGCGCCAATCCCGGCGGAGTGGCTGCCCCCGGACATGCCTCCCGTCGAGATCCCGCCGCTGTGGCCCATCGAGACCGCGCCGCCTCCGCCACGCGACCCCGAGAAGGCGCCACGCGCCGCCGGAAAGCCGCCGCCTGCGGAGCGGTAACTCGGAGCACTGCTAGCTGCCGGAGCGCGGCCGCCCCACATGGTGTTCACTTCATGACGAACCGCGGCCGGGACCGACGGAGGAGTCGAGGCAAACACGGAGCCCGGAGCGCGATGCTCCCACTGCCGAGATCCAGGAGACATTCTCGACACGAAGGAGCCGCGACTCACCGGGGCCCCACTGATCAAGGCCTGCTGCGCCGAAGACAACCGGGCAGGGTTTCCCGGCAGGCGAGCCATCAGGCTGGGTTGCGCCACCGGCTGCCTAACCGGCACGGCCTCATTGCCGGGGACTTTGAGAAACTGCCGCGAGGTCAGGGGACCGCCGTGCGCCAGGACCGAGGTGCTCACCGCCCTCATGCAGCCCGAGGCGCCGGCCGGACACGGTTTGGCGGGCGGCAACACGCCGGCGCCCATGCCCGACCCTCCAGTACCTCGCGGCGTCCAGGCGACCCAGCCAGGACCCTGATACCAATTCACGATGCCCGGGCTCCATCCCCAGTAGGCTCCGGGAAACCAGGCCCACCCAAAGAGGGAATCCCAAGCCCAGCCTCCGTAGTGGTAAGGAAGCCAGCCCCAGGGCTCGTACGAAATCCAGGTGTAGCCGAAGCTCGGGTACCACGACCACTGCCCGAGGCCAAAAGGCGACCAGGGCCCGCCGGCGTCCGGTACCCAGCCATAGCCGTAGCCGTCAAAATACGACCAGGTCCCGTACTGATTCAGATCACTCCAGCCATACGAGGGAGCGCCTTGGAGGTAGCCCCCGGGCGGCATGGCCTGCGCCGCCTGCTGGTCGCGCTGTGAAACCCAATCGTCCCAATCGTCGCGCTTGATCCCCTGGCTGACGTTGTACGCTTGTTCGCTACCGGGCGTCAGCTCTAGCACCGCGTTCTTGGCCAGGGTGGTGTTGATTTGCGCACTCTCAACGGCCAGCGATCCCTTGAAGACTTCTACGCGAACCTTCCCCTGACCGAGATCAAGGCGAAACTGACTCTTCTCTTGCGGCTTGAAAGTGGCGTCGCCCGATCGCACCTCGAAGACTTCAATGTTTTGCGGAGATATCTCAAAGGTGCCGTAACCGTGGTCGAGCACCAGCCGGTTCACTTCATTGCCCTCGCCCGTCATGGCCAGCTGATCGAACTTGACCAGCGAGAGTTCGCCCACGCGCGCGGTCGAGCCATTCTCGAATTGAACCTCGGCGAAACTGCTCTTGTCGGTCGAGAGCTGAAAGCCTTCTTGAATGGGCGTGTTGACCGGGGCGTTCGCCCACTCCGACCCGGCTCCAGGACGCAGCACCGTGACGGTGCCCTCCACGAAGCTGAGCCGGACGATCCGGGCGTGGGAATATCCGCTTTCGTCCGCCGCGAGCGCGGCCGGTGCGAGCGCGAAGCTGAGCAACAATGTAGTCAATAGGAGGGAGAGACGGCTAGGCGCAGGTTTCATGGCCACCTCCGGGCCGGCGTCACTTCGCCGATCCCATTCTACTACTTAGGATGCGCCAAGGAGCCGGGAAATTACCTGGACGCGGCAAGTTATTACCGGTTACGTGACAGACCCCATTGATGCGGGCGGAGGGCCCGGTCTTCGACCTCTGGATCACCGCTTCGGCGTCCAGACGAAGTCTTTCCACACCGTCTCGATCAGCTTGCAGGACACGCAGTCGGATCGCCGGATGGCCTGCGCCCTTCCGGTGATGCGGTCGGGCTCGATGCTGTCGATCTCGGTCCGCGTCACCAGCGGACACCAGTTCAGCACCTTGGGCTTGGGTCCGGGCCCGCCGGTGCAAGGTAGACGGCTGCGAGTAGTTCCGATCCACTTCGACCCCACCCGGCGGCACTCGGTGCGGATGTAAGCGCCGTGACTGGCATAGTCCGGCGGAAGGTTGGTCCACTCGGCGTAGAGGGTGTCGCCCCTGACCCGCACCCGATATTCGTTGCCGGTGGTCTGGGACTTCCACTCCGGGAAAAGCGGCGCGGAGGGGGCGGGCGCCGGCAGAGTGGGCGGTTTTGGCGGCTCGGAAGTTGGAGGCTTTTGCACGCCTTCGATAACTACAACTGTTATACATGATATTAAACCAGCTAGGGGGATGACAAGCCGTAGGCGCCCCCGATGGCCAGCGGTAGTGTACTCATGAGATACTTCACCCCCTTCAAATCGCCTGCTGATTCTAAGGAACATTCTGGCTTCGGGAATGGGTTTGGGCTCAGAATGGCGCGTGGATTCTAAAGGACATTCTGGCTTTAGGATGGGTTTGGATGTAGCCTCGTTTTTGTTGATTCTAAATGACATTCTGGCTTTGGTGTTTTAAAATTTTTTCTGACCCATCTTCCGTCCATTCGAAAGACGGTTCCAGTCGATTTGTCAAGTCCGCCGGCCCCACAATAACCTGGGCAGCTTGCAATCGATTGATAATAAAAATGATTCCAGCCATGGTGGAGAGACTTCGACACCCGTGGCGCCCCAGTTATTGCTATCTCTCGTTAAATCAATCTTATACATTCGCGCCCGGCTTCGCGGTTGGAGAGGGCGTTTTCCGGACCTTCCGCCTCCTGTTCCTGTCGCCGTGACGCGAGCTGGCGCCATAAGAAACTCCAGTCTTTTTACTCACTTTACATCAACCCAAGAACACATGTCAAGTGATTTTGAGCCGGCGCAACGAGGCCGGTCAGTGGTTCTCTTGCAGAGCGGTAAGGTCCGGGTCGAGGAACAGGGCGGGAAAAGTACGGGTACTCTTCTAGCAGTTCAACCCGTTGTTCTCGCAGATGCACTTGTCGAGTTCGACTATCAGTTGGTTAAGAAACTTGGCTGGCACCCCGGCCCTGGCAGGACTGGGATCGTCGAATCCGGCAGCCACATAACGAATCTGCTTGTGCTTGGTCGCATCCGTCGAATCGGTCGCGGTACGCACAATGATGGCGGCGTCATTCAGGAAATTGCCGATTCCCAGCTTGGAGTGGATTCGATCCAGCGTAACCCCGGCCAGCCCTTCGGCGAAGTAACTTCGAGTATGCGATCCGCCTGGAACGCCCGACTTGCGTTTGTCCATCAGGTGTTTCATTCCGGCGGAGGCGTCCCGGTTCACCAGTCGGCCCTGCTCGATCAGAGTGAATATGGCCGCCACCGAACAGGCGTTGCCACTGACGTAGTCCGAGCCGGGACTTGACTTGGGCACCGGCGGCATAATCCACCGCGATCCGCCTTTGTCATGCGTGGAGGACTCCCACAGACCGCCGCCGCGAGCAGGCGAATAGAAATCGCTTTGCCAGACCACGGAAGTGGAATACAGAAAGCCGACGTTCTCGATGCAGGAGTGCGCAGCCGCGTTATCCGAATCGTCGATCATCAGAAATAGCTGCTCCGCAAACGAGAGCTTGCGCACCTCAGCGAGAGCTTCGCCATCGCGGGCGATATAGGCCCTGACCTCCGGCGTCTCATCCGGAGGGGGGCCGGGAACGGCGGGATCGACCAGAATCCGGTCGCTGCCCGCGAACCTCAAGGCGAGACCCCCTGTGGTTCCTGGCGGCGTAAAGACGTGTTCCAGTACCGGCAAGGAAAGCCCGGGCAGACCCGGTAGCGGCTTTCCGTCGACGACGACCAACTTGCCCTGGAGTTCAATTTTCGGATCGGCGGGGAATAATTGGGTCACGTGGGCCGGGTCTGGCTTTTGGGTACTGTGCCAGAGATCGCGGGCCGCCTCGAACAGATCCTTCTGGTTGGTAATGCTCCGCTGGCGTGCCAACTCCTCCAAATCGGCCTTCAGCTGGTAGGCGGCGCACATGCACTGAATCTTCGACATACTTCCGAGCCCGCCCTGTTCAGTGTCGCGGTGACCGGCATATTGGGGACTGGTCAGTTTCGCCGGTTCCGTTAAATCCACCAGCGCAAACCGCAGTTTCTTAAGTTCTGGAAATTTGTCCAGAATGCGTCGCTTGACGATCGCTTGCAGGGCAGGGTCGGGGTTCACGCCGGTCGGTGTCAGAAACCCCGGATTCATCTGCGCGGCGTCCACGGCGGCCGAAGGCCCGCTCAAGGGCTGGCAGCGGTGTGGAAGGAAAGAAAACTTGTCGGCGGCGAGTGATTTAAAGGTCGGCCCATTGGGTTCGACAAGCCTATCCGGCGTTCCTAACCCGATGATGCGCCGCTGATACTCTTCGATTGCCGAGATAGTGGCGGCGTCGATGACGCCGTTCTCGGCGAGAGCCGTCGGGGGGAGCGGCAAATTGAAATTGAGCAGCTGTTGGATGAGCTTGACGTCGTCAGCAAGGTTCCTACCACGTCGCCCAACAGAATCGTGGAGCATAGTAAATCCTCCCCAGGCCGATCAGCTATCCCGATGACCCTGGCGCCGCCTACCTAAGTTGGTGCCGCACATTTGAAAAGCTGTCATGCTGCCGAGCGAAGCATCTCGGTATTTAAGAAGAACGGAATATCGAGATTCTTCGTCGCCTTGGGCTCCTCAGAATGCCAGGATTCCAGTATGTTACTTTCTTCGCCTGCGCGGCACAGTCAACCCGGTTAGTGATCGCAGCCTGCCGAACGTTACACTCGTCTTGCGGCTCCGGCCCTTCGCCGCTGGCCAGGAACTTCAGGATCCGGCGCGCACGAAGTTCTTCACAGCGTCGATGAACAGGCCCGGCTGATCGACGAAGGTCATATGACCGCTCTTGGGCAGCACCACCAGCTTGGAGCCCGCGATCTTTTCGTGCATTTCCTCGGAAAGCGACGGGTCGCACTCGTCGTGATCGCCCACGATGATCAGGGTGGGCACCTTGATGCTCGGCAACCGGTCCACGTACTCCACCGATTCCAGGTTGCCGTCGATGACGAACTCGCCGTCCGATCCCCACATCTCGCGATAAAGGTCCCAGGCCATGTTGCCGTTGGCGATCGGGTCGTAATTCGGGTCGGGATGATTCTGATAAAGATAGGGAAAGTAGGCTTCGCCCCAGGCGGCGATCATATAGTCGTTGGGGTAGCGGTTCTTCTCGTAGTCCTTGCCGTGGCCGTAGAGGCCCACCTTTTCCAGGTCGTCGACGCGCTGCCGCAGGTCGGGAGACATCTTCTGCTTCATGCGGGTGAAGACTTCATTCATCTGGCGGGTACTCGGAAAGGTGCTGCACAGGATCAGGTGGCTGAGGTTGCGCTGGTACTGGAGGGCGTACGCCTGGGCTAGCACACCTCCGTAAGAATGTCCGAGCAAGGCGATCCTGCCGAGATTGAGCGCCACGCGCACGTCCTCGACATCCTCCACCATATTGCCCACGGTGTAGCCGCTGGGATTTTCGAGCTTCTGCGAGCGCCCGGAACCCCGCTCATCGATGAAGATCAGGCGGTTGGACCGGGCCAGCGGCAACAGGTAAGGCAGAAAGTAGTCGTGCGAGGCTCCCGGGCCGCCGTGAACGATCAGCAGCGGCTCGCCGCGGCCCACGCTCAGGTAGTAGATCAGCACGCCGTGCGCGTCCACGAATCCTTCGTCCACAGGGTACACGGAGGGCGTCGGAACCGGGGTGGCGGCCCGCGATGGTGTCGACGGCTGGGCCTTGTCGTCCCCTGAAAGGCGCTGCGGGACCAGCAGGCCACAGGCGGCTGCCACCGCTAAGAAGGTGATCAGCCGGAATCCCAGCTTGGGAAGAAAGCTCCTGAGAGCAGGTTGCTTCAGCATCATGGTAGCCTCCCTGAGAAGCGTGTTCGCATCTTAGGTCCCGACCGAGGTGAAGTCAATCGGAGGAAGGTGAGGTGGTCCTTCGACAATTCGTATTGTTCTTGGCAACCCTGCGGTGTTTCTGATAAATCTTACTAGTTGGACTTTGCTCGCCGCGCGCTGCCGCGGACCTACTGCGCGAGAGCGCGAAAGCAACCCAGCCGGGCGAGACGCCGGGATTGACCGGGCGTTCCAGACCAGACCAGAGCAAGCGTGTCAGGCGCCGGCAGCCCCGAGGCGAGTGGAGCAGCGGCATCATGAGGTCCTGGTTGGCTCGCGCAGCGTCTGGAATGGCTGGGCGCCGGCCAGAGAGAAGATCCTGAGGACGAAATCACATGATTGAAGTCGAACGCCTGAGCAAACGATACGGACCCACCCGCGCGGTGACCGACGTGAGTTTCCAGGTGGAGAGCGGCGAGGTGCTGGGCTTCCTCGGCCCCAACGGCGCCGGCAAAACCACCACCATGCGGGTGATCACCGGGTTCCTTCCGCCTACCGAAGGCACCGTCCGGGTGGCGGGCTTCGACGTGGTGCAGGAACCCATCGAGGCCAAACGGCGCACCGGCTACCTTCCGGAGACGCCGCCCGTCTATCCCGATATGACGGTGGCGGAGTACCTGGGCTTCGTCGGCCGTATCAAGGGCGTGGCGCGCGGCGAACTCAAGACCCGCATCAGCGAGGTGAGCGAAAAATGCGCCATCGCGGACGTGCGCGCCCGCCAGATCGGCAAGCTCTCCAAAGGGTACCGGCAGCGCGTGGGCCTGGCGCAGGCCATGATCCACAACCCCGAGGTGCTGGTGCTCGACGAGCCCACGGCAGGCCTCGACCCCAAGCAGATCATCGAGACTCGCGAGCTGATCAAGGGTCTGGCCGGCCATCACACGGTGGTGCTGAGCACCCACATCCTGCCCGAGGTCTCCAAGACCTGCGAGCGCGTGGTGGTGATCAGCGGGGGCAAGGTGGTGGCCGTGGGCAAACCGGACGAGCTCACGCGCCGGCTGCAGGGCTTCGAAACCGTGGTGGTGACCGCCGAGGGTCCGGCCGGCGAGATGAAGGAGCGCCTCGCGCGCGTGGCCGGCGTGAATCAGGTGGAACAGCGCGAGGTCTCGGACGGGCGGGCCACCTTCGAGGTGCACGCCGGCAAGGAACAGGACGTGCGCGCCGAACTGGCCCGAGCGGTGGTGGAGTCGCAGTGGAGGCTGCTGGAGTTGCGGACCAGCGGCCTGAGCCTGGAAGACATCTTTTTGAAACTGACCACCAAGGACCTGACGGAAGCAAACTGATCTTGAACCACCGAGACACCGAGGCACCGAGAAGCTCTTGAACGGCCCCACTCTGAGACGGGAGCGATCCGGACTCGCCGACCCCCGCGGGATCGATAGCGGGGCCGACGAGAGAATCGCAAGAACATCGCACCATGCGTTGACGGAGCAAATCATCGGGTCGGCCATCGAGGTTCACCGGACGCTCGGGCCCGGACTCATGGAGTCGGCCTACGAGGAGTCCCTGGCCTGGGAGTTGGTTCAGGCGGGACTGGGGGTCCAGCGGCAGGTTGCACTCCCCGTGGTCTACAAGGCGGTCAAATTGGAGATCGGCTACCGGCTGGATCTGGTGGTCGAACACCAGGTTGTGGTGGAGCTGAAGACCGTTGAGAAGCTCATGCTGGTTCACGAGGCGCAACTGCTGACCTATCTGAAGCTGAGTGGATTGAAGACCGGTCTCCTTTTGAACTTTAATTCGCCAGTGCTAAAGAGTGGCATCAAGAGAATGGTCCTTTGAGTTTCATCTCGGCGTCTCCGTGCCTCTGTGGTGAACTCAAGTACGTGGTGAACCCAAGGAGTTGATATGCGCAATGTTCTGGCCGTTGCCGGGAAGGAGCTGCGAGCCTATTTCCACTCGCCCATCGCCTACCTGGTGTTAGCGATCTATAGCGTCCTCTGCGGCTTCTTCTTCTACAGCCTGACCGCCACCTTCGTGGTGGAGTCTTTCCGTTTCCAGATGAGCGAGGGCGGGGCGCCGCCGCTCAGCCTGAACGAGATGATCATCCGGCCGCTCTTTGCCGGCATCCTGACCATCATCCTGGCGCTCTTCCTCATGCCCTTGATCAGCATGCGTCTGTACGCGGAAGAGAAGCGGACCGGGACTATCGAGCTGCTGCTCACCTCGCCGCTCACTGATCTGGAGATCATCCTGGGCAAGTTCTTCGGGGCGCTCGCTCTCTACCTGGTGATGGTGCTGATGACCTTCCTTTATATCGGGCTGCTCTTCATGTACGGCAATCCGGACGCCAAGCCGCTCATCGCCAACGCCATCGGCTTCATCCTGTTCGGCGCCGCCCTGCTAGCCCTGGGAATGTGGATCTCCACCTTTACCAAGAACCAGATCATCGCTGCCGTGGTGTCGGCCTCCGTGTTCCTTCTGCTGTACGTGCTCGACTGGACGTCGGCCTATTCCTCGAGCGCGGTGGGCCGGGTGCTCTCCTATCTGTCTTTTCCCACTCACTTCGACAACTTCACTAAGGGCGTGATCGATTCCGGCGACCTGGTCTATTACCTCTCGGTGATCGTTCTCGGGATTTTCCTCACCGCGCGTTCGGTCGAGGCTTTGAAGGGGAGGCCCTAGACCCATGGAAGAACAGACCAAACTCAGCGAACCCGAAGCGGCCCAGCCCGCTGGGCCCGCCCAACCACCGCTGCCGCCTCCGGACGGCCGGAGCCAACGGATCCTGCGCGGCACCAACTTGGCCGTTTACACGCTGGTGGCGGTGGCCATCCTGGTGATGGTGAACTGGTTCTCGAATGAGCACGTCAAGCGCTGGGACCTGACCAAGAACCAGCGATTCAGCCTGTCGCCCCAGACGGTGAAGCTACTGAACGGCCTGCCGCAGGACGTCACCTTCTATGTCTTCGACCAGAAGGAGCGCTTCCAGAACGAGGGCGACGTTCTGGGCCAATACTCGGCGGCCTCGCGGCGGGTGAACGTGCGCTACGTCGATCCCAACCGCGATCCGGCGCTCGCCAAGCAGTTTGCCGTGCGCAATTACGGCACGATTATCGTGGCCATGGGCGACCGGCACTTCGAGGCGCAGAGCAACAACGAGCAGGGCATTACCAACGCGCTGGTCCGTGTGCTGAAGCAGCAGACTGAGGTCTACTTCATCCAGGGTCACGGCGAAAAGGATCCGTCGGCGACCGATCCCGAAGGCTATTCCGGGCTGAAGAAGGAGCTGGGCAACGAGGACGACGACGTCAAGACCCTGACCTTGATCCAGAAACCCGAGATCCCCGCCGACGCCGGCCTGCTGGTGATCGCGGGCCCGCAACACGACTACCTTCCGCCGGAAATCGACGCCCTGACAAAGTACCTGGCCGACGGCGGGCGGCTGCTCCTGATGCTCGATCCCGGGGTCGACCTTCCCAACCTCTCCAAGCTGGTCGCCGACTACAATTTTACCGTCCGCAACGATCTGGTGATCGATCAGAACCCGGTGGCCCAGATGTTCGGCACGCGCCCGGAGATGCCGCTGATCATCAAGTACGGCACCAGCTCGATCACCCAGCCTATCCAGCGCTCGGCCACGCTCTTTCCACTCACCCGCTCCTTCGAGGTCAGCAAAGAGTACAAGGCCGGGGTGACGGTCGACTCCCTCTGTGAGACGACTCCGGACAGCTTTGGAGTGGCCAATTTCAATCCCAGCATGCATGAGATCCGCTTCCGGCAGGGCACCGACTACAAGGGTCCGCTGACCGTCGCCGTTTCAGCGGAAATGACCTCGGCGAGCGAAGGCAAGCCAAGCGCCAGGCTGGTGGCGCTCGGCACTTCGCTGATGGCGGCCAATCGGTTCCTGGGCTTCCAAGGCAATCGCGATCTGATCCTCAACATGGTGGACTGGCTAACCGCCAACGAACAGATGATGTCCATCCGGCCGAAGCCGCCCGAGTCGCAGCATCTGAACCTGACGGCGGCGCAGATGAACTCGGTACTCTTGCGCCTGATCGCGGTGCCACTGGTGATCATTGCGGCCGGCGTCATGGTGTGGTGGGGGAGGCGGTAGGAAACAGAAGTCAGAGTTCAGAAGTCAGGAGCCAGATGGGCCGGCCCGTGACGGTCGCCGTACGCTTCATCCGGTTCTTGAGCCCCCGTCGGCCCTCGGTGTTCGAGTTGCGCCTTTCGAGCTTCGAATATGAAGAAATACCTTAATACGCTCATCGCCATCGTCATCTTCGCCGCCCTTTGGGGCGGCGTCACTTACTACAACAAGCACAAGAGCAAGGAGGAGGCGGCCACAACGGAGAAGCCCAAGGAGCTGATTCTGCCGGTGAAGGCGGAGCAGGTGCAGTCCTTCACGATTACCCCGCGGGATGGCGAGGCCTTTACCTGCGCGCGCGATGGGAAGAACTGGACGATCACCGAGCCGCATCCGCTCCCCGCCGATCAGAGCGCCGTCAACGATTACGTCGGCAGCCTGGTGGGCAGCGCGGTCAATTCGGTGGTGGACCCGCACCCTTCCAATCTGAAAGACTTCGGGCTCGATCCTCCGGCCACCACGCTGAAGATTTCCACCAGCGGCACCCCGGCGCAGCTGACGCTGCTGGTGGGGGACTCAACGCCCACCGGCGACGCTGTCTACGCCCAGGTCGCCGGGAATCCGCGCCTGATCACGCTGCCCGGCTACGGGAAATCGACCCTGGAAAAGACCCTCTTTGACCTGCGCGACCGGCGCGCGCTGACCCTGGAGCAGGATCAGATTCAGCGCCTCGAAGTGACCTCCGGCGGAAAATCCTTCACCGTCACCAAGAATCCGGACGGCGTCTGGGACCTCGACCTGCCGCCGCCAGTCCGCGCCGACACCTTCTCGGTCCAGAATCTCATGAGTGCCTTCCAGGGTCTGCCCATGGTCAGCATTCTTCAGGAGGACAAGAAGGGAGCCGACAAGTACGGCTTCGGGCATCCCACGCTCACCGTCAAGGCCAGCACCGCCACGGGCTCGCAGTCGATCGTGGTGGGCAAAAAAGACGGCAGCAACTACGACGCCATGAACAGCGCCCTGGCTCCGGTGTTCACCATCGGCTCCGACTTCGTCGCCCGCTTTCAGATCGACCCCGCCACCCTCCGCGACAAGAGCTATTTCAGCTTCTCGGCTTTCGACGCCAAGAACGTCGACATTGCGACCGCCAAGGAGCATCGCGTCTTCGAGCAGCAGAACTTCAAATGGAAGCAGACGGAACCTTCGGCCAAAGACGAGACGACCGAGAAAATGGAAGACCTGCTCAACGCTCTGACGGATCTGAGAGCTGCGTCCTTTCCCAAAGCCAGCCCGGGCAATCTCGCCGCCTTCGGCCTCAATAAGCCCCTTTACACCCTTAAGGTGACCTTCGGGGACAAGAACAGCACCCAGCTGGTGACCGTCGGCAGCGCCAACGATCACTTCTACGCGGCCCGTAACACCGACGCGCTGCCGGGCGAGGTCTCGAAGCCGAATCTGGACGCGATCGATAAGGCGCTCGGCGCGCTGTGATCTTCGGCTGATGGCGGACGCGGCCCTCAGCGCTCCACTTCCATCGCCATTCCCAGCCCGCCTGAAACGCACAGCGCGGCGAGACCACGCCGGGCGCCGCGCTTCTTCATTTCGTGAAGCAGCGTGACGGCGATGCGCGCCCCGGAGCAGCCGATGGGATGGCCGAGCGCAATCGCTCCACCATTGACGTTCAGGCGCTGGCGGTCAAAGTGGAGCTCGCGGTCGCAGGCGAGCACCTGGGCGGCGAAAGCCTCGTTGAGCTCGATCAGGTCGTAGCCTTCGAGCTGGCCACGAGTCCTCTCCAGGAGCCTCCGAATGGCCGGCACCGGTCCAAGACCCATGAACTTCGGATCGACGCCGGTGATGGCGTAGTCGACGATGCGCGTGAGCGGCTCCCTCGCGGCCGCATCCGGCCGCTGCTTCAACCAGTTTTCCGACGCCAGCACCAGGGCGGCTGCACCGTCGGTGATTCCGGAGGCGTTGCCGGCCGTGATTGTGTCCGTCTTCTTCGAAAAGACCGGCGGCAGCTTGGCAAGGGATTCGGCCGTGGTCTCGGGGCGCGGATGCTCGTCCGCAGCGAAAGAGCGCTCCCCTTTCTTGTCCTGAATCGGCACCGGCCGGATCTCATCCTGGAAGCGGGCGCCTTCGCGGGCACGGGCGGCGCACTGCTGGCTCGCGAGGGCGAAGGCGTCCTGTTCCTCGCGCGAAATGCCGTAACGCTGCGCCAGCAGTTCGGCGGTCTCACCCATCACCAGGCGGGAGAGCGGGCAAAAGAAGCCGTCCTGATACATCCCGTCGGTCAGCTGCTGATGGCCGAGTCGCGCGCCCCAGCGCGCGCCCTCCACCAGATAGGGAATGCGGCTCATGGCCTCGGCGCCGCCTGCTAGGACCACTTCGGCGCGGCCCAGGGCGATCTGGTCATAGCCGAGCGCGATCGCCTTGAGCCCCGAGGCGCAGGCCTGGTTGACCGTGTAGGCGGGAACCTCCACCGGAACGCCGGCGCGCACTGCAATCTGGCGGGCTGGGTTTGGTCCGTTGCCCGCCTGGCGCGCGTGCCCGAAGATCACCTCGTTCACTTGCTCAGGAAGCACGCCGGCGGCTTCGAGCGCGCCTCGCGCTGCTACCACGCCCAAGTCCGGCGCGCTGAAAGCGGCCAAGCTTCCGCCATACTTGCCGATTGGCGTGCGCACGGCACTCAGGATGTAAACGCCTGGCATTCGGTTTTCCTCGTCTAGTGGCCGCGTCGTGCCGCTCGCCGCTCCGGGATCTCGAGGACGTACAGCGGTGAGCGACGAGGGCGTTACAGGTAGCGGACCAGTTCGTTGATGACGCCCTGCACGTTCTGATACGCGTCCCCGCTGTCTTCGGCTTCGACCGAATAGACGCCGTGGTATCGGGCCTGCTTCGCAATCTGCACGCACTGCTGGAAGTCGAAGGCCGTCTCGTTGCCGCTCGAATCCAGCTTCAAGCCTCGGGCATGGCAGACCGTGCGCGCGTACTCGAAAAGCAGGGGCAGCCCGCGGTCGCGCGCCTGACGGTTCGGGAAGGCGCCGAAGTCGGGCAAGGAACCCACGAAGGGCCCGCCCACGCTGCGCAGGATCTGTATCAGCGCTTCGGGATACGACGCGCCGGTTTCGCCCTGATCTTCGATCAACACCGCCACACCGCGCCCGCGTCCGTAGGCTGCCAGCACGCGGTACGACTCGATGGTCGCGGCCAGGTGCTCGGCATCGAGGTCGCCGGGATCGCAGCGAATCGAACGGGTGCCGAGCTGGTGGGCGATGTCGATCCACCCTTTGGCCGCTTCGATGGCGGAGTCGCGGGCCGCACCATCGAGAGCCGAGAGTCCCCCGATCTGCTTGCCGTCCACCGGAATGTTGATTAACCGCGATCCGGCGTGCACCAGGTTCGCCTTGAGCTCTTTGAGATAGGTGGGTTCGAGCGAAGGGAAGTGAGCGGCCGCAAACTCGAGGTTTCGGACCTTGTAGCGCTCGGCGATCATCTCCGGAAAGTCGAGCAGCGCCAGCCGTTGCCCAGGCGGGTCCGCACCGGGTTCACGGGTCGATTCGAAATAGTTGCGGAAGCTCCAGGTGGAAACGCCCACCCGATCGAGCTTGCTGGGGACGGCCGCGGCGGGACGGTGATGAGTGGTCTTCTTGCGCCGAGCAGACTGCGCGGCCGCAGAGCCGGCCGCGATCGCGCCGGCCAGGAGAGAGGTCAGAAAGTCGCGTCTCTTCATGCAGGTGAGGACGAAGTGAGGTGCGAAGACCGATTCACCCCGAGCCACCATTCTAGCACCGCGCATGATCGGTTCAAGCCAAGCCAGTGAGCGCCGATAACACCTAGGGTGACAAGTTGCGCCGGGGCGACCTCCGGCCAGGGTAAGTAGTCCTTGATGGACGCAGAGTTGCCATCTCGCCCGTTTCACGAGGACCCGGCGGTTCGGCCAGCGACCGCTGACGGCCTCGACTCAGGCTTGCGGGGCGCAAGGACTGCCGCGCGCCGCGCCGGGATGGATTGCACGCTGGCTTTGGCCATGTTGATGGTCAATGCTGCTCTAGCAGCAGGGGGATCCGATCTGACCGTCAGGGTGCTTGTCTACAATTACGCCCGAGTCTCAAACAGGGTCCTCGGCCCTGCCGAGAGGGAAGCAAGCCGGATCTTCGCCGCCGCCGGAGTCGATACAAGGTGGGTGGACTGCCTGGGTCAGGCGCGGTTCGGGGGTGCGCCGTCCCCGCCGGCCAGGGCGGCCAACGCAGACTGCGATGGGCCGGTGAAGGGCGCCATCCCCTTACGCATTCTCCTTCGTTCCACCCCGGCGCACGGCGCGGTCCCCGATGCGCTGTTCGGCTTCGCCAATAGCAGCGATCTGGCCAGCGTCTTTTACCAGCGCGTCGAGGAGCTTGCCTGGGGCGCCGACGAGAACGGAAACGAGATTCCCCTGATACTGGGCGACGTCATGGCGCACGAACTGGGTCACTTGTTGTTAGGAACGGGTAGCCACGCGCCCTCTGGCATCATGCGCGCAGTTTGGGACCGGGAGTTCCTGCAGCTGGCCCTGAGGGGTCGCCAGCTCTTCACCGCAGAGCAGAGTAGGTTGTTGCGGGCCAAAGTCCTCCGCCGGCAGCAGGAGACCATGCTAGCCCTCGACTCCGGCCAGGATACGGGGATGTGAATTCGGGCAGGAGGCGACCTCCGCACCGCCAACGCAACCCGAACCAAGCGTTCCACGCGGCAGGGCGGGCTCACACTAGGCTGACAAGCATGCCCACCCTCTGCTTCCGAAATCTCGCGGTAAGCGTCACGTAGATCCCGGGCTGCGGCCCTTAGGGAAACTGACCGTCGGCCTCGCCCAGCAGCACCTGATCCGTGTCCATCCCGATCAACTCCATCTGCTTAGGCGTGACCAGGTAGAAATGGAGGATGCGGGTACCGCCGCCCGCCGTGATGTTCATGACGCCGTGACCGACGCTGCCCACCGTGTAGGTCGCGGTCAGCGCCAGATCGGGATTGAGCACCCCGACGTTGTTCACATCCTCGGCGCCGGAGGCCGCACCCAGACCGTTCGCTGTGAACTGGCCCAGTTTGTCGATCGAACCGGTGCTGGAGACCCCGTCCAGCGTGAATCCGAAGGGCCCGTTGACCGCGGTGAGCGAACTCACCACGGAAGAGCTCTGCGTGAACAGGCTCCCCAGCGTGACCGCGCTGAAGTCGGTGCGCATCAGGACGGCCTGAGACCCGGACTGCATGTAGAAAGCGTAATTGGCGGTCCCGAGCGTATTGTTGACCATCTGCAGGCTGCCGCGGCCGGTGGAGTTGATGCTGTAGCTGCCCGTGAAGGTATACCCGGGCGTCAGGACGCCGTTGCTGTTTTCGTCGGCGACGCCGTTGGCCACGCTGCCGTTGGACGGCAGAAAGGTCCCCGCGTCCGCCACCTGGCCCGCGGTGCTCACCCCCGTGGCCGCGAACACCTGGTAGCCTTGCAGGCTGGAGTTGGTGAAGCCGCCCGATCCCTGCTGGGCGTTGAGCGACCCTGCCCAAACCGGAGTGGCGTCCGTCGAAACCAGGCGGACTTTCTGGTGCGAGATGACATAGAAGGCGAAGTCGAACACGCCCAGGTTGCTGGAGAGGGTCATGGTCCCGCGGCCGATGGTTCCCACGCTGTAGCTACCCGTGCTGACCGGCACGTTCAAACTGGCGGTGCCGTTGTTGTTCACGTTCAGCAGGCTGGTGTTGCTCAAGACCGCCCCGCTGCCGCTCAGATTCAGCAAGCCGAGCCCGACCAGCGGAGGCAGGGCCGCCACCGCCCCTGCGCTGCCGGTCAGATCGTCGAGACTCAGAATGTAATTGCCGGAGAGCGCCGAATTGTTGAAGGCGGAGGGATCCTGCAGGTCCAGGCTGCCGGCGCCGGTGGCGAGGCTGTCGAAGCGAATCAGCTGCGCACTGGCATTCGTGATGAGCACCAGGCTGAAAGTCTCGGGGTTCAACGCGGCGGCCGACGGCGTGATGGTCAGGCTCCCCCGGCCGTCCGTGCCCACCGTGTAGGTCCCCGTGAAGGGCTCGGTGGTGAAGACCCCCGCGCCGCTGTTGATGTCTTCGAGGCCGTTCGTCAGGTTGCCCTTGCCGTCGGCCGTGAAGCTGCCGGCCTCCTGCAGGTTTCCCTGCCCGTTCTGGCCCGAGAAGAGGAAGGCGTACTGCCCGTTGAGCGTGGCCAGCGACGGCGCTACGGTGACCGTGGCTGACGCCGTCTCGTTGGCGTCGCTCTGGGAGACGGCCGTGACCGTCACTTTCTGGCCCGAGGGCGGATTGGCGGGCGCCGTGTAGAGACCGCCGGTCGAGATCGTTCCGGCCGTCGAAGTGCCGCCGGTGGTCCCGTTGACCTGCCAGTTGACCGCCGGCACCGTCGACGAGCCGCTCACCGTAAGCGTGAACTGCTGCGTGGCTGCCGCCAGCACCGTGACCGTCCTGGGCGTGATGCTCAGGGCGGCGGGCGTCGCCTCGATGGTCACCGTGGCCGACCCCGAGGCGGAGGTGTCCGCCTGCGAGACGGCGGTCACCGTCACGCTGTCCGGATTGGGCACGCTCGCCGGGGCGGTGTAGAGGCCCCCGCTCGTGATGGTGCCGGCCGACGAGCTTCCGCCGGCCGTACCGTTCACCTGCCAGGTGACAGCGGTGTTCGAGGTGTTGGTCACGCTGGCGCTGAACTGCAGCGTCGATCCGGTCTGGATGGTGGCGCTGGGCGGCGAGACGCTGACCGTCACCGGCACCGGGGGCGGCGCCGGCGAACTGGAGCTGCCGCTACAACCCGTCAGCAGAGACGCAAGCGCAACAATGACCGCCAGGACGATTGTCTTTTTCACGATCCCACCTCGGAGGAGCCCTCGGCCGCACCGGCCGCCGCCGCCCCCAGGCGGCAGCAAGCAGCTTTGATGCTGATTGGCTATCTTGAGTCTACCCCGAAAACCCACGGCGAGACGCTCGCTGTGGTTATCACCGTCCCCAAAAAGCCCACGGCGAGATAAGACGTTCGCCATGGCTACCACCTATCGGTAGACGGTAGGCCGTAGACGATAGACGGGAACGGAATGATGCTGCACCGCCCTGTCTACCGTCTGCTGTCTACCGTCTGCTGTCTACCGTTCCCTAAGAACCCACTCTCATCTCGTGCCTCTTGCCCATTGCCTCTTGCCTCTTATCGCCTACCTTTGACGATCCTCCCGTCCTCGAGCTTCACCCACCTGGCGCCGTCCACCGTCGTCACCCCCGGCTGCCACTCCGGACGCTGCTTGCGCTCCGACCACTGGTTGGGGCTCAGCGGCGGCCGCCACTCCAGAAACTGGTAGTGGATCCCGAAGCGCTCCACCGCCAGTTCGTAGAGTGCTACGTGGAATTTCTGCTCGGTCCGGGCGGCGGCGCCCAAGGTGCTGCGCAGGGTGTTGAACCAGATGGCGG
>Ga0335085_10002902_pt1 | contig 30885 bp, 26 predicted proteins | sample Lox_Sample_45_FD_206712 | JGI IMG/M metagenome (GOLD analysis project Ga0335085, IMG submission 206712) | Soil microbial communities from Loxahatchee National Wildlife Refuge, Florida, United States - Lox_Sample_4.5 | ecosystem: Environmental > Terrestrial > Soil > Wetlands | place: USA... | reverse complement strand
ATCCGGCTTCGCAGGCAGAGGTCTCTTGCTTCCTGCTATCTGCTCGCTGTCCGCTGTTTCCCGAAACTGGTTACTGAACGCTGATTACTGATTACTCTCTTCTGGTAGCGATACCGGGAGTCGAGGCTCCAGCCCGTTGGATTTTGCCGAAAAAACTGGGTTTTTCTTAACCTTTCTGCATGTTTAACTTACAACCATGCAAACTTCCCAGAATTTTGACGACCTCTTTTTTGCACATTTGAAGGCGGAATTCAACCCTCATTTTAGAGGATTTTTTGGGACAAATTGGGACAAATCCGCGAGAGACTACAGTCCTACCGACTCCAAAAGGAACCCAATCTTGTGCGAGCGAACCAGACGCCCAGGACGGGCTTGCCGGCTGCGAGCATTTGTTCCGTGAGCTGCATTTCGTCCCGGAGAAACGGGTAGCGCGCTTCCTCGTAGACGCCCATGGGTCCGCCCATGGCGATCAGGCCAGCGGCGGCACCGGGATCTACCGGGACCTCTTCACCCTCAAACGTCCGCACAATTTTGCGCGCGAGCCCCGGAGCACGAAGCGCATCCACGATGGTGCCAGGCGGTTCGCTCACGGCATGCTGAAGAATACAGACGGTGCTGACGGAAAGACTCCTGCTACGGACACTTGGAGCCCTGCAGAACAGGCCCGGGTTTCTCTTCCCGCCTGGCGGAAGGCCGCCATTGACCGATCCTTCGGTCGCCCTCCATGGGAACCCAGGCCATGTGAATCGCGTCCTCGGGGCAGACCCCGATGCAATGCTCTTCGCTACCGCATACGTTCGGACGCGCCAGCACGGCCACGCTAGCGTCGATCTCCAGGCAGGCCGGTCCGCACGCCGCGACGCACAAGTTGCAACCCGAGCACAGCTCCTCGATCACCACCGGAATCCATTTGCTGGCCACGGAACCTTCCTCTCTTCGGTTCCAGCATCAGCCGACCAACGGAACCCCGCCGTGACTAAAGTCACATCCAGTCCGTTTCCGAGAACGAATACTGGAACGAAGACGGCGAAACGAGCGCCCCAAAGAGAGGAACATCATGCAGACGCAAAAGAGTTCGACAGTCCGGGAACTGGCAGCGGTCAACCCCAGCGCGGCGCGCATCTTTGAGAGATTTGGCATTGACTACTGCTGTGGTGGAGAGAAATCTCTCGCCGAGGCGTGCAACGAGGCAAGAGTGAACCTCCACGAGGTGCAAACCGCACTCGAAAAACCGGTCCCCGAAGAGAAAGACCGTGACTGGCAAAAAGCGTCTCTCGGCGAACTCGTGGCGCACATCGTCCGGAAGCACCACCAATTTACCAGGGAAGAAATCGCCCGGCTGACGCCGCTGGTTGCGAAAGTCGAAGGCGTCCACGGCCAGAATCATCCGGAACTCAACAAGGTGCAGGGACTCTTCCGCGGGCTGGCGCAAGAGATGACCATGCACATGATGAAGGAGGAGCACATGCTCTTCCCGTACATCGAACAACTGGAAGAGGCTGTGAACCGTGGCGCGCAACCGGCCCCGCCGATGTTTGGGACGGTGCAGAACCCGGTGCGCATGATGATGATGGAACATGACTCTTCCGGCGAAGCGTTGCGCCGAATCCGGGAACTGACCGGCGGCTACACCGCGCCGGCGGATGCCTGCGTGAGCTATCAGACGCTCTATCACGCACTGCAGGAATTCGAAGCCGATCTGCATCAGCACATCCATCTCGAAAACAACATCTTGTTTCCGCGAGCGATTGCGCTCGAATCCGGAGCATTTTGACGGAGGGTGGTATGGACATCCGGCCAGCGCGAAATCCCATGAAGAACGACCCTGCCGTCGTCGATGCCCTGCGGGCAACACGCGACAGAGAAACGGCCATGTCCAAACTGCTGATGGCGTTCATCGGAACGGGCATGCTGTTCATGCTGTTTCCGGGAACGCTTCTGGGCGTCTGGAATCTTCTGCAAATCAGCGGTCAGGAGCAAGGCGGAAGAATTTCCCCGGCCTGGGTGCAAGCGCACGGTCATGCGCAGGTGTTCGGTTGGATCGGCACGTTTCTACTGGGAATCGGTTTTTATTCCATCCCGAAGCTGCGCGACCGCGCGACGCGGGTGATCCGGGCGGCGTGGATCTGCTGGGCGCTGTGGACCGCGGGCGTCGCGATTCGCTGGGCGGCCACCGTTTACTTCTGGAACTGGCGCGTGCTCGTTCCGCTGGGCGGAATTCTCGAACTCGCAGCGTTTTTGATCTTTTTCTCGGTCGTTTCGCAGCATCGCCCGAAGGATTCGAGTCAAAAGGGATCGGAGCCGTGGGTGTGGGTCGTGATGACCGCCACTCTTGGGTTTTTGTCCTCGCTCGCGGTGAACCTCGGGCTGAGTCTTCAGGCTTCCTTCCGTGGCGTGGATCCGGCCTTTCCCCATGGCGCCGATCAGCGCTATCTGGCCCTGCTCGGATGGGGCTTTCTCGTTCCCTTTGTCTGGGGTTTCAGCGCGAAATGGATGCGCGTGTTTCTCGGGCTGCGCGCGTTCCGCACGCGGTTCCTCTACGGCACGGTGGTCGTGAATCTCGCGGGCGTCGCGCTCGCACTCGTCGGACGCTTCACCCCCGCCACCCTGTTCTTCCTGTTGGCTGTGGCGCTCTCAATCGTCGCGATCCGCATCTTTGAGACGAGCGAGCAGGAAGCGAAGACCAAAGGTATTCACAAGAGCTTTCCTGTGTTCGTGCGCATCGCGTATGGTTGGCTGCTCGTCGCCGCGGGGCTGGGCGTCGCCGCGAATTTCTTCGACACCTCGGGCGGCTTTTGGGGGGCGTCCCGTCACGCCCTGACCGTGGGATTCGTCTCGACGATGGTTCTGGCCGTGGGACAGCGCATCCTGCCCGCCTTCGCCGGCATGCGGCTACTTTGGAGTCCACGGCTGATGTTCGCGGGGCTCTTCCTTTTGACCATCGGCTGCGCTCTGCGCGTGAGTTCGGAAGTGTTGGCATACCAGGGTTATGCGGCCTGGGCCTGGCACGTGCTCCCAGTCTCGGCTCTCACGGAATTGACGGCTCTTTCGGTCTTTGCGACCAACCTGCTCTGCACGTTCCTTCGGCAGCCGAGCCACGCGGTGAATGAGCCCATGATGGTCAGCCTTCCTCAGATTGCGATCGAGGCCAACAGCAGGTAGGCTACACGCCATAGACGGAAATACGCTCATTTCCGTGTAAACGGAGTCGCCATGAACGAAAAACTGCCCAAGCCCACGAGGGCGTTGCAGAAGGAATTTCCGAAAGTGTGGAAGAGTTTTCAGGATCTAGGGAAAGAGTGCCATGCGGCCGGTCCTCTCGATGAGCGCGTAAGGCGGCTCGTCAAGATCGGCATTGCCGCGGCCGCGCAGTCCGAGGGGGCCCTTCACTCGGCGGTCCGGAACGCGCAGAAGGCCGGCGTGTCGCCGGCGGAAATCCGTCATGCCATTCTGCTGTCGATGACCACCGTGGGTTTTCCCCGCGCCATGGCCGCACTCGCCTGGGCGGAAGACCTCCTGAAGCGGGCGGAAAAATAGACTCTCTGAGGTGAAAAACTAAGAACGCGTACGACTCTTGGCGTGAGGGGCCGTCTTTCGTTTCCGAGCCGTGGCCTGGGCCATGTCCAGGAGCGTGGTCGTTTCGAACGATTTCATGAGACTGCTGCGCATCTGCTTCCAGGTTGCATGGAGCGGGCACGGCGCTTCGTCCGAGCAGTTCGGGAGGCCCGTTACGCAACGCAGGAATTCGTCGAGGCTGTCCACGGCGGCCACGATATCCCGCAGCGTAATCAATTCCGGCCGCCGCGAAAGGCGGAAGCCGCCGCCTGGCCCGCGTCGCGAGTCGAGCAGGCCTTTCCGCGCCAAGTCCTGCAGAACCTTACTCAGGATCGGGAGGGGAATCTCCTCCGCCGCGGCAATCTCGTCCGCACGCGCCGAAGCTCCGGGCGTCGCCGCAAGATAAGTCATCGCGTGAATCGCGTATTCGCATGGGCGCGAGAAGATCATATCGGAGTACCAACTCCATTATTCTCCCAGGACAGGGGAATGGTCAATCGCGGCTGATAATTCTTTGCATCTCGCCGTCAAAGCCAAAGTAGCGCTCTTCCCAACAAAACGCTTGACAGGAACTCTATTTAGGAATAAAAGGTATTAAATTCTTGTATTGAGGTTTCCCGTGCTTTTTCAGCACTCCTCGGAACTGGCCCTTCGCGCCGCGCTGTTTCTCGCGCAACAGGTCCCGGGAAAATTGTCGCCGGTCCACGAGATTGCCGCGCAAGCAGGTGTCTCCGAGGCCTACCTCGCCAAAATTCTGCAACGCCTCGCGAGCAGCGGATTGGTTCGTTCCTTCCGAGGCCCCGGCAAAGGCATGGAACTTGGCAAAGCGCCGGAAGCGATTTCGTTGGCCTCGGTCATTCGCGCGGTCGAAGGGACCAAGGACGCCGATTGCGTTCTGGGATTCGACGCTTGCTCCACGGAAAACCCCTGTGCTCTGCACGAAGACTGGTTGCCCTTGCGAACCGCCATCAACGCGTTCCTCGTCAAGACCACGCTCGCGGACCTCGTCCGTGTCGCGGCCAAAAAGCGGCACCGGTTCCGCTATGCCGTGAAACCCAAAGCGGCGGTAGCCAGGACCCGCGAAAGGGAACCGAGGAGGCCACTGTCATGAAGTCTCGAATCCGCTGGGCCGTGTTTCTGGGTCTCTTCCTCGCGGCGGCTGGTGCGCACGCACAACAAGCGTCCGATTTCTTTCAGCAGAATTGCACCAGTTGCCACACGATCGGCGGCGGCCGTCTCACGGGGCCAGACCTGAAGGACGTCACCAAGCAAAAAGACCGCGCGTGGCTCGAACACTTCATTCAGGGACCCAAGGCCGTGATCGACGCCGGGGACCCGTTCGCGCTGCAGTTGCAGCAGGACGCGCGCGGTGTCGTGATGCCGACCGTGCCCGGCATGACGCCGCAGATGGCCAAGGCCCTACTCGACATGATCGAGGCAGAATCGGCGCTGCCGAAATCGCGTTTCGCCGGCGTCAGCATCAGCGATCGGCCTTTCACCGCCTATGACCTCGCAACGGGAATGGCATTCTTCCGTGGCACGCAGAAATTGAGTCGTGGGGGTCCGCCCTGTATCTCGTGCCACACGCTCGGGACCCTCGGCGCTCTGGGCGGCGGACGGTTGGGACCGGACCTCACCCGTGTGTACGAGCGATTGGGAGGGCGCAAGGCGGCCGGGGCCTGGCTCGTCGCGCCCGCCACGTCCACGATGCAATCCGTGTTTCGCCAGCATCCGTTGCAATCCGAAGAAATCCTGCCGCTTCTCTCGGTCTTTGAGGATGCCGCGCGCCGCTCTCCGCCCGCGGACACGGGGGCGGAACTGAACTTTTTTGTTCTGAGCTTTGCGGGAGCGGCGCTGTGTCTCTTGCTGATGGGTTGGGTGTGGCAGGGCCGGCTTCGTTCCGTCCGGCGAACCATGGTCAGCGCCGCGCAACGAGGTGGTGCATGAGCGACAAGAAAAACATGAGCTGGATCAAGGACGAACGCGATCCGCAGCTGCGCGGCTGGGAGGAATTCTACCGCAACCGCTGGCAGCACGACAAAATCATCCGCAGCACGCACGGCGTGAACTGTACTGGCGGCTGCACCTGGCAGATCTTCGTGAAGGACGGCATTGTCACCTGGGAGATGCAGGGTCTCGACTACCCTATGCTTGAAGCGGGACTCCCCCCGTACGAGCCCCGCGGCTGCCAGCGCGGCATCTCTTACTCCTGGTACCTCTATAGCCCGTTGCGCGTGAAATATCCCTACATGCGTGGCACGCTCATGGACCTCTGGAAAGAGGCGCGCTCCAGATTCGAGGATCCCGTCGATGCCTGGCAGTCGCTCGTCGAAAATACCGAGGCCCGGAAACGCTGGCAACGCGCCCGCGGCAAGGGAGGATTCCGGCGGAGCGATTGGGAAACGGTCAAGGAACTGATCGCCGCGAGCTGTCTCTACACTGCCCGCAAGCACGGGCCCGACCGCATCATCGGGTTCTCGCCGATTCCCGCGATGTCCATGATCAGCTTCGCCGCGGGTGCGCGGTTTCTGCAACTCCTCGGTGGCGTCATGTTGTCTTTCTACGACTGGTATTGCGATCTCCCGCCGGCCTCGCCCGAAGCCTGGGGCGAGCAGACCGACGTGAACGAATCGGCCGACTGGTACAACGCCAAGATGCTGGCGGTCATGGGCTCAAACCTCAACATGACCCGTACGCCGGACTGCCACTTCGCGGCCGAAGCGCGCCACAACGGCAGCAAGATGTGGGTGTTCGCACCCGATTTCAGCCAGGTGTCGAAGTACGCGGACGAATGGGTCCGCATCAACGCCGGGCAGGACGGCGCGTGGTGGATGGCCGCCAATCACGTCATCCTCAAGGAATTCCATCATGAGAAGAAGATTCCGTACTTTCTGGATTATGCAAAGAAGTACACGGACGGCCCGTATCTTGTGGAACTCAAGCCCGAGGGAAATCACTACAAAGCCGATCAGCTGCTGCGTGCCAATCGACTCGCCCCTTACCGGGACGTCGAGAACGGCGACTGGAAGTTTCTCATGTGGGACGCCGCCGACGGGCGCCCCAAAATGCCTATGGGTAGTTCCGGCTTCCGCTGGGGCAAGGAAAAGGGAAAGTGGAACCTGCTCCTCAAAGACGGAATCGACAACTCCCCCATCGATCCCACCCTCACCTTTTTGAATGCCACCGAAGAAGTCCTGCAGGTGCGCTTCGATGATTTTGCCGAAGGCGCAACGGTGCTGCGTGGCGTTCCGGCGCGCCGCATCCCGACCGCCGATGGCGGCACCGCTCTTGTCGCGACGGTCTATGACCTCCTGATGGCGCAGTATGGTGTTCCGCGCGGACTGCCCGGCGCTTATCCGAAGGACTACGATGACGAGGCCGCGCCCTACACGCCGGCGTGGGCCGAGAAATTCACGGGCATGGGGCGCGATGTGGTCCTTCGCTTCGCGCGCGAGTGGGCCAGCACCGCGCAACACACCAACGGGAAATGCACGGTAATCATCGGCGCGGGCATCAACCACTGGTATCACGGCAACCTGATGTACCGCGCGGCGATTCATGCCCTGATGTTCTGTGGATGCGTTGGCGTGAATGGCGGCGGACTCGCTCACTACGTCGGCCAGGAAAAGCTGGCGCCGATGGAGTCGTGGTCTTCGATCGCCTTCGCGCGCGATTGGACCCCGGCTTCGCGTTTGCAAAATGCGCCGAGCTGGCACTATGTCAACTCCGACCAGTGGCGGTACGAGAAGCACTTCACGGACTATCACACCGTGCCGCAGGGGCAAGTGCCAGGCTCGCTCGCCGGCGGCCACACCATGGACGCGCAAATTCGCGCCGTCCGCAACGGCTGGCTCCCGTTCTATCCGCAGTTCAATCGCAATCCGCTCGAGTTGGTGCAGGAGGCGGAACAGGCGGGAGCCGACACGCCGGAGAAGGTCGCCGAACACACCGTCAACCAACTGAAACGCGGAGCGATGAAGTTTTCCGTCGAGGACCCGGACGCCCCGGAGAATTGGCCGCGCGTGTGGTTCATCTGGCGCGGCAATGCTCTGATGGCCAGTGCCAAGGGTCACGAATATTTCTTGAAGCACTACCTCGGCACGCATACCAACACCATCGCGACGGACATAGCCGCAGACTCTGTGAAAGAAGTGAAGTGGCATGAAACCGCGCCCGAGGGAAAGCTCGACCTTATCGTCGACCTCAACTTCCGCATGGACACATCCGCGCTGTATTCGGACATCGTCCTTCCTGCGGCAACCTGGTACGAAAAAGCCGACCTGAACTCGACGGACATGCACAGTTTCATCCATCCGCTCTCGGCCGCGGTTCCCCCGTGCTGGGAATCGAAGAGCGATTGGCAGATCTTCAGCTCGCTGGCGCAAAAGTTCTCGGAACTCGCGGCCCGGCATTTTCCGAAGCCCGTGTGGGATCTGGTCGCCACGCCGCTTGCGCACGATACGGCAGCGGAGATCGCTCAGCCGCAAATGCTCGATTGGAAAACCGGCGAAGTGGAAGCCATCCCTGGCAAAACCATGCCGGGCTTCAAATTGGTCGCCCGCGACTACGCCAACCTCTACAACCAGTTCATTTCCTTCGGTCCCCAGGTCCGCGCGAGTGGTCTGGGCGCTCACGGGACCCACTACCGCTGCGAAGACGTGTACGACGACGCGCTAAGGACGCTGCGAACCACTGCCTGGAACGGGCAGCGGTACCCCTCGCTGGCCGCCGACGAAGATGCCTGCAACATGATCTTGCGCTTCGCGAGCGTGACGAACGGGGAATTGGCCTACCGTTCCTACAAAGAGATGGAGGAAAAAGTCGGTTTGCCTCTCACGCAACTCGCCGAGCGAAACCGCGGGTCGCGCATCAGCTACAAGGAACTCCAGTCGCGTCCGCAGCGTTTGCTGAACAGCCCGATGTGGTCCGGCCTTACTGAGAATGGCCGGGCCTACGCGCCCTTTACCTACAACGTGGAAGCGCTCGTCCCTTGGCGCACGCTGACCGGGCGCCAGCATTTCTACCTGGACCATCCCGGATACATCCAGTTCGGCGAACATCTGCCCACCTACAAACCGAAGCCCCTGCCCGTGCAATACGCCGACTTGCGCCTCAGCGAACAGATCGGGCCCACGAAGACCCTCAACTATCTGACCCCGCATGGGAAATGGCACATCCACTCGACCTATGGCGACAACCACCGGATGACGACGCTGTCCCGCGGCATCGAGCCGCTTTGGCTGAACGACAAGGACGCTGCCGACATCGAGGTCAACGACAACGACTGGGTCGAGATGCACAACGACAATGGCGTGGTGGTCACACGGGCCGTCGTGAGTGCGCGCATCCCTCGCGGCATTTGCATTCAGTATCACTCCCCGGAACGAACTTTTTCCGTTCCGACCTCGCCGCTGCGGAAAAACCGGCGCGCGGGAGGGCACAACTCCCTCACGCGCACGCGCCTCAAGCCGAACCTGATGGTCGGCGGCTACGGCCAGTTCACCTTTCACATGAACTACTGGGGCCCGGTGGGCTGCAACCGGGACACGCATATCTTCGTGCGGAAGTTGCCCGAACTTAAGTGGTGAGGAGCCCTGCCATGGATGTTCGTTCTCAAGTTTCGATGGTCTTTCACCTCGACAAGTGCATCGGCTGCCATACCTGTAGCATCGCCTGCAAGAACATCTGGACCGACCGGCGGGGCACCGAGTACATGTGGTGGAACAACGTAGAGACCAAACCGGGCACCGGCTTTCCTACGCGCTGGGAAGACCAGGAGAAGTACCACGGCGGCTGGGAAGTGGTAGATGGAAAGTTGCAACTCCGCTCCACCAGCAAGCTCAAAACGGTTTTCAACATCTATCACAACCCCAGCATGCCCACCATGGACGACTACTACGAGCCATGGACCTACGACTATCAACATCTCTTCAATGCCCCCGAGGGCCCAGATCAACCGACAGCCCGGCCCATCTCCATGGTCACGGGCGAACTCATCCAAATCGAGGCCGGTCCCAACTGGGATGACGACCTCGGTGGTTCCCCGGTCTACGCGGAAAACGATCCGAACCTGAAAGGCCTCACGGCGGAACAACGGGCGCAGCTTTCGGCTGTCGAGCGACTGGTGTTCTTCTACTTTCCCCGCATCTGCAATCACTGCCTCAATCCTTCGTGTGTGGCTTCTTGCCCGTCGGGCGCCCTCTACAAGCGCGGGGAAGACGGAATCGTGCTCGTCGATCAGAAGCGCTGCCGCGGCTGGCGCATGTGCGTGGCCGCTTGTCCCTACAAGAAGATGTTCTACAACTGGAACACCGGGAAATCGGAGAAGTGCATTCTCTGTTTCCCGCGACTCGAAACCGGCCAGGCGCCGGCCTGTTTCCATTCCTGCGTCGGCCGCATCCGCTACCTCGGCGTCGTGCTTTACAACGCCTCTCAGATCGCCAACTTCGCCGCGAGCCCGAACGACGAACTCATCGAGGCCCAGCGGGCGCTGATTCTCGACCCGCACGATCCCGAGGTCATCGCCGGAGCCCGCAAGAACGGCATTCACGAATCGGTGATCGAGTCCGCGCAGCGGTCGCCCGTCTACCAGTTCGTCAAGGTCTGGAAGATCGCGCTGCCGCCCCACATCGAATTCCGCACCATGCCTATGCTCTTCTACGTGCCTCCGATGTCGCCGGTCATGTCGAATCAGGCGAACGGGGCCATCCACCATGTCTCGGACAATCTCTTCCACGACATCGACGAGTCGCGTGTGCCTTTGCAATTCCTCGGCAATCTGTTGGGTGCGGGTCACGAAGGCCAGGTTCGCTACGCGCTGCGCAAACAGAAGGCGGTCCGATGGTACCGGCGCGCTGTCACCGTCGGCGATGTCGAAATGAGTCTCGCGGAACGCATGCTGCGCGAGGCCGACAGCTCGCCCGAAGAGGCGGAAGCGATTTACCGGCTGACCTCCCTCTGCACCTTTGACGACCGCTTCGTTATTCCGCCCATGCATCGCGAGGAGGCGATTCAAATGCTCGAAGATCCACTCGAACACAAGCAGGCTGTCGGCTTCGGGTTCGTCTCGGGACCCAAGCGGGGGTTGTAATGAGCGACCAAACCCTTTTTACCGAACTCGCCACGCTCTTCGGCTATCCCCAGCTCGACTACCACCAGCATGCGCGCCGTTGTCTCGACGCCATCGGCTTGGCTCCAGAGACGGCCGTGTCCCAGTTTCAAGAATTTTGCGACGGAATCGTCAATTTGCATTGCGAGGAACTCCAGGAACTGTTCACGCGCACGTTCGATTTGAATCCCCTGTGCTCGCTCGAAATTGGCTGGCAACTGTACGGCGAGGATTACGAGAGAGGCGCTCTTCTGGTGAAGATGAGGCAGCAACTCCGCGAATCGGGAGTTCCAGAAACCGGCGAACTCCCGGACCATTTGTCGCATGCGCTGGCGCTGCTTGCGAAGCTCGATCACGACGAGGCGCAAGAATTTGCGAGCGTCTACGTCCTCTCGGCGATCGACAAGATGCGGAAAGCCTGGAAGGAACATCGCAATGCCTATGCCTGTCTTCTGGAATCCACCTTCGAACTTTTGCGGGCTCGATTCCCATACGACCCATCCCGGAATCCGGCCCCTATTCCTGAGTTGCGCGTTCTGCAGTAACCGGAGGCGACGATGACCAATTCCGCGATGAATCAATTTCTCTTTATCGTCCTCCCGTATCTTGTCATGTTCATTTTCTTCCTCGGGACGATTTGGCGTTATCGCAAAGCGCCTTTCACCTACTCGAGCCTCTCCTCCCAGTTCCTCGAAAATCAGAGCCATTTCTGGGCCTTGGTTCCGTTTCACTACGGCATCGTCACCGTGCTCGTCGGCCACACGTTCGCCTTTCTTCTCCCCCAGCAACTTCTTGCGTGGAACAGTCGACCGCTCCGGCTCTATGTGCTCGAAGTGACGGCGCTCGTGGCCGGACTGCTGACGCTCGTCGGCATTCTCGGCGCGATTCTCCGGCGCATCCGCGTCTCGAAGATTCGCGAAGTGACCAACACCTTCGATTGGATCGTCCTGACCCTCTTGCTGTTCCAGATCGTCCTCGGCGTTTCCGTGGCCATCTTTCATCCCTGGGGCTCATCGTGGTTCGCGGCGGCGATCTCTCCCTATCTGTGGTCGCTCGTCCGGTTCAGCCCGGACCTCGGCTACATCGCGCTGCTTCCGCCGCTCGTGAAAGCGCATATCGTTCTGGCGTACGGGATCATCGGCATCGCACCCTTCACCCGTCTTGTGCACATCCTCGTGGTTCCGAATCCTTATCTCTGGCGCCGACCGCAGGTGGTCCGCTGGTACCGGGCGCCGAAAGCCGTTGCGTGAAACACAAAACTCAATGCGCTGTGTTCGCACTGCTGCTGATCAGCAGCGGCAGGCATCGCGGTGTGCTCCGGGCCCAGACGGCCGAAGTGTCTCAAGCCGCGGCAAGCGCGTCGGTTCCCCCCGCGGCCTCCCCGCAGGAAAAACCGACGGCGAAGAAACACAAGCTCGGCCCGCTCGACATCAGCGGGAATTGGCGCATGCGTGGCGAAGGCTGGGACTGGTTCGATGCGGGGAAAGGCGACAGCAACTACGGATTCGGGCACTCGCTCCTGCGTGTCGCCTTGAGCCAGACGAGCGAGCGTTTCGATTGGAGACTCGAAGTAGCGCAGGACACGATTTTCGCTTTGCCGGCCGACGCGGTGCTTCCCGCGCCGCAAGGCCAGTTGGGGCTCGGCGGAACCTATTACGCGGCGAACGGGAACGGCAGCAACAATTTCAATGGTTTTGTTCGTGAAGCGCTCGTTCGCTTCAAAAAGCTCGGCAACGGGAATGTTCTGCTCGGACGCTTTGAGTATCAGGACGGGCTCGAACGCATTTCCGCAGATGTCACCCTCGCTTCGCTCGTGCGCACTCGGGTCGCGCAGAGGTTGATCGGCAATGCCGGTTGGACCGCCGTCGGTCGGAGCTTCGACGGCGCGCAGTTTTCCTACGATTTCGGCAGCACGAACCTGAGTGTCATGGGCGCGCGGCCGACGCGCGGTGTGTACCAGATCGATGCCATGGGCGAACTGGACATCGATGTCTTCTCCGCGGCCGTCACGACGACATTAGGATCTGCCCACAGTCCCGCTGAGGTGCGCTTGTTTGCGATGGGGTATATCGACCAGCGCACCTCGGTGCTCAAAACCGACAACCGGCCGCAGCCGATTCGTGCCGCCGACCACGGCGCCATCGCGATCGCGTCCTACGGTCTCGACTACCTGCAGGTCTTCAACACCGCGAAATGCGGCAAGTTTGATTTTCTTCTGTGGGAAGTCGTGCAAAGCGGTTCGTGGGGCACGCAGTCCCATTCCGCCGGAGCCTTTTTCGGCGAATTCGGATGGCAGCCGCCCGAAATGCACCTGAAACCGTGGGTCAGTGCCGGATACTCCAACGGCAGCGGCGACAGCAACCCGAACGACGCGCATCACGACACCTTTTTCCAGATGATCCCGACCGCCCGTCCCTATGCGCCGTTTCCTTTCTACAACATGATGAACAACGAAGATTTTTACGGAACGCTCGTCCTGCGCCCACACCCCAAAGTCTCCATCCGCAGTGAGCTCCACGGGTTGCGGCTCGCACAGTCCGCGGATCTTTGGTACCTGGGCACCGGTGCCTTCCAGCCGAAGACCTTCGGGTATACGGGCCGCCCGAGCAATGGCCAGAACAGTCTTGCGACCGTCGCGGACGTCAGTGCCGACGTGCAAATCACCCGCAGTCTCGGCGTGAACGCCTACTACGCCCACGCCTGGGGCAAGAGCGTGATTTCGAGGATTTACCCATCGGAAACCGATGGGCAGCTCGCCTATGTCGAGACCAACCTTCGCTTTTGAACGAAGAGCAGCGAACACGGAGGAGCAGTATGCGAAAAATCGAAGGCACGCCAGCACGGGCCCTTTTGAGTGCGACTTTCGCCTTCTTTGTCGGATTTGCGGCCGTTGCTCTCTTTGGCCCCTCCGCGAAACTCTTTCAGCAGGTCCTGGGTCTAGGGCCCATGGCCATGGGATTCCTCGTCGCCATCCCGGCGCTTTCTGGTTCGCTCTTGCGCATTCCGTTCTCGGCCTGGGTCGACACGACCGGAGGCCGCAAGCCGTTTCTGGTCCTGCTGAGCCTTTCGCTCGTCGGCATGGTCGGACTGACCTTGGTCGCTCGCTTCCTCTATCCGGCGCACCTTTCCCCTTCCAGTTATCCGCTGTTGCTCGGACTCGGCGTGCTCTGCGGTTGCGGCATCGCGACGTTTTCCGTCGGCATCAGCCAGGTCTCCTACTGGTTTCCGCAGAGCAAACAGGGGCGGGCCCTCGCCATCTTTGCCGGCATCGGCAATGTCGCTCCCGGAATCTTCACGCTGATTCTTCCGTTTGCCTTGAAGCAATTCGGTCTCACCGGTTCCTACCTGATCTGGCTCAGCGTCTTGGCGGCGGGGACGCTGTTCTACGCCTTCGCGGGGAAGAACAGCCCGTTCTTCCAGTTCCGGGCGCAAGGTCTCGATGCGAGTGGGGCGCGCTCCGAGGCTGCGGCGGTGGGCCAGGACCTCTTTCCCAAGGGAAGCCTGAAAGAAAGTCTGCGAACGTCCGCACGCGTCTGGCGGACTTGGGCGCTCGTCTGGATCTACTTCACCACCTTCGGTGGTTTCATCGCCTTGACCGCGTGGTTGCCGACCTACTGGACTTCGTTCTACGGCATTAGCCCGTTGAAAGCCGGGCTGCTCACGGCGGCTTTCTCGATTCTTGCGTCACTCGTCCGGGTCGGTGGCGGCGTGCTCTCCGACCAGTTGTACGAAGGAGGAGAGAATACCGCCATTCTGGCGCTGCTCATCACGCTCGTGGGCTCCCTCGTCATGACCAGTTCGCGCCAGTTTGAACTCGCCGTTCCCGGCGAAATCCTGATGGCCTTTGGCATGGGCATCTGCAACGCCGCGGTGTTCAAGATCGTGCCGCAGGCGGTACCGCAGGCCGTGGGCGGAGCCGCTGGATGGGTCGGCGGGTTGGGTGCCTTCGGCGGGTTCGTCATTCCTCCGGTGATGGCGTTCGCGGTGCATGATCTCGGGACGCCCGGATACGCCATCGGGTTCATCACCTTTGTGTTTCTCTCGCTCTTCTCTTTGTCCATGGCGTGGATTCTGAAGTACGCGCGTGAAGGGAACGCGGAACATCCCGTGCGCGAACTGGCGGGAGTCCGCCGATGAGGTATCTCTCGTGAACGACAAACTCATCACCCTCGTCCTGCTCGTCGGCTTGGCGTTCAGTCTCGGCGTGTTCGCCGTTCAGGCGGGATCGTGGCATTTGCCCGGAAATCAGCAAGGGTACGAACCCATCCAGCCCATCGCGTTCTCGCACCGCTTACACGCCGGGGAAATGCAATTGAGCTGCGTCTATTGCCACTCGGCCGCCGAAGTGAGCCGTCATGCCGGCATTCCCCCGGCCAGCACCTGCATGAACTGCCATCGGTACGTTTCGGCGCCGCTCGGCGCGTTGCGCGCGGAAGACGACCTTGCCAAGAAGGAGAACCGCAAACCGAAACCGATCGTGTCTCCGGAGATCGAAAAAATCTATGCGGCCCTCGGTCTCGACGATCATCTCGCGCGGGATCCCCAGAAGACGCTCCAACCAATCGCCTGGACGCGCGTCTACCGGCTTCCTGATTTCGCCTATTTCAACCACAGCGCGCACGTGAACGTCGGCGTCGCCTGCCAGCAATGTCACGGGCCAGTCGAAACCATGGACCGTGTGAAACAAGTTCCCGATTTGACGATGGGGTGGTGCGTGAACTGCCATCGAACCGCGAGTGCCGCGGGGGTCGCGACCAAGCCCGTGCATCCGTCGACCGACTGTTCCACTTGCCACTACTAAGGATGATCCATGTCTGAGAGGAAATCACAACAGTATTGGAGAAGCTGGGAGGAAGGGCCCGGCGCATCGGAACTCGTCCAGATTTCCCGGGACGAATTTTCGGAGCCTCTCAACCGCCCGACCGAACAATTCAGCCGCCGGTCGTTTTTGAGAGCAGCAGGCTTCACAGCGACCGTGGCTGCCGTCGCGGCCGGGTGTTCCCATGCGCCCGTCGAGAAGGCCATTCCGTACCTGATACAGCCCGAGGAAATCGTTCCGGGAGTTTCCTACTTTTATGCCACGACCTGCGGCGGCTGTTCAGCCGCCTGTGGCGTGCTGGCCAAGAATCGCGACGGTCGCCCGATCAAGCTCGAAGGAAATCCCGAACACCCGCTTTCCCGCGGCGGCCTCTGCGCGATCGGCCAAGCCTCGCTATTGAACCTCTACGATTCGCACCGGCTAAAGGGTCCTTTGCGGGAAAGCCAAGCGTCCAGCTGGGCTGAGGTCGACCAGCAGATTCGCGAGCAGCTCGAAACGATTCGCGCGTCGAACGGCGCGGTGCGCGTCCTGAGCGGCACCGTCACGAGTCCGACCCTGCGTACCGGGATCCAGAAGTTCCTTGCGTCGTTTCGTAATGCGCGGCATGTCGTGTACGACGCATTGTCGTCCTCAGCCATCGCCGATGCGCACGAAGCCACTCACGGCGAACGGCGCATTCCGCATTTTCGCTTCGACAAAGCGGACGTCATTGTCAGCTTCGATGCCGATTTCCTGGGCACGTGGATCTCGCCGGTGGAATTCACGCGTGACTACGCGGCGGGCCGCCGCCTCGACACCGTGCCGCCGCGAATGTCGCACCACACACAACTCGAGTCGCGGCTGTCGCTGACAGGGGCAAAGGCGGATCAGCGTATTCGCGTCTCTCCTTCGGAAGATACGGCGTGGGTCGAAAGTCTCGCCGCGCGGTTGGCGAAGAGGGCGGGTGTCACCCTGCCGGTGGAACTCAACAGGGACCTTGGCCCGCGGAGTGCTGTCGTCGAGCAACTCGCCGAGCGTCTTTGGCAAGCCCGCGGGCGCAGCTTGGTTGTCTCAGGTTCGCAGGAACTCCGCGCGCAGATTCTGGTCAATGGCATCAATCACCTGTTGGGCAATTACGGAACAACCCTCGATGCGAATGCCGCTTCACAACAGAAGGCCGGGAACGATCGTGAACTGCAAACGCTCGTGGAAGAATTGGAGCGCGGCCAGGTCGCGGCGCTCTTTCTTCTGAACGTCAATCCGGTCTATGAGCTGCCGAACGGACCCGCGTTCGGAGAAACGCTGAAGCGCGTTCCCCTGGTCGTCAGCTTTGCGGATCGCCGGGACGAAACCTCGTGCCTCGCGTGCTTCGTTTGCCCGGATCATCACAGGCTCGAATCGTGGGGCGATGCCGAACCAGTTCGCGGAATCTATGGCCTTTGTCAACCCTCGATTCATCCGCTCGGCAATACACGTGCGGCAGTCGAGAGCTTCGCCGCCTGGAGAGGCGACGCGCGCCCGGCGTATGAACTCGTGCGCGCCTACTGGCGCGAGAACATTTTTCCCCGCGCGGGCAAGGGCGTCGAGTTCGACGCGTTCTGGGATCGCGCCGTCGAAGCGGGATTTGTTTCGACGGCTGCCCAACCGGCGAATGCAAAACCTTTTCAAGTCTCGGCTTTGCAGAATTTGCCGAAGGCCCAGCCTCCCGCCGAGGGTCTCTCGCTCGTTCTATACCCCAAGGTCGGAATGCTCGACGGCCGTTTCGCCGAGAATCCCTGGCTTCAGGAACTCCCCGACCCGATCAGCAAAGTGGCGTGGGATAACTACGCATGCTTCTCGCCGGCGACGGCTCAGCGCATGGGAATCCACGAAGGAGAGGTTGTCCGCGTAGAGGCCTCGACCGACGGCGGCTCGACAATTTCGACCGAGCTTCCCGCGTTCCTTCAGCCGGGCCAGCACGACGAGGTGGTCGCCGTGGCTCTCGGTTATGGGCGTCAAGGCACGGAACGATTCGCAGCCACGGGGCCCAAGTGGATTTTCGCGCGGCCCGGCGTCGGCGCGGACGGTCGCGTCGGCAAAAACGCGCATCCGTTTCTCAACCTCCGCGATGCACACCTGCAGTATGTGCGTGGCGGAATCCGTGTTACCTCGACGGGCCGCCGCTCCGCACTCGCCTCCACGCAAGGGCATCACTCCCTGACCATGCCGAAGGACTTACCACTCGTCGGCGGGCAACACCGCGACATCGTTCGCGAAACCACGCTGCCCGCGCTGTTGGCAGGCGACTTCCAACCATCTCCTCCACCGGCCAAAACCAATGGGCTCTGGCCCGCGGACCATCCGTACACCGGACATCGCTGGGCCATGGCGATCGACTTGACCGCCTGCACCGGATGCTCGGAATGCGTCGTTGCGTGTCAGGCGGAAAATAACATTCCGGTCGTCGGTAAAGACGAAGTCCTGCGACATCGCGAAATGCACTGGATGCGCATCGACCGCTACTACGCGGGCGAGGACGACGTGGATGTCGTTCACCAGCCGATGCTCTGTCAGCAGTGTGACAACGCCCCGTGCGAAACCGTTTGCCCGGTCATCGCTACAGTCCACAGCGCCGAAGGACTGAACCAACAGATCTACAACCGCTGTGTGGGAACGCGCTATTGCGCCAACAACTGTCCCTACAAGACCCGCCGCTTCAACTGGTTCAACTACATGCGCGCAGACACGCTCGAGAACCTGGCTCTCAATCCCGATGTCACTGTGCGCTCGCGCGGCATCATGGAAAAGTGCTCGTTCTGCGTCCAGCGCATCGAGGCCGCACGGATCGAAGCCCGGCGTAACGATAAACCGATCGCGGATGGACAGCTCCAGACCGCGTGCCAACAATCCTGCCCCGCCGAGGCGATTGTTTTCGGCGATCTCAACGACCCGTCAAGCCGCATCTCGAGGATGGTGCACGGACCGCGGCGCTTCGCCGTTCTCGAGGAGTTCAACTTCCGGCCTGTGGTGAACTACCTGGCCGTGGTGCGCAACCGAGACGCATCCGGAAACTTAGTGAGCGAGGAACAGCCTCATGGCTAATCACTGTGCACCTCTTGATATTCCTCTCGTCGCCGGCAACAAAACGCCCGCCGACGTTACCCGGGACATCTGTCACTCGCTCGAGGGCAAACCCACGCCACTGTGGTGGGGCGGTTTTCTTGTAGCGGTGTCGCTCCTGGTGCTCGGGCTCGCCGCCGTCAGCTACGAGATTGCGACGGGGATCGGAACCTGGGGCGTCAATCGCACTGTGGGTTGGGCCGTCGGCATCACCTGTTTTGTGTTTTGGGTGGGCATCGGCCACGCCGGCACGCTCATTTCCGCCATCTTGTTCTTATTGCGGCAGCGCTGGCGCACGGCCGTCAACCGTTCCGCCGAGGCCATGACTATTTTCGCTGTGATGTGCGCGGGTATCTTCCCCGTCATTCACCTCGGACGCCCGTGGATGGCCTACTGGCTCTTTCCCTATCCCAACACCCGCGGACCCCTTTGGGTGAATTTCCGCTCGCCGCTCGTCTGGGATGCGTTCGCCATCGGGACGTACTTCACGATTTCACTGGTGTTCTGGTATGTGGGCCTGATCCCGGACCTCGCCACCGTTCGCGACAGACTCCACGGCGGGTTCCGCCACAAACTCGCGAGCGTGCTCAGCCTTGGGTGGACGGGTTCGTTCCGCACCTGGCATCGCTACGAGTCCTTGTACCTGATGCTCGCTGGCCTGGCGACGCCTCTCGTTCTCTCGGTGCATACGATTGTCAGCTGGGATTTCGCCACGGGCGTCATTCCCGGATGGCACGCCACCATCTTCCCCCCCTATTTCGTCGCAGGCGCGATCTTCTCGGGCGTCGCCATGGTCCTCACTCTGGTGTTGGTCGCGCGAAAGACCATGCGGCTCGAAGACTACATCACGGGTCGCCACATCGACGTGATGTGCAAGCTGCTGCTGCTCACGAGCGGGATCGTGGCCATTGCCTATGCGACAGAGTTCTTCACCGCGCTCTACTCGACTAATCCCTATGAGGAATTTGCCTTCCTCAATCGCGCCTTCGGCCCGTTCGGCTGGACCTACGGCATCATGGTGAGTTGCAACGTGATGGTTCCGCAGCTGCTGTGGTTCCGGCGCGTGCGCCGCAATCTGTGGGTCGTGTTTGGCATCTCCATTCTCATTAACGTAGGCATGTGGTTCGAGCGATTCGTGATCATTCTCACTTCGCTGCACCACGACTTTCTGCCTTCGAGTTGGACGAGCTACCGCCCGACACCGATTGAACTGTGCATGTTGCTCGGCAGCTTCGGCCTGTTCTTCACGCTGTTTCTGTTGTTCTGCCGCTTGTTGCCCGTCGTGGCCATGGCGGAGGTGAAGGGAGTGCTCCACGTAGGCCGGGAAAAAGAAGCCGCACCATCGAGCGCCGCGCAACGGCCCGGCGTTGAAGACTGGGAACTCGTCGGGGCCGGTCTGCCGGACGGAGGTGCCGTATGAGCCGTCGCGTCGTGATCGGAACGTTTGCCGAAGAAGGCGATTTGCTCGCCTTCACCCGCGCGGCCCGTTCGCGGGGCTTGAGGCTGGTCGACGCCTATACACCATATCCGGTACACGGCTTGGACGACGCCATGGGGCTGCGTCCGTCACGGCTCCCATGGCTTTGTTTCTTCGCCGCGATCACCGGAGCCGCGCTCAAGCTGCTCTTCGAATTCTGGACCACGATGGTGGACTGGCCGCTGAATGTCGGGGGGAAACCCTGGAATTCGTTGCCGGCCTTTGTCCCGGTCACCTTTGAAGTCATGGTCTTGTCCGCCGGCTTGACCACTGTCTTTGCCTTTCTCGTTTTGGCGCGTCTGTGGCCGGGCAAGACGCCCGTGCGCCGCTTGCCGCGCGTAACCGACGACCGCTTCGTGGTGGTTCTCGAAGAATCCGATGCCCGTTTCCGGTTCACGGAACTCCGCGCGCTCTTCGAGCAGTACGGCGCGGAACTCGTGGAGGAGCAACTGGAGGATACGGCATGATGCACCGCATCTTCAACGTGCTTTTGTTCCTGGCGTTCGTCGGCACGCTCGGTCTTAATTGGCTGGTGCGCTCGCGTCCGTCTGAGCCGAATCGCGAATTCATTCCGGAAATGGTCAGGACCGCCCGCTACAATGCGTACTCCGCGAACCCGAACTTCCCCGATGGGAAGACCTTGCAACGGCCCGAACCCGGGACGATTCCCCGCGGCTATCTCCCCGTGCACTTCGTGGCGACGCCCGAGGACGCGATTCGCGCCGGCAACACACTCGAGAACCCGCTCCTAGCGAATGACCCAGCGGCCCTTTCGCGCGGCAAAACCGTGTTCCTGAATTTCTGCGTGCCCTGTCACGGCGTAGCCGGGAAGGGAGACGGTCTCGTGGTTCAGCGAGGCTATCCCGCGCCGCCCTCCCTGCTCGCCGACAATGCGCAAAAAATTAAGGATGGGCAGATCTTTCACATCCTCAGCTACGGACAAAAGAACATGCCGTCGTACGCGGCTCAGGTTTCGCGCGAGGACCGGTGGAAAGTGATTCTGTATGTCCGCTTGCCGCAGAACCAGCCGACGGCCACAGGCGGAGGAAAGCAATGAAACCGACGATGCCCGCGCGCGTGGCGAATCTCTCGCGCCGGTTACAGATCCTCTTTGCCGTGAGCAGCGGTGTTTTGCTCCTGGGTCTTTGGCACGCTCCGGAACGCGCTTGGCTCGCTCTTCTGCTCGGCAGCTTCGCTTTGGTTGGTTTTGGACTCTCGGGAATCTTCTTTGTCGCCCTGCAGTATGCGACCGGCGCGAAGTGGAGTATTCCCCTGCGGCGTGTGGGCGAGGCGCTGAGCAGGGTACTGCCGTTCGGCGGGGCAGGGATTCTGGTGGTTCTCGTTCTCCATCCTTCCCTCTATCCGTGGTACGGACACGCGCTCGAATCCTCCGAAGGCTGGATCGGTTTCAAGCAAACCTGGCTCTCCTATCCGCTCTTTCTCGGCCGCGCCGTCGTTTTTCTTGCGGTGTGGCTCCTGTTCAGTTGGAGGATTCGGCGCAATTCCGAGCGCCAGGACCAGGAAGGCGGCATGGCCCGGACGCGGAAGAACACCCGCCTCTCGGTCGCGTTCATGGTCGTCTTCGGCGTCACCTTTTGGCTCGCGACCACCGATTGGATCATGTCGCTCGAACCCAACTGGGGCAGCACAATTTTTGGCATCTACCAGTTCTCCGGCATGTTCGTTTCCGGTCTGGCGCTCGTCTCTTTGCTCACGCTTGGTCTGCGCGCCACGAGCCCCTTGCGGCAGGGTGTGCGCGATGCGCAACTCCTCGATCTCGGCCGGATGATCGTGGCCTTCGCGACCTTCTGGGCGTACATCTGGTTTAGCCAGTTCATGCTGATCTGGTACGCGAATTTGAGCGAAGAAACGCCCTACATGGCCCTGCGCACCAATGCCGCCTGGGGCGGACTGTTCGTTGCGAATCTCCTGCTGAACTGGGCGATCCCGTTTCTCCTCCTCTTGCCCCGCGCCAACAAGATGAATCCGCGCACCCTGGCGACGGCTGCAGTCATTGTGCTCGTGGGACGCTGGGTGGACCTCGATCTGATGGTCGTTCCCCCGTTCTCCCCCGCGCGGTCTTGGCCGACGCTCTGGGATTTCGCCGTGCTTGCCACAGTGGCGTCCGGCTTGCTGCTTGTCAGCTTGCGGAGTTTCTTCGCTCAGGAACCGCTGCCCGTCGGCGATCCCTACCTGCTGGGCACCCTCGAGGAACATGTCTGAACCGGCCAGCAACGGCAGTCCCGAGTGACTAAAGTCACAGTCAAGCTTCCACCCACCGCCGCTACAATGAGCCAACGTTTGGGGTGTGCCCGCACTGCCAACGGCTTTCTGCCAGGAGAGCCCAATGAAACTGTCCTTGGAGCGTTTGTTGGTCGCCGCCGTCCTGCCTATCTTTGCTCTGCTCGCGTTGCCCCGTTCTTCGTCGGCTGCGCCCGCCGACGCCGACAAGTGCGTTGAATGCCACACGAAAACAACGCCGAATGTGGTGAACGATTGGAAGCTCAGCAAACACGCGACCGTCGGGATCGGCTGCGAAGCCTGCCACGGCAGCGATCATACCTCCGCCGGCGACGCCGCGAAGGCCAAGATTCCCACGCCCGAAACCTGCGGCCAGTGCCACGCCGATCGCGTCGCGCAGTTCAAAAAAGGCAAGCACGCCATCGCCTGGGCGGCGATGGAAGCAATGCCCACCATTCACTACCAGCCCATGTCCATGACGGAAGGCATGAAGGGCTGCGGCGGCTGCCACAAGATCGGCCTCAAGTCGCCCGACCAAATCGCTACGCTCGCGAAATCCGGCGTGCGCTTCGGGAATGCCTCCTGCGATTCCTGCCACACCCGCCACACGTTCTCGCAAACGCGGCCACACCAAGTGTGAAGCGTGAGATAGCGCATCCGAAAGCCCGTCCAGAACTGGAGGGGCCCGGAAAAGATCATTATGATCGCGAACGCGACGTGAATTCGGATGAGAACGCGAATCGACCAGAAAGACTTGAAACTCTCAAGCGTGCACTGAAACAGGTAGTGCAAAGCGGCGCGACGAATGTAGTAGACGAACGAAACCAAAAGCAAAGCCCAAGCCGCACCCTTCCGTGCAAGACCAAACCAGTCTCCCTTCGATCTGGCTACGGTCGGCGAAACCGCAATCGTATCTGTCATGTTCCACCGGAGAGTTGAAATAGCGAGCTTGGGGAGAGACGCTAATTCACTCCATGTCACTCCGTCAACAAGATTCACTGACCCCTGCGCGGACACGCCGGGCTTTTGCCCCCTGCATGGATGTTTCAGCCTCAATGCGATAGCAACCTGCCGAACTAGCTTGTGTCGTAGCGACCGCTTCCTGTTCCGGCAGGGTTCTCTTCCGTAACGCTAGGATCAGAATCGCTGATATGAGCAACGACACGCCTGCGAACAGTAGTCCACCGCGAAAACTTCCTGTCTGCTTGTTGATCGCTCCAATCGCGTAGGGGCCAACAAAGCCGCCCAGATTGCCGAACGAATTGATAAGGGCGATACCCGCAGCCGCAGAAAATCCTGTTAAGAACTCATTCGGCAACGACCAGAAGGGGCCGAACAAGCAGTAAATGCCACTTGCGACGACACACCAAAGGACAACAGACAAAAAGGCGGAGTGTGGCGTAACTGCTCCAAGGAGCAAAAGCGCGATTGCGGCGACTATTTCCGGGATCACAATATGGTAGCGGCGTTCGAGGGTGTGATCCGAACTCCGGGAAACGAGGATCATGGCGGGCACTGCGGCAAGGTAAGGAATCATAACGAACATTCCAACTGTGGCATTGGAGCGTTGAGTGCTGAGGCCTTTCACCAACTGAGGCATCCAAAAATTCATCGCATACATGCCCACCAAAGCCAAGAAATACGCAGCGGTCAGGTGCCACACCCGACCATGCACAAGTGCCTGACCAACACTGATTTGGGATCGCGAGACTTTCTGTTTCTCTTCGCGTTTTAGTACCAATACTCACTTTCAGGGCAAAGCCTCGATTGTTTGGGACAAATTTGGGACAAGCCCAAGGTGGGCTATCAACCGTGGTCTAACTAATGAATCACTTAGGAAGGGTTGGTAGCGATACCGGGATTGTACGGCAGAATCTTCAAAAACGCCGCAAAAACGAGGGAAACCGTGCCTTTCCAATTAGTTGGCGCCCAAGGACTTTGAATCGCCGTTAGCTCCTTTTAGCGCTAGATAAGCCCTGTTCCGCCCACATTTAGTAAAAACAGTAAAAAGGAAAACCAGCCGGAAGTCAACACGGCGCTCTTCAGTGCTGGCCTTGCTCGCTTAAGTTGGAATATTTCATGCTCGTCCTAAGTCTTAAGAGAATGTGGGATGCGCCACCCGCTTTTTCGGAGTGTGTATCTTCAAGACTAATCACAAGTGTTGTGTTACCATGCGCGGAACTATGCGAAGGATTTTCGCATCTTTCGTGCTGGCTTTAATTGCTTGGGGCTCGATTGCGCCGATGGCCATAGCCTCGGTCAGCGATCCGGTTCCCGCCTGTTGCCGTAAGGACGGAAAGCATCATTGCAACATGGGAGCCTCCCGCCTCGATGCCAGCCAGGACGGTCAACCGCGACTTCGAGCACAAGCGCCTGATTGCCCTTTCCGCAGCCAGCACGGCGTTTCCACCATCGCGGTTGTGTTACCCTCACACTCCAATTTTGCAACACAGCTGTCTGCTTCTGCCCGGCTTCTCTTTTCTCGCAGCGTCATTCTATCGTCTCTGGCTTTTGGCTCCGTCTCCGAACGCGGCCCTCCTCAGTCTTCCCTTTAGCTACCACTAAATCAGGCTGTTTCTACTAACGCGTTGGAATCGCGACGGAGGGGTGTTCTATGCGGTTTCGTCTGTTCGAACGGTTATTTCTGGGCTTTCTTGCTGTGAATTTACTTTGTGTCGTATCTCTTTTCGCGCAGACGGATACTGCCTCACTCAGCGGCACCGTTGTCGATCCCCAAGGACGCCCCGTGCCCGAAGTTCAGGTCATGGCGACGCGAATCGAAACTGGCATCACCACGGCTTCCACAACAAATTCCGTCGGTATTTATTTCTTCAGTAGCTTGTCGCCGGGACATTATCAACTCGCGGTGAGCAAGTCGGGCTTTAAGGAAATCGTGGCCAAAGGTCTTACGCTGCAAGTCGAAGGTCGGGTCGAGCAAAATTTCACGTTGCAGCTCGGATCACAAGCGGAAACCGTTACGGTCGAAGGAAGCGCCGTGGAAATAAACACCACAGACGCAACGGTGAGCACCGTCGTGGACCGCAAATTCGCGGAAAACCTGCCGCTGAACGGCCGGAGCTTTCAATCATTGATTGAACTGGCGCCAGGCGTGATCCCCACTGCAGGCTCGGGAAACACGGATACATTCGTGGTGAACGGCCAACGTGAAACGTCGAACTATTGGACGGTGGATGGGGTAAGTGCCAATTTCGGAATAGGTGGGAATATTGGCAATCCCGGAGCGGGACTCGGGGGACAAGCGGGCGCAACTAGCTTATCGGGTGGGACCAACAGTCTCGTGTCGGTGGACGCGCTGCAGGAGTTTCGCATAGAGACTTCAACCGCTGCGCCGGACTCTGGTCTTACAGCGGGTGGCCAAATTTCCATCGTCACACGCTCCGGCACAAACCAGTTTCATGGCTCTCTCTTTGACTATTTTCGAAATACGGTTTTGGACGCCAACAATTGGTTCAATGGTGTAAATGTTTTCAATCCGACTCCCCTTCCCAAAGCTCCGGAGCAACAAAATGATTTCGGAGGAACTGTTGGCGGGCCGATTCGTAAGGACCGGACTTTCTTTTTCTTCTCCTATGAGGGTCTACGCCTCCGGCTGCCTCAAACGGCGCTGACCGAGGTCCCAGACCTCCAAGCACGTCAGGACGCGATACCGGCAGTGCAGCAGTTCTTAAACGCATATCCGTACGACCCCAACCAGCCCGATCTAGGGAATGGTGTGGCTCAATTCAATGCGACCTTTTCAGATCCCAGTTCGCTCGATGCCTACAGTCTCCGGATCGACGATCGTCTGACCGACAAACTCAACCTGTTTGGCCGATATAACTATTCACCGTCCAGGATCGCGCAGTACGGATTCGGACCTGGGTCGGGCGTTACCCTTAGTCAGAAAGGAGTTCAATCGCAAACGATACAGACATTCACCGTGGGAACGACCTGGTCACTGTCTCCAAGCATCACCAATGACTTCCGATTTAACTACAGTCGACTGGATAGTACCGGCGCTTCCGTGTCGAGCAACTTCGGCGGCGCCACTCCCATAACCTCACCGCCTCTACCCAATGGCTATAATTTGCAGAACGCCAATATTGGCTTCCAAGCGGGATTTACCACCAACGGCTATCTCGATATCGGCGCGGGCGAGGAGAGCCTGCAGCGCCAGATCGAATTGGTGGACAACTTCGCTATCCAGAGAGGTGCCCACCGATTTGCATTCGGAGTGGACTATCGTCGATTGTCACCGCGATTCGCGCCAGCCCAATACTCTCAATACGTACAGTTCAATGATTATCCCAGCACCGAGGCCGGCATTGTCGGCTTCGCTTTCACCAACCAGAACATTCCCGCAACGTTCCTGTTCCGGACCTTTAGCCTTTTTGCGCAAGACAGCTGGCAGCTCAAGCCTCGCCTCACCCTAACCTACGGCTTGCGATGGGGTGTCGAATTTCCCCCGCAAACAATCGACGGTCCGCCTTTTCCGGCCCTCGAGAATTTCAGCACCAGTGATTACTCGCAGATCGTATTAGCTCCACCGGGCACACCGGCTTACCAAACCAACTATGGAAATTTTTCGCCGCGCGTTAGCGTTGCGTACCAACTGTTGCAGAAGAACGGTGCCCCTTCCACGGTGCTTCGTGGTGGGTTTGGGCTCTATGACGATCTGGCCGCGGGCGCAGCCGGAAACCTCGTCGCCTATGCTTATCCTTACACCGGATACGGCTTCTATGACGGGAGCCAGCTCCCCGTCGTGTACCCGCCGACCGGTGGTACCTTCCCGCTCGCACCCGCCTATGCAGCTCCGCCCCCGATTGTGGCTCCTGGTTCCTCGAACAGTGGCCTTCTGCTGGGATTCAACCCGCACTTTCAAACGCCTTATACGCTTGAGTGGAATGTGGCGCTGCAACAAGAACTCGGCAATCAGCAAAACTTAACGGTTTCCTACGTTGGCGCAGCCGGAAGAAGACTTGTGCAGACAATCTTCCCTTACAACTCTCCTCCTGCTAGCTATCCGGGGGGAATTGGGCTGTTCTACAACGGCGGCTCTTCCAGCTACAACGCCCTGCAAGTCCAGTTTCAACGGCAGGTTTTGCACGGACTTCAGGCGCTGGCTTCCTACACCTGGGCCCACAGCATCGATACCGGATCGACCGTATTCGGCCAGGGCGGTGAAGGGATCAGTGACAATCGGGGGCCTTCGAACTTCGATATTCGTGACCAGTTTTCTGTTGCCGTGACTTATGACATTCCCGCTTACAAGCCGGATCGATTCGTTGGCGCCATTTTGAGTGGCTGGTCCGTACAGACTATCGTCAAAGCGTATTCATCGCCACCAGTAGACGTAACGATTAAAACAAGTCAGTCGTTCACCGAAAAACCTGTTTACGTGAGGCCAGATCTGCTTCCAGGAGTTCCCCTTTACCTCTACGGGCCGCAATATCCCGGAGGAAAAATCATCAACAACACTCCGGACGGACCAAATATGTCCTGCGTCGGTCCTTTCTGTTTCCCTCCCGTCGATGCTAATGGAAACGTCCTCCGCCAGGGCGATCTTGGACGTAACGCATTGCGAGGTTTTCCCGCGTCACAGTGGGATTTTGCAGTGCATCGGGATTTTTCCATCCACGAATCGTTGAAACTTCAGTTCATCGCTGAGATGTTCAATGTATTGAACCATCCCAATTTCGCACCCCCGTATAGTGCGCTCAATCTGGGTTTTGGTTCCAACTCTCAGTTCGGTTATTCCCTACAGACATTGGGACAGTACTTGGGCGGGAACAGCAGCGGGGGCGGTGCCCTGAGCCCCTTGTATCAGTTCGGCGGACCGCGTTCCATCCAACTCGCACTGAAGCTGTCGTTTTGAGGTCTTCCATGATTCACCGCTATTTTGTATGGCTCCATCGCTGGACCGGCCTGCTGATGATTGCCTTTCTGGTTGTGGTTGGACTGACCGGAACGATATTGGCGTTTCGCGCGAAGATTGATCGTCTCTTGAACCCGCAGTACCACGCCGAAGTCCAACCCGGACAGACTCCGCTCGATCCCGCGTCTCTGGCGGAGCGTGCTGAGGCGCTGGTGCCGCAGGCAAAGCCAGGTTTTTTCTCAGTCGGGAAAGATCAGGTCAACATCTCTTTACGGCCTCGTAAGGATCCAGCGACTGGCAAACCTTACGAGTTGGGCTTCGACCACCTAATTCTTGATCCGTACACGGGACGCGAACTGGGACGTTGCTGCACGGATTCCAACTGGCATGTGAAGTTTCTTCCGTTCATCTACGAACTACACACGACCGTAGCTATGGGCAACACGGGCGCGTGGATCCTAGGCATCGTCGCCCTGATCTGGACACTCGACTGCTTTGTAGGGTTCTATCTGACGCTACCGCGCGGGCGGGGAGGTTTTTGGAAACGTTGGAAATATGCGTGGCAGACCAACTGGCGAGCCAACGCTTTTCGCATCAACTTCGACTTACATCGCGCCGGGGGGCTGTGGTCCTGGGTGTTGTTATTTGTCTTTGCATGGTCCAGCGTAATGCTGAGTTTGCGACCGGTGTATGAGCACGTGACAAAGGCCGTCTTCGACTATCGCAGCGACGAGGACACCATTTCTTCCGTGATGCTGCCGCAACCGCTTGACAACCCCGCGCTCGGCTGGCGTGAAGCACAAACACTCGGAGAACGTGCGATGGCACAGATCGCTGCCCATCACGGCTTCAAGATTACGCGACCTTATGGGATGGCATACATCCCGGAGTTCGGCGTGTACACCTACGCTGTCCGCGGTAGCAATGACATTCGCGGTGAAGGATGGGACACCAGTATCTGGATCGACGGCAACACCGGCACGCTTCGTGACGTCTCGTTGCCTTACGGCCAGCACGCCGGCAATACCGTGAGCACCATCCTTTGGGGCCTCCACTATGGCGACATTCGCAATTTTCTCCCGTACCGCATCCTCGTTGCATTGTTCGGTTTGGTTCTAACCGTTATCTCGGTGACGGGCGTTTACATCTGGTGGAAGAAACGACATGGCAGGAAGTTAGCTGCCCTTGCGAAGGCGAGAATTTTGAGAACCAACGGTGCTGCCACCATCGGGTCTGAAAATTGAAAGAAGAGGATCTCACGCAATGCGAAAAGCCGTGATTTGCAGTTCATTGTTTTTAGTGATGCAGGTTATGCTTGGCTCACCCTTGCCTGTGGCCGCACAGGAACCAGACGGCAAGATTCTAAGTTCTAAGTCTTGGCGGCCTCTGCCGACTTATGAGTCGCTGGACGATTTCGGCCGCGGCTATTTTCCCCGAGCGGTGTACGAAGAGGCTCGCACGCAAAAAGAATTCGACGTTCTTGAAATCAGCTACGCCAGCGACGGACTCTCCGTGCGCGGATTGTTGATCAAGCCAAAAGCGCCAGGCACACGAAAATGGCCAGCGATCATATTCAATCGCGGAGGTAATGGCGACCTGGGGCGTATTACGGATAACGGTCAGCCCTGCGGCGGCATGGCGAATACTTCGTGCCTCGACGTTGCTGATCTGTACCTCTTGGCTAAAGCGGGCTTTGTGGTCATTGCCTCTGATTACCGCTACCAGGGCGCCACCGTGAAACGCGACGAGTGGGGCGGAGTGGAAGTTGACGATGTTCTCAATCTCGTGCCAGCACTGAAGTCGCTCGACTACGCGGACCCAGCGCGGTTATACATGCTCGGCCTCTCGCGGGGCGGCACCATGGCCTATCTGGCGATCAAACGAGGAATTCCCGTAAAGGCCGCCGCCGTCATCGGTGGTGTTACGGACGTAAGGGCCTGGGTGGACGCGCGGCCCGAGATGGGCATTGTAAAGGGGAATGAATTCATCGACGGGTTTGCAAACATCTGGCCAGACTATGAGCACCATGCCGAGGAGCAGTATCGAGCGCGGTCGGCCGTGTACTGGGCCGACCAGATCAACGTACCTGTTCTCATTCTCCATAGCCGGACCGACAGAATGGTCCCAGTAACTCAAGCTCTCCAGATGGCAGAAGCTCTTCAGGAAAAGGGCAAGGTGTATGCCCTCCGCATTTACGAGCGTGATGGGCATCCTTTGCCGCGGAATCGCGACGACCGCGATCGCATGATCGTTGACTGGTTTAACCGCGTCGGCCAACGTAGCCAATAGTCAAGAGTTTTGTCTGTGGAGGCAGAGCAGCTTTTACTCATGGAAAGGAGAGGATGGGGTCTCGATCACCGGCGTTATCTTTGGTGGAAGAAGCGAAAGGCCGAGTCTGGCTCAGTCACTAACGAATGAACTTCCTCAGCCAACACAAAGGTAAACTGTTTGCTGCTTTCAACAAGCAACGAGTCGCTAATATATACTTAGCTTTTATATAACTAAATGGTATAGATACCGGGATTTAAGTTGGTCGCCTAAATCCCCAGGAATTTTGCTGTTTTCCTCTTTGTTTCCAGTAGAGCCACAGTCCGGGGGCGCCCTCGGACGCCCCTGGCGGCCCTGACTGCCTATACCCGGTACTGGCGGAAAAAGCTACGGTGAATCAGGAATGACAGGATTACTTCTGGGTTGCTCGCAACTCATCGCCAAAACTCGTAACGCAAGGATTG